>Ga0207701_10005565_pt1 | contig 12660 bp, 8 predicted proteins | sample KBSSwiSSwithPhiX_FD_184294 | JGI IMG/M metagenome (GOLD analysis project Ga0207701, IMG submission 184294) | Switchgrass rhizosphere bulk soil microbial communities from Kellogg Biological Station, Michigan, USA, with PhiX - S5 (SPAdes) (version 2) | ecosystem: Environmental > Terrestrial > Soil...
GCGGGCAGGAGCACGTCGGCGTAGACGGCGGTGTCGGTCATCACCTGGTCGAAGACCACGGTGAAGAGATCGTCCCGGGAGAGACCCGCGATGACGCGATTCTGGTCTGGCGATGTCGCCGCCGGGTTCGAGTTGTAGACGAACAGCGCCTTGACTGGAGGCCCGTCGGGCTCGGTCAGCACGCGGCCGAGCCGATTCATGTTGATCGTCCGTGTCGCCGGCTGTGTCGCGCGGACCCATGTGCGCTCGATCCCCCACGCGGCGGAGTTCGTCATCGCGTAGCCGCCGCCGCGCACGCCGAATTTCCCGCCGACCGCTGGCAGCGCGAGGATCGCCAGGCACGCGTTGCCACCATTGCGATTGCGCTCGGCACCCCACCCGAGGCGGATCAGCGCCGGCGACGTGCTCGCATACAGCGACGCCACACGCTGCAGGTCGCCGGCGTCGATCCCTGCTTCGGCAGCCGCTCGCGCGAACGTCCACTCGGCGGCCTTGGCGCGCAGCCGGTCCGCGTGGTGCGTGTGCGCGTCCAGGAAAGCGGCGTCGGCGCCGCCACTCTCGAAGAGATGTCGATGGATGGCCAGGGCCACCGGCAGATCGGTTCCGGGACGCACCGCAAGATGCACGTCGGCCTGACGGGCCAGCGGCGTCGTTCTCGGATCGATGACGACGAGCGTTGCGCCCTGGCGCTGGGCCTCGCGCACGTAGGGCACGAGGTGAATCCCCGAAACCGATGGATTCACACCCCACAGCAGGATCAGGCGCGCGGCCGGAAAATCCTGGTAGGCGACCGACGCCATCTTGCCGTAGAGCGACATGTTGGCCACGCCCGTGGGAGCGGCGCAGACGGTTCGCGCCAGCTGTGACGCACCAAGGCGCCTGAACAGCGTCGCGTCGCTCGTGTCCTGCGTGAGCAGCCCGTTCGATCCGCCGTACGAGTAGGGCAGAATCGCCTCGCCCCCCCAACGCTCCCGCGCCTCCCGCAGCCGCTCCGCGACCAGGTCGAGCGCATCGTCCCAGCTCGCGCGGGCGAATTTCCCGGTGCCTTTCGGACCGGTGCGGATCGCGGGATGACGCAGCCGATCGCTGCCGTACACCCGATCGCCGAAGCGACGGACCTTCGCGCAGATGAACCCGCCGGTGACGGGATTCTCGGTGGATCCGTCGATGGAAACGATCCGCCCCTCCTGGACGACCACGTCGAGGCTGCAGGAGTCCGGGCAATCGAGCGGACACACCGTGGTGACCGTGTGCTCGCTGCTGTATGTCGATACCGCCTTCATGACCGGAGTGTACCGCGCGGCCCGTTAGAAGGCCATGTCACCGTCGCCGCTATCTGAAGAGTTCCTGAAGTCTTCGTCAGGCTGCGCGTCCGGCATTGTTCTGATGATTAGCGTTGCGCGCGATCGGTATGCTATCAAGCCGATGAAACCCGCCAAGGCCTGGAGCCACAGCGAGTTTCTGTGAACGGGCCACCACGTCGGCCGGTCCCCTTGCACCGGCGAGCAGGAGTCTCAGGTTGCGTCGTGCGATCGCGCTGTTCAAACGCTCGCTGATTTTCGTGCATCGATGGATGGGTGTGGCGCTCGCCATCCTGTTCATGCTGTGGTTCTCGTCCGGCATCGTGATGATGTACTGGTCGTATCCACAGGTGGACGACCGCGACCGTCTCGCGCACGCCGCGGTGCTGCGGGCGGCGGACGTCCGGGTGACGGCCGCCGAGGCGTATGCCCGTCTCGGCCGGGAGGAGCCGCCGGCGCAGGTGCTCCTCACCACCTTCGACAATCGCCCCGTTTATCGATTCGACGGCGGCAATCCGAACGACGGCGACGCCCCGTCGATGGTCTACGCCGACGACGGCACGGTGCAGAAGGCCGTGACGCCACGACTGGTCGCTCGCGCCGCGTCGCAGTGGACACGGCGTCCGGCCGCCGAAGCCGTCAACACGACGGTGCCGGCGGTCGATCAATGGACCATCGGACTGCGTGTGGCGTGGCCGCTGCAGAAATTCTCCTGGCCCGATGGTCAGCAGGTCTACGTCGATGGCGAGACGGCGAAGGTGGTGCAGTTCACGACGAGCGCGTCGCGTTTCTGGTCATGGCTGGGGGCCATTCCACACTGGCTGTATTTCACGCCACTCAGGCGTGATCCGCGGCGGTGGAGCGACGTGGTCGTCTGGTCGTCTGCAATCGGCACGTGCGGCGCGCTGTCCGGGCTGGTCATCGGGCTCTGGATGTTGTCACCGCGGAAGCGATACCGGCACGCCGGAGCGGCGACCAGCGTTCCCTATCGGGGATGGAAGCGGTGGCACACCATCGTGGGCCTCTGTTTTGGCGTCATCGCGCTGACCTGGGTCTTCAGCGGCATGCTGTCGATGGGCCCGTTCGACGTCGTGGAGGCGCTCGTCGAACGGACGGTCGCCGCCGATCCTTCGGACAGGGCCAGCGACACGCCTGACGGCGTTGCGGCGATGGTCGCAGAGTTCAACGCATCGCCGCCGTTGCCACTCCCGTTGTTCGCGGAGCGTCCGGCCGCGGCGGCGATCGCCGCGGTGCCCGAGTTCGAGGTCAAGGAGCTCGCGTTCGGTCTGTTCGACGGCGATCCCGTTTACCTGGCGGCGAACGCCACCGGCGACACCAGAGTCATTCCGGTCCGTGGGGAGCCGACGCGGGCGCACGATTCAGCCGCGCTGATCCGTCGCGTGCGCCGGGTGGCGGGCGGCGCGCTTCATGACGTCTACGTCATGCACGAGTACGACGCGTACTATCTGGATCGCCGGCGCGAGCGTCCGCTCCCGGTGATCGTCGCGGTGTTGAATGACGCCGCGAAGACGCGCTTCTACATCGATCCGGCCACCTCGTCGATCGTCGGCAGCTACAGCGCGCGTGGCTGGGTCGATCGCTGGCTGTATCACGGACTGCACTCGCTCGACTTCCCCTGGCTCTACAAACACCGGCCGCTCTGGGACATCGTCGTGCTCACGCTGCTCATCGGTGGCAACGCGCTGTGCGCGACGTCGCTCGTGCTCGCCTGGCGCGTGCTCGCACGAAAAGTGAAGGGGTACCGAAGCGGTCGACGCATCGTCGCGAGCGAGGATCTCGCCATCGAAGCCGAGCCGCGTTAGCCGGCCCATCTCACCGGCGCATCCTCGCAGCCCTTAAACTGGTACCCATGTCAGCGACGACACATGTCGTGATCATCGGCGGAGGGTTCGGCGGCCTCTCGGCGGCGCACGTCCTTCGTAACCGCAAGGGCGTACGCATCACGCTGCTCGACAAGCGCAATCATCATGTGTTTCAGCCGCTGCTCTACCAGGTGGCGACCGCCACGCTCTCGGCCGGCGACATCGCGTCGCCCATCCGCTGGGTTCTACGCGGTGCGCGCAACGTACGGGTACTGCTTGGCGAGGCCGCGCGGGTCGACATGGCGAACCACCGCGTCGAGCTGACCGATGGCGCGACGCTCGACTACGACCAGTTGATCATTGCGACCGGATCCAGTCACACCTACTTCGGTCATCCCGAATGGGAGCGCGTGGCGCCGGGCCTGAAGACGCTCGAGGACGCGTTCGAGATCCGCCGTCGCGTTCTCAAGGCGTTCGAGCGCGCGGAACGTGAAACCGACGATCAACGGCGGCTGGAGCTTCTGACCTTCGTTCTGGTAGGAGGTGGTCCGACCGGCGTGGAGCTCGCGGGCACGCTCGCCGAAATCGCCAGGCAGACACTCCGTGACGAGTTCCACGCGATCGATACGACGCGGGCGCGGGTCGTGCTCGTCGAAGCCGGCAGCTCGATTCTGGCGACATTCCCCGAGAAACTGCGCGAGGCAGCGCGGCGATCGCTGCGGCGTCTCGGCGTCGAGGTGATGGAAGACACCCGCGTGACCGGCGTCGATGATCATGGCGTGACCATCGAGCCCGGTGGTCGCGTGGTGGCGGGCACCGTGCTCTGGACGGCAGGCGTTGCCGCGTCGCCGCTGGTGTCGACACTGGGTGTACCGCTCGACCGCGCCGGCCGGGTCATGGTGCAACCCGATTTGACCGTGCCCGGCCATCCCGAGGTGTTCGTCGTGGGCGACGCGGCGGCGCTTCATCAGGACGGCCGGCTGCTGCCAGGAGTGGCGCAGACGGCGATGCAGGGAGCGTCGCACGCGGCGAAGACGATCCTGCGGCGTCTTGCCGGGCAGCCATCCACGCCGTTCGTATATCGCGACCTGGGCAACATGGCGATCGTCGGCAGGGGGGCCGCGGTTGCCGATCTGAACTGGGCGCGCTTCTCTGGATTGCTCGCCTGGTTCGCGTGGCTCTTCCTTCACATCTTCATGCTGATCGGTTTCCGCAACCGCATCGTCGTGATGCTGGCGTGGGCGGTGGCCTACTTCACATTCCAGCGAAGCGCGCGCCTCATCACCGAGAAGACCTGACCCCACAACGAGCGCCGGGCCTGAAGCGGGCGACGCCAAGGCCTGCGGGCTAGGGAAACTCTCGTGCTCGACCGTCCGGCGGCGCGCCTGGCGAGGCTCGAACAATCGGCGTGGGTCTTGCTCATATTCTGCGCATGGCAGGGCGGCGGGCCAGGGCGTTGACATCGACCACAACCGATCCGCAGTACTCGGCTGTGTCCGCGGGTCTGCATTACGTCTGCGATGCAGGCCGGGGAATCCGTCGTCGCATCGGGGCGTTGGGATTCGAGTATGTCAACGCGAGGGGCCGGCGCATCCGCGACCCGCGTGTGCTGCGGCGGATCGCCGCGCTGGCGATTCCGCCCGCATGGAAGGACGTGTGGATCTGTCCCGATCCGCGCGGCCATCTCCAGGCGACAGGGCGCGACGCCCGCGGTCGCAAACAGTATCGCTATCACTCGGCCTGGCACGCGTGTCGCGACGAAACGAAGTTCGATCGGATGCAGGCGTTCGCGGCCGCGCTGCCGACGATCCGCGCGCGTACCGTTGCCGACGTGCAGCGTCCGGGCCTCTCCCGGGACAAAGTCCTCGCCGCCGTCGTGCAATTGCTCGAGAAGAGCCTGATCCGCGTCGGCAATGACGAGTACGCAAAGCAGAACCGGTCCTTCGGGCTCACCACGCTGCGTGACGGTCACGTGAAGGTCAAGGGCGCGAGCGTGCGATTCGAATTTCGCGGCAAGAGCGGCGTGCGCCATCGCGTCGATGTCAACGACGCACGGCTGGCCCGCATCGTGAAACAGTGTCGCGACCTGCCGGGCCAGGAGCTCTTTCAGTACATCGACGACGACGGGCGGCGGCAGGATGTGACGTCGACCGACGTCAACGCCTATCTCCGCAAGATCGCCGGCCAGGATTTCACGGCGAAGGATTTCCGCACCTGGGCCGGCACGGTCCTGGCCGCGACGGCGCTCTTCGAGGTCGAGCGCGCCTCGTCTGCGTCCCAGGCGAAGCGGAAAGTCGTCGACGTTGTCGATGCCGTCGCGGGCGTGCTCGGGAACACACGCAGCGTCTGCCGCAAGTCGTACATCCACCCGATCGTCATCGACTCGTATCTGAGCGGGCGCCTGGCGCGGCCGCGCGATGTGACCGCGGCGCGCAGGGGCCCGCGTCCGGGATCCAACGCACTGCGGCCGGACGAGCGGGCAGTCCTGGCGTTGCTCCAGCGCTCGAGCGGCGCCGCCGCAGCCGGTCACGACAGTCGGCGCGAACGGCGGCGCGCCGCGTAGGTGCGGGCTGCGGAACTCCGGCAGGCGCCACTCCGTCTTCTCAATCTGATTTGACCCTGCCCCTGGCACGTCGGCCACAATGGCTGCGGTTGCCCGCCGGGTGACCGTCGTATTCGATGGCCACAAAGCCGGGATTCCTTCGCTTCGTCACCGCCGCTTTCAATGCGCGGCCGTTCGGCATGATCGTCGCGCCGAACTGGATCGGCGTGGCGACGGCGACGCTCCTTGGGTTCTTCGAGCCCGGCTTCTGGGCGATCGGCGCCGGCCTCGAGCTGGGATATCTCGTCTGGCTGGCCAACAGCGAGCGTTTCCAGCGAACGGTGACGGCGGCGACGCTTGCGGCGCCGTCGGACGCGCCGGCCGCGGAGGACTGGACCGCCCGCACCGGCCGTGCCCTCCTTCAGCTCGGTGACGGCGATCGCCGGCGGTACCAGGCGCTCGCCGAGCGGTGCCGCTCAATCATTGACCTGCAGGTCAAGAATTCAGCTGCCGGCGACATCGGCCTGGAGGGGCAGCACGAGAGCCTGGCGCGTCTTGCCTGGATGTATCTCCGCCTGCTCGTCGGTCGCGACACGATTCAGAAAGTACAGAACGACCAGCGCTCGGGTCCCGATTTGAGTGCGTCGCTCGCCGCACTCGACACGCGTCTCAGCGCACCGGATCTGAGCGAGGAGCTCCGGCGCAGCCTCGAGGGGCAGGCCGAAATCCTGCGCCAACGGGTGACGCACCGCGCGGAGGCCACGCGGCAGCTGACGTTCATCGACTCGGAGCTCGCCCGCATCGAACAGCAGGTGGAGTTGATTCGCGAGCAGGCGGCGCTCTCGACCGATCCGGCGATGCTGTCGCAGCGCATCGACGAGATCGCCACGACGCTCGGAGGCACGTCGCAGTGGATTCGCGATCAGCAGCATATCTTCGGCGCGATGGAGGATCTGCTGACCGAGCCCCCGCCGCCATCATTCAGCCGACGGAAGGAGCGGGCATGAGCAGCGAGTTGCCGGGTTGGGCGAGGGAAATGCGCGACCTGTTCCGCTCCGGGTCGGCGGCGCAGTTTCTGCTGCACGGCAACATCTTCGATCTCGTCCCCACCGGTCAGCGGCTGCTCACGCTCCCGACGTTTCTCGACGAGGTGATGTTCGCCAGCTATGACGTGGTACTGCGCTACGACCGCAGCCGGGGCGTGCGGGCGACGCGCGGCGGGAAGGAGTGGACCGAGTGGCTCACCGGCGCACTCGGTGCCGAGCGCAATCCCGCGTTGCTGCGCGAGCCGGGCTCGGCTCTCGAGCTCATCGATCGATTCCTGCTGCGCACGCTGAACCTTCAGGCGATCGCGGATCCGGGCGGGGCGCCGCGTCGCATCGCGCTGGTGATCGAGTTCGCCGAGTTCGTCGTCCCGCGTGGCGACGCCGTGCAGCTCGGAGGTCCGTTCGCGGCCAACGTCGTGAAGGTGCTGGGGTGGGCGAACGATCCGGCCATCGCGCACGCGAACATCGTGACCGTGCTGCTGAGCGAGGGGCTGCACGACCTCAACGCGCTGGTCGTGGAAAATCCGCACGCTGCCGCGCTGCACGTGCCCCTGCCGGATGGCGACGCGATGATCGACTACGTGCGCATTCTCGCGGCGTCGGAGTTCGCCGAGCTGGCCGCCACCTCCGATGTGCCGGTCGACATCGTCGGCGAGCGACTGACCGGGTTGAGCCGCGTCGGGGCGCGGACGGCGATCGCGCTGGCGCTGCGGAACGGGCGGCGCCTGACGACGCAGTGGCTGGGCGGCATCAAGAAGGAGCTGATCGAGCGCGAGTGCCAGGGGCTGCTCGAGTTCGTCGAATCACCGTTCACCCTCGACGATATCGCCGGTCTCGACGCCGTACGCACCTGGCTGCGTGATGACGCCACGCTGCTGAAGCGCGATGCGCTGCACGCGCTGCCCATGGGCTATCTGATTGCCGGGCGCATCGGTACCGGCAAGACGTTCATCGTGCAGTGCTGGGCGGGGGAGCTCGGAATCCCCTGTGTGGTGTTCAAGAACTTCCGCGACCGGTGGGTCGGCGCGACGGAGTCGAATCTCGAGAAGATCTTCGCGGTGCTGCGCGCACTCGGGCAGGTGGTCGTCTTCGTCGACGAGGCCGACCAGGCGTCCGGTCGTCGCGATGGCGGCGACAACGACAGCGGTCTGTCGGGCCGCGTTTACGCCATGCTGGCCAAGGAGATGTCGGACACGCGCAACCGCGGCCGCATCATCTGGGTGTTCGCGACGTCGCGGCCGGATCTGGTCGAAGTCGATCTGAAACGTCAGGGCCGCCTCGACGTACATATTCCGTTGTTCCCGCCCGAGACGGCAGCGGAGCGTGCGGCGCTGCTGATGGCCATCGCGCGCAAGCTCAAGGTCCCGGTCACCGAAGCCGATCTGCCGCCGCTCGAGAACGTCAACGTCAACGGGCTCGGCGGCCACGAGCTGGAAGGGGTGCTGGTGCGGGCGCTCCGCACCTATGAGCTGGCGCCGGAACCGAAGCGGCCGCTCCGCGACATTCTCGCGGACGTCCTGAGCGAGGTACGGCCGAACCCGCATACGCGCGCCCTGGAATACATGGATCTCGTGGCGGTCAAGGAGTGTACCGACGCCAAGTTCCTGCCGGCGCGCTTCCGCACCCTCTCGCCGGAGGAGATCGAGATGCGCATCGATGCGTTGCGGCGGTTCATCTGAACGATGCGTCGCGACGAAGGCCGTCATTTATCCGTGCCGGCTAACGGAAAACGCCCTGCAGTATGCTTGCTGCCGGTCTGGCGGCGCCCGCTTTCGCGGGCTCGAGGCCCAGGCCGTCTGACGCGGTTGGGTGCGACAGCGGGGGCCGGAGAACTCACCGCCAGCTTCGCGCGTCTCTTCTTATCAAGCTTGGCGCCGGGTCGCTGACCCCGGCGCAGGAGGCTCCTCGATGTTTGCTCGCATCGGTCGTCTGGTCCGTGGCTTTTTCGGTCTCTTCATCAGCGGGCTCGAGGAGGCCAATCCCGAGGCCCTGATGGAGGCGGCGCGTCAGGAATTCAGGCAGAAGATGACGCACTACAACCTCGCGCTGGCGAAGATGGCCGGCGTCGCCGAGCGCCTGAAAAGCCAGGTGAAGATGAAGGCCACCCGCGCCCAGGATCTCGAACGGCGCGTGCTCGCCAATCACAGTGCCGGCAACATGGAGCTCGCCGGGACGCTGGCGCGCGAGCTGCAGGAACTGAAGGTCGATCTCAACGTCGACACCCAGGAGCTGTCGGAGACGGAGGAGGCCTACCAGGCCAATCTCCGCCAGGCCAAGGTGGCGCAGCAGGAGTTCCAGGACAAGATCGGCCGCCTCGAGAAAACGCTCTCGCAGGTCAAGATCAAGGAAGCGCAGGCCGAAGCCGCCACGGCGCTCTCGAGCGTGGCCTTCAAGGTCGGCGATCTCGGCGACACCATGCGCACCGTGGAGGACGTGCTCCAGAAGCGCTACGAAGTGTCGGCGGGCAAGGCCCGCGTCGCGCGCGACATGGTCGACATGCACGCGGTGCAGGAGAAGGAATCCGAACGCAAGGCGCTCGAACAGGCGGCCCTGGCGGAGTTCCTGGCGAGCCAGGGTGTGCAGGCAACACCAACCACGGCCACGCCGCCGGCGATCAAGGAAATGGGACCGGATAAATGAACGAACAGAAGCAGGGCGTCACTGCGCTCGGCGCCATCGTGTCGGCGCTCCTCGTCGTCGGTCTGATCGGGCTCGGCGTCTACATGATCCGGCGACACGCCGAACCGGCATCGTCCGCACCCTCCGGCGCGGCGCAGAAGGCTGATGAAGGCGGCGTCGACGTCGCCGAGGTACAGGTGGAGGTGCCGCGGCTCTCGCCTCCGGGGACGGTGCAGATCACCAACAATGTCATCCCCGTCGAGATCAGCGAGTACGCCGGCTACGCCGGATTGATCGCCGCCAACGGCGGGCTCGAGCCGTCCGAGAACTCGGTGTTCTTCAAGAACCACGGCGTCAAGGTGAAGCTCACCGTCAGTGAAGGTGAGAACTGGTCGGCGCTGAACGAGGGCAAGATTGCCGCGTCGGTGACGACCGCCGACGTGCTCGCCGTGTACGGCCGCCAGCTGCACGCCATCACTCCGGTGCAGATCGGCTACTCACGCGGCGCCGACGGCATCGTCGTCCGCAAGGACATTACCCGGATCAACGCGCTCAAAGGCAAGGTGATTGCGACCGCGCAGTTCACCGAAGTCGACTTCCTCATCCGATATCTCGCGCAGGAGGCCGGGCTTCCGGTCAACGCGCTGGCCAGCCTGGACGCGCCGCCACGCCCGGATCGGGTGAACGTCGTCTACACGGAGGACGGTTTCGCGGCCGGCGATCTGTTTGCCGCGGAGCTGAAGTCGGGGAAGAACCGCCTCGCCGGGTGCGTCACCTGGGAGCCGAAGGTCTCCGAGATCGTCGCCGCCAGCAACGGGCAGGCACACGTGCTGACGACGAATCGCAACCTGCTCATCGTCGCCGACGTGCTGATCGTGCACCGCACCTTTGCCGAGCAGCAGCCGCGGATGGTCGAGGCGCTCGTGCAGGGCGTGCTCGAGGGCAATCGCATGGTCCGCGATCGTCCGGACGCGTACCTCGACGTCGTCGGTCGGGCGTTCAAGTGGACACCGGAGAAGACGCGTGCCGAGCTGAGTCACGTGCATCTCGCGAACCTGCCGGAGAACCTGGCGTTCTACTCGGGCCGCATCGACGATGCCGGCAGCTTCGGCGGGATCTACCAGTCGGCCGTGCTCGCCTACGGCAGCACCCTGATTTCCAATCCACCCAGCGCCGAGCGCTTCGTCGACATCCGCCATCTGCAGGCGATGGAGAAGTCGGGGCTGTTCAAAGAGCAGAAGATTGCGATTGCGCCGATCCGCGGCGGCGGCGGACCCGCGGTCGAGACCAATCCTCTGCTCAGCAAGGACATTCGTTTCCTGTTCGAGCCGAACACGCCGACGCTCGATCTCACCAATCAGAGCAACGTGCAGAGCCTCGAGGACATCAAGAAGCTGCTGCAGGTGAGCCCCGGGTCGACCGTGCTGCTGCGCGGTCATGTCGATAATGCGCTGGTGCCCGAGTTCCGGAAACAAGGCGGCGATGCCTACGTGCGCTCGCAGGCGCTCAAGGCGATCGAGCTGAGTCAGAAGCGGGCCGACGAGATCAAGCGGGTGCTCATCGAGAAGCAGCATGTCGATGCGAAGCGGCTCGATGCCGTCGGCCGCGGCTGGGAAGAGCCGGCGGGCGCCGACTCGGCGCAGAACCGCCGCGTCGAAGTGCAATGGTTCACGCTTGAATAGCCGCCGGGGCCAGACTCCGTCGTCCGCTGTTCCTGTTCGCATCCCGATTCACGAATGCTGACCCCCGCTGTCGGAGGTACCGAATGCCCGATCTGTTTCGACGCCTGCATCGCCGCTACGGCACGGCCGACGGGATTACCCGCCGCGACATGATCCAGCGCTCGCTCGCGGCCGCGGCCGGGGTGCTGCTCAGCGAGCGGTTCGCTGGCCTCGGCGCACAGGCGAAACCGGGGCGCGTCGTGATCATCGGCGCCGGCTTCAGCGGCCTCACCGCCGCCTACGAGCTGTCGCGCGCCGGCTACACGGTGACGGTGGTGGAGGCGCGCAATCGCGTCGGCGGCCGCGTGCTCAGCTTCTCCGATCTGGTGCCGGGCAAGAACGTCGAGGGTGGCGGCGAGCTGATCGGATCGAATCATCCGACCTGGGTCGCCTATGCGAAGCAGTTCAAGCTGCAGTTCCTCGACGTGAGCGAAGAGGATGGCGAGGCGCCGATCGTGCTCGGCGGCAAGCGGCTCTCGGAGAAGGTTGAAGAGGAGCTGTGGGAGCAGCTGGACGCCGCCTCGAATCTGATGAACGCCGATGCTAACCGTGTCGTCGATGCCTTCGAGCCGTGGCGGACGCCGAACGCCGAGGCGCTCGACCGCCGTACGCTCGCCTCCTGGATCGAGGGGCTGGATGTGTCGGCGCTGTGCAAGGCGGGGCTTCACGCGCAGATGACCGCCGACAACGGGATGATCACGGAGTGGCAGAGCTATCTCGGCAACCTGGCGATGGTGAAGGGCGGCGGGCTCGAGAAGTACTGGACGGAGAGCGAGGTGTATCGCTGCAAGGGCGGCAATCAGCAGCTGGCGCGGCGGCTCGCGGCGGCGGTCGGCAATGAGCGTGTGATGACGCGCACGCCGGTGACGCGTGTTCAAGTGGACGATCGTCTGGCGCGTGTAACGTTGGCCACCGGTCGCGTGCTCGAGGCCGATCACGTCCTGCTGACGGCGCCACCGAGCGTCTGGAACCGCATCGCCTTCGAGCCGCTGCTGCCAGTGACGTTGACGCCGCAGATGGGTTCGAGCATCAAGTGTCTCATCGCGCTGCAGGACCGCTTCTGGCGTCGCGCCGGCCTGGCGCCGGATTCGTTGACCGATGGACCGCTGCACATGACATGGAACGGGACGGATGGACAGGGCGCCGGCGCGGCCGCACTGGTCGCGTTCGCCAGCGGCCCCGGCGCCGAGCAGACACGCGCCTGGCCGTCAGCCACCCGCATCGACCAGCATCTCGCCACGCTCGAGAAGATCTATCCCGGCATCCGCCCCGCGTTCGTGCGCGCGCGTTACATGGATTGGCCGGGCGACGCCTGGACGAAGGGCGCCTATTCGTTCCCCGCTCCTGGACAGGTCACGACGCAGGGGCCGACGCTTCGGCAGGGGCTCGGCCGGCTGCACTTCGCCGGCGAGCATTCGAGCTACGGCTTCGTCGGGTATATGGAAGGCGCGCTCGAGTCCGGCGCGTCGGCGGCCCGTCGCATTGCGCAGCGCGATGGGGTCATCGCGAAGCAAGCCGCCTGACCGGGATGAACGCGCGGCGGTCAGCCTGACCGCGGGCCAGACCTACACCTTCGATTACCGCGGCACTGTCGGCGGAATCGTTGAT
>Ga0207701_10005566_pt1 | contig 12659 bp, 11 predicted proteins | sample KBSSwiSSwithPhiX_FD_184294 | JGI IMG/M metagenome (GOLD analysis project Ga0207701, IMG submission 184294) | Switchgrass rhizosphere bulk soil microbial communities from Kellogg Biological Station, Michigan, USA, with PhiX - S5 (SPAdes) (version 2) | ecosystem: Environmental > Terrestrial >...
CAACTCCTCCGCCAATAGCCGCCAATGAACCCTCACCCTCACGATGTGTCATCCTTAGCGGAGCGGCTCGGGGCCCCGCAGATGATTCATCATCTGTGGGGTAAGCGGGGTCCCCACAAACAGGTCTTCGTTTGTGGGGTGAATATGCGGAGCCGAAGGACCTGCTTTTCGCGATGCCCCAACGATCACAAGCCCTGGCTGCCCCACCCATGACGCAGTCTTCCGGGTCCCCCACGGACAGGTCCTTGTCCGTGGGGAAAGCAAGCCGATGTGCGGTTGGATATGCGAAACCGAAGGACTAGCTTTTTGTTTTTGATTAGATGAAGGATAGGGCAAACTCCACACTTGACGCTCTTACTGTGGAAGAGCATGATCTATCTCCAGAACCGTGCACGACCGGCTTGCCCCTAGATAAAATATGAAGAATGCCGTGCACGCTAGTTCGTCGCATCACACCCATCGGCCCAAACCTCTCTGGCGGCGAAAACATGTAACGGCAATCCGATTGGTGCTCTGCTTCTTCTCTGTCACCACCGCTACAGTCTCTGTCTGGTTCTTTCAGCGTGAGGAAGCCGGCTCAAACCTGATCTGGGGCGCCAACGCGCTGCTGCTTGCTTACCTGCTGTTGGCGCCACGCTGGCGTTGGCCTGCCTATTTCACCGCCGGTATGACTGCCATGATCGTCGGCAGCGCTCTCATAGACGAATCATGGAAAACAAATCTCGTCTATAACGCGCTCAATCTCATCGAAGTCACGATCGGTGCATTCCTGTTGCGCAGGAGGTCCACGCAGCTTCCGCGATTCACCGATGGCAAATACCTGGTGCGGTTCATTGGCTATGCGGTATTGGCAGGTCCGATCGTCTCGGGCTCGATTCTCGCGTTGATCATGGCAATCTGGCGACACGCCCCTCCCTTGAAGTCGCTCACCGACTGGGTTATCGGAGATGGGCTCGGAGCCGCCATCGTAGTTCCAACATTCGTTGCCATTTTCCAAACTCGATTCAGAAACTTAAGTCTGAAGCGACATTGGTTCTATCCCTTCGTCCTTATCGTGATGACGGTGGCCGCGTTTTCTCAAGACCAAACGCCTTTCCTTCTCCTGATCCTTCCATTTCTCGTCCTTGTGCTGATGCGCCTTGGACTTGGATTTGCAGCTCTCTCGACACTTGTCATCGCCGCAATAGCGAGCTGGTTCACGTTTCGTGGTTCGGGTCCATTTGCAATGTCAGAGTCTGTTGACGCGGTCCGATCTAGTATCCAGTTGCAGTTCTTCGTTGCGTGCTGCATCTTCATGATCTACATCGTGTCGGTCATTCTGGAGGAACGAAGCGGCATTGAACAGCGCCTGCAGCATATTGCTTCAATTCACGCCTTGGTGACTGAGAACTCGCGCGACGTTATCATGCTCGCCGATCTCGATGGACGGCGCACGTATGTCTCTCCTGCAATCGAAGGGATGAAGGGATGGAGACCTGAGGAATTGATAGATCGCAAAATTTCTGAACTGGCCCATCCGGATGATCGCGCCAAAGTCGAAGATACGATTCGCGGGCTTCGACCGGGTTCCGAAGACGCCATGATCGAGTATCGTTCCCAAAACCGGAAAGGCGAATACAGCTGGGTAGAAGCGAGTCTCCGAATGTTCCGCGACACAAAAACCGGCATTCCTTCAGGAATTCTGAGTTTGGTCCGGGACATCACCGAGCGGAAACACCACGAAGAGCTGCTTCTCAAGGCCAACCAGACCCTGGAAGAGTTGGCCATTGCCGATGCGCTCACCGGAGTAGCAAACCGAAGGCGATTTGACGAATGCCTCGCACATGAATGGTCCCGCTCAGCACGCCTTCAGAAACCCTTGTCGATGCTCCTTATCGATGCGGACTCTTTCAAGCAACTGAACGACTCCATTGGCCACCTCGCTGGCGATCGATGCCTCAAAAGAATTGCAGAAGCGGCGATGGAAGCCGCGACGCGCCCCGGAGACGTGGTGGCACGATTCGGTGGCGATGAGTTTGTGGTCATATTGCCCAACACCGACAACCTTGGCGCAGCTGAAGTGGGCAGGCAAATCAGAGCCAACCTGTACCGGCGCAATGCAACGCTCAACGGCAATCCCGAAGGGTTGATGACGATCTCGGTTGGGTGCGCCACCGTAATCCCAAAGCCGGAGGAGCAAAGCACTATCCTGATTCAAATTGCCGATGAGGCACTTTACATTGCCAAGCGCACCGGCCGTGATCGTCTGTGCACTATCCCTCCCGAATCCACTCTTCCCCAATCCAAACTGAACGACCTGTCATGAACCGAGCGCAGCCTCAGCCATAGGATCCGCGGTTGCTTTTCAATCACTCAACCCATGATGTGTCATCCAGAACGAAGCGCGTTCGGATATAAGCGGAGTGAGGACCTGCTTTTGCTTTTCGTTCACTCAATCCATGACGTGTCAACCACCCATCTCAACTTCGGCCCCGCATCTCCTTCCCCATCTCTCATTTGGCCACCACGAACATTTGCATATGATTTCCCACCAATCCTCTATCCTTGAATTCGGAGAGCGAAGGGCCGCTCTCTTTTCAGGGACCCGAAGAGACCCGTAAGCCCTTTGCTGTGAGGACTCTGCGAGCAAGCTAAATGTTTCGAAGATTTTACGGCGTTACCTCGCCGTAACCTCCTGAAAACAGATAATTTCCATCCAGAGTATGGGTGGGGGGGTGCTACGAAAGCTGCGAACTGCCACTCATATAAACGGATCGCACGAATCGAATACTGTGGCGCAGCATTCTGTCGGTGTCCCAATCATCAGGCACAACGTACAGCGAGCAACCGAGTCTCTCGCACCCTGACTCGATCTTTTCTTTATGCGCCTTCAACTCCGGGCCGGCGCTCAACCCCGCGATGCAAAGCAGCTTTCTTTCTGCTCCTTCCGCGATCTCGGAAAAACCTGGTCCTTCGACACAGAGGACACTCCCACGGAAAGTAGCCGAACCAAAACAGCACCTGCCGCTGCCAGAATCCATGACGCGGAAGCCGACGCAGATCTTTTCGTCCGCAATCAGGACAACTCAACTTGACGATCGACTCAGTACGTTCTATGACCGCATTACCCAATATCAAAAACCCTCTCTCCAAGCCTTATAAAATGTTGGCCGCGCATTTACTGGACAGGACGAAAACCGATCTTGCAGCGCTCCGCCCACCTTCGCTTAGCTCCTCACTGCCAGCCGGTCAAGCCCCTGCTTCGCGAGCCCTGCAATTGCGCGCGCCAGGGTTAGCGAAGCATTCAACGAATCGGGGCGCTCCAGCCGAATCCCCAGGCCCGCCGCGTATTTGCGAAACGCGATGTCCACGTCATAGAGAATCTCCACGTGGTCGCACAAAAAACCAATCGGTTGCAGCAGCAGTGCTTTCACACCCTGCGCTGCGATCGAAGTAAGGGTCTCCTCGACAGTCGGCCCGATCCATGGCCCGCCACTCGCTCCCTGGCTCTGAAACGCAAACCACCACCGCGGAATCTCGGGTACGCGCGCTGCCACCAGTTCAGCGGTCTTGCGAGCATCCTCGGCGTAGGTATCTACTCCTTCCCCCGGCCAAAGACGAGGCTGCCCCGAGGAGTCATCGCATGACGGCGGCTCAACCGTGCGAGTAGGCACACTGTGAGCCGTAAACAGCACCGGAACCGGACCTCCGGTTTCCGCGCTCATCTTCGCCTCAGCCTCGCGCAGCCGTTCCGCAAACGCGTCGGCCAGGAGCGAATCCTGTGCCCAGCCTTCAATAAAGTCGATCCGCAGCGCGCCCGCCTCAGCCTGCACCGCGCGTTTGTAGAGTCCCACGCTGGTACGGGAATTCTGCGGCGCCATGCAAATAACAGCAGCTTCTTCCACGCCGTCTGCGCGCATCTCGCGGACCACATCCGGAATGTACGGCTTCCAGTTGCGCATCCCCACGTAGACCTGCACCGGCGGTCCCTCCATCGCCAGCTCCGCTTCCACAAGGCGGCCCTGTTCCAGCGTGATCTCCGTCAACGGACTCCTGCCAATCAGCGAGTAGCGATGTTGAATCTCCTCGACCACTTCCTGCGGGAGCGGCCTCCCGCTGACGACGTTCCGCAGATACTCCGGAATCTGCTCGGTCGTCTCAGGAGTTCCATGCGCGAGAAGCAGCACGCCTTGCTTAGCCATTGGCCTCCTTCAGCCTGAACCCGCGCACCATTTTCACCACCGCCTGCACATTCTCGACCGGTGTCCCCGGAACGATGCCGTGTCCAAGGTTGAAGATGTGGCCCGGCCGACCTCCAGCCGCACGCAGAATCTCCTTCACCCGAAGTTCAAGCACCTCCGGCGGCGCGAAGAGCGTAATCGGATCGAGATTGCCTTGCACCGCGTGCCCATGCCCCACTGCGTCCCAGCCTTCATTCAGCGGTTGCCGCCAATCGAGCCCAATCACGTCTGCACCCGTCGCAGCCATCTCGTTCAACAATCCCGCTGTCTCAACGCCGAAATAGATCACCGGCACCCCCATCGCCTGCACCGCGCGCACCAATCGCTTGGATGCTTCAAATGCATAGTCGCGATAGTCCGACAGACCCAGCGAACCGACCCAGCTGTCAAAAATCTGAATCACGTCAGCGCCCGCCTTCACCTGCAGCAGGCAATACTCTTCGAGCACCTTGACAATCTTGTCCAGCAGCAAGCGCCACGACAACGTGTCGCGATACATCATTTGCTTTGTGTGAATGTAATTCCGCGAGCCACCGCCCTCGATCATGTAGCTCGCAAGCGTGTACGGCGCCCCGCAAAAGCCAATGATTCCCAGCTGATCCTTGAAGTGAACAGCAACCTTCTCGATAGCGCGCGCCACATAAGCGAGGTCAGCCGCGCGGTCCGTGCGCAGCGCGTGCACGTCCTCCGCGGTCCGGACCGGATGATGCACCACAGGTCCCTCGCCAGCCTGAAACTCAAACGGCAAGCCCATCGGCTCCAGAGGCAACAGCAGGTCCGCAAAAATGATCGCCGCATCCACGCCCAGCTTTTCGGCTGCTGTGATCGTCACTTCCGAAGCCAGTTCCGGCTGCTTGCAGATCTCTACCAGCGTATGGTGTTTCCGCACGTCGCGGTACTCCTGCATGTAGCGCCCGGCCTGGCGCAAAAACCATACCGGTGTACGATCAACAGGCTTGCGCAGGCACGCACGCACAAATCGGCTGCCGTCGAGGATTGTCTCCAGCACGGCTGAATTGTTATCAGCGATTTCCATATAGGGTGATTCTACCGGGAGCCAGCCGATCATCCCCTGAGGGAATTTCCCGGATGGGCGACATCGAGTGATGCGGCGTTCTTGCTCCGACACATCGGTCCTGGAAGCCCAGACAAAAAACGGCCCCCGTCATTAACGGGGGCCAAGTTGCCTTGGTTCTCTCGTGTTGCGAGAGCTTTTATTGGCGGCCAACGGCGGGGTAGCCGCTGGTACGGAAAAGAGCCTCAGGGGGGTGGCTGTCGGCCTTCTACGGCCGTTCCGCACCTGTCAAGGACGCCATACCATGGGGGGATGCGGCGTCCTGGGCCGCCAAACTTGTTTTGCATCAACCCCTAATAACCCTGGGGCGATGCGGATCCTTGAGCCGCCAAACTGTTCTCCATCAACTTGATATGCACTGTGCCCTTGCGGACCTTCGCCGGCTTGGCATTCGGATCTGCCGGTGCCGCACCCTGATCGGCTGATTCCGCAACCTGCGCGTTACCCAAAGCTACGGAGTGCATACGGTAGACGGGAATCTGATGTTGCGAAACGAGGTAGCGCTTCACCGCTTCAGCCTCGCGCATCGAGCTTGCAATACCTGCGCTGCCCGCACCTGGTGACTGAGCCTCGATCTCGATGATGTAACCCTTGTGGCCACTCAAGCTGGCCGCCATCTGGTCGAGCTGTTGCTTTGCTTCATCCGAAAGCACAGGGCTTCCGCCTTTGAATGGAACTTCAACGACGCTGATCGGCTTGTAGTTGTCCAGGCCGTTGACCTCGTTGCTCAAATTGTCCACACGACCAGTGGCGCTTGTAGCCGTCTCGTTGGCTTTCCTCGCCTGCTCACCCGCAGCGGTCGCCTGCTGATTCGCAGCGTCTGCTGAGTCCTGGGCCTTCTTGATTCCCGCTTGGGCACGGCTGTCGACATCCTTGATTTCGGTCGCGTTCTTCGCGTTGAGCTGATCCAGCTCTGTGAGCCGGTCATTGATCGGGTCGAGTCTCTTCTTCACCCACTTCTTCCGGGCCATGGGATTCATGCGGCCCCAGAATCCTTCTTTTGCCTCTGTCGGCGCGGCCGTAGCAGAAGAGGTCGAAGGCGCGGTCTGCTGTGCTGTCGGTGCAGGAGCGGGCTGGGAACTGTCCGCCGGCTGTGTCTGTTGTCCAATGGCAGGAACTGCAATCGCTGAAGCTAGAACGAACATGGCCAGCTTCGCGGAAAACGCGCTTTGTCCTGTAATTTCACTTTTCATTTTATGACCCCTGGAAACGGTTGCCGCAAGTGTGTTGCGGATGAGCTGATCCAGCTGCTCGTCGATACCTAGTGCATGACGCATGCCAAAGACGGTCGCAGCCTCGACCATTCTCTATTCGAAAGATTTAAAAAGAGTTAATCTGGATGCCCGGTTGCCTTTGGACGATGAGAATAGGCCATTGCTGACAACGGCAACGTAATTTTTACAGCGTGCTGTAACTTCTACCGGGTAAGTCCCGTCATTGCGGCTACTTCGCTTCGACGCGAAGGATGCGGATCTCCGGATATGCGCCGTCCCAGCCGGGAGTGACTGCATCGAAGATCAGTCGAAAATCTTTCGCATCCCCGGGTTTCAGGGGAGCTGCCGATACCGGTTCCAGATCGATATAAGGCTGACGCATTCGTATCAGCTTCAGGGGCTGAGTTTCGTTCTGAGCAACCTCTTTCGCCACGTTCCGAAAAAGAACTTGGACGGTAATGCCGCTCACCGTCCGGTTCCCGGTATTCGCTATGTGCCCATCTATATAGGTCACCTTACCGCCTGCAAGATTCGCCGATTCGCTCATCGCCAGATCGGTAATAGGTAGGCTCGGTGCGTACGCATCGGCCTCAGCCGTCACCGGCGCGACCGTGACCCCGCCCTTGCGATGCTCCAAAGCAAAAATCACCAACCCCAAAACGACCACAACGGCGCCGGCAGCGATCGCCAGGGGCAGCCAATTGCGCTCCCTCGATTCGTAGGCAGGCTCGACCTTCGGTTCAGTATTCACGAGCCGGATTCTACACCTTTCCGCAAGCCTCGCTCAGCTCCCGATTCTCCATCCTGGGCGATCCGTCTCACACCACTCCGAACAATGGATGAGTTGCCCCTTCCCAAGGGATGCATGCAATCAGCTCTTCCAACCTGGCCCGATGAACCGTTAAACTGTCGCGGCCACCATTTGATTCTCAATCGGAGGTTCCATGCCAAAGTACGTCATTGAGCGCGAGATCCCAGGCGCCGGAAAACTTACGTCCGATCAACTGAAAGCCATTTCGCAAACATCCTGCAACGTCCTGCGCAAACTGGGACCGGAAATTCAGTGGGTACATAGCTACGTCACCGGCGACAAGGTCTACTGCGTTTACATCTCGCCCAATGAACAGTTGATCAGGGAGCACGCCAGCCAGGGTGGGTTCCCTGCCAATCGCATCTCTGAAGTTTCGGCCGTCATCGATCCCACAACTTCAGAAGACTAGACGAACTCGCCGTGGCTCGAGCCAAGACGCCACAGCTTGCATCGCCGCAGGGCGAATCCCCCGTTGCGCGTGCACCCGCGGGTCCTTACCCCGTGTTCGAAGCAGCCGCCAGGCGCAGCTCCGAATCGACTCGACACGTCTCTGCTCTCAAGAGTCGATGAAAATCCGACACTCTACACCTTTTGTTGGATTCCAAGAGCGCACGATTTGAATCTAAATAGGCTCACCAGGAATCATTTGGACTGCTGCGATCCGTCGGAGGCATGGAAAGGAACACGGTATGGTGCCCTCCCCCCAACTCGAATTCTCCGATCTGCCCTCGCATGGCCATGCCGCCGCGAGCGCTCATCGCAGGGAAGATTTGATGTACCAGGTCATGACCGTAGCCGCGATGGTATCCCTCGTCGTCAGCCTTTGGTTGTTTTAAAGGCGCAGCGTCGACCTCGGTCAACTGACCAGCCCACCTCAGTTCCAAACTTCTCGCGATTTAGTTATCCTCGGTCGGATCAGTCTCAGCCCACATTTGGCGAGTTTTCGTGTGCTTTCGCTCCTCTGACAATGGCCGACACGTACCAGCCGACCGTGGCAAAGAAAGCGAGCATAAATATTGGAATCATCAAGCGCGACAAATGAAACTCCCTGCTCCGAGCGGCTTCGATAATCGCCACCTGCAAATATGCGAAGAGGCATATTATCTCCAGCTTGATCCAACTCACCATGTTGCGTGTCTGTGCCCGAAGAAACGGCGGATTCTCAGCTGTGACTCGAACCGGATAGTTGAACGAAGTCGAGATACCGGCTAGAACCGTGATCAACAGATACACGCCCGTCGCAACGATTGGAAGCAGAAGAAGTGTGTTCGACGGACCCCATCCGTTCGGATTGCCCGCCAAATCAAAGTGGGTAGGAATCCGCCCCGGCAGCCGATTCGGCCCTCGCAGAGCCGCCCACGTCATCCAATAGAGGACACCCAACATTCCCAGAACAACAACTTCAAGAGACTTGCGCATTGGAAGCCTCGCTCCAAGATAATTACAGGTTCAGGATATATCCGCCGAAGTCCGCACAGTCGCACACGCGTAAGTGCACGGGCGATCTCCAGCGCGCTCCCGAAGGGTTCCCCGACGCTCGTTTTCTAATTCAATTGTCGATTGGCCACACAGAAGATTGGTCGGTCGCATCGACGAACTTACGTTGAGGTTCAACCGATGCGACCGCCCCAAAAAATACCTTAAACGCTCCGCTGAATTCCTTTCAGCTCTTGCCCAAGACCGCGAAACCGGTAGCCGGTTCTCCCCCGGGGTTGAAACGGGTCGCCTCCTGTTTCATCCAGTTCCGGCAGCGGGTTCGGAACTTCGTTGAACGAATAGCCCGATGGCCCCACGTGTTCCTGAGGCATCTCTGTCCCCGATTCCCCCAGGTTCGACCCAGCAACATTTTCAAACAGCGGATTGAGTGCAGCGATTAATGTCTCGAGCTGGCTCTTTCTCAAGAGAAGTTGTTCAAACCTTCCCCTGATTTCAGTGAGTTCACCAGCGGCCTGTTCATACGCGACCTGATAGGGATGCGATGTCATTCTCTCTCCACCCGCGAAGTCTAGCACCGAAGAGTTACTTCAAAACACTAAAGGTCTAGCAGCAGTACACCCTAAAGTAACAGGCGCTATTCCCAGAATGAGTCGGGGCCCGGAAGCCCGGCTCGAAGCTCTCATCGATCGCAATATTGACTGCAGGCGATCTCGGTGTGCCGGTGAATTGGACGGAATTTTTCGTTATCGGCGAACCATCCCGGGCTATTCGGCTCTCAAGGCTTCCACGGGATTCACTGCGGCGGCGCGGCGGGCGGGCAGGTAACTCGCGAGCCCGGCAGCCGCCACCAGAACCACAGGCACAGTGAGGAAGGTCAAGGGATCAAACGGGCTGATGCCAAACAGGAGCGATTTCATCAATTGCACGACTGCGCCTGCCGTGCCCACGCCGATCGCGACACCAACGGTTGTAAGGACCAGGGCGGACCGGACAAACATCCACTTGAGTTCGCTCTTCTGTGCGCCGAGCGCCAAACGGATTCCAATTTCGCGGGTTCTCTGCGAGACTGCGTACGAGATCACTCCGTAAATGCCAATCACGCCTAGTGCCAGTGCCATCGTTCCTGCAATCGCCAGCATTACAAGCGTGAATGAGGTTCGCGCGAGTGACCTGGCATAAATCTCTTGCATGGTCTGCACCGAAGCAACTGGCAGATTTGAATTGATTGCCCAGACCGCCCGCTGAACCTCGCCGATAAAGCTCTCGGTTCCAGCGCGCTTGCTGCGAATCACAAACGTCACCACCCTTGACGGCTGAATCTGTGGTTCTTGACTGTAAGGATCGTTGATCATCGCCGGCCAATACACAATTGCCGGTGATCTTTCATCTACGCCATGCTGGCGGACATCTTCCACAACCCCGATCACCTCGAGCCAGGGCATGTTCTTGAACTGTCGCACGCGTTTTCCGATGGCGCTTGAGGCCGATCCCCACGATTCGCGCGCGAAATTTTCAGATACCATCACCACCGGCCTTAAGCCGTAAACGTCTGACCACGTGAACGCGCGGCCGGCAACGAGATTCGTGCCTAAGGTATTGAAGTAGCCAGGCGAGACGTAATTGAAAAGCCTGAGCGGCGGTTCGCCCCCTTGATAATTCTTGCCTTCAACGCGTATCTCGTCCCAGTTTGGATCGGTCTTTTCCATTGGTAAGGCACCCCCGAACCCAACTGACGTCACACCAGGTATCGCCGCAAGTTTCTCGGTTATGCTTTGCTCAATCCGCGTGACCACCTGCGGATCCGCGACCAGCAATTCCGGTATCCAGATGCGCATTGTCTGCAGGTGTTCAGCGTCCGTAAATCCAGGCGCGACGTTCCGCAGTGCCGCGAAGGTTCGAATCATAAGCAACGCGCTCACCAGCAGGACCAATGCCATGGCTACCTGCGCGATTACCAGCACATTGCGTGAGTGTTGACGTGCACGACCAGCACTTGCAGTTCGGTTTGCTCCGGAGATTGCTCCTGTGGCGTCCGTGAACGCATATTTCAATGCCGGAATCGACCCGAACAGCAATCCCGAGATCAAGGAGAGCAGAAACGCGAATCCAAGCGAACGTGCGTCAAGTGAAACCTCGCTCAAACGCGGTAGATTGGCTGGCCCTATCGCGACCAGAAGCCGAAGTCCCGCATAAGCTACCACCGGAGCAATCACGCCGCCCATCAGCGCGAGCGAGACGCTCTCCGTCAGCAATTCCCGCACGATGCGCCTGCGCCCCGCACCCAACGCCGCACGGATCGACAGCTCATGCTGCCTCGATTCCGCTCGCACCATCAAAAGATTTGCAATGTTGGTGCACGCAATCAGCATGACCAATCCCACGGTCGCCATCACCACCCACAGCACATTGCCGATGTTGCCGATGACCTGCTGCTTGAGCGAATGAAAAGCCGGCGCGATCCTCCAGATCCTGTAGTAGTGCGGATTGGTGCCCGGACCGTTAGACCAGGAATCCATCCACACCGGAATTAACCGGGACACATCCGCGTTAGCTTGCTCTATTTCAAGTCCCGGCTTGAGACGGGCGATGCCGTCGTACCCAAATCCGGCCAACTTCTGGTTACTACGATCGAAAGCGAGTGGAACTAGGAGATCAAAATCCTGATCGACAACTCTGAATCCACGCGGCATCACGCCGACAATTCCTCTCGCTTCGGAATCAACCGCAATGCTGCGTCCAATCACGGACGGATCTCCGCCGAAGCGCCGCTGCCAGTAGCCGTAGCTCAACATCACCGTCTTTGCACCATGCGGATCTTGATCAGCCGTTGATAGCCAGCGGCCCGCAACAGGAGGAACAGCGAGTGTCTTCAGTACTCCGTCGCTGATCAATGCCGTATGAACTTCCTCCGGCTCGGCAAGTCCGGTAACATTCGCCGTTCCCATCGTCCACACGCCCATTGATTCGAACGTCTGGTTGCGCTCCGAAAATGTCAGATACATTGACGATGAAAGCTGAAGGCCATGTGAAAAATTCGCAAGCCCCGACGCACCGGGCGCGTTCAACCACAGTGCGACAAGCCGATCAGCGTCCGGATAGGGAAGCGGCTTCAAGAGCACGCTGTTCAGCACGCTGAATACTGCTGTATTCGCACCGATCCCAATCGCCAGAGTCAGAAGAATGGTTGCCGTGAATCCTGGCGATTTTCTCAATCGACGAAAAGTGAGTTTGAGGTCTGCCAAAATAGATTCCAGCGTGGACCATTGCCACATCTCGCGGCTGCGCTCCTGAGCGAGTGTGACATTCCCAAATTCGCGCCGAGCCGCTCGCTCCGCCTCATCACGGGCGACCCCTTCGTCGATCAGTTCTTCTGCCCGCTCCCGGATGTGTTCCTGAATCGAAACCGAAATATCGTCAAACCTGCGGCGGCGATCAAATAAGCGGCTGAGAACCTGCATGTTGACCTCTTAGGCTTTGGCGTACGCTAGGACACGCGTAATTCCTGTAAACATCTTTTCGAAACTGGCGACTTCCTTTTCCAGATGGCGAACGCCTTTTTCGGTCAGGCGGTAGATCCGGGTGGGGCGCCCTTTCGCGGAGATCCCGGTTTCCGATTCCAGTAGCCCCTCCCTGAGCAACCTCTGCAGCGCTGGGTAAAGAGAGCCCTCTTCCACCTGAAGCAGGTTCTCGGAAACCTCTTTGATGTGTTTAACGAGTGCATAGCCGTGCATCGGTTTAAGCCGAAGCGACTGCAAGATCATGATTTCCAGCGCGCCTGCAAAAAGATCGCGTTGTTCGGGATTCTTAGCCATGCGGCGAGTCTACATATAAAATACCTATTTGTAAAATAGTATTTTAAGGCCTAACCGAACTGAATCTCATGAACTGGCTCTTATTTCCCA
>Ga0207701_10005568_pt1 | contig 12656 bp, 5 predicted proteins | sample KBSSwiSSwithPhiX_FD_184294 | JGI IMG/M metagenome (GOLD analysis project Ga0207701, IMG submission 184294) | Switchgrass rhizosphere bulk soil microbial communities from Kellogg Biological Station, Michigan, USA, with PhiX - S5 (SPAdes) (version 2) | ecosystem: Environmental > Terrestrial > Soil...
GACAACTGGCTGAACGAATTGCTCGTGATGTTTCCGAATCCACCCTGGTTACTTGTTGCCCCGGGAGTTTGGATCACGATCGTGCTCGCTGTGGCCGCGGCGATCGTGCTACGCAACACTGTGTTTGGGCGTCGAGTATTTGCCCTCGGTTCGAACGAAGCCGCCGCGCGGGCATGCGGCATCGCAACTGATCGTCTCAAGATCTCGATCTATGGCATCGCCGGCTTGCTCTTTGGCCTCGCAGGTGTGATGCAGATGTCTCGACTGCGACAGGGTGATCCAACTGTTGCCGCGGGATCCGAACTCGACATCATCGCTGCCGTTGTTATAGGTGGCGGCAGTTTGAACGGAGGCGTCGGAAGCATTCTTGGTTCCATGATTGGCGCTTTGATCATGGCGTTCCTCCGCAACGGTTGTCAGCAGGTTGGATGGCCTAACTACATTCAGGAAATCATTATTGGCGCCATTATCGTTATTGCCGTGGCCGTCGACCGCTGGCGTAGTTCAAGGGTAGTCGCTTAAACGATGACCGAATCCGCGCTGTTTCCACCTCCGCTAACACAAAAGATGCAGGTTACTGTCAAAGATATTGTCGTGCGCGATATTCGTTTTCCAACGGCAAAATCGTTGGATGGTTCAGACGCGATGAACGCGGATCCGAATTATTCAGCGGCGTATGTCGTTCTAAAGACGGACAGTGCGGACGGTCTCGAAGGACACGGCCTCACGTTTACGATCGGTCGCGGTAATGAACTGTGTGTTGCTGCCATGAATGCGCTGAAACCTTTGGTCGTTGGACTAACGGTTAGCAGCGGAGCAAACATGGGGGATTTTTGGCGTCGCTTAACTTCCGATAGTCAGCTTCGCTGGGTTGGACCAGAAAAGGGCGTCATTCATTTGGCGACGGCTGCCATCGTCAATGCTCTCTGGGATCTTTACGCGAAAATTGAAAGGAAGCCGCTCTGGAAACTGCTGGTCGATATGTCACCGGAGGAAGTTGTTGAGTGTATACCGTTTCATTACATCACTGACGCACTCACTCCTGAAGAGGCGCTGGCGATTCTTCGCCGTAATGAAAGTTCCAAACAAGAGCGTGAGCGGCAGATCCTGAAGACCGGTTACCCCGCCTACACGACATCCGCTGGTTGGATTGGTTACTCCGATGAAAAAGTGCGAACGCTTGTAAGGGCTGGTCTCGATGAAGGCTGGACCCATTTCAAGATGAAGGTTGGTCGGAGTTTGGAGGAAGATGTGCGACGGGCGCGGATCATTCGTGAAGAGATCGGGTGGGATCTGAAACTGATGATGGATGCCAACCAGGTTTGGGATGTGAGCGAAGCGATTGGTTACATGAAAGAGCTCGCCCAATTTGATCCATATTGGATTGAAGAACCGACTTCGCCTGACGACGTGTTAGGCCACTCGGAAATCGCCCGCGCCATTGCACCGATCGGAGTGGCGACTGGCGAACACTGTCAAAATCGTGTGATGTTCAAACAACTGCTGCAAGCGGGCGCTATCAAATTTTGCCAGATTGATAGTTGTCGTCTGGGCGGCGTGAACGAGGTGCTGGCAGTATTACTGATGGCGACGAAGTTTGGCGTGCCTGTTTGTCCACACGCTGGTGGTGTCGGCCTGTGCGAGTATGTTCAGCATCTGTCTATTTTCGACTACATCGCCGTCAGTGCTTGCCTTGACGATCGAATTGTTGAATACGTCAATCACTTGCACGAGCACTTTATTCATCCGGTGAAAATCAGCCGCGCGAGGTATATGCCGCCAGCAACGCCCGGCTTCAGTATTGAGATGAAGCCGGCATCGCTCGATCAATATGAATACCCGAACGGCGAGGCGTGGCGAGGTAACGGAAGAATGTGAATTTGATTTCGGATTCAGTTTCGAGGGAGAGATGATGAAGAGATTCCTGATGGCTCTAACAACACTCGTTATTGTCAGTGTTCCGGTCTTTTCTCAAACACCGTCAACGTCTGAGCGCAAGCCTGTAAAACCGATTCGGCCTTTCGTTGTCATGACGGGCCAGTCTGTCGCAGATCTTGAACAAAAGCTGCAACCTTCGAACAAAGCTGAAGATTTGATTGGCGGCGAAGGCATGGAGCTGCGCGTCGCAATTCAACACGAGAAAGATACGGCCGCGGCGAACGGCGAAGTGCACGATGCTTCAGACGACGTGTATTACGTGCTGGATGGTTCGGCAACTCTCACGCTTGGAGGGACACTCGAAGGCGCGAAGGAAATTGAGCCGGGAGAATGGCGCGCTCCTCAAATAACCGGAGGACAAAAGGTTGTCATCAACAAAGGTGATCTAATAATCGTTCCCCGTGGTACTCCCCATCAACGCAGTACGACGGGACAGAACTTCACGATGATATTGATCAAAGTTTTTGCTGACCCGCGTCCCGGTCCAAAACCATCGTCTGGCTCAGCAACACCGGCGGCGAGTCCAACACCAACACCCAACGAACTGGCCGACCTGAAAACGCAACTCGAAAGAGCTCAAACACGATTAAGCGATTGGCCGGCCCTCGCGCGTTATCGTGACGACAACGCGAAGGTCTTAGCTCCGCTGAAAAACGAACAGCGTGTTGTGTTCATGGGCGACTCCATTACTGATTCGTGGGACGCGCCAAATAATGGTGGCTTCTTTCCGGGCAAGCCATACATCAATCGGGGCATCAGCGGACAGACAACACCGCAAATGCTTATCCGGTTTCGTCGTGACGTTATCGAGTTGAAACCGAAAGTTGTTGTGATCCTCGCGGCCACTAACGATCTTGCCGGCAACACAGGTCCAACGACGCTGGAGGCGATTGAAGATAATTTGATGACGATGGCAGAACTTGCTCGTGCTCATAACATCCGAGTTGTCCTTGCTTCCTTGCTGCCCGTCAGCGATTACGAAGTAAGAAACGGACAACCGATCATTCAAACCAAACGTCGACCGCCTGAACAAATCAAAGCGCTTAATGAATGGATGAAAGCTTATGCAGCAACACATCGTCTGACCTACCTCGATTACTTCTCTGCAATGGTCGACGAAAAAGGTTTTCTGAAAGACGAACTCAGCAATGATGGCCTCCACCCGAACCCTGCCGGATATGCGGTCATGAATCCCCTGGCTGAGGCTGCCATTGCTTCGAGTCTGAAACGAGGGAAGTAGTGTCGCCTCTGGTTCGCGGAGACTGGGTCAAAAATCGTATCCGTGGAATGAGTTTTGTGTTTAGATGTGATTTCGTGGATCGTTCCGTTTGTCCAGGAGAACAAAGACGCGATCCACTAACCCACACGAATTAAACACGAACCAAAACTAACTTCCGACTCTCTGGAGCTGAGTTCTTTGGAAAGCCCTTTAGCAGGCTAACTCCTTACGCTTCACACTGCCGGTCAGCGAAGAAAAATCCCATCCCTCCGAAGAAAACCCTTGACCTCAGTGGTCCGGTAGATGTATATGTTCGCCGTTGGGACAAATTCATTGCAGCGGTAATCCTACTGGCTGCCCATCGCCGATTCGAGAACGCAAAGGGTAGCCACTATCATTCGCAAAAACAGCCCAAAAACGCCGGAGATTCCACAAAGTCCAAGGCTAATCGATTGAATTCTTAATAGCAGACCATGGCGAGTTCATCTCGCATTCGGCCAGTAGCTCTAATAAGTCCTAAAAACAAACTAATAGCCATGAGAAAGATTAATCCGCACGATTTCACAGTAGCGAGGCGTGGAACCAGCCGCGAGATCAATCGCCAAATCGCTCTCAATCTTATTCGCGCGCATCAGCCGGTTTCCCGCGCTGACCTGGCGCGATTGATGAATGTGAGGCGCGGCGTCGCGAGCCTTCTGGTCAGCGAACTCCTCGACGAAGCGCTGATCTTTGAAGGTGCCGTTGGTGAAGCTGTGGGCCGTGGCCGTCGACCGACGTTTCTTTACATCGATTCCAGGCAGCGATGTGTCGTAGGTGTCGATATTCGCGCATCGCGAACCTTCATCATGGTCACGGATCTGCTCGGACACCAGCTCGGTGTAGTTAGCAGTTTTCAGACAAACAGAGATGTCGACGTTTTGATTCCCGAGCTTGCGCGACGCATTCGACAAGTCCTGTCGGATCACAAAGAGATCGGAGCATGCGAAGGCGTTGGTGTAGTTGTTCCCGGCATGGTCGATCCAACCGGCGGACGTGTTCTGCACGCTCCCACACTTGCTTGGCGCGACGTGAATTTGCGTGAGCCCCTGGCAGCTGCAACGGGAATTCCCGTTCACATCGAGAATTCTGGTAAAGCATGTGCACTGGCCCAGCTCTGGGCCACACGCAGCGATGTTGTCGCTTCGGGCCATTCAGTTTTTGTCAGTGTCTCTGACGGTCTTGGCGTTGGCGTGGTCGTGGATGGAGAGTTGCTCCGAGGTCGGCACAACACCGCAGGTGAATTCGGTCACGTACCCTTGAGTATTGATGGACCACGTTGTTCGTGTGGCGCTACCGGTTGTTGGGAAGCCTACGTATCAAACATCGCCACGTTATCGCGTTATTTCAGTCGCGATTTAACTGAGGCAAAACCGCGTGGCGCAGACACAACAACGTTCACTGTTGAGGACTTGATTGCGCGTGCGCGCGCAGGGGACGCGAAGGCCCTAGCGGCGGTTAATTCCACCGCGCGTTACCTTGGCCTTGGTCTGGCCTCAATCATCAATGCACTCGATCCCGCGCGAATCTACATCGGCGGTGAGATTACAACTGCGTGGAGCTTGATCGAACCAATCGTCCGCAGCGCTTTGAAGGAGCGGACGCTCACAGATTTCGGAGGTGCTACTGAAATTCACGTAGTGCCCGCTGAAGAACATCCGCGTTTGCGAGGTGCAGTTGCACTGGTTGCAGCGCCCGCGTTCGCAGCGCCGATGGTTGCGTAGTTCTGAATCTTGTACGAATTCCCGATGGAGGACGATGCGAATGTTCACAAAGAAAGCTTTCAAGAGAGCTGCGGCACTTTTTGGCTTATTCGCAGTGAGCTTGGCATTGAGCGGAATCGTCGTAGCGCAAATTAAATCGGCCGTTCTTACTGGAGTAGTGAAAGATGCGAACGGCGCGGTGATACCCGGCGCTTCGATAGCTGTTGTGGGCGAAGACACCAACGTATCGATTAACACAGTCACGAATGACAGCGGAAACTTCACCGTGCCCTATCTTGCGCCGGGCAAGTACACGCTGAACGTGGAGAAACCTGGTTCTGGTTTTGCCAAATACACAAAAACCAATATCACCCTTTCGACTGCGCAAACGGTCCACATCGATGTGGAAATGGAGGCCGGCGTGACGGCTACTGTCAGCGTTTCCGCAGAAACAGCGGTTTTGCAGTCGTCTAGCGCCACAGTACAAAGCACCATAAACGAACGTGCGGTAGAAACTCTTCCGAATATTACGCACAACCCGTTTTCATATGCGGCCCTTCAACCCGGCGTAGTGCCGCGCGGCTTGTTTGGCAACACGCAGAACACAACGTCCTTTGGAATCGGAATTGACGGTCGACGCCAAGCGTCGGCCGTTGGCATTAACGGAGGTTCCGCATTTTCGAATGACATTATGCTCGACGGAGTTAGCATTCAGGGTTCGGCGTGGAACGAGACCGCGGTGCTGCCAAATCAGGATGCACTACAGGAAGTAAAGACGATCACGAACAACTACTCTGCTGAGTATGGCCGGGCCCAAGGCGTGATTATCTTCACGACAAAGGGTGGAAGTAACGATTACCACGGTTCCGCTTTCTACCGAATTAGAAATGAAGCTCTGAATGCAAATTCGTTTTCGAATAATGCGCAGGGGTTCGCTCGAGGGCCGTTTAAGTCACACACGTTCGGCGGTACGGGAGGCGGCCGAATCATCCGTGACAAAGCCTTCTTCTTCGTGAGTTATGAAGGTCTGCGTTTCCATCGCGCGTACGACTTTCTTCTGACCGTTCCTACCCAGGCCGAACGGCGTGGTGATTTCAGTAACACATACGTAGGCACAGCCGGTAATCCTCAGCCTATAAGAATCTATGATCCGTTCAATGCGACCAGAATCGGCACGACAAACGTTTATCAGCGCGCATTATTTCCGACATTCACTGATGCGCAGGGTAAGGTGCGAATGTTGCCATTGCTTGACAGTCGGATTAATCAGTTTGGCCGTGCAATACTGAACGCGTATCCGCTGCCCAATCGCACGCCCGACGACATCTTTAATACCAACAACTATTTCTTCAGAGACAATCAGCAGTTCACCCGCAACAACATTAACTCACGTATTGATTACCGCTGGGGTAATCACAGTTTGTACGGCACCTATGGATTTCAGAAAGGCAACATTCACACTCCACGCTCGTGGGGGACCGACAATCAATACAGCGGACGCAACCGCGCGGGAGAGTTCGTCGGCAATCAGCAGCCGGATGACAACTTTTATATTGCACTGGGGGATACGATCGTATTCTCTCCTACACTGATTTTGGACGCGCGCATCGGTGTCAACCGTATCAACGCGAACAATGAATTTGATCAGTTCGATGATTACAACTACGACACCTTCGGTATACCCAAATCCATCCAGGCGTTGAATGTAATTCCGGGGGTTCCACCGGCAGTCCCCAATGGGAATACCGCATTCGCGCCCATCAGTCCCCTCAATTTCGGAACTTCCCTACACAAGCGAGAGCGACAAACCAACACCGATGCGAACGCCAGCATGACCTGGACGCGCGGTCACTGGACGCACAAGTTCGGCGGCACTTATCGCGTGCTGCTCTCCAATTACATTGACGTAGATGATTCAGCGCAGATACGGACGGGGGCCGAATTTACTCGCAGCACAATAAACGCGGACGGGAGTACGGGAGGACTAAATACATCTGATCCGACCAACAATGGTTTTGGTGCCGCGTCAATTCTACTCGGCGCTGGATCGATTGGTGTCACACCAGGATTCACCATTCGCCTGGCGCTGGCGCAGAAATATTACGCCCTCTATAGCCAAAACGATTGGCGGGTAAACAACAAACTAAACCTTAACTTAGGTCTACGATGGGATGTGCAGCCTGGACCAACCGAACGATTCAATCACATGAGCTCGATAGATCTGAACGCCAAAGAGCCACTGTTTGGAACTCCAGGCGCGATCGTCTTCCCCGGCAACACTACAGACGATCGGCACATGTGGAAGACTGACTACAAAAACTTTGGACCCAGACTTGGGGCAGCGTATCAACTGACAGATTCGATCGTGCTTCGCGGCGGCTACGGTTTAACATATGTTCCCTCGAATACGGGTTTCAACGATGGACCCGGCTTCTATGGTGCGGGTGCTTTTACGTCCTCGGCCAGCGGCCTTCCCTATGGAACGAATCCTGCCGGTGTCGTTGTCGGATCATTCAATAGCGAAAGCATTGCTCAGATTCTGCAACCTGTTGGTCCAAACGTGAACGATCCGAGGATCTACGGCGGTGCCCGGCGCTTTCCCTACGACTACAAGACTGGTTACGTGCACCAGTGGAATCTCTTCTATGAGCAGAAGCTTGGTGCCAATTGGGTAGTTTCAGCAGGCTACATTGGTTCGAAGGGCAATCGACTGCAAGTAGTGTTTGTTCCGATCAATAGCCCGCAGTTGGTAGATCCTCAATTACTCGAGTCGTGGCGAAATACCTACATAAGTACGAATGGCGTTACAAATCCATCAACACAACAGATCTGTAATCCGTATCAGACACTGCAGACTTGTAATAACGCAAACACCGCAGCCGCCAGTGGGCCGCTGATTCCGTATGGTGCGGGTGTTATCAGGAATCGCACGATCAGCAGGTTAGACGCCGCATTTCCATATCCACTTCAAGGCGACAACATAACTCTCAGCGAAGGTTTTTCGACCTACAACGCAATGCAGCTCGAAGTGAGGCGCCAATTTGCGGGAGGCCTGCAAATGGGTGCGCATTACACTTGGTCCAAGCAACTGGGATCCACGCGTTACAACGCTCAGACGAATCAAGGTTATTCAGATGGGGCTGACGCAAACTACTTCTCAAATCTTCGACCCGATCTGCGCCAACTAAACAAAAAGCCCACGACGAATGATATTCCGCATCGCCTCTCAGTTAACTGGGTCTACGACCTTCCGTTTGGACCTGGCCGTATGTTCGACACGGGCTCGTCCGTAGTGAACGCAATCATCGGCGGCTGGCGTTGGGGTGGTGCGTTCGTCGCGCAATCGGGTTTTGTTCTGACCCTGCGTAACGGTGGCACAAATTCGATCAATGGTCTTCCCGATCTCGTTCCTGGCGCGGCGCTTGAAGTACCAAAGGAGTTGCAGCGCTGGTACGACGGCAAGACATCGGTGACTCTCCCGAGCGGACGCGTCATCACTCCGTGCAAGAACTGTTTCCTGAAATACAACATCGATGCGTTTGCTGGGCGGCTCGTCGCTGGACCTAACGGCAGAGCAGTTCCAGATATCTTCTGGTACGGAACGGCGGCGGCAACCTATGACGGGATGCGCACGCCATCGATCTGGAATTCGAACATGGCGCTGGAAAAGTCGTTTTCGTTCCGCGAGAAGTATTGGATCAGTATTGCTGCTCAAGCGACGAACGTCTTCAATCACACGCAATTCAAGCCGAACTTTAACGCAACCTTTGGAGCGACGGTCCAACAATCAACACTCGATAGCGCGGCGAATGCACCATTGAAACTTTCTCTCGGACAGCTGCTGGACACGGCAAACACATTTGGCACTTTCAATCAAGATGCATATGACGCTCGGCAGATCGAGTTTGTGGTGAGATTCAAATTCTGAAGGCAGGCGATCAACTGTGGCCGATCGTCCAAAGTTTGATTCCGCCATAACTAAACAACCATTCTTTCGGAGGTGTTAGAAATGCGAAGCGCAGGCAATTCCCGACTCTCTCTTCTCTCACTAAAAATATTCGCTGCTGTCTTGCTCTGTGCTGCGGTTTGTATGCCGGGTTACGGCCAAACAGTAGTCGGTCGCATTTCAGGCACCATCCAGGATGCGAATGGAGCGGCCATACCCAACGCAACGATTACGGTAACTAACACGGCCAACAATCTCGTTCGTACTGGTACCGCCGATCAGAATGGCTTTTACACGGTGACGAACTTGCCGGTGGGAACCTACACCATCGAAGCCGAACAAAAGGGCTTTAAGAAAGGTGTCATCGCCGGACAAAATGTTACGGCAGACGCACGCGTAACGGTGGATCTAACGCTCGAAGCAGGTGAAGTATCTGAGACGGTTCAGATTGTCTCATCGGGCGGCGAGACTGTTAATACGACTTCCGGCGAAGTTTCTCGCGTGATCGATCGACAGCAGGTGCAAAACCTTGCGCTCAATGGTCGCAACTATATTCAACTGCTCTCGCTGGTGCCCGGTGTCGCCCTACTAAATGATGATCAGCTCGAACTGACGACGAGTCTGGCCACAGGTAATCAGTCGATCAACGGCAATCGCGGCCAGACCAACAACGTCACGATCGATGGCGGCTTCAACTTGCAGTCTGGCAGCAACGCCAGTCAGATCAATAACCTCGGCATCGATTACATCCAGGAAGTCAAAATTCAAACTTCGAATTTCTCCGCGGAGTATGGCCGCAACTCAGGGGCGCAGGTGAGTCTCGTCACGCGCAGCGGCGGGAACGATTTTCACGGCAGTGCATTCGAATTCTTGCGGAACGATAAACTCGATGCACGACCGTTCTTTGCTCCGATTCGACCAACGCTACGTTTCAATAACTTCGGCTATAGCGTCGGCGGTCCAATAATCAAAAACAAGTTCTTCTTCTTCGGTGGTCAGGAATGGAAATACATCCGCCGCCTCTCGAACGCCCAACGCCGTACCGTTCCTTCATTAGCAGAACTCGATGGCAACTTCCGACAACGTCTGCGTGGTTTCGATGGTGTCCAGGGCACGGCAGACGACGGCGTACTTCGCGATCCGAATTTCGCAACGAACCAGTGCGTCGGTCCAGTTGTGAACTCGACAACGGGCGTCGTCACAACGCCAGCCATCCGCACCGGATGTTTTGGTGGAACTAACTCAACGCTCTGGAACATCATTCCGGCAAGTCGAATCACGGTGGACGGTCGCGCCATCTCAAACGTGTTTCGCACGGCGATTGGTTTGGGCACGAGTTTCACGGATTCTCCTGTCGGCAACAACATCGTGTTCCAACAGCCTAATCCGCTCGATTATCGCGAAGATATCGTGCGTCTTGATTACCGCTTTACTGAAAAGCACAGCGTGTATGGTCGCTACATTCACGATAAGAACGAATTGATCGATCCGTTCGGTACGTTCATTACTACGCAGCTTCCGACCATTCCCAGTTTTCGCCTACGTCCAGGTACATCGATTCAAGTGAACTACACCTGGTTGGTAACACCAACATTCATCAACGAAGCGAAAGCGACAGCTGCATGGGTAGCTCAACGGATTCCTCCTGACGGGGAATTGTGGAAGCGCGAAACCTATGGATTCCAATTCCAACAGCTCTTCACGGGCGGCGGACGTTTTGAAAATTCTATTCCAGACACCACGATCAACGGTTTTGCGAGCTTCTTCGGTGCTGCTCGCTCGCTTCTTTCACCAACCACGGACATTAACTTCAGCGATACGGTTACATATGTTCGGAACAGTCACACACTGAAAGTCGGTGGGAGCATCACTCGCAATCGCATCGATCAAAACGCACGAACCGTGTACGCAGGACAGGTCGATTTCAACAGCGGTGGCAACACGCGTACAACCAATCAGTCGTTCGGCGATGCGCTCCTTGGCAACTTCAGAACCTATAGCGAACAAGCCCTCGATCCAATGGGGTTCTTCCGCTTCACGCAGTTTGAGTCGTTTGTGGCTGACAGTTGGAAAGTCACTCCACGGTTTAGCCTGGAATTAGGTTTGCGATATCAGTACGGTCAACCGATTTACACGCAAGCCAATAATCTGGCTAATTTCGATCCGTCGAGATATGACCCGGCGCAGGCCGTCACGATCATTCCTTCCAGTGGAAACATCGACACCACAAGACCAGGCAATCGGTTGAACGGTTTGATCCGGGCCGGCCAGGGTGTTCCTCCTGAAGAATTAGATCGAGTTCCAGGTGGTAACAGCGCGGCCGTGCTTGCAGTTCCCACCGGTGCACCGCGTGGTCTATACAACGGTCATTACTACTTCATGCCGCGTGTTGGATTCGCTTATTCACCTTTCTCAGATAACAAGACTGCCATTCGCGGCGGATTCGGAATGTACTATGACCGCATCGAAGGTAACCTGATCTTTCCGTCGCTCAGCAATCCACCATATGCGTCGAGTGCGCAGTTTACTAACGCAAACTTGTCGAACATCACCGGCGGCACTACAGCAGTAGCGCCATTTGCTCAGATCAATGCAGTGAATCCGGATCTCGAGTCGCCTTACACGATGAGCACGAGTCTGAGTATTCAACGCGAGCTCCCCTACGGAATATTTGCGGAAGCCGCATGGGTGGCCAATCTCGGTCGTCACCTGATCCGTCAACCTGATATCAACCAACCGACGTTTGATCAGTTGCGCGCAAATATTCCTCCGGGACCGAACGTGAACGTTAACGCTCTGCGACCTTATAAAGGCTACACAGCTATTCGCATGCGAATGAGCGACGCGACGTCGAATTACCACGGCATGCAACTGTACGCAGCAAAACGTAAGGGCGATCTGCTGATGACTGCATCGTATACATGGTCGAAGGTGCTAACGGATGCAAGTGGCTTTAACGACAACCCTGAAGATCCGTTCAATCGCGACTTCAACTATGGACCAGCGACATTCGATCGTCGTCACGTGTTTGCCGCAACCTATACGTACACGGTGAAAGCTTTCAGCCGCACGACTGGTTGGGTAAAAGCGGTGTTTGATGGATATGAACTCAGCGGGATCACACGTTTACAGTCGGGGCCCTATCTTACTGTGACGGCGACCGGCAATTCGGTATTCGGCAATCGCAGGGCAGACTGTCTCGGTGGTGATGGGTTGTTCGCGAATGGCGAGCGCGGTCCGAATCACTGGGCCGACCGATCTGCATTCGCCGCGGCGCCTGACACTCGCCGCGGTACTTGTGGTGCAGGGACATTGCTTGGTCCAGGCGCACATACGTGGGATTTTTCGTTGCGTAGACGCATAGGGCTAACCGAGAAATTCAAACTGCAATTTCAAGCTGATCTGTTTAATGCTTTCAATCGAACGAATTTCCGCGACCTGGAAAACAATTTGAGCAGTGCGGCGTTCGGAACAATTTCAACTGCTGGGCCACCAAGAAATGTTCAGTTTGGTTTGAAACTGAATTTCTAATAGCGGGCAGTTTCTAAGTTCAAACTCTCTGCGCCTTGGCGGTTGAAATGTGAGCTAATCCTTACCGCCGAGACCCAGAGGAGGCGCAGAGAGTTTGTTCCTGAACGAAGGCAAACCTGGGGGGTTTTACAGGCATCCGAAGGGTGTCCGGTGAAAACCGTTAGTCTGAACTTTCAAACCAAACCCTCTCCCGAATACAATCGTCTTCCATCATGAGTAGATCTACTTTAATCCGACTGTTCCCCAGCATCAGCGCACTCTTTCTTCTGACAGCAATCGCTGT
>Ga0207701_10005569_pt1 | contig 12655 bp, 10 predicted proteins | sample KBSSwiSSwithPhiX_FD_184294 | JGI IMG/M metagenome (GOLD analysis project Ga0207701, IMG submission 184294) | Switchgrass rhizosphere bulk soil microbial communities from Kellogg Biological Station, Michigan, USA, with PhiX - S5 (SPAdes) (version 2) | ecosystem: Environmental > Terrestrial >...
CGATCGGCGTCAGCGTGGTCTTGTCGAACAGGATGTAGGAGCCGGTGGTGCCGTCCGGCTCGACCAGCACCTGGAATTTCGCCGGCGGCGCACCGCCTTGTCCGGGCACCACGAAGTCGATCTCGACCAGCACCGCGGTGCCGCGGATACCCATGGTCGCGACCGGCGTATCGACCTTCATGTCGCCATGCTTGGCGGCGGCACCGGCAACGAACGAGATCGTCCCCTGCACCAGGCTGATCAACGACGAATTGTTCGACCCGTTCGGGTCGTAGACCATTTCGTTCAGCACCATTTTCGCATTCGACGCGAGGCCGAACACGCTGCCGTCGATGAAGGTGATGCCGAGCGTCGAATCGGAGCCGGACTGGACCACGTCGCCCTTGTTGACGTTGTCGCCCTGATTGAGAATGATCGAAACACCGTTGCGGATCGCGGTCGCAGTACCCACCAACTTGGTCACATGACCGATGACCTGCGCGGTGCCCGGGCTGCCATCGGCCTGCACCAACCGCGTGTAACCGGTCAGCGCGTTGACGATGTCGCCGGTCAGGTGAGCGCCATCGGGCGAAGCCAGCGCGGCGCGCTTCTCGCCCTTGAAGTAATCCCGCAGGACCAGTTCGCGGTCATCACCGGTGAGGATCAGGTCGACGCCCGACCGCTTGAAATCTCCGGTGAAGAGCAGATGGGCATCGGGAATAACGATGGCGCCTGGCGGCGCGTGCGTCGAAATACTGTCGACATGGACGTGCCCGCCCGGATGAGTGCCCTGGCCGTCAGACAGCCGATCGTCAAATCTTCCGGCCAGGCTCAAAGGGACACCGCTGCCGTTAAGATTGATGCAAGTACAACCCTTGCGGATCTAACCTTGCATATCATTGGGGAAGCTTTGCCGAAACTATCTATTGCTTTGTACGCGGCGCCAAAGCAGGGCCATTTACCGACCATTTTTCTTCTTATTTCACGAAATTGGAAATATTCCCGCCGTGAATGGAGAGAATACAGATTAAATTTTAAGTTCAAGGAGACGCTATATCATGGATTCGAAGTACAACTGTGAAGTAACTAACAAGTCACGCGATTCTGAGTGGATTAGCGATCTCAAGCGGAAGTGGCCGACACCCGAGCCCGGGCAGCGCCCGCTCATCCGGTCGATAAAATTTTCGCCAAACCGGAGAGACCAATTTCAGGCTGATCCGCGCTTTCCGACCCGGTATCGGCTGTTTTAAGCAGATCAAAAGGAGCCCCCGCACATCCTGACGCCCGAGAAATGATCCGGTCACGAGCTGGCTAACGAGCCCGCCGATGCCTGGACAAGGGGCGTCAGATGGCGAAATCAGTTACTCCGCGCACATTGCGCGCGTTTTTCCTCGCATGCGGCCTGGCCTGGTTCGGACCGGCGGCCGCCGGAACACTGCTTTCGCCAGGTGCCGCAATCCTGATCAAGAAATCGGCCGAACCGTTCGGCCTGCCGACCGCCATGCTCCTGGACGGCGGATTGCTTGACAAATGGCTCGGCGTGCAGCGCCGCCTTGACGACGAAATGGTGCAGCTCGCCCTGTGCGAGGGCGACCGTGAGGGTTGTGCATCCCCGGCTGCGCTGCAATTCCTCGCCATCGTCGATGCCGCCAGGGCCCGCGAGGGCCGAGCCCGGCTCGGCGAGATCAACCGTGCCATCAACCTTGCCGTCAGGCCGGTCAGCGATCTGGTGCAATATGGCCGGCTCGACGTCTGGACCTCGCCGCTGGCGACGCTCGCGCGCGGCGGCGACTGCGAGGATTACGCAATTGCGAAATTCGTGGCCCTGCGCCGCGCCGGCATCGCGCCCGACGATCTGCGGATCGTGATCATGCGCGACACCGTCCGCGGTGAGGATCATGCCGTTGCCGCCGCGCGGCTCGATGGCCACTGGCTGACGCTCGACAACCGCCGGATGGCGATGGTCGAGGATTCCGACGTCAGAAACTACCGGCCGACCTTCGTGATCGATCAGGATGGCGTCAAGCGATACGTCGACACACCACTGCTCGCCGGCGCGTCCCGCCGCAACCAGGCAGCGCCGGTCGTATTGAGCGCGCTGGCGGCGCCCGGCCTGGTCTCGCCCGTCACCCAGGCTCCCTCGCAAGCCGATTGACAAAAATCCGGCTTGCAATTTCACTACACTGCGACGACTGAGAAGTGACGGCAATTTTCGCCGTGGCATTACTTCTGTCCAGGTGGGTACCAATGCGGGTGTTGATGCTGGCCATTGCGGCGCAACTGGCGTGGATGCTGCCCGCTTGCGCGGAAAGCACACCGGAAACCGACCGCTCACTCCGTGACGCATTGCCGCTGTTCGAGAAGAACCGTTGCGCCGACATCAAGGATCCGGCGGCGCAATTGTTCTGCGGCGATCCCGATCTGCAGGACGCCAGTGCGCGGCTGAACGTCGCAGTGCAGGACAGGGTCAATCGGATGGCTGATCGCCCAATGGCGATCGAAGAGAACGTGGAATGGATCAAGGGCCGAAGCCTGAGTTGCGGAATCTTCGAACGGCAGGGCATTGCGAGCCAGCACATTCCTTCCGTCAAGGCCTGCCTGCTGAAGGAAACTGAGGACCGGATCGCCATACTGGCCGACCCGAACTTCGACTGCCTGGCGACCAACACAACCGCCGGCATACTGATCTGCGGTGACCCCGAACTGGCGATCGCCGATCGGGAACTGAACGGCCACGTTGTTGGACTGATCGGCAAGATGAAGGATGACGAGGCGAAGGGCGCATTCGCCGAATATGCCAGGTGGACACGCGAGCGCGACCGCAAGTGCAATCTGGCCGACAAGGACAATGTGCCGCTGCAGGAATTGTCATCGTCGGAAGCGTGTCTGGCGGATTATATGAGCCGGAAGACAGCCGAGGTGGTCGCGGCCAAAGGCGATCCGAAGCGCGTGTTCGGCCGGACGACACTCTCCCCCTCCGCCGATGCCGATGCGGTCGATCTGTGTGTCGCACAGATTCATTCCGCCAATGGTTGCGGCGATTTCTTAAGAGTGAGCCGCATCATCCAGATCGATACGGAAGCCTCTGCGGAAGAAGCGCTTGTCACCGCCGAAGTCGAGATGAAGGTGCTCTCGCCCTTTGCCGCATGCAGCCCGATCGCCTCGACCTGCACCGGCACCTGCTGGGATCTCAGATCGGGGCAGGCGAAAGCGACGCCAGGAAGCCGGGAAAGCGTGCAGGTCGCGCACCGGCTCAGAATCGAAAAATCCTTCGCGCTTCAGAAGACCGGCAATAGCGGCTGGCGCTGCACGACGCCGGCACTGCAGCCAATCGAACTCGGGATCGCCTTGCGCGGTCCATGACGCGCCTGGGATATCGGATACAAGGCTTTCTGCGATCCATCCAAACGATCGATCCCGGTTTTGAGTCATCATGGGATGCCGCTGTGCCGCCCGAACGCGTGTCACATTCCGTCTGGCGAAAACATGACGATACAAATTTTCTCTTTTTCTTTTCGTAACTACCTTTGATTGACGCCATCCTTCTCACCGGCATACCATCCCGACAGATCCGCCAAAAATCGTTGGGAGGAAGATGAGATGAAACGTTCGCCGCGCGTTGCTTCAGCTTGCCTTTTTTTTCCTGATATCACCACCAATGTGCGAAGGCCGGCGCGTCTGGCGCAGGCCGCTCTGGCGATCGGATTTGGCCTTGCGATTTCCTGCACAAGCGCGCCGGCGCAAAATGCCGCGAAGGGATCGCCAGATCACATCAAGGCTGTGACCTCGGCCGTCGATGGCGCCTCGATCAAGGCCAACACCGCCACCTCGAACGACTGGCCGACCATCGGCCTCGATTATGCGGAAACCCGCTTTTCCAAGCTGAACCAGATCAACGTCGACAACGTCAAGAAGCTCGGGCTGGTATGGAGCTATCCGCTGGAATCCTCCCGCGGCGTCGAAGCGACACCGGTGGTGGTCGACGGCATCATGTACCAGACCGCGTCATGGAGCGTGGTTCATGCCATCGACGCACGCACCGGCAAGAAAATCTGGAGTTTCGATCCCGGCGTCGATCGCGAGAAGGGCTACAAGGGCTGCTGCGACGTCGTCAATCGCGGCGTCGCGCTGTGGAAAGGCAAGGTGTACGTCGGCGCCTATGACGGACGATTGATCGCGCTCGACGCGGTAACGGGTGCGAAAGTTTGGGAGAAAGACACCCTCATCGACAAGGAGCATTCCTACACCATCACCGGCGCACCGCGCGTTTTCAACGGCAAGGTGCTGATCGGCCAGGGCGGCGCGGAATACGGCGCGCGCGGCTACGTCACCGCCTATGACGCCGAGACCGGTAACCAGGCATGGCGCTGGTTCACGGTGCCGGGTGATCCGTCAAAGCCGTTCGAGGATGAATCGATGGCGGCGGCCGCCAAGACCTGGGATCCCGCCGGCAAATATTGGCTCAATGGCGGCGGCGGCACGCCATGGGACACCATCACCTACGATCCCGATCTGAACCTCGTCTTTGTCGGCACCGGCAACGGTGCTCCATGGAACCGGAACATCCGCAGTCCGTCCGGCGGCGACAATCTCTACCTTGCGTCAATCGTCGCGCTGAACGCCGACACTGGAAAATACGTCTGGCACTACCAGGAAACGCCTGGCGATCATTGGGACTACACCTCTACGCAGCCGATGATCCTGGCCGACATCAATATCGACGGCGCGCCGCGCAAGGTGATCCTGCATGCGCCGAAGAACGGCTTCTTCTTCGTCATCGATCGCACCAACGGCAAGTTCATTTCGGCGAAGAACTTCGTCGATGTGAACTGGGCCTCCGGCTACGATGCCAACGGTCGGCCGATCGAAGTGCCGGCGGCACGCGGCGACGCGTCCTACGACAGCATCCCCGGCCCTTACGGCGCCCATAACTGGCACCCGATGTCGTTCAATCCGCAGACCGGCCTCGTCTATTTGCCGGCGCAAGGCGTCCCGTTGAACCTGACGCCTGAAAAAACCTTCGTGCAAAATGCGCCGACGCCCGGCAAGTTCGGCAGCACCACCGGCTGGAACGTCGGCATGGTATTGGACGCGACGCCTCCCCAGAACAAGCCTTTTGGACGACTGATCGCATGGGATCCCGTGAAGCAGAAGGAGGCATGGCGAGCCGAACATGTCGCACCATGGAACGGCGGTACGCTGACGACAGCCGGCAATCTGGTGTTCCAGGGCACGGCTGATGGACGCTTCATCGCCTACAACGCCACATCGGGAGAAAAGCTCTGGGAGTCGCCGACCGGAAGCGGCGTAGTCGCGGCAGCTTCGACCTACATGCTCGACGGCAAACAATACGTGTCGGTTGCGGTCGGCTGGGGCGGTGTGTTCGGCATCGCGGTACGCGTCACCGAGCTGCGAAGCCCCGGCACGGTCTATACTTTTGCCGTCGACGGCCAGGCACCGTTACCAGCTTTCGTAAAGTACCAGACCGAAGGGCTGCTTGCGGGCGTAAAGTACGATCCAAAGGATGTGGCCGACGGCACCAACATCTATGTTGCGGCCTGCGTCACCTGTCACGGCGTACCGGGAGTCCATAATGGCGGCAACGTCCGAAACCTGGCCTATATCCCCAAGGAGTCCATCGAAAACCTGAAAGGCATCGTATTCAAGGGACCGTTCCGCGACCAGGGCATGCCTGACTTCACCGGCAAGCTGACGGAAGCTGATGTAGTCAAGATCCAGGCCTTCATCCAGGGCACCGCCGACGCGATTCGGCCGAAGCCCGAGTCCACGGGACAAGCCAAGCAGTAGCGAACAGGTTTACGCTGAAATCAAAAGGGCTGCGCGAGACGATCGCGCAGCCCTTTGTCGTCGGGGCGAGACTGTCCTCAGAACATCAGGCCTTCCTTCACCAGCACCCATCGGCCGTTCTTTATCTGCTGGACCTGGGTGACGGTGGTGGCGAGATGGTTGGTTTTCGAGAACACTGTCGGCGGCGAACTGAAGATATCCTGGAACTTGTCGCCGGACTCCAGCGCGTCGAGCATCTTCTGCCCGGTCAGATCCTTGCCGGCCTTGCTGGCATAGAAGGCAAAGGTTTCGATCGCGTTGTAACCGATGATCGCCTGCGTATTGGCGTCGGCGCCAAACATCTTCTTGTAGTTGGAAAGCCAATCCTTGACCTTGCCCTTGGCGGTGTCTTCGTAAGGAATCTCGAAGCCGGAAGCCGCATAGAGGCCTTCAACCGCTTCCTTGCCGAGGGCAGGCACTTCAAGCACGTTGGTCGGCGTGGCACCGAGGAAGGTGACGTCCCATCCGAGCTTCCTGGCTTCACCCATCGCACCGATGGTTTCGCGGATGACGGTGCCGAGCAAGACCATGTCGCAGCCGTCCGCCTTCATCTTGGCGACCTGCGCCGAGAAATCGGAGGCGCCGCGCTTGAAGCTCGTCATCGACGCCGCTGTCAGCTTCATCGCGGTGATCTGCTGGGTGAAGCCGTCGAGTACGTTCTTCCCGTACTCATCGTCCTGATACATGGTGCAGGGCTTCTTGAAATTCTTCGTCTCGATCATGAACTTGACCGCCGCGCGCGTGCTCTCGACATAGGGCAGCAGATTATTGAACTTCAGCCTTTCCTGCGGTTTGGCCGGATCGAACTTGAAGGTGAATTCGGCCGAGCTCAGCGGGAACAGCTGCAACACCCCGGCGTCGAACAGGATGTCCTGCGCGGCGAGCACCGTCGGCGACCCCATCGGGCCGACCATCGCAAAGATCCTGTCGCGCTCGACCATCTTCTGCGATGCCAGCACGGCGCGTTTCGGATCGTAGCCCGAGTCCTCGATGATCAGCTTGATCTTCCGACCGTGGACGCCGCCAGCGGCGTTGATTTCCTCGATCGCCATCTTCATGCCGTTGGAGACCGGAACGCCCCAGGTCTTGACCGGGCCGGACAGATCCTGATGGGTCCCGAGGACGATCTTGGTAGCCGAGATACCCTCATTGGTAACCTTGGTTTGGGCCGAGGCCGGCAGATGGGTCAGCGCAAGGGCGCCGACCAGAAGGCCCAGCGCCATGAACGATTTCGACATTGCAGTCTCCTCTTTCGTAGGTCCGTGTTGCGCGAAGGTTGGGCCCACACCGTCCTTCGCCGTCTCTACGATTTTCGTGCTCCAAGACTTCGCTCTGCTCACGCCACCGCCCGTTTGCCATACATGGCGTTGATCTCGGCCGCGTAGCGCTTGTTCACGAAGCTGCGCTTCAGCTTCATGGTCGGCGTCAATTCTTCGTCCTCGGGCGTCAGCTGGCGCTCGATCAGGAAGAATTTCTTGATGGTCTCGACGCAGGCGAAATTGGCATTGATCGCCTCGATCGCGCGCTGGATCAGGTCCAGAACCGCGGCGGCGCGGCACAGGCTCGCATAGTTGGTGAAGGGAATGTCATGATCCTGCGCGAACCTCTCGACATTCTCCTGGTCGATCATGACGAGGCAGGTGAGGTATGGCCGCTTTTCGCCGATCACCACGGCATCGGAGACGTAAGGCGAGAACTTCAACTGGTTCTCGATCTTGGACGGCGTGATGTTCTTGCCGCCGGAGGTGATGATGATGTCCTTCATCCGGTCGGTGATCCTGACGAAGCCCTCATTATCGATCGAACCGACGTCGCCCAGCATTGTCAGATCGCCCTGGGCGAAGTTGACGACCTCGGTCGCCTTGTAGACGAGTACGAATCCAAGCGCGATGCCACTGACCAGTTGCTGAACGAAGTCCAGCATCCATTCCCTCCCCCGGATGCCCGGCAATTCTTGCGATCGCCATTTTGCATCCCGCTTTCGCGCTCCTGTGTCCGAAGCGCTGAAAGCCGCATGTGTCCCGCCCCATTGGGCCCAAAGCGCCGACCCCTGTCAACAAAGCGCTGGTACCAATTGCAGAGGAATGCCGCAGGGCGGAAGTCATCTTGGAAATTGCCATGGAAGTTATTCATATTCGCACGATTTGGGGCCTTCGATTCACCGCGCCGAAAGTTCTTGGGTCCATGGTTCGAAGACCGACACGCCAAACCCGGACCATCCCGAAATCATGAACCCCGATGTATCAGCGCTGCAGGTGCGAGGGTTAACGAAGCGTTTTGACCGTCCTGCGGTCGATGCGCTCGATCTCACCGTTCGACCAGGCGAATTCTACGCCCTGCTCGGCCCCAACGGCGCGGGCAAGACCACGACCTTGCGGATGGTGGCCGGCCTGCTGCGGCCGGACGCCGGCTCAGTCTTTATATTGGGCATCGATGCGCTCAAAGATCCCGTCGCCGCCAAGCAGATCACGGCGTGGGTGTCGGACGAGCCGATGATTTATGACAAGCTGACGCCGCTGGAATATCTCGAATTCGTTGCCGGTCTCTGGGGTGTCGATGCGCGTACAGCCGAATCTTCCGCGTACGACCTTCTGGTATCGCTCGGACTGGAGCCGCATCTGCACGAGCGCTGTGAGGGATTTTCCAAAGGCATGCGGCAGAAAGTGGCGCTGGCGGGCGCGCTGGTCCACGACCCCCGGCTGATCATCCTCGACGAGCCGCTCACCGGCCTCGACGCGCTGTCGGCGCGTCACGTCAAGGGGTTGCTGCAGGCGCGCGTCGGCGCCGGCTGCACCGTGATCATGACAACGCATATTCTGGAAGTCGCTGAACGGATGGCGGACCGAATCGGCGTCATCGCCCAGGGTAGACTGGTCGCCGAAGGCACGCTCGCCGAGTTGCGCCAGCAGAACGGCCGCAACGACACCAGTCTTGAAGACATGTTCATCGCGCTGGTCGATACCGACGCGGCCGCCGCATGAGTTCGGCGGCGGCCCTCTCCTGGTTTGCCCGGCACGAAATCCGGCTGGCCTGGCGCGAATGGCTGGCGATGATGACGGGTGCGCGCCGCAAGCGAAAACGCGCCGTGATCGGCCTGCTCGCGCTGGCCGCCATCCTGCATTTGCCGGCCTATGCGGTGATCGGCCGTTTCGCCGGGCTGCAAGCGCCGCTCGACATCCAGGCGCTGATTGTCATCACCACGACCATCTTTCTGGCCTGGGCCCTGATGCTGTCGCAGGCGATCGAATCGGTGACACGGGTATTCTATGCCCGCGCCGACCTCGACCTTATCATGTCGTCGCCGGTGAAGTTGACCAACATATTCTCGGTGCGGATTGCCGCGATCGCGCTGTCGGTCACCGGCATGGCGCTGCTGTTCTCCAGTCCGTTTATTGACGTTCTTATCATCGGCGGCGGCATCCGATGGTTCTCCGCGTTCGGCGTCGTCATTGCCATCGGCCTGTCGGCCGCGGCTGTGGCGATTGCCATCACGGTGCTGCTGTTCCACCTGATCGGCCCCGGCCGGACGCGGCTGGTCGCGCAAATCCTCGCCGCCATCATCGGCGCCGGCTTTGTCATCGCGCTGCAGATCGCCGCGATCCTTTCCTACGGCACGCTGTCGCGGTTCGCAGCGCTGACCTCGGATGCCGCGGCGGCCTATGCCCCCGGTCCCGGCAGCCCGGTCTGGTGGCCGGCGCATGCTGCGACCGGCAATGACATGGTGCTGGCGCTGCTGCTGGCCGCGAGCCTCGCCCTGCTTGGCGGCGTGATGGCGATCTTCTCGCCGAAATTTGCCGGCACCGTCGTCAGCGCCTCAGCCGCCGCGACGACCACCCGCCGCGGGCCCCGCACAACTGCGTTTCGCCGCGGGTCGCGGCAAGGTGCGCTGCGCTGGAAGGAATTCATGCTGCTCCGGCGCGATCCGTGGCTGGTGTCGCAGAGCCTGATGCAGCTACTCTATCTATTGCCGCCGGCGCTGATGCTGTGGCGCAGCTTTTCCGGGAGTTCGGGCGCGGCCATCCTGATCGCGCCCGTGATCGTCATGGCCGCCGGCCAGCTCGCGGGTGGCCTGGCCTGGCTGACGATTTCGGGCGAGGACGCCGCCGACCTGGTGGCAAGCGCTCCGATGCCGGGTTCGCGCGTGACCCGCGCCAAGATCGAGGTGGTGCTGATCACGATCGCGGTGATCTTCGCGCCGCTGGTAGCTGCACTGGCTTTTGCCTCGCCGTTGCAGGCGGCCATCACCGCGATGTTCGTGATCATTGCCACGATATCCGCCGCCACGATCCAGCTCTGGTTCCGCGTGCAGGCCAAGCGCAGCCAGTTCCGCCGCCGCCAGACCTCGTCGCGGGTGGCGACGTTTGCGGAAGCCTTCTGCTCGATCGGCTGGGCAGCCACGGCCGCGCTTGCAATATCGATTCCACTCGCCGCGCTGATCAGCGGCGCGATGACGGCGGCCATTCTCGCGGCCACCTGGAGGATCAGCCCGCAGCGGCGATGATGGGACGTCACGACATTGCCTCTGACAGAGACCGACCGGCCATGCGGTAAAGCCGACTTACGCCTTGACCAACTCCATCACCGCCGCGGCAAACGCTTCCGGCGCTTCCTGCGGCAAATTGTGACCGGCGCGCGGAATGACCCGATGAACCCGGGAGCCGGTGAATTTCGGCGCGCTGGCGCGGCCATCGGTCGGGAATATCACGCCGTCCTCCTCGCCATCCAGCGTGATCGTCGGCACGATAATCGGAGGCTGCGCCGCCAGTCTTCGTTGTATTTCGGCATATCGCGGATCGCCCTCGGCAAGGCCGAAGCGATGCCGGTAGCTGTGGATCACCACGTCGACATAGTCCGGGTTGTCATGGGCTATCGCCGTCCGTTCGAAACAGGCGTCGTCGAATTGCCAGTTCGGCGACCATTGCTGCCACAATAGTTTGGCGATGTCGCGCCGGTTGGCGGCAAGGCCTGCGCGCCCCCGCTCGAGCTGGAAATAATACTGGTACCAGAGCGGCACCTCGCGATCCGGCCGCGCCGGCACCATTGCCTTGGCGATGTCCTGGATGTTGTAGCTATTGAGCGACACCAGGCCGACGCAGCGCTCCGGCCAGAGCGCCGCGACGACGCAGGCCGCCCGGCCGCCCCAGTCGTAGCCCGCGACCACGGCGCGCTTGATACCGAGCGCATCGATCAGCGCCAACAAGTCCGCGCCCAATGCCGCCTGTTCGCCCGAACGCGGCGTCGTCCTGTCGCGAAACCGGGTCGGGCCGTAGCCGCGCAGATAGGGAACGATGACGCGACAGCCCTGGGCGGCGAGTTGCGGGGCGACGTCCACATAGGCGTGAATGTCGTAGGGGAAGCCGTGCATCAGCAGCACGGTCGGTCCGTCCGCCGGACCCGCCTCGTAATAGGCAATGTTGAGCACGCCGGCATCGACGTTACGCAGCGGTTCCAGCCGTTTCGAGGAGGACGCGCGCGGGGCAGAGAGGGGTTGTTCGGTCAAGGCATCACTCCATGCAGACATTCCATGATACGGCATTGCGCCCGGCCGATGAAGCAAATCCGGCACGGGAGCTGTGCGCGATTGTCATCATGACGGCTATCGATTTCGGCGATACAGTATCGCCTGCGGCCATTGCCGCAACGGGTCTTGCCATGCTGCGATCCCTCACGCTCGTCGCCGCCTTTCTCGGTTGGCTGGTCATTCCGGCGGCCGCGCAGCAGCCGCTGCGCAGCGAATGCCTCGCAATGGCCGGCGCGCCGCCACGCGCGGTGCCGGTCAGCCTTCGCCGCGTCGCGGCGAGGCCCGAGGAAGTCGCCATCACCTATGTCGGGCACTCCACCTATTATATCGACACGCCCGGCGGCGTGCGGATCGCGACCGATTTCAACGGCGCCTACCGGACCGGGCGGCTGCCCGACGTCGTCACCATGAACCGCGCGCATTCGACGCATTACACGCTGTTTCCCGATCCCAAGATCAAGCATGTGCTGCAGGGCTGGGGCGAGAACGGGCAGCCGGCCCATATCGGCCTACGCGTCGACGACGTCTATATCCGCAACGTCACCACCGACATCCGCCGCTATTACGGCGAGGGTTCCGGCGGCGAGATGATCAGGGACGGCAACTCGATCTTCATCTTCGAGGTCGCCGGCCTCTGCATCGGCCATCTCGGCCATCTGCATCACAAGCTCGACGAAACCCATTTTGCCGCGATCGGCCGGCTTGACATCGTCATGGTTCCGATCGACGGCACCTACACGATGTCGCTCGACGGCGTTTCCGAGATTACAAGGCGCCTGCGCTCTTCCGTGGTGCTGCCGATGCACCGCTTCGCGACGCCGCTTGAAGAGTTCATGCGCCTGATCGGACAGCAGTTCGCGATCGATCAGCGCGGCGAACGGACCCTGAAGATTTCGCGGGATACACTGCCGTCCACGCCGACCGTCATTATCCTCGATGGGGTCTGAGTCACAACGACAATACAAACAACAAGAATCAGGGAGCGAAATTCGATGACCATCAGCACTGCACCCGCATCGGCCAGCGGGCTTTACGCCAATCCGCGCGAGGACTGGTTGGCGCAGCATACCGAGGACATCATCGATCCCGCGCGCCCGATCGTCGATCCGCATCATCATCTCTGGGACCGCGGCGGGCTGCGCTATTTGATCGAGGAGATGGTGTCGGATATCGCCTCGGGCCACAACATCATCGCGACCGTCTATGTCGATTGCCGCTCGATGTATCGGGCGACCGGGCCGGAAGCGTTCCGGCCTGTCGGTGAAGTCGAATTCGCCAACGGCGTCGCGGCGATGTCCGCGAGCGGCG
>Ga0207701_10005570_pt1 | contig 12654 bp, 12 predicted proteins | sample KBSSwiSSwithPhiX_FD_184294 | JGI IMG/M metagenome (GOLD analysis project Ga0207701, IMG submission 184294) | Switchgrass rhizosphere bulk soil microbial communities from Kellogg Biological Station, Michigan, USA, with PhiX - S5 (SPAdes) (version 2) | ecosystem: Environmental > Terrestrial >...
GGAGATAACAAAGCAGGTCCAGGAAGATTCGCGCGCACGATTGGAAGCGGAACTTCAGAATGACAAGACCCTTTTGAAGGAGCTCTATCAAACCAAATTTGAGCGGTCTCAGGAGGAACTTCGAAAGCAGCTTTCTCAGGAAATCACCGCCCAACTGCACAAGCAATCCGAAGCTGAATTACAAAAGAACAAGATTCTTCTGGAAGATCAGTACGCGTCAAAGCTCAAGAAATCCACTGACGAATTACGCGCGCGGATCACCAAAGAAATGACGGACGAACGGCAGAAGCAAGTCCCCGCCGCACCGCAAAATCCTTCAACTCGATCGCGCTTGTCAGTGCGTCGCTCTTTTGATCGGTGTCTTCCCTGGTTTCGACACCGGCGGTCGAGTGCTCCTCGGCCATTGTCATCTTCTTTAGTCCCGAGAGGGATTTCGCCAAGCCGTAGATACTGATTAAAGCCCATGCAGCTTCCAGTAGCAATGACGGCGTATTCGGCTGGATCGCCAGAGATATCAGAATGAGTACCGCGCCCACCAGATTGGCAAAGGGAAACAGCCAGTGTTCGGACGGCAGTCGGCCATATTGGTTGGCAAAGTACGCAAGCAATACGATCAAGGCGCCTCCGATACCAAGGGCGGTGCCAACGCAAGCGCACATGCGACTCTCTCTTGAGACGAGTAGCTGCAGCGGAAAGCGAAACGCGGATATCAGATGGCGCGGGACGGCAATTTAGCCCTGCGGTTGTGGCGAGACCAGAATAATCTCTACCGCCAGTCGATCCCGCCGCTGCCCCAGCGGCGCTGCCACATCTGCTCTCCGATGGTGCAGGAGATGCGCGGGTTTTGTGCTGCCGCCGGGATGACGCGCGGCTCGTTCGCCCGGTCGGCGATGTCGAGCACCAGCTTGGTGCGGATCGCCTCCTTGAACCTCTCGCGCTCGCGGATCGGCACCACGAACGCGCCGGGGCCGCCGATGACGCAGTCCTCGTAGTAGATGTCGAGCTCCTTCAGATCGACCGAGCCGGGCTGCGGCTCCTTCAGCATGATCGGCAGGCCGTTGATGGTGATGCCCTTCGCGATCACTTCGTCGCGCGTCAGGTTCACGATCGGTCCCTGATTGTTGGTGCCGTCGCCCGACACGTCGATCACGCGGCGGATGCCGGTGAAGCCGTTGCCGTCGAACAGCGGGGCGGAAAACAACAGCGCGCCGGAGATCGAGGTGCGGAATGCGCGGCGCACCGGAGCCGCGGCCATTTCGGCCGCGACCGCGCGCGCGCTTTCCGGGCCGTCGATCAGCCGCCACGGCACGACGATGCGCTGATCGGAGACTCCTGCCCATTCGACCAGCGTGACCGCGACCTTGCCGTGCATGCCCTGCTTGAGCGCGTTCAGGAATTCCGTCGAGGCCACCGCCTCGACGTAGCCGTCGCGCTGCAGCTTCAACTCGTCGAAATCCATCGAATAGGAGATGTCGACCGCGAGCACGAGTTCGACGTCGACGCCGATCGAGCCGGGGCCGGCCTTGCCCGGCAGGTCGGCCAGCCGTGGTCCCGAAAGCCTCGGGGCCGCGAGGCCGGCGCTGAGCGCGCAAAGCGCGGCCACCGAGATTGCGCCCGCGAAAAGCCAGTTACGGCGCATGAACGCCTCCTGTCCGCTTCATCGCAATGGTGGCACGCGCAATCGCGCGTGCAAAGCGCTTCCGGGCTGCCTCGCTTCGCTCGGCCCGGGCATGGCAGCCTCAGGACGTGAGCACACTCATGAACGCCGGCAGCCGCAGTCCGGCGCGCACAAGGCCAGGCCAGTCGCTCGCGGTCACCTTGCCGCGGCAGACTGAGGCGCCGCACCGGCAGGCGAATTCGTGGTCAAAGGAGAAGCTGAACGTGCCGTAATCCATGCGGATCTCTTCGCCGGCCGCGATCGGGCGCAGCGCCACGATGGCATCGGTCCCGTCATAGCCGGCGTTCGGGTCACAGGAATGGTTGAGAAAGTTTGTCGGGTGGCGGACGGCCTCCGGATGGAAGCTCCCGGTGATCGCATCCGGCGCCGTATTGTAGCCATAGCGCAGGAATGCGGCGCGCCGCTCCGGCGTCAGCGCCTGCAACTCGGCCTCCGACAGGGTGGTGAAGTTCGCGCGCTCGGCTTCGTCGGCCCAGTCATCCTCGCCGAACAGCCGGGTACCCGGCGCAATATCGCGCCGGGCGATCAGGGATCGTCCGGCCGGCGTCTCGCGCACCTCGAACGGGTGAGACTCAGGCAGCAGAGGTTTCCTGTGCATCTGCGAGCGCTGGAGCGGGACTGCGGCGATAGCGGCGCTCGCTGCGCTCATTCTTCAGGGTTGCGATCTTGTCGTGCAGGTAGCGCGGCATGTTCATGCCGTAGGTCGCCGCGAGCTTCTTCCAGTCCTGCTTCCGGATGCGGCCGCGGCAGTTCGGCGCGCCGCAGGCGCAATCGAACGGCTCGTCGAAATTGACGATGAAGCAGCCGTAATCGATGAAAACCTGCTCGCCCTGCGCGATGAAGCGTGCGGCCACGACGTTGCCTGCGATGTCGTAACGCAGGTTCGGGTCGCACGAGTGATTGATGAAGTTGTCGGGGGTGGTCACATAGCGGATGTCCACCGGTCCGATGATCTGGTCGAAGCCCTGATCGAGGCCGTAGCGCAGGAACAGCTTCTGGGCGTCGCGCGGAAGCTTCCGCACCTGCCGCCGGTCCAGCCGGACCCAGCCTTCCATGCCTTCGTAAAAGGCCTCATGCCAACTTGGGACGACGATCGTGCCTTCTTGGAGGTCTTCGGCAGCAAAGGCACCGGTGTCATTTCCGCTCGGTCGTGGGACCAGCGGGGTAGAACTCCAGAGTGTCGAGTCCATCTTTGCTTTGCGGTTGTGGGACGGTGGACTTCACGCCAGGCGGAACGCGGCGCGACGCAACAGGAAACGCGGAAGGCACCCGGAACGCGACTCAATCTCACTCGACGATGATGAACGAAGCCTGACTGCTGTCGAGATCAATTTGGGTGCAGCCCTTTACTGACGCTGCCCTGATCACGGCCGACGGCCGGGGGCACGGTGACGTTATTGCCCTTGCGCCGATTCGCAAGTGCCGTGTTCGTGTGTGGATAAGAATCCGGACAACCGTGTCGGCAAAGTGTCAGCCAACACCCAGCGCTGCCTCGCCGCGATCGAGGATGAGCGGGATGATCAGGTCTTCCTCGTCGCCGAGGTGGCGCGTGAGCTGGCCGATCAGCTTTCCGCTCGCCGCCATATATGAGTCGCCTACCGTACGCAGGGCGTCGGCGTCGTTCACCGCGGTGCGGAGAAAGTTGTTGGCGGTCTCGACCGTGGCGGCGATCGACTCGTGGATGGTTCCGTGGTCGGCCTCGAGCACGGTGAAGCCGTGCGCGAGCCTGGCTTCGGCGGCCTGGAACACCGGAAAATAATGCAGGTCCTCGACCTGGTGGTGGGCGTTGAGCTGCTGCAGGAAGAACTGCAGGCGCGGCGGAAACCAGGCGCGGAAGTCCTCCGCTGTCGCGGTCCCGTCGCGAAACGCCGCGGTGGCGTCGGTCAGCGCGCCGGCGATCTCGCGGAACATGTCGTGCCGCTGCAGCCAGAACTGCGCCATGCTGCCGAGATTGGCGTGACCCTCCCAGACCTCGCGCGGATAGCGGTCGGCGAGCAGGCGCAGATCGGCCGGCCAGCAGGTGCGCGTGTCGAGCGCGAGGGAGGGGGTCAGTTCGGTCATGCCCGGTAGATAGCGGCGCTGCCGCCAGACTCAATGCCCGACCGGCGGCTTGCCGGCGCGGAGGCCGAGCGACAGCCACTCCCAGACCGCCACCAGGACCAGTACGGCGGTCGTTGCGGCCGAGAGTGCGAGCGGCGGGACGTACGGGACCGCGACGATCAGCAGCGCCAGCAGGGCGAGCCCGACCGTGTGGGACAGGGGGGCGTAGGGCGCGGTCAGCCACTTGAACAGCGAGTTGCCCAGAAGATAGAGCGCCGGTCCGCCGAGGATCACCGCGGCGGTCTGGATATCGGTATGGCCGCCGGGGTGCTTCAGGGTGAGTTCATCGGCGACCGCCGCCACGATGATGCCGGCGACGATCGGGATGTGCATGTAGGTATAGCCGGAGCGCGCGAGCCGCCCGGGGTCGGCCGACCCGGCGAATACCCGGCTGGAGCGCTCCGCCCCGATGTTGAAATAGACGACCCACATCGCGACGCTGCCGATGAAGCAGTTGGCAAAGGCCGCGAAGGTCACGGCGTTCCAGGTCAGTCCCGCGAACGTCGCGCCGGTGATCAGGATCGATTCGCCGAGCGCGATGATGACGAACAGCCCGCAGCGCTCCGCCATGTGCCCGCCCTCGACGGTCCAGTCCGCGGTGGTGGAACGCCCGAGCCCCGGCACGAAGAAGCCGAGGAGCGGCGAGCCGGTGTCGATCGCGAGCGCGAGCGCCCAGACCGCAAGCCGCCATTCAGGCGCCACGAACCCGCCCGCGATCCAGCAGGCGGCGCCCGCGCTGCGCCAGAGCGTGATGCGCACGAAGTTGCGGAAGTTGCCCGCGTCGTGGCGCTTCAGCGCCCACAGCATGAACAGCTTCGGGATGATTTCGAGCGCCCCATAGGCGAGCGCGAAGGCGGCGGCGCGCTCCTCGAAAGCTTTCGGGATCGAGGCCGAGACGATCAGCCCGAGCAGCATCAGGACGAACAGCAGGAGCCGCACCGGCGCGCGCTCCGGATCGAGCCAGTTCGTGACCCAGGCATTGTCGATCCACGCCCACCACAGCGCCAGCATCAAGACTGCGGTCTGCAGCGCGCCGAGCGGGGTGAGATGTTCCAGCAGCCCGTGCGAAAGCTGCGTCACCGCGAACACGAACACGAGGTCGAAGAACAGCTCGACGAAGGTGACGCGGCTATGCCCGTGGCGGACGCGGAGATGGTTGGTGTGCGCTGCGAGCATCATGCGGCCCCTCGCGCGCTGTCATAGCGGCATCGTGCCCGGTGGGCGAGGGCCGCAACGTCCGCGCCAGGGCCGCAAGAGCCGAACTGGTCGACGACCCTTACCGGAACGGGATCGCGACGCCGTTCGGGGACGGGCCGACCGTTCCGATCACCTTGTTGTTGCCCGCGCTCGATATGGTGGCGCCGCTCACCACCGCGAAGCCGGTGCCGTTATCCTGCAGGTTCATCGCCGACACCCGGATGCTGCCCGAGGGTGCATTGGAGTTCACCCCGATGCCGCTCTTGGCGATTGTGGTTCTCGACGCGTTGATGAAGCCGCCGCCCGACATCAGCAGGCCCGAGCCGGTGGCGTTCGTGATCACCGAGTTGCTGATGCTCGCGATCGTGCTGCCGCTCGCGACTTCCAGCCCGCTCGCGCTTGCATTGTCGATGCGGACGTTGTCGATCTGCGCGTTGATCCCGCCCAAACCGGTGAACAGGCGGATGCCGGTGGCCACGTTGGCGATCCGCGTGTCGCGGACATAGACGTTGGCGCTGGCGCCCTTGTCGACGTCGATGCCGCGCGAGGTGAATCCCGTGATCGTCACATTGTCGACCGTCAGGTGAAACCCGGCGGTGAAGCGTATTCCATTCGTTCCGGCTCCGAGGCCCTGAATGTTCAGATTGCGCAGCACGATCTTGTCGTTGGCGCCCGCGTTGACGGTGATCCCGGTGACACCGTTGGCCAGAATGCTGCCGACGGCGCCGCCGCAGTCGATCGTGATCGACTTGTTGATCGTGAAGGTGCCGAACCCGCCCGCATCGATGCAGTCGATCTCGCCGCCGGCCACTGTCTTCGACAGCGCCGTGGAAAAGGTCGCGCAGGGCGCGCTGCGGGTGCACGCATTGGCGTCGTTGCCGGTGCCCGAGACCCACGTGCGCGTGGCCTGAGCGTTCGCCGGGACTGCGTAGACGCAAAGGACGAGCGCGGCGCCCAGGCCGGCGGTGAGTTTGTTCATGACTGCTCTCTCCTGAGGCTGAATGGACGCGGGCTCAAAAGAACGGGATCGGTCCGCCGTTCGGGGTCAATCCCGCGGCTCCGACCACCGTATTCGTGTTGTTGCTCGAGACGGTGCCGCCGCCGGAAAAAGTGATGGCGGTGCCGTTATTCTGGAACGCGTTGTTCGAGATCCGGATGCTGCCGCCGAGGGCCGTGACGTTCACGCCGGTGATGTTCCCGACGATGACGTTGTTGTCGGCATTGATGAAGGCGACAGCACTCACCAGCAGCGCGGTGCCGTCCGCCTCGGCGATCACCGAATTCGTGATGCTGCCGGTCATGTTCGCACTGCCGAGCTCGACACCGTGCGAGGTGAGGCGGTCGATGCGCGAACGGTCGACCTGAAGCTTGAATTCGCTGCTGCTGTTGAAGATCTGGATGCCGCGGGTCAAATTGGTCATCAGCGTGTTGCGCAGATGCAGGCTGCCGCCGCCGCTTTTGTTCACGCAGACGCCGCAGCCGGGGAAGGCGGCGATCCGCACGTTGTCGAGCATCAGGCGATCTCCGGCGGTCCAGCGCACCCCGTTATTACCGAACGGCCCCTGGATGAGCATGTTTCGTATGACGACCTTGTCGGCCGCTCCGGCCGCGACGTTGATGCCGTTCCCGCCGTTCGGAATCGTGATTCCGCCGCCGCCCCCGGCGCAATCGATCGTGATCGCCTTGTTGATCGTCACGGTGCCGAAATTGCCGGCATCGAGGCAATCGATTTCGCCGCCGGCGGCGGTCTTGCTCAGCGCGCCCGCGAAGGTCAGGCAGGGGGAGGTGCGGCTGCACGGATTGGTGTCGTTTCCGGTGCCCGACACCCACGTTCGGGTTGCTTGTGCATTGGCCGACGTCGCACAAAAGCCGAGCGCGAGTGCGGCGCCGAGGCTGGCTAGCTTGTTCATGGCGGTCTCCTGCGAGAAGGCGATTTAGCGGAACGAAATGGCTGCACCGGTCGGCGCCTGGCCCGGAGGCCCGATGATGCCGTTGTCGCCGGCGCTCGAAACGATGCCGCCGGCAACGAACGAGATTGCGACCGTGTTGTCGTCGAATGCGTTCTGCGACAGGTTGATGGCGCCACCGGAGACCCCGACGCGTGCGCCCTGGGTATTGCGCGCGATGGTATTGCGCGACGCGTTGATCGTGCCGGCGCCGTTCGCAAACAGGGCCGTGCCCGAATTTGCGATCACCGAATTGCTGATGCTCGCGACGACGTTTGGGCTGCCGATCGTCAGGCCGGCGGTGTTTCCATCGATGCGGGTATTGTCGATCTGGGCCTTGATGGTGCCGCCCGAGCTCGTCAACACGATCCCCGACGCGACATCGGTAATACGGCTGTCCCGGACATAAAGGTTGGTGCTGGTAGAGCCGGGCAGCACATGGATGCCTTCGCCGGTAAAATCGTTGATCCTGACGTTCTGCACCGTCACGGTTCGGGCCGTGGTGACCCGGATGCCGGCCGGACCCCCGTTGCCGAAAAGGTTGATGTTGCGCAGCGCGACGTCGCCGGTCGTGCCGGCGTTGATTGTGATGCTGACGATCCCTGCCGAGCCGAGGATGCTGCCGGCAACGCCCTCGCAATTGAGCGTGATTGATTTGGTGATGGTCACGGAGCCGTAACCTCCGGCGTCGAGGCAGGTGATCTCTCCGCCGAGGCCGGTCTTGGATAGAGCCCCTGCAAAGGTCTTGCAGGGTGCCGCCCGGCTGCACGCGGCAAGATCGTCGCCGACGGTCGAGACGAACGTCCTCACTTGCTGGGCATTGGCCGGCGCGACGGCGCAGAGGGCGAGCGCGGCACCGAAAGAAGCGGCGTATTTCATGGCCTGTGTCTCCTGGAACAGAGCGAAGGGATGACTCAATCGAGCGGAATGGCGCCGCCGTTCGGATCCTGGCCGATCGGTCCGATGACCGTGTTGTTGCCGGCGCTCGAGACGGTGCCGCCGTTGGCGAACGCGATGCCGGTCGTGTTGTCGTCGAGCGCGTTCGACGAAATCCGGATGCTTCCGCCGAAAGAGATGGAGTTCACCCCGATGCCGTTCCTGGCCAGGGTGGTCTTCGAGGCATTGATGAAGCCCGGACCCGATGTCAGCAGGCCCGCGCCGCTCGCGGCCATGACGACCGAGTTGCTGATGCTCGCGACCACTCCCGTGCTCGTCACGTCGAGCCCGTTGGTCACGTTGTCGATGCGGGTGTTGTCGATCTGCGCCGTGATCGCGCCTGTCGTGGTGGACAGCCGGATGCCGGTCGGTACATTCGAGATGACCGCATCGCGGACGTAGATATTGCCGCTCGTGCTCTTGTTCACCTCGATGCCGGCGTTGGTATAGTTCGCGATCCTGACGTTCTCGACGACGAGATGCAGCCCGGCGAGGAAGCGGATCGCGATCCCGCCTGATCCGGCGCCGGTGAAGTTCAGGTTGCGCAGAATGACGCGGTCATTGGGACCGGTATTGACCGTGACCGCGGTGGTCCCCCCGACCGACAGAATGCTCCCGCCGACTCCGGTGCAGTCGATCGTGAGTGATTTGTCGATCGTCACGGTTCCGAATCCGCCCGAGTCGAGGCAGTCGATCTCGCCGCCGGCCGCCGTCTTGCTCATCGCGCCCACGAAAGTGCTGCACGGCGCGGTGCGGCTGCACGGATTGAGGTCGCTGCCGACGCCGGACACGAATGTGCGGGCCGCTTGCGCGTTCGCGGGAAGGGCAGAGAGGCCAAAGCCCGCTGCTGCAATGAGGATCGCAACGCTTTTCTGCATGGCTTGGCCCCTCGTGGTTCGATGCAACGAAGTCGCGCCCGCGGTTCGCCCGCGCGTGCAGGCTCCGCTGTTGATCTTTTCCTCGCAACCTCACGGCGCAATCCGCTTCTCGCCGTGGCTGTCCGGAAATCGCCGCAAACAATCTGCGCAATGCGCGGCGCTCGACGGCCGGGCGCGCTCTCGCCCGCCACTCCCTCCGATGCGGGACAACAGGATGCGGCCAAGGCTGACGCGCCGGACCAGCGCGCGTGCGAGCCCTTGCGTTCAGGAGTCGCGGTGCGGATGCAGATCACGCGTCGACCGTCGGCATCGAGCTAGAATCCGGGAGATGCGCGCGGACAGCTTCTGCTTCCCGGCATTGCTGCCGCCGATCCCCCGCGGCGAATCGAGCAGCGGCTCCTCCTGGTTGGGCGTGACGATGCTTCGCCCGTGGATTGTTCTACGGGTTCCGCGCTGGATCCTTTCGCAATCTTAAGCGGCAATCGGATTCCCGCTAAGGCTGTCGTAAAAACGCCGGAAACTGCGACTTCAATACGCAGTGCTCACCCGCGCCAAAGCTGTCCGCACCTGCTATTCTCGCCTCGGACTGGAGCAGGGTCTGGCCGGCGGAGGGCCGAAGCCATGAACGAGGCTGCGCTGCCGCTGCACAACAGGCGCGTCTTCGACAGCCGCGACGCGGACGCGACTCGCGCCTTCATGGCGAGCAAGGAATTCAAGCTCGATCTCGCCCCGCGCGAAGCGAAGAACTTCGACTTCATCGCCAACGTGGCGTACATGCCCGGAAGCTATCTCGGCTACATCCAGTATGGAGCGGCCGCGACGATTCATGTTCCGGACATTCGCGCGCGAGACGACTTTTGGTTGCATCTGCCGGTGCGCGGCGCTTGCGAGATCACCAACAGCGCCGGCAGTGCGATCTGCTCGCCGGGACAGGCGGTGGTCTCCTCGCCGGTCGGCCATTCCACCCGCTCGCAGACCGGAAGCTCGCGTCTGACCTTGTCGGTGACGCGTGCCACGATGCTCAAGCAGCTCGAGGCTCTGCTCGGCGACGCACCGAAAGGCGCGCTCGAATTCGCTCCCGCGATGGATCTTCATTCCAGGGCCGGCCAGCGGCTGTCGCGTCACGTCCAACTCGCGCTCATGGATCTCACCGATCTCGGCGAGCCGGATTTCGCGCCGTGCAGTCCGCTCCTCCTGAGCATGTATGAGCAGCTCATGATCACGGACCTCCTGTTGTGGCAGCACCACACTTACATCGACCGGCTGCACGATGTCCGCCCGCAGCTCGATCCTGCCAACGTCAAGCGCGCGATCGACTTCATCGAGGCGCATCTGCGCGAGCCGATAACGCTTGGCGATATCACCCGCGCCGCGGGCGTTCCGGGACGCACCCTGCTGCAGAACTTCAAGGACCACCGCGGCACCTCGCCGATGCGCTATTTGCGCGATGCGCGCTTTGAGCGCGTGCGCGAAGCGCTGCTGCGGGCGCAGGACCAGAGCGTCACGCAGGTCGCGATGCGCTGGGGCTTCTATCATCTCGGCCGCTTCGCGGTGGATTACCGCAAGCGGTTCGGCGAGATGCCGTCGGAGACGCAGGCGCGGGGACGGCGCGAGCGCAGCTAGAGCATGATCCCGAAAAGTGGACACCGGTTTTCGGAAAAAGATCATGCTCCGCCAATAGTGCCGGCAAGGTTGCACTGAACGTTTCCGTGGTGTGTTCATTTTTCATTGCCGAGGGCTTGCCCCAATTCGGGCGAAGCGGCAGCCTATGGAATTGCGGCCCGCGCGAACGCGCGTGGCATTCCAGGGAGGCGACCTATGATCCGGATCATCACCGTTGCGATCGCGCTGGCGCTCACGGCGTATGCAGGCGGCACTTACGCGCAGACGAGCTGCAACGCGCAGTCGACCGAGAAGAAGCTCGCGGGCGCCGCGAAGAACAGCTTCATGAAGAAGTGCGAAACCGACGCGACCGCGGGATGCGACAAGCAGGCGGCCGAGAAGAAGCTCGCCGGCGCGGCAAAGACCAGCTTCACCAAGAAGTGCGTCAGCGACGCGGTCGGGAGCTAAGTCAACGACCCTCATCCTGAGGAGCACCGCGCAGCGGTGCGTCTCGAAGGATGGCCGCGTGCACCGCTGCCGCCTTGGCCATGGTTCGAGACGCCGCGCTTTCGCGCGGCTCCTCACCATGAGGTTGGGGTGCTTTAAGCCGCCTTCCGCTTTTTCTTCGCCGGCTGCTCGATCTGTCCCGGCGCGCGGATGCCGTTCTTCGCGCGGTCGAGCACGAAGCGCGCGTAATCGTCCATGTCGCCCTTGAACGGCTTGACGTGGCCGTCGGCCGCGAGCCACAGCCGGTCCGCCACCAGCTCGATCAGCGAGCGGTCATGCGTGATCAGGATCACGGCGCCCTCGTAGTCATTCAGGGCGTCCAGCAGGGCACGACGAGATTCGATATCGAGATGGTTGGTCGGCTCGTCGAGGATGAGCAGATGCGGCGCCGCCATTGCGACCAGATTGAGCAGCAGCCGGGCGCGTTCGCCGCCCGACAGGCTCTCGACCTTGGTCTCCTGCTTGTCGAAATTCAATCCGAACTGCGCCAGCCGTGAGCGGCGCGAGGACTCCGAGTCGTCCGGCCGCTCGCGCCGGATGATGTCGAGCGGCGTGTCGCGCGGATCGAGCGCCTCGATCTGGTGCTGGTGAAACCAGCCCACTTTGATCCGTCCGTCCTTGTGGATAGCCCCCGCCTGCAGCGCGAGCGCGCCGGCCACCATCTTGGCGAAGGTCGACTTGCCGGCGCCGTTGACGCCGAGCAGGCCGATGCGATCGTCGACGTCGAGCCTGAGGTTCAGGTCGCGCAGCACTGCGCGGCCGTCATAGCCGACGGTGACGCCGTCGAATTGCATCAGCGGCGGCGCAAGCTGGCGCGCCGGCGAGGGCAGGGTGAACGGCGCGACGCGCTCCTCCACCGTCTCGGCGATCGGCGCCATCTTGGCGAGGCGCTTGACGCGCGACTGCGCCTGCGCGGCCTTGCTCGCCTTCGCCTTGAACCGGTTGATGAAGCTTTGCAGATGCGCGCGCTCGGCTTCCTGCTTGCTGCGGGTCGCGGCCTGCAGCCGCGTCTTCTCGGCGCGCATGCGCTCGAAATCGTCGTAGCCGCCGGTGTAGAGATCGAGCTTGCCTTCGCGGATATGCAGGATCGCGTTGACCGAATTGTTCAGCAGCTCGCGGTCATGGCTGATGATCAGCGCGGTGTGCGGATATTTGCGCAGCCGCGCCTCGAGCCAGAGCGCGCCTTCCAGATCGAGATAGTTGGTCGGCTCGTCGAGCAGCAGCATTTCGGGTTGCGCAAACAGCGCCGCCGCAAGCGCGACGCGCATGCGCCAGCCGCCGGAGAACTCCGACATCGGCCGCGCCAGGTCGTCGGTGGAGAAACCCAAGCCGGCGAGGATTTCGGCGGCGCGCGAAGGCGCGCTGTCGGCGTCGATTTCAATCAAGCGCGCGTAAATCTCGCCCATGTCCTCGGGAGCTGCGGTCTCCAGCGCGGCGTTTAGTGCGTCGCGCTCGGTATCGGCGGCGAGGATCGTGTCGATCAGGCTGACCGGCGTTGCCGGATGCTCCTGATCGACGGATGCGATGCGCGCGGCCTTCGGCAGGCTGACTTCGCCCGAGTCCGCGTGCAGTTCGCCGAGAATGATCTTGAAAAGGGTGGATTTGCCGACCCCGTTGCGCCCCACGAGCCCGACCTTGGCGCCGACGGGGAGCGACACCGACGCGCCGTCGAAGAACCGCCGGCCCCAGCCGTTGAACACGAGATTATCGATCTGGAGCATGGGGTTACGGCGCGGTCCGGGATGAGTGGAGCGCGCTATCTATAGGGTTCGGGGCGGAATTGCGAGGAAAATGTTGCGATGCAGCAAGG
>Ga0207701_10005571_pt1 | contig 12654 bp, 11 predicted proteins | sample KBSSwiSSwithPhiX_FD_184294 | JGI IMG/M metagenome (GOLD analysis project Ga0207701, IMG submission 184294) | Switchgrass rhizosphere bulk soil microbial communities from Kellogg Biological Station, Michigan, USA, with PhiX - S5 (SPAdes) (version 2) | ecosystem: Environmental > Terrestrial >...
CTACGTACATCGCGACGACGATTCTCAAAAGCCATAACGGCCGGCGAATGCAGGTGAGGAGATTCGACGGCTTCGTTTGAATGCCGATCGCAACGACCTGCAGGACGATCGACGCAGCGACGACATATTTCATGGCGCACTGAAAGAGACCCGCCGTCGGTCCAGTCCGAAGCGGCTATCCAAAGTCGGCGGATGTCTTCAAACGACGCGCCGTCTCCGAGCCGATGCGTGTCGCCAATAGGCCGCCACCAGGCACTTCCGCCGCCACGTTCTGCGGAATACCGTAGCGCTCCCGCGACCGCTCGTGGCGGTCCCAGCAGCACTGTAACGAATCCGACACGCTTCGGCCTAGTTGCGCGACTCATCAATGCGGCAGAGCGGTTGCACAGGAGAACCGCAGGATCGTTTCGAGCTCTTCAAGTCGGGATACTTTCGGGAGGACTGCAATGATGCTTCCGCCGGGCGGTCCGGGACGCGGGATGTTGTTGGCGACCATTGGGTTTCGAGTGCAGCCGCACAAACGCGCCGAGGTGCTCAGCGCGGTCGACGAAACGGTGCGACGGATGCGCACCACTTCGGGCTGTGCCCGCAGCCGCCTGCTCGAGGACGCCGACGATCCCAACGCGTTCACCCTGCTGTCGGAGTGGCATTCTGCGGCGACCGCGGATATCTTCTTCAATTCTCGAGATTTTCAAATCTTCAAGGGGATTCGAATCCTGCTTCGCGACGAACCGGTGATCGTGTTCGATGAAGTTCAGTCCCGAATGGTTCGATTGCTGAGGGCGCCCTGAGGTGATCGGAGGCAGGGCCTAAAGGCCCTGCCCTACGAGCGTAACCAACCGATCCCTGAACCAGGAACGTGTCGGGCGCGGTGCCGCGCCAACATCACCGCGGTCTTGCGATGCCGAGCTTCATCATGCGGCTGCGCAGCGTGCTGGGCTTGAGACCCAACACCTGGGCGGCCCCACCGGTGCCTTCAATCCGCCACCGTGCGCCGCTCAATACACGCACAATGTGACGGCGTTCGACTTCGGTGAGCGTGGCGTTATCCGGCGCCGGCATCCCGTCGAGCGCAGGCACGCCGAGATCGACCGAGGTCAGCGTCGTGCCGCGCGACAGAATGATGGCGCGCTGGAGCACGTTCTCCAACTCGCGCACGTTGCCCGGCCATTCGTAAGCCGCCAGCATCGTCATGACATCCTCGGGAACGTTCTCGATCGGCTTGCGAAGACTGACGCACAGGCGCTGCACCAGATGATTCACGAGCGCAGGGATGTCTTCGCGATGCTGACGCAGCGACGGCAGCGTGATCGGAAACACGTTGAGGCGGTAATACAAATCGCGCCGGAATCGTCCTTCTCTCACTTCTTCGGAGAGATCGCGATTGGTCGCAGCGATGACGCGCACGTCGACGTCAACGGTTCGCGGGCTGCCGAGACGTTCAACCTGTCCTTCCTGCAACACGCGCAGGAGCTTCGGCTGCACTTCGAGCGGCAGTTCTCCGATCTCGTCGAGGAAAATCGTACCCCGATTGGCCAGCTCGAATCGCCCGATCTGAGTGGTGTGGGCGCCGGTGAACGCGCCACGCTCGCGGCCGAACAGCTCACTCTCAATCAGCGCCGCGGGCATCGCGGCACAATTCACGACGACGAATGGATACGTGCGCCGCGGGCTCTGTCGATGGATCGCGCGAGCGAGCAGTTCCTTGCCGGTGCCTGTCTCTCCATAAAGGAGGACCGTCGCGTCGGTCGTGGCCACCTGCTCAACGCGAAACATCACGTAGCGCATCGCGTCGCTGACGCCGATGACCAGCTCGTCATCTTCCTGCCCGTGTGTCGCAGGCACCGGGCGAAGCCTGGTTGGCGCCGAGTCAAACGCCGCCGTGTGAACTACTGAGTGAGACATGGCCCACCTCCCGCTGAGGGGTATCGCAGTTTTCTGTCAAGAATGAGGCATTCAATCACGGCACAGCCGTGGCGCGGGTTGGATTTCGGTAGGAAACCGATTGGACCTTGGTCGTAGTACCTAAAAAGTATGGGAATTTGTGACGGTTTTGTGACGAAGTGCCGGAACTGAGCACCGCGCGGGGTGCCGGGAACCTCCTGGAACCGTTAGGCGACGCCGCCATTGCATCCGCGCATAAGCCACATTGTGTCAACAACTTGTGAAAATCAACGAAGTGCCGTGGGCTGACGTCAGTGTTTAGCGTTCGCTGCCTGCCATCAGAATTTATAGACCACCGCCGCCAGGAGAGCGACGTCGTTGTTCTTGATCTCCGGCGTCGGTGGCCGGGTTGCATAGGTGTCCAGCAACTCCAGTTTCAACTGGCTTCGCGTGGTCAGGGCGGCGGCCGCACCTGCGGCGAACGTATACAGCGCATCTCCCCAGTCGTCGGCATCCCAGACCGCTGCGAATGACTGTGTGATCGCCGAGGTCGGCGACAGTTTGAATTCGAACCGATCGCCCGAGGTCACCACGGCGGAGGTCTTGACGTCAAAGCCCGGATTCTTCTGCCACTTCACGCCAAAACCGCCATCAGCCGTAAGCGTCGTCTGAGGAGTCGCGATCAGTTTGTAGCCGATGCCGGCGTTGGGCGCGATGTGATAGTCGATACTCTTGAAGTGATCGCGGAGATAAGGGAGCTGGCCAAACGCAAACAGCCGTGTCGTCAGGTTTCGCTCGTAACGGACTTGAGCGAAGACGCGATTGGCGCTCAACTCGCCATTTGTATCCCCGCGCAGGTACAACAACTCCATCTTCCAGACATCTTTCGCCTTCGGATCGCGGGTCGCATCGAAGGACAGGTTGATGTTCGTCGTGTCGGTATTGCCGCGGTTGAGCGTCAGGCCGAAGCCGGCGCTGCCGGTCCAGATTGGCGGCGGACCAGCCGGAGGGCATGGACAGGGAACACCGGTTTGCGGCTGAGCAAAGAGCGGCGAAACAAACAGAAGCGACGCGACCGTGAAAAGTTGACTGAGTCGAATGGGGCACATGATGCGCATAATAGCGCGGCCCCGCCGGCAGGTTACGTTCCACTCAAAGGCAACATCACGGTAATCGATGTGCCGCGGCCCTCTTCGCTCTCGACTGACATTGTGCCGTGGAGTTGCCGAATCGTGAAGGCGACGGAACTCAAACCGAGGCCTGTCCCGGCTTCTTTGGTGGTGAAGAACGGCTCGAACATCCGTGACCGCACTTCCGGTGGCACGCCGCGTCCATTGTCAGTCACCGTCAGGCGCGCGTACGGCGCGTCCTGCATGCCTTCGACGCGGCTCGACGACGGACTTCGGACGGCCTCCGTCTCGATCGTGATTCCCCCTGTACCGTCGATCGCGTCAAACGAATTGAGCACCAGGTTGACGACGATGCGTTCGAGTTCGATGAATTCGGCAACCACCAGAACCGGGACGGGAGAGAGCTGGGTGTTGATCTTGATATCTTCGCCAGCGACACGAGACATGACCTCTACGGCCGGCGTGACGACGTGATTGAGGTCCAACGGACGGCGCGCCGTAAATCTCGGACGCGCCGCCAACAAAATTTCGCGAGTCAGAACGGATGCACGCGCCGCACACCGTCGCAACTGCACAAGTGCCGCATTCGAGGAGCCGGCCGGCGCGACACCCGCGAGATCGTCGACGCAACTGACGATCACCGTGAGTTGATTGCGTAGATCGTGGACGAGCTGCGCAACGGCAAGATCACCGAGATCAACTCGCGACGGATCACCGTTTTGGCGCCGCGCGTCCTCTTTCGCGGAGCGCCGATTGAACCGGATCAGCTGTTCAAGAGAGGAAACGAGCGAACGAAACCTCGACGTCCCGGGATCGGCTGCGGGCATGAAGCTGGCCAAACCCGCAATATACCTAGCGCCGCGCCAATGGCGGTTTGATTCAGATCAACATGGTGGCGGGACCTAACGACCGCGCCCTACACGGCAGCAACCAGCCGCGCGAAACCGTCCGCCTCGACAATGCGAACACGATGGCGGTTTTCGAATTTGACCAGGCCGCGCTGCTCGAGTTCGGCGGCGGCGCGGCTGACGCTTTCGAGTGACAGGCCGAGAAAGCCGGCAATGTCGGAGCGTGTCATCGGAAGCGCGACGGCGTGCAGCTGACCCGACGGACACTCACGCATCGCCATCTGCGAAATGAACATCGCGAGACGTCCGGCGGCGTCACGACGGCCGATGAGGATGGCGCGCCGCTGTGACTCGCGCAGCTCGTGCGTGACTTTCAACAGGAACTTGAACTGCATGTCGGCGTCGTGTTTGAGCAGCGCGGCCAGCTCGCCGATGGGAAGCCGATACATGGTGGTAACAGTGAGCGTCTGCGCGCAATTCAGATAGAGTCCATTCTCGGCCAGGCCGAACAGGTCACGCGCAAAGAGAAATGCTCCAACGACCCGCCTGCCGCTCGGGAGATCGCGATAGCACTTCACGGCCCCGTCGGTGATGGCGAAGACCCAGTGAGCCGGCGAGTCTTCGCGGTACACCATCATGCGCGCCGGCAGTCGCACGCGCATGCCGATACGGATCAGATCCTGCCGTTGACGATCGGTGAGTGGGCGTTCGCCGTCGGCGGAGTAGTGGTATGAGATCGCCCGCAGCGACGACAATTGGTCGGTCTCGGGCGCGATCGGTTTTTTCATTTAACCAATCCGGGGGGCGTCGCCCCCGCGGATCCCCCACGCCTTCGCTCGCGGGGACCCCATCGCCCCGCTCCGCTCCGGCGGGCGCGCCCGTGGCGCGCCTCGAGTGTTGCCAAAAACAGTTCTCACACTCACGAAATACCGTGAGTGTCGCGCGACAGATCGAACGAATCTGCGCGTGAAACCTTTTGTGACGAATCTCAACGCATACTGCGTGCCGCCAGTAGGACTCTGAAGAACCCTACGGCAACCCGAGCAACGCCGCCGCGTTTTCGCCGAAGATTTTGCGACGAACCCCTTCGTCGATGTCGAGACGGGCAATGGTGTCGACCATCAGCGGGATACTGCCAATCTGGTGTGGATAGTCGCTGCCCGCGAGAATCCGATTATGCCCGGCGAAGTCAATCGCAAGGCGGATGGCTGACACATCGAAGTTCACGGTGTCGTAATAGAACTGCTGCAAGTACTCGCTGGGCGGCCGGTCGATATTGCGGCGACAGTCGGCAAACGCGCGATGGCCGCGATCGAGCCGCTCGGCGAGATACGGAATGGCCCCGCCCATATGCGTCAGCACCCACCGAATCCGCGGGTGCCGTGCCACGACGCCACTGAACACCAGCGTCGACGCTGCAAGCGTGGTGTCCAGGAGGAAACCGACGAGCGGCATGAGCCAGTAGTCGAGCATCGCCTCGACGCCGAGTGGATCGGTCGGATGAATGTAAATGACGGCGCCGAGTTCGTCCGCCTTCTTCCACAACGGCGCGAATTGTTCGTCCGCAAGCGCGACGTGATTGACGTTGCTGAAAACCATCGCCCCCGGAAGCCCGAGCTCCTTCATTGCGCGTTCGAGTTCATCAATTGATGCGGCCGGATCGTTGAGCGGCAGGGTCGCGAGCGCAGTGAATCGGCCTGGCCGTTCGCGGATCACCTGCGCAAACGCGTCATTGATCTCACCCGCCAGACGGATCGCCACCTCACGTGGCTCGACGTGGACACCAGGCGTCGTAAAACTGAGCACCTGCGTCGTCACGCCATGTTCGTCGAGGACGTGCTGACGGTATTCGATATCGCGATGCCCAGGGACCAGGATGTTGTAGTCACCAGGATAGTGGACGCATGGATTCCCGTCCGCATCGTAGGTGACCTTGACGCGTGAGGCGGATGACTCGAGAGCCTTGATGTACGCGGGCGGGTAATAGTGATTGTGGAAATCGATGATGCGCATCTATCCGAACGCTTCCATCTTGACTCTTTCGCGAGGAATACCCAGCTCCGAGAGATATGCCTGCATGGTTTCGAGGAAGCGAGGCGTGGGCGTCGTGCCCTTCGCGGCATGGGCGCGGCGCTCCCACACGCTGACCGCCGGCCCGCAGGTGTAGACGACAGTATTGGGCTCGCGCTCGAAAATTTCCCGCAGCAGTTCGAGCGTCACCCGTCCGCTGCGAAGGTCTTCGTTCGGTGTTGCGACGCACGCTTCTCGTGTGATCGAGTGGATGACCTTCAATCGATCACGGTGTTCGGCCTGCAATTGCGCGAGCGCGGCACGAAAGATGACGTCCTGCAGTGTCTTGTTCGAATAAACGAAGGTGTGGCGGAGATTTGGATGCCGAACGAGCGAGTCCTTGATGATCGACACATTGGGCACGCTGCCGGATCCGGCGCACAGGTGAAGGATGTGATCCGTTTTCACGTTGTCCGGCAAAACGTATGCGCCCGCGAACCCGGTCACCACAATCCGATCACCCGTTCGCAGCTGGTGCACGAGGAACCCGGAAATGAGCGGCGGATATGCCATCACGCCGTCGTACACTTCCTCTTTAATCGTGATCGCCACGTACGGTTCATGGGGAGCAGAGCTCATCGAGTACGCTCGCGGTGGCTCGTGACGTCCCTTCAGCTGCTCGAGGTACCGCGTCATGCTGCCGAGTGAGGGAAATTGATGCGGATCGATCGAAACGTACTGCCCCGCGCGGTAGGTGACGGGTTGGCCCAGGTCGAGAAACGCGGTGATCGTGTCGGGCGTCTCGACGACGACGTCGGCGATGACGGCGTCGAACCTGGTGATCCCGGGCGCGCGCGTCGGTGTCGCTCCAGCCACAATTCCCAAGTGTAGGCCAACTCGGCGCTGAAACGTCGCCTAAGCGGGCGTTTTCGGTGCCGCCAGTGTGTTGTCTGGATTCAACAAGAGGATGTCGCGCACGAAACGCTCGAGATCGTGGCACGCGTCCGAGAATTGACGGAGCGTCCGGACGGTGGGCCCGAAGCTGTCGAATTCAGCCGGCGTGAGGCCGTCCGGTTCGTAGGCGCGGCGGAAGTCCACGAACCTGCGATGAAGCTCCTCGACAATGTGAGCGGCCACGGGCGTGTCGATCCGGGACTTCACTTCGACGTCGCAGCAATTGAAGCGCTTCTGCCAGACGTGCGGCGGCGAGATGACGACGTCGCCGCCAATCAGTTCGCTCCAATGCATGTGATTGCGGAACGCGGCCGAGAGCAGGCGCAGCCGATAACCGCGTGAGTGATAAAGCCTGTAGGCGTGCTTGAACACCGCGACGCCGGCCCATTCGAGGTATCCGGGATCGACGGTGATGACCTGCTTGTCGGCCACGACCTTGAGCCAATCGTCGAGACGGCCAACCATGATCGTGCAGACCGGCCCCATCGTCGACGTGTCGCCGCCGTCGCGTTCGCGACGGCGCAAGCCCCGTTCGACCGCTTCCGCAACCGCAAGCGCCTGCGGCACGCTGAACGAGACGGTCGCGTTAATGCTGAGTCCCCGCGCGGTGGCTTCTTCAATCGCCCAGATCCCGGCAAACGTCGCCGGGATCTTGACGATCATGTTTGGCGCAAGCGAGTCGAAGTGAAGCGCCTGTTCCAGGATGGCAGGACCGTTTCGAAACAGACGCGGATCGGTCTGAATCGACAATCGTCCATTCTTGCCGTGGTGGGCGTCGAAGATCGGTCGCAGCATCGCGGCGCGCCCGGCCGACATCTCTTCGATGACGCGCCAGGCCAGTTCCCCTTCCGTCGCCGTCGAGTGTTCCGTCGCAAGCGCTTTGATCCTTCCGGTCCAGTGCGCCAGTTCTTTCTTGACGACCTCGACGGCAATGACCGGATTACAGGTGGCGCCAACCGCTCCGTTCTCGATGGCGTAGGCCAGCTCGGCCTCCGCCGCGGAGTCGTTCCACAGGCACGTGCGGGTCGTCTGCGTCATTTGGTGTAACGGGCTTTTGAACGACACGCCGTGCAACATGGCGGCTCCCCCCGGGAAATGCTGAACTACGCCTTAATATTCGCCGCGATTGCCGCCATCATCTTCTTGGCGGCGGCCACGGGATCGGGTGGCGGATTCTTAACGGTGTAGAACTCGATCGAGTATACGCCGCGATAGCCCGATGCTTCGGTCGCTTTGATCAGCGGAATGACGTCGTAGCTCGTGTGGTTGTTGTTGGCGTCGAAATCCAGCTCTTTGGCCGAAACGAGCGACAGATACGGCATCAGCTTCTGCATGTCCGCAACGCGCTGTTCGATGTCTGTCGCCGACGAGTTGCCCCAGTCGGTAATGGCGCCGCAGTTCGGATCGTTCACCGCTTTGAGCAAGGTGACAACCTTGTCGACGTCCGCGCTGAACCCGGTATGGTTCTCGATGAGAACCTTGACGCCAATCGTCTTTCCGTAGGCGGCCAGCTGTTTGAAGGAATCAGCAATCGTGGCCGGCTCGAACGCGGCTCCCCGTGTTTCCGGCCCGGTGTTGGCGCGCAACATCGTCGCTCCAACCGCCTTCGCACGATCCATCCATCCTTTGACGAACTTGATCGAATCGGCCCGCTTCGCCGCATCGGGCGCCGACAAATCGTACGACGCGTCGAGCTGAATGTTCGTGATCCGCGAGCCCACTTTCGCCGCCGCATCCTTCACCTGGGCGCAGTACTCGGGCGACTCGCTCTCGAAGTGGGCGTTCCAGACTTCGACGTTGTGAATCCCGAGTGAGTCGGCGATGAATTTCGGCGCCGCCAGGAGCGTCAGGTCGGCCTTGTCGACGGCGTCTTTCGGCGCCGTCTGCTTGAATCGATTGCGGAAGCACACCGTCGTGATGCCGATGCGCTGCATCACGGACGGCGCAATCGACGTGGCGCCGGTTCCCTGTAGAGCCCGCAAGCCAGTCGACGACAGCACGGGAGCCACTCCGACCGCTGCGGACAATTGCGCCAGGAACACTCGACGATTCATCGATACCTCCTCAATTAAGGTCCGTTGTCCGGGATCCGTTGTGCGGGATCCGGGATGTCGCACATCTTAGATCATCCCGGATGGGTTGTCCGGGGTCCGGGATCCGGGATCCGCGGTCCGATCCGTGTTCATCCGTGTTTTTCCGTGGCCAACCGTTTCCGTGTTTATCCGTGTTTTTCCGTGGCCAGGGTCCGTGGCCAGGGTTGATCCGTGTTCGTCAGTGGCTTAGCATCCCTCGGGATGACTATGCAAAGGCGAGAGTTTCTTTCGGCCGCCGGTGGCGTGGTAACCGCGGCCATTGGAGCACGAATGCAGGCACCGGGTTACACGCTTGTTCCTGAAGCAGACGGGCAGACGTTACGCGGGCCAGATGGACGTGTGGCCTTCACCTATCTCACGAAAAAGCCTGCCGGCTCGAATCTCAAAGCGAACAGCGCGTGCTGCTTTCATCCACTGAATACTCCGTCCGGCGAACGGATCACCGACCTCGCGCCGGGCGATCACGTTCATCATCGCGGCGTGTTCCTCGCCTGGCACTCGATGGAGTTCCGGCGAAAGGCTGATTTTTCGAAGCTCGGTCCTCTGGGTCCGACGCACGGCTTTGATATCAATCGCGGCGATTTCTGGGGATGGGGGCAGTTCGCGCCAACTGATCAACGTGTCATCACCAACCAGCGGGTGCAGCTCCAGCAGTCGGACACAAAAACCGCGACCCTCGAGCTCCAGAACGACTGGATGATCGCCACGCGCAAGGTGATGGAGGAGCAGACGACAGCGTCGTGGCGCGCGGCGGATGGCGCCAACGTTCTCGATCTGACCTATCGCCTGACGCCAGACGGCACTCTCGTCCTGAATCAGACTCCGTTCGGCGGCTTCTGTGTGCGCGCGAGGAACGACGGACAGTCCTGGTACGCTGACGCGAAGGGACGTGTTACGCGACCGGATCCACACTATTCGGTCGCCGACCTGAACTGGCCGGCGGCGGATTGGTACGCGTATTTGATTACCCTTGCGAATGGGAAGGCGATCGGATGCGCCGTGATCGATCATCCATCGAATCCCCCCTCTACCTGGCACAACCCGCGTTATGTCTGGATGATCAACCCCTGCATCGTCGCCAACCAGCCGTTCGAAGTGCCGCAGGGGCAGTCGCTCACTCTGCGCTATCGCGTGATCACGTTCGACGGCGCGTTACCAGATCGAGTGATCGGCGATCTCTCACGGCAGTTCCGCGCGAGCTGATTGAATCGCGCGCCAGATACGCTCCGGCGTCAGCGGCAGATCACGAATCTGCACGCCCACCGCCTGATTTACCGCCGCACCGATCGCTCCGGCGATGCCGAGGATGCCCCCTTCGCCGGCTCCCTTCGCGCCGTACGGGCCGGGACCGTCTTCGTTTTCGATCAGCACGGAATGGACGTCGCGTGGAATGTCCTGAATCGTCGGAATGCGGTAGTCCATCGCTCCGAGGTTGACGATTCGCCCGCTGCTATCGAGTATCAGTTCCTCCATCAGCGAGTGCCCGACACCCATGACCGCGGCACCTTCGTCCTGGGCCTCGACCTGCGTTGGGTTGAGCGCTTTACCGACATCGCTGGCCAGCACCAATCGAGTGACGTCGACCATTCCAGTTTGCGGATCAACTTCGACTTCCACCGCCGTGCACATGAATTCCCAGAACTCCGGACGTCCACCCAGGGGGTGCTCGGGTCGATAACCGCCGCCGCGTTCTTCCCCAATACCGATGACTTCTCCTCGCGGCGGACCAAGACCTGCCTGCATCACTTCCGCGTACGACATCGTCCCCTTGGGAGTCTTCACCTCGCCGGGGAGCACCTCGATCGCTGATTCGTCGACACCGAGTCCTTTCGCGGCGATCGACTGAAGCCTGCGGCGGATCTCGGCGCACGCCTTGATGACCGCGTTTCCCATGAACACGGTCGATCGGCTTGCTGATGTTGAGGAGTCGTAAGGGACGATCGACGTGTCACCCATCGTGAGGACGACGCGATCGGGCGGGACGCCAAGCTCCTTACCTGCGATCTGCGCCAGGACCGTGCGCGCGCCTTGCCCCATGTCGGACGTCGCCGACAGCACCGACACGCTCGCATCGTAGTGAAGCCGCACGATCGCGAGCGACGCTGATGCAGTTGATGAACTTTTCAAACCAAGCGCGACGCCTCGACCTCGGTTGTTCGGCAGAGGCGCGTGCCAGTCGATCGCTCGTTCGGCGGATGCAAGTGCGGCTGCCCAATCACCGTCGGCCGGCGTGTCGTTCGGAATGAACGCTTCACCCTTTCGCGGCAGGTTGCGCCGACGAATCTCGACGGCATCGATGCCGAGAATGCCGGCCGCTTCAGTCAATTGACTCTCGACCGCCCAGGACGCCTGCGGCGTGCCAAACCCCCGGAACGCCGTGCTCGGCGTCGTGTGCGACAGCAGCGCGCGGGCGGTGACCTTCGCGTTTTGCGTTCGATATGGACCGCACGCTGCATAGCTGGCTTTGCTGACCACGCGAACGCCGATGTCTGCGTACGCGCCAATCAGGAAATCCGTGTTCAGCTCCTGCGAGACGATGTGTCCGTCGCGGTCGAAACCGGTCTTCGCATGAATGCGTGCCGACGTCCGGCGCGCTTGCTGGAAGGTCTCCTCGAGGGTGAGCACTAATCGCACGGGGCGACCCAGTCGAAGCGCCAGCACCGCGAGCAGCGGTTCGAACTTCGGCCACCCCTTTCCGCCAAAGCCGCCGCCAGGATCCGGGGCGACGATGCGCACTCTGGCGATCGGCCATTTCAGAGCGGCGGCAACAACACGCTGGAGGACGAACGGATGCTGTGTCGGCGTCCAGAGTGTCACACCGTCTCCATCCGCGGCCGCGATGAAGACGTGCGGCTCGATGGCGAAGTGCGTCACCATCGGAAACCGGTATTCGTGTTCGACGATCAAATGGGGCGCAACGCCGTCAGTGTTGCCCCAGCCAAATGTCCACTCGCGCAGCACGTTGGTATTCGCGAGCGGATCCTTGGGCCGCAGCGACGGGTCCTGGACCAGGGCCGCAGCGGGGTCGAGGGCGTCCTCGACTGACAACACGGCTGCAAGTGGTTCCGCCTCGACCTGCACGAGCGTCGCGGCAGCTTCGGCCGCATCTTTCGTGTCCGCGACCACGGCTGCGACAGGCTCGCCAAAGAACTTCGTCTCTCCAGTCGCGAGAATCGGCCGATCGGAAAACGCCGGACCAAAACGCGCAATCGGCTGCGGCAGATCATCGGCAATGAGGACACACGCGACACCGGGAACTTTCAGCGCTGCCGACCGATCGATCCGGTTGATCTTCGATCGCGCCCCGCCGACGTAAACCAGCTTCACGTGCAACGCATCGTCGAAGGACAGATCCGCGGTGTAGCGAAGCGCACCGGTGACCCGATCGCGCGCGCCGACACGCTCGTGCGAGCGGCCGATCCAGTCCGTGTTCATCCGTGTTCTTCCGTGGCCATCAAAGATCCGTGTTCATCCGTGTTCTTCCGCGGGCCATCAATGGGTCCGTGTTCATCCGTGTTCTTCCGCGGCCATCAATGGGTCCGTGTTCATCCGTGTTCTTCCGCGGCCATCAATGATCCGTGTTTATCCGTGTTCTTCCGCGGCCATCAATGGGTCCGTGTTCATCCGTGTTCTTCCGTGGCCATCAAAGGTCCGTGTTCATCCGTGTTCTTCCGCGGCCATCAATGGGTCCGTGTTTATCGGTGTTCTTCCGCGGCCATCAATGGGTCCGTGTTC
>Ga0207701_10005574_pt1 | contig 12649 bp, 5 predicted proteins | sample KBSSwiSSwithPhiX_FD_184294 | JGI IMG/M metagenome (GOLD analysis project Ga0207701, IMG submission 184294) | Switchgrass rhizosphere bulk soil microbial communities from Kellogg Biological Station, Michigan, USA, with PhiX - S5 (SPAdes) (version 2) | ecosystem: Environmental > Terrestrial > Soil...
CGTCACGTCCGCGGACCGTTTTCGTAAGGTGTAGAGACCGAGCGCAGCGATACCGAGTGACGCGATGAACGTGGCTGCGACGATGGCAATGACATCGCCGCGGAGCGTTGGAATCGGGAATTCGGCGACCATCAACCTGGAGCTTACGCGAATGCACCCTGACGTCGTCTGCGGCACGAGAGACGAGCGGGGCCGCCGCCACGGCAGCAACTAGCCCAGCCGTGGACAACCGGTTATAGATACCGGGATGGCGCAACCCGGAACGTGCCTCGGTGTGCGTCTCGGGGTGCAAAATGCGCCGACTGCGTCGCGATGGCTGTCGCGAAATCGTGCGGGCAATTGCTGACGTTCTCCCGGTCGCCGCGCATGCAATGTGAAAAGTCCATGGATTGCAAATGTGAAGGGCGGCACAGCGAAAAAAGGCGTAGAGTGCACGTCGCGCACGCAGAGCCGACACCACGGTGTCTGACGCGCGGTGAGAGGAGGATGTATGACGTCCTGGCCAACGCGGATAGCGGCGATCCTCATCGCCCTGTGTTGCGGCATGGTTCCGGCCTACGGGCAGGAAGCACGGGGTACGATCACGGGCACGCTGAAGGACGCGCAAGGCGGCGCTCTGCCTGGTGTCACCGTCACAGCGCTCCATGTTGCGACCAACGTCACGACCACTGCGACCTCGAACGAATCCGGAACCTACTTGCTGAGCGCGTTGCAGATCGGCGCGTACAGGCTCACGTTCACGCTCCCGGGCTTCACCGCGCCTGTTCGAGAATTGGAGGTTCGCGCCGGCGATCGACTCCAGGTCGATCAGGCGCTCGTGGTCGGCGCGATCACCGAGCAGGTCCAGGTGGTGGCGGACACGCCGCTGCTGCAGACGACGACCGCGTCGCGAAGCACCGTGATCGATCAGGAAAAGGTCCAGAACCTGCCGATGTCCGGCCGCAATCCGTTCACGCTCGCGCAGATCGCGCCCGGCGTGGTCGGGGAATCCGGAAACCGTCAGAGCATCCAGCTGCGACCCTTCGACAACGGCGGGATGGATAACCTGTCCATTAACGGCGGCCGCGTGCGATCGAATGAATTTCTGCTCGACGGGGCGCCAAACTCCAACAACGAAGGCGGTGGCAGCAACACGCTGTCGTTCGTGCCTTCGCCCGATGCGGTCTCCGAGATCCGGATTCAGACCAATACCTATGATGCGCAATATGGCCGCACCGGCGGCGGCACGATCGCCGTCAGCGTGCGGAGCGGGACCAATCAGCCGCACGGCACGGCCTACTTCTACAACCGCAACAAGGCGTTGAACGCGAATCTCTTCGAAAACAAGACGAACGGACTGCCGAAGTCCGACGTCTACCACCGCCAGCCGGGATTCACGTTTGGCGGTCCGATCGTGTTGCCGAAGCTGTACGACGGCCGCAGCAAGACGTTCTTCTTCTACTCCTATGAGCACCTGACGTCGGCGATTCCGAATGGCGTGACCCAGAAGGCGCCGACCGAGCTCGAGCGCGCGGGTGACTTCTCGCAGTCCATCAACGGCGTCGCCGGGGGCGCCATCATCGACCCGTTGACTGGACAGCCATTCTCAGGGAATGTGATCCCGACCACCCGGTTCGATCCGGTGGCGGCATCGCTGCTCAGCTACATACCGCTTCCCAACGGCAATCCCGATGCGGCGGGGAACAACTATTTTGTCTCGCCGAACTCGCGGGAGGATCTCTACGACTCGAACCTGTTGAAGATCGACCAGAATTTTGCCGGCAATCAGCGACTGTCCGGTACGTACGCCCACAACGGGCGTCATGAGATCCGGGCCAAAAACGGCCGCGAGGAGCTTGCCGCACCGGGCGGCAACCATTACCGCTGGAATGACCAAGCGGCTGCGGCCCTGAACTCGACGTTCGGGGCGACACTCGTCTCGAGTCTGAAAGCCGGGTGGACGATGCACAAGCGCATCGACCGGCCGTACGGCGACGGCTACGACGTCACGGGCGTCCTGCCATACTCACCGCAATTTCTGCAAACGGCCGTCGACCGCTTCTACGCGATCAGCGTCACCGATTACAGCGGCGCTGCGACCGGCGACAGCGGCGGAGGCTTCCTCTCCCGCAGCGACGAGTTCTACGTGACCGAGCTCGTCACCAAGCTGCTGGGCAAACATCAGGTCAAAGCCGGTGGCGAGTTCCGTCGCTATCTTGACGAGAGCGGGAACGCGTTTGGCGGCATGTCGCTCGGGGCGTTCACCTTCAACCGTAACATCACGTCGTCCACGCCGACGGTGGCGAGCCCGGCGGCGGCGGCCGGCGGTAACGCCTTCGCGTCGTTCCTGCTCGGATACCCCGCCTTCAACGCCACCAACGTCACCGCGGGTGGTTCGGCGACAACGTTCAGTGCACCGGCCACGCATTGGCGCGGCAATTACTACGCCGGGTTCCTGCAAGACGACTGGCGCGTGACCAGCGCCTGGACCGTCAATTTGGGGATCCGCTGGGACTATGAGGCGCCGGTCTCCGAACGAGACAATCTGACGAACTTTGGCTTCGACAAGACCGCGCCCAGTCCCGTGCAGGTCGCAGGTCTCCCGCCGATCACCGGTGGGTTGCTGTTCGGCTCCGGTCAGATCTTTTCGCGCGACCCTAACAATATCGGTCCCCGTGTCGGCTCGACCTACCGCGTCAACGGCAACATGGTCGTCCGCGGCGGCTACGGGCTGACCTACCTGCCGTCCATCACGGATCGGGGCCAGGGCTTCGGCTTCTCGTCCCAGACCCCCGTGCTGTCCTCGCAGGATGGTGGCCGCACACCGTTCGCAACGCTGACCAATCCGTTTCCCACCGGCATCCTTGCCCCCGTTGGCTCGGCGAAGGGGCTCGGTACCGCGATGGGCCAGAACATCAGCTACAACGTGCACGATCGCGAGATTCCCGAGTACCACCAGTATTCAATTGGCCTCCAATACCAGCTTCCCTGGCACAGCGTGGCCGACGTGTCGTACGTCGGCAGCCGGACCAACCAGCTGGGCGTCAGCCGGCCAATCAACGACCTGAACGCCGAGCAGCTCGCCCTGGGCGACCCGTTTCTCAATGCGGTCGTTCCGAATCCGTTCGCGGGACTGTTGCCTGACGCGCCCAACCGGAACGGCCCGACCGTTCAGCGCCGCGAACTGCTTCGCCCATACCCGCAGTTCGGGACGATCAGCGAGCAGCTCGTGCCGATCGGGTTCCTGCGCTACAACGCGCTGCAGGCGTCGTGGGACAAGCGGCTCGCCCACGGCTTGCACGCGCTCGTCTCCTATACCTACTCGAAGAGCACGCAGGCTACGTCCGTGCTCAACATGGGCGACGCGCCCTACGAAGAGCTGACGCCGACTCACCGGCCGCACAACCTGCGGCTCAGCGGCGGGTGGAACCTGCCCGAGCTGACGAGCCACGGCAAGGTCGTGCAGTACGTCCTGGGCGGCTGGCAGGTCAACGCGGTGACGACGATTCGTCAGGGAGTCGTCGCGAACATGGTCGGCACGACGGCCGCCGGTGTCGGCGTGAAACTGATTGGCGATCCGGTGCTCGCGAACCCGACCAAAGCACGATGGTTCAACACCTGCGCGCTGACCGTTGCGGGCGCCCGCCAGGGCTGTGCAAGTGACAGCGAGCAACCGGCGTTCCAGATTCTGCCGACCAACTCCCTGCGGCTCGAAGGCAACCGGCTCGAGGGCGTCTACGTCGACGAGCCGTTCTACATGGATCTCTCATTCTTCAAGAATATCCGGCTGCCGAAAAGCACGAACATTCAGTTCCGCGCAGAACTCTTCAACGCCACCAATGTCGTGCAGTGGAACGCGCCCAATACCACGATCACCAGCACGCAGTTCGGCACCGTCGCCGATAACCAGGCGAACGACCCACGCAACATCATGATCTCGGTGCGCTTTTCGTTCTGAGCTCGCAAAGGGAGAACGGCAACGGCGTTCTCCCTTCTCATTTTGCGCACCGCGCCTGTGAGCTCGCGCCAGACCAACTCAGCCACGCGGAGTTCTCGATGAAGTCAGCCACCGTGTTCTTGACCCTGGCGGCCCCGGTTGCGGCCGTCGGCTTTGCGATCGCGCAACGTGCATCTGCGCCGGCGGCTCCGCAAGCGGTCGTGCAGAGCGCAGCCGACGTCATCGCCGGCCCGGACGAGCAGTTCACGACGCTGCCGGGATTCAAGGTGGAGCGGGTCGTGCCCGAGGCCAATCGCGAGTCGCTCATCCTGATCACGTTCGACGCCAAGGGGCGGCCGTGGGTGAGCCCGGCGAATGGCGCGCAAGCCGGCGGCCCTCCCAAGATGCTCGTCGACAAGGACGGCGACGGGATCTACGAGTCGTCATCGGAGTTCATCGAGAGTGCCAAGATGAACACCTGTCATGGCCTGTGGTGGGACGGCAACGTGTTATACGGCGTGTGTCGTGGTCCGCGGGAGCCCGGCGACCACTGGCCGCACGAGCTCGGCCGTCCGGCGCCGACAGACTTTCAAGCGGCCGTGTTCCGTGCCGAAGACACCACCGGCGACGGGACGGCCGATAGCTGGGAGCGTGTCGCCCCGATCATGGCCGGGATGTTCGATCACGGTCCGCACCGCATCATGCGCGCGCCGGACAACACCGTGAACATCATCATGGGCAACAACACCTTTGCCCCTGAAACCCATACCGATCTCGACGCCGTGCTGGCCCGCGTCAAGGAGCGCGACTTCATTCCGGAGTTCAAGGACAACTGGGGCATGACCCGCGCGCAGGGTTCGTTCGTGCGTCTCGACATTCCCAGCCGTCGCTACGACGTGTTGATGACGGGGATGCGGAACGCCGTCGGCTTCACCTTCAACCTGCTCGGCGAAATGTTCTATTTCGACAGCGACATGGAGCCGGAGATCGGCACCCCCTGGTATCGGCCGGTGCGGTCCGCGCACGGCGTGCCGAACGCCGACTACGGCTTCCGCTATGGGAGCAACAAGTTTCCCGCGGACTACTTCGACACCCTGCCGGCCATGCGTAACGATGGCCGCGGCTCCCCGACCGGCGTCGTGTCGTACCAAGCGTGGGCCTATCCGGCCGCCTGGCGTGACGTGCTGTTCGAGGCGGACTGGTCGCGCGGCCGCATCCTTTACAGCAAGCTCACGCCGGACGGCGCCACCTACAAGATGCGGATGGATCTCGCGGAATTCGTCCATGGCGATCCGCTGCCGGTCAGCGACATGGAGATCGGACCCGACGGGATGCTGTACTTCACGACCGGCGGTAACGGGGCCGAAGGCGGTCTCTTCCGCGTGCGCTACGTCGGGACCGAGCCGGTGCTGACGCCGGAGACGAACGGCATCCATGCGGTCACGCGGCAGGCGCAGCCGCTTTCGAGCTGGGGCTACGCGGCTATCGAACATCAGAAGGCGACCATGGGCGCCCGCTTCGCCAGCGAGCTCGAGCGCGTCGCGCGCAGCCGCACGGAGCCGAGCGAAGACCGTTTCCGCGCGCTGTTTGAGCTGCAGCGGCATGGCGCACCGCCCAGCCCCGAGCTGCTGCGCGCGCTGGCAGCCGATCCCGATGAGCAGGTCCGTGCAACGGTGGTGTATCTGGCGGGAACCCAGAAATCGGCGCCAGCCAAAGCCATCGCGGCTGCCGCGTTGAAGGACGTCAACGCGCTGATTCGCCGCCGGGCGCTCGAGGCATTGGTCCGCCAGGGACTTGCCGCCGACAGACCGGCATTCGCACCGGTCGCCGACATTTATGCGCTCCTCGCAGATCCCGATCGCTTCGTCCGTTATGCCGCGCGCATCGCCCTCGAGAAGACGCCTCGCGCCGAATGGAAGGATCGGGCGATGGCGGAGACCGACCCGGTCGCGGCCATGGACGCGCTGCTGGCGGTCAACAACACAGCGCCCAGCGACGCCGACCGCGTCGCCATTCTCGAGAGGACCGTTCAATGGATGTCCAACGCCGGCCTCTCCCGCGATCAGCGGCTCAACGTCCTCCGGATGTACGAGATCGCGGCTGTCGACAGCGACGGGGGCGCGCCGCGGGAACTACGCCTGCGCGCACACGATGCGCTGATCGGGCAATTCCCAGGTCCGGACGCGCGATTGAACATCGAGACCGCGAAGGTACTGGCCTACTCGAACCAGCCGGACGTAATCGACAAGATCTTCGCGGCGATGCCGAAAGACGATGGCATCCCGTCGCCGCGGCCCGCCTACCTGCGCAATGTGGCGTCGCACGACGTGAGTGGCGTCGTCGGCGACAACCACGCCGAGCAAATGGACTACGTGTACGCGCTGCGGACGATCACGAACGGATGGACACCGGAGCAGAAGGCGAAGCTGGTCGATTGGTTTGCGACGTCCCGGACATGGCGCGGCGGAATCAGCGGCACGCTGAACAACTTGTGGAACGCCTCGATGCAGTTCTTCACAGAGGAGGAGAAGAAGGCGGCCAGCGCCAAGGTGCCGACCCTCGGTGCGGTGGCGAATGCCGGACTCGGCGGCGGCCGCGGCCGGCCGGATGGTGCCGGTGCGCCGGCCGGCGCTGCAGGTGCCGGAGTGGCGCCACCCGCCGCGCCGGGTGCGCCTGGTCCAGGTGCAGGCCGGGGCGGTGGCCGTGGCGGGCGCGGCGGCGCGCCGTCGCCGAAGGACGAAATCATCGGGACGATGCTGGGGAATCCGGGCCGCGGCGGCGGCGCCGATCCGAACAACGGCCGGCAGGCGTTCACCTCCGTCTGTGCCGCCTGTCACCGTTTCGGTGATGTCGGCAACGACGTCGGGCCGGATCTGACGGACGTGCGCAGCAGGTTTACCCGGCGGGCCATTCTCGAGTCGATCTTCTACCCATCCGATGTGGTTGACGACCGCTTCGCGCTCTGGACCTTCCAGCTGCGGAGCGGCGAGTCGAAGAGCGGGATCATCGCCACGGAGGACGATCAGCAGGTGCTGTTGAAGAACGGGGCGGACGCTCCGATCACGATGGCCAAGTCACAGATCGTTTCACGCAAGAAATCCGATCTCTCGCTCATGCCGGATTTGACGGACGTCCTCACCCAGCCGCAGATTCGCGACATCGTCGCCTTCCTGCAGGCGGGCGCGAAATGAAGGTCAGGGAACCGCTGTTGGCGCAGAGCCTACGGCAGCCCCGGAACGTCGATCCGGGGTTCGACTCCTCGGCGTGCTGCTCGCCGAAGTCCAGCTGGTCGACGACAGGCCCGGGGGATACGGCGCCGCTTTTCGGTGGCCTGTTGGTGAACGTCTTGCCGCGCGATCCGTTCACGCTCGTCATGCACATCGCTGGCGCTGCTCGGCACCGCCGTCCTCGCCAGCGCGGCGCCCGCCCTCCACGCGGCGCGGGTCGATCCGATGGCGTCGCTGAAAGCGGAATAGAGGCGAGGCGTCGACGTTACGAGGGCGGCTGGTCTCCTGGCGAAGCGGGACAAACCCCGCGTGGCGCGCCCGCTTCTGTGCCGTCCGCGTCACACCGGCCCACGATTGGCGCGAGTCGTCTCGTCTCTCGCCCGAAGTCTGGTTGCTGTGCGAACGGGAGCTGGGCGTTGGGGATCGAGAGCGCTATTACCTGGTGCACTTGCCGGCCACGGCTTCGCTCCGCACCCTCGTACAACTGGCCTACCAACGCTGGGCGATCGAGCAGCAGTACCAGGAACTCAAGGACGAACCTGGGGCTCGATCACTGCGAAGGGCGCAGCCTGCCTGACTGGCGACGGCACGTCGTGTTGACGGCGACCGCCTACAGCTTTCTTCAGCACGAACGCGGACGGCGCGGACAACCCAGCTCACCTTGCCGCGTGTGCGCGTGGTGATTCAAGAGGTGCTGACCGCGCACTTCTTCATGACCCATCCCGGCTACCTCGAATGGATGCTGAAGCTCAAAGATGTGCAGCTGCGAATCCGACAGAGTAGTACCAGGTCATCGGCGGGGAAGCTGCTGACCGTCGTCGCGACCGACCAGCCTACGCGCCCTAAAGGTGTCTACAAGCTCCTGAGCCGAGCGGCGGCCACTCGAATGGCCTCTTCTGCTTGCGGCAGGACACCCGGTGCTATCCAGAAGCCGTGGAACATACCATCGAAGACCTCCGCCTGCACGGCGACGCCATCGGCACGCAGCCGCTCGGCGTAGCGCAGCGCATCATCCCTGAGCGGGTCCGCTCCGGCCGCGATGATGAGCGCCGGCGGCAACCCACTGAAGTCGGCTGCGCGCAGCGGTGAGACCTCGGCCAAGTCCAGTTCTTCGGGATGACCGACGTACTGGCTGTGGAACCATTGCACGTCACGCTGTGTCAGTGCCGGCGACGAGGTCCCGAATCGGCGATATGAGTCGGTGGTGAAGTCGTGGTCCAGCGCGGGGGAGACGAGCAGTTGGAGCGTCACGGCGGGGCCGCCCTGTTGTTGGCAGCGGAAACAGACCGCAGCGGCGAGATTCGCACCCGCGCTATCGCCACCCACGGCAATCCTGTCCGCTGACCAGCCGTAGGTGGACGCGTGTGCCGTCGTCCATTGCAGGGCCATGTAGGCGTCGGTCAGCGCTGCCGGATACTTGTGCTCCGGCGCGAGCCGGTAGTTCACCGAGACGACGGCGACATGGGCCAGCGAGGCAAGGCGCCGCATCACCCCGTCGTAGGTGTCCGCGTCCCCAGCGATGAACCCGCCGCCGTGGAGGTACACGAGCACGGCAACCGGAGCGGTCGCGTCAGGGTTATAGATGCGGGCGGTAACCTCAGAGTCGTGCGAGAGGGAGACGTCCACGATCGTCCCAGCGAAAAACGTCTCGCCGGCAAGCCCCTTGAGCCCCGTCATCATCGCCCGCGTCTGGGCGACTGTCAGGGACGCCCAACCCGGAAAGCCTTGCGCGCGAATGGAGCCGATCAGGGCGGCAGCCTCAGGCGCGAGATCGTCCACGTGACTATCGGGTTCCATTCAACCTCCAGACCTCATGCGGCACCTGTTCTGACCTCGCGGTTTGACGCCGTGACGTCTCTGCTCAGGCGAGACCGAGCTGCATCATCACCATCTGATCCCATTGCTCCCAGCGCTCCACGACCCGCTCGGCAACTTCGCGATCAACGATGAGTCCGCCGATGGGCACTCCGCGATCGGTTGCCGCTATGGGCCCGAACGGGCCAGTGTTCGTGCCCTCGGCGGTGAATCACGTCGCAAGCAAACTGGGGTAAACACGACTATCAGCTTTCCCCCACGGCGTTCGCCCCTGTTCGTCACGTCGCCGACATCCTTCTCATCGTCAGCCACCCACCGGGGTGTGGGCAACGAGGATACCCGGGCGTGCGACTCCGCGGTCGCGCAGAGCAGAAACGCCGACAACAACACAAGCATCGGTTTGTGCATGGCGGCGCAATTATAGCGCCCGCTCACGGCATCGAACGGTGTAGTCTCCGGTGGGCGATCGTGGGGGCAATCTTCACGGCGCAACTCCACGGCGAAGGCTATAGCAAAGTGGCCAACGCTCCCAGCGTGGTCGCCGCCGGGACCCCACGGTTCGCCGCAAGTCTGGCTTCGAGAGGGGCCGAACCGCCTATAATGCCGACGCTGAAGGAGGACGCGTTTTGCCAACACCGATCATCAACACGAGTAACGAACCCTTGGATGAGATCCGCACCGAGAGGCTTCGGATGGCGTTTCGCGGCGACATTATCAGAGCGGGTGACCCCGAGTACGACTCGGCGCGCTCGATCTGGAACGCCGGCGCTGCTCGACGGCCCGGCATGATCGCGCGCTGCACCGGTGTAGCGGACGTAGCGGCTGCGGTGGCGTTCGGGCGCGAGAACGCCCTGCTCACGTCGGTTCGAGGCGGCGGCCATAACGTCGGTGGACGCGCACTGTGCGATGACGGCTTGGTCATCGATTTGACCCGGATGCGAAACGTATTCGTGGACCCGTCAGCGCGGACGGTTCGCGTCGGAGGAGGAGCGCGGCTCGGCGACGTGGATCACGAGACGCATGTGTTCGGCTTGGCAGTACCGCTGGGCATCAATTCGACAACGGGCGTCGGCGGGTTGACGCTCGGCGGCGGGGTCGGGTGGCTCATTCGGAAATACGGGATGAGCATCGACAACCTCCTGTCCTGTCAAGTGGTAACAGCGGAAGGGCAGTGCATCGCGGCGAGTGCGCATGAAAACGAAGAGCTGTTCTGGGCGCTTCGGGGTGGCGGCGGCAACTTCGGTGTGGTGACGTCGTTCGAGTTCCGGGCACATCCGGTGCGCAACGTGATTGGCGGCATGCTGATGTTTTCCCGCACTGAGGCGTTCGACGTCTTGCGCTCCTTCCGAGACTTCATGCTGACCGCTCCCGACGAACTGACAGCATACGCGGCACTGCTACACACGCCCGATGGCGCGCCCGTTGTCGCCATCCTTCCTTGTTACTGCGGGGATTTGGCAGAGGGCGAACGCGTGCTCGCACCGTTGCGCCAGTTCGGCTCGCCGGTAATGGACGCTGTTCAGCCGATGCCGTTTCCCGTTCAGCAATCGCTCTTGGACGCTGCGTTCCCCCATGGCCATCACAACTATTGGAAGTCGTCGATGCATCACACCTTGAGCGACGAGGCGATTGCCGCGATTGTGGATCAGGCGAGCTTGATGACCAGTCCGCTGTCGGCAGTGGTAGTCGAGTACTACGCGGGGGCGGCGGGGCGCGTAGGCGACACGGAGACGGCGTTCCCACACCGACTGGTTCCGTGGGATATCGTCGTCGTCGCACACTGGACCGATGCCACTGAAACGCCCAGACATCGAGCCTGGGCGCGGGGTGTAGTCCAGGCGCTTACGCCTTGGGCGAGCGGCGGGCACATTCTGGGCGCGCTGGACGCGGACGAGGAGGCGAACTCGGCTTTTGGTTCAAATCTGCCGCGGCTTGCAGCCGTTAAGAAGCGTTACGATCCAACGAACTTTTTTAGAGTGAATCAGAACATCAAACCGTCATGAGTGGGACGGAGGGCGGGGATCAAAGGGTTAGCGCCCGATGGAGACACGTATGTCGTCACCACCAGGTTCACCGTGCCGCCCGGGACCACGCGTGTCTGTCGGAACGACCGGTGAACCGGGTCACCGCAGACTCGGACATCCTCATCTCCCAGCCGACGTGCGGGCCATGCGTGTGAGACGTGGACGAGCCTACCTGCGTTGCGACGCGCCCGCCGGCTGCGCCGTCTCCTGTGCGCGCGAGATGATATAGGCCCGGATCGCCTGTACGTCCTTCACGTCGAGAATCTTCTTGAACGACGGCATCCCGGCGGACGCTCGCGCACCGCCGAGGACGATGGCATCGAGGGTTTCAAGGATAGGTCTGGTCGAGTAGCGCAAGTCCGGGAGCGGACCGGCAATCGCATTCAGCCCATGGCAGGTCATGCAATGAGTGTTGAACAGCAAGAGTCCCTGGTGAACCTTGCCGGCATCCTGTTTCGCCGTGATCGCGGGTACCGGCGGATCCTTGTGGCCGAAGGGCGGCGCGTCCAGCCTGGCCGTGCCGTTGAGCGCAAACGTAAGAATGCGACCGAAGCCTGATCGTGCCGCGCCGACTGCCGGGGTATTCATCAGTCCCGACGAACCACCCCACCCGGCCAGGACGGTAACGTACTGAACTCCCCCGACGGTGTACGTGACAGGAGGAGCCATGATCCCGGTCGCCGCATCGAAGCGCCACAGCGGCTCGCCGTCGGTCGCGCGATAGGCCGCGAAGATTCCGTCGGCGCGGCCCTGGAAGATCAGGTTGCCTGCGGTGGCGAGCACGCCGGCGCCGTCCAGGACGGGATACTTCGCGCGCCACACGGCCTCCTGTTTGACCGGGTCCCACGCCAGGAGCTCGCCCGTGGGCGGGGTCATCGACGCCATCCTGGCGTACAGCGGACCTTCGTAGTTACCGTCGATACCAACGTTGTCCCGGTCCGGGTCGTACTCCCATTTCTTGTCCGGCACGTGCACCATCTGTGTGCCCACCCGAGCGGGGATGTAGACGAGGCCGGTCGCTGGATGAAAGGCCATCGGATTCCAGTTATGCGCGCCGTTCGGCTCCGGAGAGAGAAGCTTCGCGCGACGATCCGCGACTCGGGGGTATTCGATCGGACGTCCGGACTTGGCGTCGATCCCGCGCGCCCACGTAATCCCACTGACGAACGGTGCCGCGGACAGGAACTCGCCGGTCTGCCGGTCGAGGACATAGAAAAAGCCGTTCTTGTTGGCCTGGAGCAGGACCTTGCGCGGGCGTCCGTTCAGGGCCAGGTCGGCCTGGACGAGCGGCTGGGTGGCGTCGTAGTCAAAGCTGTCGCCGGGGGTCGTCTGGAAGTGCCAGACGAGGGCGCCCGTGCTGGCGTTGACCGCCAGGATACAGGCCGTATACAAACTGTCGCCCTCGCCGCGCAGCGCGCGGTACCAGGTGGAGGCGTTGCCGGTGCCGAAGAACAGCAGGTCGAGGTCGGGATCGTAGGCCATGCCCTCCCACGGAGTCCCTCCGCCGCCGGTTTTCCACCACGCCTTGCCTTTCCACGTCTTCGCCGCGGCGGCCATCGCTGCGGATTCGAATCCGGCGCCCGGGTCGCCGGGAACGGTGTAGAAGCGCCAGACCTGGTTGCCGGTTTCAGCATCGTACGCCGTGATGTAGCCGCGCACGCCGTACT
>Ga0207701_10005575_pt1 | contig 12647 bp, 6 predicted proteins | sample KBSSwiSSwithPhiX_FD_184294 | JGI IMG/M metagenome (GOLD analysis project Ga0207701, IMG submission 184294) | Switchgrass rhizosphere bulk soil microbial communities from Kellogg Biological Station, Michigan, USA, with PhiX - S5 (SPAdes) (version 2) | ecosystem: Environmental > Terrestrial > Soil...
GCCTGGCGGCGCTGAAGGAATTCGGCAACGTCACGCTGACGCGCGATTCGATCCGAAGCGTCTGGCGCCCTCGGTGGATCGACTCGGCCGAGGGCCTGGCGCGCGACATCAAGTTCGCCCTGCGCGCCCTCATGCGCGTCAAGGGGATGGCCGCCACCGTTGTCGTGACGCTGGCGCTCGGCATCGGCGCCAACGCCGCGATCTTCAGCGTCGTCCGCGGCGTGCTCCTCCGGCCGCTGGTCAATCGTGACGAAGATCGACTGCTCTACATTCGGCAGAGCGCGCCGGGCATCGGCGCCGAGAACACCACCTTTTCGGTGCCGGAAATCGACGACATCAAGTCGCGGGTCACCACCATCAATGCGTTCGGCGACTTCTCGACCGTCGACTTCACGATGATCGGCCTCGGCGGTGAGCCGCGCGTCGTGAAGGCGGGCGTGGTCAGCGGATCGTTTTTCGCGGTGATGGGGCTTCGCCCGGTCCTGGGCCGACTGCTGAATGCGCAGGACGATGGCCCGAACGCGCCGGGCGCGGCAGTGCTCACCCACCGGTTCTGGACAACTTCGCTCGGCAGCGACCCGGGCGTGATCGGCAAGGCGATCCGCCTCGGCCCGCGCAGTGCGACGGTGGTCGGCGTCCTCGAACCATCGGTGCCCTACCCGGCAGCCACCGAGATCATCGCGAACGTCGTGACCAGCCCGCACCACCTCGGGGCGACGATGGTCACGAACCGCACGCACCGCATGACCGAGCTCTTCGGCCGCCTTGCTCCGGGAGCGACGATCGAAGCGGCCCGCGCCGAGCTGACCTCGGTGCACGCCGCCCTGATGCGCGAGCACCCCGAGGCGTATTCGCCGAAGGGCGACGTTCAGCTGCACGTCTCGACGCTGCGCGATCAGATCGCCGCGCCGGCGCGCACGATCCTCCTCGTGCTGCTCGGCGCGGCCGCGGTCGTGTTCGTCATCGCCTGCTCGAACGTTGCCAACCTGATCCTCGCGCGCTCGGTACGCCGCGAAGGCGAGCTCGCCGTGCGCGCTGCGCTCGGCGCCGGCTCCGGAGCGCTCCGGCGCACGCTGCTCGCCGAGAGCCTCGTGCTCTGCGGCGCCGGTGCCGCGCTGGGCCTGCTGCTGGCGCGCCCGTTCGTCGCGATGGTGTCCAGCTACGCTGCCCGCTTCTCCATCCGTGCGCTCGAGGTCAGGGTCGATACGAGCGTGCTCTGGGTTGGCGCCGGCCTGGCGATCGCCGCGGCTGTCCTGCTCGCGTACGTCCCGCGCCTGCCGTCGCCGCATGCGCCCGCGGGCCTCGGGCTGGCGACCGGCGGCGTCCGGATTACGCCGGGCACGAACCGCCGCCTGCGCCTGTTCGCGACGACGCAGATTGCGTTCTCGTTCGTGCTGCTCGCCGGCGCGGGCATGCTCCTCGCGACGCTCGTCGCGCTGCAGTCGGCGCGGACCGGCTACGACATGCGGCAGGTGCTCGCTGTCGACATCCCGGTGTCGGCGACGGGCCTCGGCGATCCAACGGCGATCACGTTCTATCAGGAAGCGACGCGCCGCATCAGCACGCTGCCCGGCGTCGAGGGCGCCGCTGTCGGAAGTTTCGTCCCCTGGCGCGATGCCGGCAGCCTCGGACCAGGCTTCCTGTTCACCGTCGAGGGCTACACACCTGCGGACGGAGAAGAAAACCCGCGCGGGCGAATGCGCATGGTCGCTCCCCGCTTCTTCGACGTGCTCGGCGTCCCCCTGCTCGCCGGCCGCGACTTCACCGACGACGATCGCCGCGGCACCGAGCCGGTGGTGATCGTCAGCCAGAGCGTCGCCCAACGGCTGTTCCCGAACGGCGAGGCGGTGAACCGGCACCTGACGTGGACCGATCCGGTCTTCAGCATCTACGGGAAGCCGGTGCCATCCCGCATCGTCGGCATCGTCGCCGACGTCGACGACGAGAACGTGGTGCCCGAACCGGCGATGACCATCTACCGCCCGGTCTGGCAGATGGGCGTCGCCGGCCGCCTGTTCGTGCGCACGGCGGGCGATCCGTACGCGCTCGTGCCGGCGGTGACACGCGTCGTCCGCGACATGTCCTCGGAGCAGCCGGTGGAACGCGCCGCCACGCTGGAGGACGTTCGCGCGGAGGTGCTGTCCCCCGAGCGGGTGAACGCGTTCGTGTTTTCCGGATTCGCCGGCATCGCGCTGCTGATCGCGGTTGTCGGTGTCGCCGGCGTGCTGGCGTTCTCGGTGAGCGCGCGCACGCGCGAGTTCGGCGTGCGGCTGGCGGTCGGGTCCGCGCCGCGGCACCTGCTGACGATGGTGCTGTCCGAGGGCGCGGCGATCGCGGCGATCGGCATCGTCGCCGGCGCCATCGGCGGCTTCGCGCTCGCAAGCGTGGCGGCGAGATTCGTCGCCGGCGTGCAGCTGCCGGGCGCGCTGACCGTGGCCGGCGCCGCGGTCGTGCTCGTTGCCGCCGCCATCGTCGCGTCGTTGATGCCGGCCGCGCGCGCCTCGCGCGTCGACGTGCTGCAGGCGCTGAGGTCGGAGTAGAGGCGATGCCCGCGCAGGGACTTGTCTCAACGATCCTGCCGGCGCACATCGTCGCAGGCGTGCTCGCACTCGTGTTCGGCTATGTGGCGCTCTACGCGACGAAGGGGGCGACGCTGCATCGCAGGAGCGGCATGCTCTTCGTCTACGCGATGGTCACGATGTCGCTCAGTGGTGCGGTGATGGACGCCTGGAAGACCCGGAGCATCACCGTCAATGTCGTGGCGGGTCTGATGACGTTCTATTTCGTGGCGACCGGGCTGCTGACGGTCCGCCCACGTGCACAGGCGTCTCTCTGGATCGATCGCGCCGCGGTGGCGTTCGCGCTGACCGTCAGCGTGCTGGCGTTCGTCGCCGGTCTCGACATGGTGCGCCGCGGCCGGCCCGAGGCCGCTCCCAGCTTCATCTTCGGCATCGTGGGACTGCTGGCAGCGACAGGCGACATCCGCGTGCTGCGGGGACGCGTCATGCAGGGGACTCGCCGGATCGCACGGCATCTGTGGCGGTTGTGTTTTGCGATGTGGGTGGCGGCTGCTTCGTTCTTCTGGGGCCCGCCACGCCGAGTCCCCGAGGCGATCCGGATCCCTGCGCTGCAAACGGTGGCGGTGCTGCTGCCGATCGCCGTCATGCTGTATTGGCTGTGGCGTCTACGCGGCAGAACAACTCTTCATGGCGTCGTCACCCTGAGCCCGCCTCACGCCGGCCCGATCGAACAGTTCTGAATCATGCGAATGATCCTGCTCGTGCACATCCTCACGGCCAGCCTGGGACTTCTGTCGGGCTATTTCGCGCTCTCGGTCGCGAAAGGGGCGCCGCTGCATCGCAAGATCGGAATGCTCTTCGTCTACGTGATGCTGACGATGTCGTTGACCGGGATGCTCATTTCGGCCGTCGAGGGAGTGGCGCCGGCGATCAATATCCCGACGGCGCTGCTGACGTCTTACCTGGTGATCACCTCGCTGACCACGGTCCGTCCCGCTGCGTCGCGTCGGGTCGACGTCGCCGCCATGGTAATGGGGCTCGTCGTCGGTCTGGTCGGCATCACGCTCGCGCTGGCCGCGATCGGCAAGGGCGGACGCGAGGTCGGGATGGCGTATCCGCTGGTCCTGTTTGGCGCCATCGCATTCCTGGCGAGCGGCGGCGATCGTCGAGTGATACGGGCCGGAGGTCTTCGAGGCGCGCCTCGACTGGCGAGGCATCTCTGGCGCATGTGCTTGGCGCTGTTCATCGCGTCGATCGCATTCTTTCTCGGCCCCGACAGAGTCCCCGCCATGATCCGCACGACTGCGCTTCGCGCGGCTGGCATGCTGCTGCCGATCCTTGCGATGACGTACTGGCTGTGGCGCATCCGCGCCAGACGCGCCGTTCGCGGCGTGGCTGGCGTCGGCCCAACTCAGGCAACGGCGTTAGCGATGCGGGCTTCCCTATGACCATGAATCACACCAACGAACTGAGTCCACGAAAACCCCTGCGGCTGTGGCCCGCTGTCGCGATCGCCGTCGTCCAACTGCTCGTCATGTTCGGCGCCCCTGTTGTTGCGCCCGATGCCGAAATACCCATCGGAATGTTTGGGGGTGTCGTCGGCGCGTTGGCGATCCTCGTGTGGTGGCTGTTGTTCAGCCGCGCGCGCTGGATCGAGCGCGTCGGTGGGATCATCGTGATGATCGTCGCGGTGCTGGCGACCAGGACCGTCGTCCACGAATCGATGGCCGGGGCTGGACAGGGATATTTGATCCTCATCCTGCCGGCGCCGTACCTCGCCCTTGCTCTCGTTGCATGGGCGGTGGCCACACGTCATCTCCATGACGGAGTTCGGCGTGCGACCTTGGTTGCAGCGATCCTGCTCGCGTGCGCGCCGTTTGCGCTCATCCGAACTGATGGTGTGAGCGACACCGTTTCGCAGTTTCATTGGCGGTGGACGCCGACTTCGGAGCAGTTGCTGCTGGCCGCGGCCAACGACGAGCCGAAGCCGCTGCTACCGTCGACGACGCCAGCGGAGACTCCCAGAGAGATAGCGGCGGTCACACCCGGTGTGACGCCGGCACCAGCTCCCGCGGCTCCAATCGCAGCGAAGGTCGAGGCTGTCGCTCCGGCGGCAACGGAGACGCCAGCTGAGTGGCCGGGCTTTCGCGGGCCCGGGCGCGACAGCGTCATTCGCGGCGTGCGGATCGAGACGGACTGGTCGAAGTCACCTCCGGCCGTGATCTGGCGCCGGCCGATCGGGCCAGGATGGTCATCTTTCGCGGTGCACGGCGATCTCCTCTACACCCAGGAGCAGCGTGGTGATGACGAGATCGTCGCTTGTTACAGAGTGAGCACCGGCGAGCCCGTGTGGCGGCACCGCGACGCGGTCCGCTTCTACGAATCGAATGGGGGGGCCGGTCCACGCGCGACGCCGACGCTCAGCCACGGCCGCGTCTACACACTTGGCGCGACCGCAGTTCTGAATGCCCTCGACGCTGGTAACGGCAAGGTCGTGTGGTCGCGCAATGCGGCGTCCGACACCGGCAGGAAGATCCCGGAGTGGGGCATCGCGAGCTCGCCGCTGGTGGTCGACGACATCGTGATCGTCGCCGTGTCCGGCACGCTCGCCGCGTACGACCTCGCCACCGGCAAGCCGCGCTGGACCGGTCCTCAGCACGGCGGGTCGTACAGTTCACCGCAGCTCGTGACAATCGACGGTATCGCCCAGGTCTTGATACTAAGCGCACCCGGCGTGGTGAGTGTTTCGCCGGCGGACGGCAAGCTGCTGTGGGAGCACACGTGGGAAGGGGGTGCGATCGTGCAGCCGGGGCTCACGGCGGATGGCGGCGTCCTGATCAACGCGATGAGCATGATGGGCGGATTGGGCACGCGCCGCCTTGCGGTCGCGCACGGAGCGGGCGGATGGACCGTCGAAGAGCGCTGGACGTCGAATGGGCTGAAGCCGTACTACAACGATTTCGTCGTTCACGAGGGCCATGCCTACGGCTTCGACGGCAACATCCTCGCGTGCATCGATCTCGAGGACGGCAAGCGCATATGGAAGGGCGGACGCTACGGCAACGGCCAGATCGTCCTGTTGGCCGATCAGAACCTGCTGCTGGTGTCGTCGGAGGACGGCGAGCTGGCGCTCGTCTCTGCGGCACCCGATAAGTTCACGGAGCTGGCGCGATTTCCGGCGCTCGACGCCAAGACCTGGAACCATCCGGTGCTCGTCGGCGACGTCCTGCTGGTGCGCAACGGCGAGGAGATGGCGGCGTTCCGGCTGTCGCTCGCGGGAGCTGAGGGCGATCAACCGCGATAGATGGCGTCCTGCACGGCCGCGACCGCGCGACCGGCGTCACCGTCGACGGCGGGCATGCGGCCTGTGCGCACGGCGTCGACGAAATCGTCGATCAGCGGCTGGTGCAGGTTCGCGGCCGGCGGATGCGACTCGACGCGATCACGGCCCTCGGCGCGAATGGCGGTCTCGCCGCGATTCAGCGACGCGATTCTCACCGATCCCTTCGTGCCGAACAGATCGAACGTGTCCTGGCGGTCGGCGGCGGCGTGTGTGACCGCCACCATCCCTGTGGCACCGCCCTCGAACTGCAGGAGCGCCACGGCCGTGTCTTCCACCTCGCGGTGGAGCGCAACCGTCGAGACAATGCTGGAGACGCGCCGAACCGGGCCGAATAGATTCAGGAGCACCTCGAGCCGATGGCAGCCGTAATCGGCCATCGGCCCGCCGCCGGCCTCGGAGCGATCGAGCAGCCACGATCGCGGCTCGCCCGGCTTGGGGTCGAACCGCTCGAACGCGGTCATCTGCGCGAACACCGGCGTGCCGATCTCGCCGGAGGCGAGGATCTCCTTCACCCGGATCACCGCGGGATAGAAGCGGCGATAGTAGGCGATGCCGAGCGCCACACCGGCGCGGCTGGACGCCTCGATCATCTGGTCGCACTCGGTCACGTTCATCGCCATTGGTTTCTCGCAGAGAACGTGCTTCCCTGCTTCGGCCGCGGCGATGGTCTGCTGCGCATGGAGGCGGACCGGCGTGGCGATATACACGGCGTCGATGCCGGGATCGGCGACGAGCTCCTGCCACGTGGGATACCCGCGCGCGGCGCCAATCTCGCGCGCAGTTGCATCCACTAAATCAGCGCGCGCCCGGCTGACGCCGGCGAGGGTGGAACCGGTGCCGTCGCGGAGCGCCGCGGCGACACGCTTGCGGACGATGTCGCCGGAGCCGATGAGGCCCCATCGGACGGGGCGGGGGCCGCGCACGGGTTCTGGGTTCTGGGTGCTGGGTTCTGCGTTCGCCCGCGGTTCAGGGTTCACGGGTTCGGGGTTCCGGGTTGGTTCAGGGTTCTGGGTTGGTTCGAGGTTCGGGTTTGGTTCGAGGTTCCGGGTTCGAGGTTCGGGTTCGGGGGTTCCAAGTTCGGCTCCGCACTCAGAACCATAGAACCCGGAACCCAGAACCTCCCGCGAACGCAGAACCTAGAACCCTGAACCCAGAACCCCTCGCGCGAGCGGCTCCTTCAAAACTTCAGCTTCACCGCGAGCTGGATCTGTCGCTCCGTTGTGCCGCACGTGGCGCACGACGGGCTCGCGAGCATCGTCGAAATCGTGCCGAACGCCGCGTTGCCGAGCTGCCCGTTCGGGTTCGAGAACTGCGGGTTGTTCAGCACGTTGAACACCTCGAGCCGCAGCTCCGAGCCGATGCGGCCGAAGGTTGTCGACTTGATCAGCGAGAAGTCGATGTTGAACTGGCCGGGGCCGCGCACCGTGTTGCGTCCGGTGTTGCCGAACGTGCCGGTCGTGTCCGCCACCTGCTGGAAACAGGCGGTGTTGAAATACAGGTCGATCGTCGGGTTGTCCAGGGTCGGGTCGCAGATCGTGTTCGGTCGATTGTTGGTGATGCCAGTGGACAGCATGCTCTGCGACTGCGTGATGCCGCCGTTCGGGCTGATCGGCAGCCCGCTGCGCAGATAGAGGATGCCGCCCAGCTGCCAGCCGCCGTACCACTCGGTGACGCCCCACGGGAGCTCGTAGATCCAGTTCGAGCTGAGGGTGTGCCGGACGTCGTAATCCGCCGGCCCGCGGTTGTATTCCGGGTTGAAGATGTCGGTCAGCGTCACCGTGCCGTCATTGTCCGAGTTCAGGTCGATCGCGCGGCCGAACGTGTAGGAGTTGAGGAACGAGAAGTGGTTCGCCGACCGGCGCTGGAACTTGATCAGCAGGCCGTTGTACTCGACGTAGCCCATGCTGGCCAGCGCGCCGACGGTGCGCAGCGCAGGCGATTGCACGGCGAACGGCCGGTTGATGTTCTGGTCGGTGACGCCGACGCGCGGCGGCGCCTGGTTGAGATCGACCTTGAGCGCGGCGTTGTTCGTCCGCGCCCCCGAATAGGCCGTCTCGATCATGTAGTTCGCGCCGAACTGCCGCTGCACGTTGATGTTGAAGTTGTGCGCGTGCGCGTCGCGGAAGTCGGTGAGGAACGCCGATCGCGTGCTGCCCCCCGGCGGGACGTTCGGATTCACTCCCGGCGGCGCCGGCAGGCCGTTCGACAGGATGATGTTGGTGCCGAAGTTGGTCGTCTGCGCTTGCGCCTGCAGGAACGGTTGGTTCTGCGCTTTCGACGAGGAGGTGCCGCCGGGCGTGAAGTTCCAGAACAGCCCGTAGCCGCCGCGGATGATGGTCTTGCCAGTGCCGTTCAGGTCGTAGGCAAAACCGACACGCGGGCCGAAATCGGTCTTGGAGTAGGTCTGCAGGTAGCGGCCGACCTCGACGCCGTTGATCACCGCGTTCTCCGACGCGACGACAAAGCGGCCGGTTGAGACGTCGAAGTTCGACTGCTTGTCGTCCTTCTCCACCCACGGCACGTACACGTCGTAACGCAGGCCGGCGTTCAGCGTCAGACGGTTGGTCAACCGGATGTCGTCCTGGAGGTAGAGCGCATACTCCGGACGCGTTTCGGTGTACGTGCCCGGGTCGAAGAACGTCCGGCTGGCGTTGCTGGCGTAGCCGAGCAGGAAGCTGGCCACGTCGAAACCGGTGTTCGACTGCACGGTGCAGCCGGCAGTGATGCCGGCGCAGTTCGACGTCAGATTCTGGTTGAAGTCGAAACGGCCGACGATGGTGTCGGCGTTGAGAATCTCGCGCGACCGCAGCGTCAGGCTGCCGCCGGCCTTCATCGTGTGCTTGCCGGCGACGCGGGTGACGTTGTCGAAGAACTGAAAGTCGTTCTGATTGGTAATCAGCGGCTGGTTGGCGTTGGCGCCGAGGTTGCGCATGCCGCCGTTGTTGAACATCAACTGGCTCATCGCCGACGTCGTCTCGCCGAGGTTGACGCCCGGGATGCCGACGGCCTGCGCGATGTTGGTGCCGTAATCGATCGGTGTCATGAAGAACTTGATCGAGCTCCAGCCGAAGCGGAACTCGTTCAGCCAGTTCGCGCTGAAGGTGTGCGTGTCGTTGAACGCCAGGCCCTGCGCCTTGATGTTGCCGTCGCCGGCGCCGAAGGTGAATCCGGCGTCGCCATGCGGCAGCGTCGCCGGCAGCACGCGATGCGTCTTCTGGTAGCTGTAGCGGGTGAAGAAGCGGTTGCTCGTCGCCAGCATGTGATCGACCTTGACGTCGAACTGGTTGTCCTGCCGCGTGATCGTCGGATTGATCAGGTAGTTGTTGATCGTCTGCCCGGTGGCGCTGCGCGTGCCGGCGGTGTTCGGCTCGGGAATCAGGTCGTTGAGGATGTTCCTGGACGCCGGATCGAAGCGCGCGACCGGGATCTGATTGTTGGCGAACGGCTGACCGGTGCGCGGATCGTAGATGATGCGGTTCAGCTCGGAGAAGTCACCGGCTCGCATACGCGCCGAGGGCACCGTCGAGAGGTACGTGGCGCCCTGGTTGACGTGGTAGCCCTGATAGTCGAAGAAATAGAACGTATGGTCCTTCACGACTGGACCGCCGATCGTGCCGCCGTACTGGTGCTGGCTGAACTCCGGCTTCGGGCGGCCGGCGCGGTTGTTGAAGAAGTTGTTGGCATCGAGCGCGTCGTTGCGCATGAACTCGAAGCCGCTGCCGTGCATCACGTTGCTGCCCGACTTGATCTGCAGGTTCACCACGCCGCCGAGCGACCGCCCGAACTCGGCCGAGTAGGTGCTGGTCTGCAGCTTGAACTCGTCGAGCGCGTCGACGCTCGGGAAAAGCACCACCGTCTGCAGCCAGGTCTCGTTGTTGTCGACGCCGTCGAGCATGTAGTTGTTGTCGCGCGGCCGTTGTCCGTTCGCCGAGAACGACGACGAGGCGCGCCAGGCAAGGCTGCCGGCGCCGTCGATGTTCGCGCCGGGGATGCCGCGGACCACGCCCGGCACGGTGCGGGTGAGGTTGACGAAGTTGCGGCCGTTCAGCGGCAGCATCTTGATCTGCTCTTCCTGCACCGTCGTGCCAAGCTCGGAGGATGCGGTCTGCACGAGCGGCGACGTGCCGGTGACGGTGATCGACTCTTCCACCGCGCCGAGCTCGAGCCGCACGTTGATGCGCATGCGCTGATCGACGCCGAGGTCGACATCGGCAACCGTGACCGTCTTGAAGCCCGTCAGCTCGGCCTTCACCGCGTAGCGGCCGGTCGGCAGCGACGGCACCGTGTACTCACCCGCCGCGTCGGTCACGACCGACCGCACCAGTCCGGTGCCGGCGTGGGTCAATGTCACGGTCGTGCCCGGCATCACGGCGCCGGTTGAATCGGTGATTATTCCGAGGATCGTTCCCGTCACGGCCTGCGCCGACGACGTGGACGGAAACAGGCACACGCACACAGCCACGAGGAGACCCAGCACGGCTCTCTTCACCTTCGTCCTCCATGCGCCGGCCACGCGGCGCGGTACTCTTCGATGGATCCGACTTGCTCCACCGCCCCGAGATCGATCGAGATGCTGCGGGCGGCCGCGACGACAGCCGCCACGATGTCGCTGCCGACCAGCTCACGCGGCATGCGCTCGGTCGGTCCGGCAACGCTGATCGCGGCCACCACGTCGCCGGTATGGTTGAAGATCGGCGCCGCAATACAGGTGACGCCTTTCTCCCGCTCCTCCAGATCGAGGCCGTAGCCGCGCTCGCGAATCGCTGCCAGCTCCTTCATCAGCCGCCTGGCGGTGGTAATCGTGCGCGGCGTCAGCGCCGTGAACTTCTGCGTCGCCGCCCAGGCCGCGACTTCCGCCTCGGGCCGGAAGGCGAGCAGCGCCTTGCCGAGGCCGGTGCAATAGGCCGGCAGGATCGCGCCGGCGCGGGAGCGCATGTAGCCCACCGACAGCGGCGACAACATGCGCTCGAGGTAGACGACCTGCCAGTGATCGAGGATCGCGATCTGCGTCGTCTCGCGTGTCGCCTCGCGCAGCGCCGCGAGGTGCGGCCGCGCCGTCTCGCGCAGGTCGAGGCCGCCGGCGACGATATTGCCGAGGACGAAGCATTTGATCCCGAGCTGGTAGGCGCCGTGCACCTTGTCGAGAAACCCCGACTGCTCGAGCGTCGAGAGCAGCCGGAAGGCGGTCGCCCGCGGGATTCCTGTACGGCTCGCCAGGTCAGCGAGCGAAAGCCGCGGCTCGCGGAATGAAAAGACGCTGAGCAGCTCGAGGGCCTTGGCGGCGGCGTCGACCGTGTAGCGCGCGGCCGGAACGACCTTGGCGCGTTTCATTGGGTGAAACGATATATCGTACGGTGGAACCGCTGTCAATCCTCGTCAGGGTGGTCGGGTTCGGCGAACTGGCAATCGGGTGATCGGGTAATCGGGTAATTGGATTGACGATCGGTTAATTGGATTGGGATTCGAGCCATCGCCAATCGCCAATCGCCAATCAATTACCCGATTACCCGATTACCCGATTCGCGCGTTCGCGCTATTGATGCAGCGCGAACGCGTAGAGGGCGTCGCCGGCGCCGACGACGATGAACTGGCGGCCGTCGACGAGATAGGTCTGCGGTCCGTTGGTCGTGTTGGTGCCGAGGCCGGCGTGCCACAGCGGCTTGCCGGTTGCCGCATCGTAGGCGACGAAGTTGCCGCCGCCGTCGTTGCCGAAGAGCAGGCCACCGGCCGTGCTGAGCAGTCCCATCGCGCCGCCGAGGCTGCCAGCCGGGCCCATCGCGAGCGGCCGCGACCACTTCACCCGGCCGGTCTTGTAGTCGATCGCCTTCAGCGCGTTGCCGATCGTGCCGACGTTGCGCTCGGCCGCCGCCCAACCCTGCGGGCGGCCGTCGGTGTCGGTCAGGTACATGACGCTGAAGGTCTGGCGCGTGCCGAAATACAGGAGGCCGGTGTCGGGGCTGAAGCTCGGCGGCGGCCAGTTGGTCGCGCCCGTCGTGTCGGGCGAGACGAGCGTCCCCGGCACCGTCGCGTCCTTCGACGGGTTGCGGATCGGCTGCCCCTTCGCGTTGATCTCCTTCGCCCAGTTCAACGAATCGGTGTGCTTGCTCGTGACGAGGTGCTCGCCGGTCGCGCGATCGAGCAGGAAGTAGTGGCCGTTGCGGCTCGCCTGCGCGACCATCTTGCGCGGCCGGCCGCCGAACTCGCCGTCGATGAGCACCGGCGTCTGTGCCGCGTCCCAGTCGTGGGTATCGTGCGGCGTCACCTGGTAGTACCAGGCCATCTTCCCGGTCTCGGGATTGATCGCGACGATCGAGCAGGTGTAGAGGTTGTCGCCCTCGCGGCTCTGGCCGGCAAGCACCGGTTGCGGGTTGCCGGTGCCGAAGTAGTACAGGTTCAGCTCCGCGTCGTAGGTGCCGGGCAGCCACGGCATGCCGCCGCCGTGCGCCATCGAGTACTCGTCGGGCCACGAGTCGGCGCCGGCCTCGCCGGCGCGCGGCGTCGTGTTCCAGCGCCACACGAGGTTGCCGGTTTCCGGATCGCGCGACTCGAGGTAGCCGGGGACGTCGAGCGCGTCGCCGCCGACGCCGATGACGACCTGCTTGCCGATGATCATCGGCGCGTTGGTCGAGAAATACTCGCGCTTCATGTTCGCGACCTCGTGGTGCCACCGCTCCTTGCCGGTGGCAACGTCGAGCGACACGAAGTAGTTGTCGGGCGTCAGGAAGTAGAGCCACTTGTCGAGGATGCCGACGCCGCGGTTGCCGATGTGATCGCCGCCGCGCGTC
>Ga0207701_10005578_pt1 | contig 12646 bp, 26 predicted proteins | sample KBSSwiSSwithPhiX_FD_184294 | JGI IMG/M metagenome (GOLD analysis project Ga0207701, IMG submission 184294) | Switchgrass rhizosphere bulk soil microbial communities from Kellogg Biological Station, Michigan, USA, with PhiX - S5 (SPAdes) (version 2) | ecosystem: Environmental > Terrestrial >...
CTGCACGCACAGCGCCCATTGCTTCGTTGGGTAGTTGTCCTTGACCTCGAATCCGACACCATACTTGTAGAGCGATGGCGCGTTGATGTCGTGGCCTTCGATGAACGTCAGGGCGAGACCCGTCGCGCTGCGATCCTTGACCGCAGGCTGGACGATCATCTTGCTCAGCGCAAGCCGCCGGGCCATTTAGGACGGCTTCGACGGGGGGGCCGCTGGAGGCGTCTGATTTGGGCCGGGATTCGTGGGCTGTGGTGCCTGCGGCGTCGAGGGTGGTGCAGGATTCGGGGTACCGGGAACGTCTTCCGTGGTCATCGGTTTTACTGGTGCCATGTGCGCTGCCTCCGTGAAGAAAGACCTATGTCGCCGGCAGTTTAGCACGGGATGCTGCGGATTCGAGCACCGCGATCACCTTGTCTCGAGCGGCAATCGCTTTGCGCAGCCGCTGGCAGTAGGTAAACGACGTCGTCTTGTAGCCCAGGATCCGCAGGTAGTGCGCTCGCTCTTTCCTGAGCCGTTTTAACGTCACCTCAACCGTCGGCTTCCGCCTCATGTCTTCGGCCGATGCAAGGCTTCCTGATAGGTCGGACCGTGGTTGGCTTCCTCAGGTCGGGGAGGCTCCGAGACGACGGATGGGGAGGCGGATTGTTCTCGCCACTTGTCGATCAGATCGCGTGTGAGCAGCGAGATGCCAGCCACTTGCGCCGGCGTTAAAAGGAGTCCGCTATACCGTAGGCAGTTTTCGTAAGTCTCACGCGGCCACTCCTGCCGCTCCTGCTCCACGGGGGGTGACGCTGGTTTTAACCGCGCCTCCGTGTCTTTCACGCCAGCCGCGTAGCCATCCAGATAGCTTGCCCTTGGAGGCTCCACGGGGGGTGCAGCCTTCAGGGCTTCGAAGTAGTTATCGCGCCACCGAGCCGCTGCCTCCTGCCATTCCGGCGTCTGCTTCGTCCAGTCGCCGCCTGACACATTCGCCAGCACAATCCACAGCATCTCGGCAGCATCCGCCATCACGGGGGGGGCAGGCGGTTCCTCCTGCCCTGAAGGGGTAAGTAGTTTCTCGATCTCGGCCACGAAATGCTCGACCTCGTCTGGCCACGCAAGGCTCTCGCGGATCTCGAATAGCAGGCGTCTGATCTCGGCGCTCATGAGGGCTTCCTAGTAACACATCCCGGCAGAACAGCCGCCGGTGAATAACGGTCCGTCTGCCTTGGGCTGCAACGTCACGTCTCGCAGCGGAATCAGCGCCTTGTGGAAGTAGGCGTGCGGATCGATCGCGCGGACCTCGTCTTCTAAATCGCACGCGGCTAAGAACTCGGCCTCTGAGAGTTCGGCCCATTCCGCGTCTGACTGGTTCGGGCAGAAGCTACACCGGCTCCGAGGCGGCATCGGCCAGCCGACACCCTCGACCGCCGAGAGACAGCCCGATACGTCCGTCGGCCGCATGTCGAGCAGCGGATACACCGGCTTGAGCCACGCCTGACGCTGACCTCGACGCCGCTCGCGCTCTTCCCAACTGATACCGACCCAGTTATCGACGCCGCGCGCCTTCCAGCCGTCCTGCTCGGAGGCCCATCGCTTCGCTACTTCCCGCTTCCACTCGCCCGAGCAGAACTCAGGGAGCTTCGACGCCTGGCCGGATTGATTCGAATGCGCCGGCAGCAGTAGCGACTTGCCGTCTGCCCCGCCCCATATGTCTTTTGTGGCGTACTTCGCTCGCGGAATCGCCGTGAACGGCACGCCGAGGGCCTGCATCGCTGGCCGGATGTAGCGATTAACGTAGGGCCACACCTGCCGGAACTCGCTTTCGAGCGCCACCATGCAGACGTGATCGGGCTTCGGTAAATACCCTTCCACAATCAGCGCCGCGATCCCGGCTGACTGGCGACCGCCGCCACACGACCAGAGTTGAATCCGCTTCATCCCTGCCCCTGCTCGTCTGCGGGGAGCTTGGGAGGCTCAGGTAAGGGCATCCAGTGGGTTGGCGCTGGCTCTTCGCCTGCCATCAAGCCGGGGCCAGTGCGATACACGAAGAACCCGAGGTCGTAGCACCACGCCAGGAACCACGAATAATCCTGCGGGGCTGTCTCGATGGGCTGCCATTCACTCATGCTCGCTTCTTCCTCTCAAGGCTGCGACTCTCAGGCCACTTCTTCGGGTTCAAACCGAATCCCACGTTGGGCGGTCCGCTTCCGTGCGAGCGGCTGATAGCTCAGGTCCGTGCCTACCCAGCGCCGGCCGAGGCGTTCCGCGACAGCGCCAACTGTCCCCGAGCCGATAAATGGATCCAGCACCAGACCGCCCAGTGGACATCCCGCCAGGATGCAGGGTTCAACTAAGGCTTCCGGCATCGTCGCGAAGTGCGCACCGCTATAGGGCATCGTCGGGACCGTCCAGACGGTGCGCTTGTTTCGCGTAGGCTTTCTGAAGTCCTGCTCGTCCTGCGCCCGACCCTCATTCCCGCTGGGCTCAACACCCATTCCGGCCGCTCGACGTTGCGAGAATCGCGGCCGCGCCCCGGCGATGATCCGTGCCTTCACACTGGACGGGTTCTGCACGCCTGAGGCTTCGTAGTCCTTCAGGCCGAGCCCTTCATAGCCCTGCTCTACCTGTTGCAGCATCGCGTCTGACACGGCTTCCTTGATGGCATCCGCATCGTAGAAGTACCGCTCACAGTCTACCCATCGTCCAGCCTGCGGCTCCGGCACGTCTGACAAGTCCGGCTGTTGAAACTGATTACACGCCTTGCCACGTTCCCAGAGCCGCTCGAGGGCGCGCGTCAACGCTTCGGTACGTTGCTTCCGCTCCGGTTTCTGCCCGCCGCGGTAGTAGGTCAACGTATCGACATGGATACCAATCCGAGCTTGTCGATGCTTAATGATCAGGAACGGATAGATACGCCTAAGGAAATGCGCCGCAATGTTGTGGGCGACCTGCCAGCACCACATCGGCGCGTTTTTGCCTGGACGCTGCGCCAGGGTCCCGTGGCCAACGATCTCAACGACGCGCTCCATCAACTCCAGTGACGTGCTGCTAACCGACACCTGCGGAGCAAAGGTGTCAGCCCGTTCCTCGTGACGGCCCCGCTTGACGACGACCGAGCCTTCGGCATCAACCAGCAGCGCCAGCCAGCGCGCATCCGCATCAGAAATATGGGCAAACCGGCCAGGCTTCGGCCCGCTCCATCGCGCCTTGGCAAACATAAAGATGTGCTCGTGAGCCTTGGTGCAACGATCCTGCACCGACTCTGGCATAGGATTGGGTTTTTCCCATATGATCTCTTGACGCAGTACCCAGCCGTCGTTCTGGAGGGCGAAGGCGACACGCCAAGGGATGCCCATCAGGTCTTTTGCCTTCAGATCAACCACGGCCTTGTTACGCCGTCCCTGCGTCCTGAACGCCTCAGCCTTGTAGGCACTATCAATGGCCCCGTCCTGCTGATTGCTCGCGTTGCTGTTGTAGCTATCACCCAGGTTCAGCCACACCGTTCCGGTGTCCTTCAGCACCCGCCGCAGTTCGCGGAACACCTGCACCAGACTGGCGACGTAGGCGTCAGGCGTCGGCTCCAGCCCGATCTGAGCATCGACACGAACCGCACCGCAAAGACCGCAGACGTCACGCCACCCGACAGTATCGGTAGCGACTCGGCTGGGCCTGTTCGCGTTAAATTCTGGATTCCCAAATACCTTATTCGCTCCTGGCTTCTTGTGATCACACGCCGGATCACCGCCTTCCCATCGCGCCGTGCCGTAATCGCGGAGTCCAAAGTAAGGAGGACTTGTGACGATGCAATCCACGCAGCCGTCAATCAATGGAAGCGAGCGAGCATCACCACGGATCAGCATCCGATCACCTTCAACGCTTCATCAACAGTGCGGACGACAGCGACATGCCCCTTCCAGCGGCGGACGAAGTTGTCCTGCGTCGGTCTCAATTTGCCCTTCTCGGTCTTGACTTCGATCAGGTAGTTGGCCCCGCGAAACCCAACGATGAGATCGGTTGGCCCATCTGGCACGACCGTGGCCCCGACGCGCTCGAGCGCAGCCCTGATCTCGGCATGATTCGCGTCTAGCCGATGGTACGCGTATCTGGCACACATCAGAACAGCCCATCCTGTTTGGGTGTCTCTGGCCGGCTCAACACCCAGGTCAGCACCGTCTTCCCCGTCACATCACAGCGCCGCTTCACGCCATGCCGGATCATCCCGCGGCACTCCAGTTCATGCAGCCGTGGCCGCACAGAGTTCGGATCGAAGTACTGCGTGGGATACCGCTGAAACATGAAGTGCAGCAGTTCCAGCGCTGTCGGGGCGAAGTGCTTGGCAGCAATGAAATCAGCCAGTTCCTGCCGGATAAACATCTGCCGTTGATTGATCGTCGGCTGGATGTCCTGCCGGTACACCGCCGCGGCGGTCTCGGCTTGTCTCATAGCGCCTTTACTCCCACCGCTTCCGGCATCAACCGATACTCTTTCGGCTTGTAGTGCGCCTTCGTACGACGACAGAAGACGTACCGCTGCCGTCCAATCACCTTCACGCAAAACTTCACCGTCTCGATATTCAGATTCAGGAAATCGGCCAGCTCGAGCAACGTCCACCACCGCTGCAGGAGCAAGGCCTGGATCGTCGCGATGTCTCCTGGCAAGCGATTGTCCTCCCCTGTGCGGCGTCGGCGTTGATGCATACCGTCAGATTAAACCCAAACGATTCGGATGTCAACTGCGCCCAAATCTGGTTGGCTTCTTCACGCGCCCAGCCTGCGCGAAGTCCTCTGGCGGCGCAGGACCCTTGTCGCGAAACTTATTACCAAGTGGGCACCAGCACGGCGTCCCTAGGCTATGCGGAAGGTGCGGCCGCGCCCGCCCACAGGTCGCATCGCCAGGACACTCGCTGATCACCAGACCGACATCGTCGCAGTGATTGCACAGGTATTTCCATTCCCGCGTCACGGTCAGCGTGGCTCTCAGCACCGCTTCCATGCTCGTGGTGCAGTCCGCGATCGATGCGCCATTGGCCCGCAACTGATGCCAATAACCGATGGCGTCCTTACCGATGGTTTTCAGGTTGTCAGTCATAGCGCCTTTGCCTTCTGCTCTGCTTCCCACGCACTCAGCCGATCATCGGCCCAACTGGCACGGGAAGCGAATACTCCAAAGCCTCTATCGCTCCTGGCTATCCATTCGTCATCTGTCGTCAGGACTATAACTGCTAGCTTTTCCAACCGTTTATCGTCTTCCCATGTCCTGACGAGACCGAGCGCTTTATCGAAGTCGATATGCATCCGGTTGTGGTATCTGGCGCCCTTCCGATGCTCGTAAAATAGCTCTGCGTAACGGTTTAATAGCTCTCCAGCCCTGTTCATCAAGGCTTGGTCTTCTGGTTGAGCTTCAAAACTCGTTGGCCGTGTATGTACAGATCTAGCAGATAGGAGATCGGAGACAGGAGATCGGAGACTTGATTTTGGTTGACCAGTTGGTTGCCCTTCTGGTTGAACCACGGTTGAACCGTGGTTGGACCGTGGTTGAACCATGGTTGGAGTCTGGTTCAGCCGAGCCTCAGCGCTGGCTCTACCGGCGTTGCTCTGCCGTTTGCGGTAAATGTCCTGCTTGGCGCGCTCGAGATCGAGCCGTCGATGCGTCAGGCGATCGCCTTGTTGCGTGAAGCACACACGCACCGCAGGCCAGATTTTGTTGAACTCCTTCGGAGTCGCCCCAACCATCCTGGCGAGTCGTGTGGCATCGTCAGGCAGCGAGCATTCCCGCCAGCAGATGCACAGCAGGGTGATGTATGCCCCACGCTCAGCCAAGGACATCCCAGCCACATTGCCGTCAGACAGGAAATCTTTAGGGTAGAACTGGAAGGCTGGCGCCGGCTCGCTCATGACGCTACAGGTTCCGTCCTGCCCGTCTCAAGTGGTCGCTGCGCCACTCATCCGTGACGCGATCAGGCTCGTTGGCCAGCTTCCGGCGCAGGACGCCGAAGGATAGCACCGCGAGCGCTAGGAGCGCTGCTAGGCCGGTCACGCCTTGTCCCCGGCAACGTCTGCCTTCACCTTGGCCCTCCGCCTATTAAACGCTCGGTCTCCGGCCACCATAAAGGCCGTGGCCTTCTTTGATTTCTTGATGGCAAAGAGCACCTCAATCGCCGCCTGTCGAATCTCAATCTCACGCTGGAGGTTGATGACCGCTTCATCGATCTGGTTCCGTTTCGGCACAGATTCGCTCCTATCGCTGATGTCCTGCCAGCCGCATCTCGTCTTCTTTGACCTTCAAGAAGTACTTGAGCGACCGCGCCATCTCGACAACGAGTTCTTTAATGTTTCTGGCTTCCTGCTTCCGGCAATACTCAGGCGAGGTCTCCGCTACGATCTTCGCCCTGTTGGCCTTTGACTCCTTGTCGAGGCACTGCAGCAGATGCATGGCGTAGATCGCGTCTGCCTCGCGTATCTCATCGTTCACATTCCCGATGAGCGCCGTCAGCTTGGTCAGGAGTTCTGCGGCACGGTCAGGCTGCAGATCGGTATTCGCGATCTCCCGCTGATACGACCGGACCAACTCGCGAACCGTCACGCCTGCGCGTCCTGCTGGGCAGCTCGACAATATTCACAGAGAAACGACGTGTCCACCTGCCCGCCGTCAAGGTGATAGGTCAGGCATCGCACGACCGGCCAGCCGTCGTGATTCGGCTCTAGTTCGCCGTGACACTCGACTGGCGTCCCGCAGTGCTGGCATTTATGGGTGTGCGGCTTGTCCGTCATCAGAATCCCTGCTTGTCGAGATCGTCTGGGTTCCACTTCGTGGCGGCTATTGCCGCCTTCGACATCGTGCCGTCTTGACCGTCTAGCCGCTCGACGCGGTCAAGGTACGGCATCTTCTTCGCGTGGAGCTTCACCGCCACGCGGTCGTTGTACGCCACGCGCGCCTGATTCGCGATCTTCGCCAGCTTCGTCTTGTAGACCATGGCCCCACCCTGAGCATCCTTGCCCCACGTAATGTGGTGCCATTCGCCGTTGTCGCCGTCGATCTTGTAGTCATCGATCAACGCGAATCCTGTCGGCAGGACTTCACCGGTCTCTGTGTCCACCGTTTCGGCTTCTGGCGCCGGCTCTGGGATGTCCCGTTTCGCATCGGCCAGCACCTTCTGCCACGATTCGGTGCGGATGTCGCGCGCAGTGGTCACGGTCGGAACAGCGTTGCGCGGCTCTGGCGCGTCGGCCTGATCCATTTCTTCCTTCGCATACAGCCCCGCCAGCTGTCGCGGAAAGCCCTTCCGAAGGGCAATCGCCTCGGCGCATTTCCCTAGCATCGTGTGTGGCATTTTGCGCCACATGAAGCCGACATCGCCGTCGCCAGGATAGTACTCAGCCCACCGCGCCGTGCCGCTATACGCGAACCGCTGGCCCTGTGTCAGGCGGTAAACCGTGACTGTCGCCGCATCCAACTGCAGCACGTCGCCGCTGGGCTTGACGCGGAACGTCGGATCATCACTGCCGGCCATCTCGCCGGTATCAGCCGCACGGATCCGCATGAAGTCGATGGACGTGATCGGCGCGTACTTGCCTTTGCGCTTGGTGAAATGGATCAACCGGTCCAGCGGATGCACGCCCTGCCTCGAGCAGTCGAACAGGAATAGCTTCAACTCGGCATCGGTTGCACCGACAGCGACGGTGTTCTTAATGAGCGTCAATTCGTCCGGCGTAACCGGTCTGGCTTCAGGCTGCACTAACGTGGTCGTCATGGCTTGTCTTCTCTCACACGTTGCAGCGCTTTCGCTGCTCGTTCTAGTCGTTGGTCTCGCAACCGGCAGCACACGTCACAGAGCGGCCCAGTATCGTCTCGGTTGCGGTAGAACTCTGCCCGGCATTCAGGGCAGACGGCATTCGGTCTGGTGTACGGCCCGTTGAGCCAGTCCGAATGATCCTGATCCGAATCCCAATGGCTCACGGCCGTTGCCCCAACCGCGCCGCCGCTTCCAGCCGCTGCCGTTGGTCGTCCTGGCCCCGGCTCAACGCGGACCGCACGTCCTGCCGCAGTTCCTTCTGACGTTGAAATCTGAGCGCATCTTCGGTGATCTGCTGTTGCCGCCGGTACTGCCGCCGCCGCTCTAACCAATCCGTGCGCTGCGTGTCCACGGTGCGGTACAGGCCTATAATGGCATCAGCGATCAGTGTCACCACGACCGTGAAGAACCCGATCGCGAGCACCAGCAGCATCACCGCCAGGATTCCCATCACCACCTGCTCAAAGAGCGACTCCGGCATCATGCCTGCCTTCCTTCAGCGCCAGCGACTGCCGCGTCGGCAGTACGGATCACCGCGATGCGCTCGTACGACTGGTACGTATCAGAATCAGAGACGCAATCTGGTGCGTTGCGGAACTCCTGCAACATCGCCTTTAACGCCGACAAAAGATCGTCTCTCTGCTGGAACAATTTAGCTACGGCTATCAACGGATCATCTACACAGAATTTAGACATGGCGATTCCAGTCCGCTTCACCCTGATCCACCACCTCGGCCAAGCGTCTATCGACGAGACTGATCAACATCCGGCGATGATGTTCGGACTTCTCGAAGTGCGTGATCTCAAACCCGCTGGCGTAGTAACGAAGGCGGATCCAATAAAACTTTGGCGCCGGATGGCGTGGGACGGTGTCGAGCGTCGTGGTCATCTCAGAATAACCTCGCGGCTAGAGTGATCAGCCACAGCACCAGCGCCCAACTGCCGACGATCACCAGCGCTGCAAAGAGCAAGTCCTCGCCTCTCATCGGCGGCGGTGCAGGCATCTCATGTCCCTCCCGGATCATGCGACACCCGCGAGGACTTCAGGGGGAACCCCGGTGAGCGCCGCCATCTTGCGCGCTTCGTCTCTCACGACCACGCCCACCCCACGCTCCAGGCGGCTGTACTTGCCCTGACTGAAGCCGAAGACTCGCGCGGCCTCGCGCTGGCTCAGGTTGAGGGAGAGCCGCCACTGCAGGAGGCTCTTGTGCGAGTTCGGATTGGTTCGAATGCGACTTCGTGCTACTCTTGTGCCCATTGAGTAAGCAGATTACTCAGACTGTGATAGGCTGTCAAGCACTAATTTTCGGAAATCTGAAAGGACCATGCACATGAAGATCGCCCCCGCTCTCCTGCTCGCGCTCGTCGCCGTCCCTGCCGCCGCCACGCCGCCTGACGCGCGGTTTGCCAATGCCAAGACCGTCTATATCGAACCGCTCGACCCGCTGGAAGGCGACAGGCCGGTCGCGGCCTGCATCGCAGAGCACCTGCCGGCCGCGCTGCCGCTGACCATTGCCGCCACCAAGGAAGAGGCCGACATCGTCCTACGGGTCAAGGCCAGGATCTCAGGCGATACCATGCGGCAGCTTATGGCTGTGCTGGGTTCGATTCAGCTCTGGGCGCTGGCGCCAGATGGGACGCAGTTCTGGTCAGGGAAGACGTCAGAGGACCGCGCCAATGCGACCACGCTGCCGCCAGACAAGGCCGACGTACCCTGCCTACTGGCCGACGCCGGGATCAACATGCTCAGAAATGCCTTAAAAAAGGCCCGGAAAAATACTTCAAAATAGGTGTTGACATACCCTAACGATTGGGTTTAATCTCACTTTATGGTCATTCACGCACGTAAGAACGGCGCCGCTAACGACCGCCGAACGCGTACCCCTCGGTGTCGCCCGCTAGGGCACATCATCGGCGGCACACGCGCAGCATGGTACGTAACATCAGATACGACCGCCGACGTCACCTGCGCCAGATGCCGACGGCTGATAGAGGCCGACACTAAAGCTGTCGCGCCATTCGCGGACATTCCGCAGAGCGCCACTCGCGACCGTCAACTTGACATGTGGCGGCAGGCATGAAGAAGAACCCGGTCCTGCACGCAGCGGCTGTCGCCCTTGGTCGCAAGGGTGGCAGCGTCCGATCAGAAGCGAAAGCCGTTGCCGCTCGAGCCAACGGGAAGAAGGGAGGCAGGCCGGAAGAGGTCTGCGTCTGTGGCCATCAGCGGTCCAGCCACTTCATCACCCATACCAAGGGGAAGAAGCGCTTTCACTGGCACCAGTGCTCCTGCTGTCGCTGCCTGGAATACCAACGTGCCGAGATGTCGTCACCTCGGCTATAATTGCTCTCTGCGCGAGATGGCCGACCGCATCCAGAATGCGGGTTTGCCCCTTGGTCGGAAGGGCGCATCGTGGTGTCCCAGCCGCCGACCATCTCGCGACAGATTCAGGTAAATCAGTGTGGTTTCTTCTCTGGCGAATCGAAGAGCCGATCTAGACGATCCATCACCTGCTCCCATCGCCGCCACTGCTTCTCGCGCAGGTCCAGCGGTTGCCCGCGCATCCCCTCAGTGAACATCTCGGCCAGTGCCTTGACCGCGAGCGCCCATGCCGTGATCGGATCTATGGCGTCACCCCTTGCTTCACGACCACCAACCCCTGTCGCTTCATCGCCACGCACAACGCCCGTTCAAAGACGTCCTTGCGATACGATGCCGCCTGCTCCTGCCACTGCAAATTGTCCACGACATCGACCACGGCCCCACCTGAACAATATGGCACGACGTGATCGACCACCCATCCCGGCCGTCCGTTCGGGTAGCCCGTCTGCCGCCTGAATTGGTTCATGGCTGGCGTGGGCGCTCGCTTGGTGCCGACCTCGATGTCGAGGCTCATGTCTACGTCTGGCACCTGCAGCGCGCCTGCCAGCAGCACCGCAGCCAGTATCCCTCTCATCATGGCTGATTAGTTGGCGGTTTAGACCGCCGCAGTAGCCCGCCCAGCAGACCAGCCAGCCCTGAGACCGCTCCACCTTCGCCAGCCGAGTACCGGCAGGCGATAACCGGCAGAACCTGCTTCATCGTCTCTTCGACGTCCTCGACAAGGTCATGGATCTGCTTCTGGATGGCCGCTGTGTTGTTGTTGGACTGCACCGCTAAGGCGTTCATCTTGGCGTCCATGCCGAGGATGAGCTGCATCTGCGCGTCCAGCTTCCGGATGATCTCGGCATACTGGTCATTGGACGGTGGCGGCTCCGGCGTCGGGTCTGGTCCCGGTCCGACGTCAGATTTAAGCTGCAGCGGCCCTGGCACCGCGACGTGCGCCGCTGTCGGCTGAACCCAGTCCGGATACGGCGGGGATCCGGCCGCGGGATGCGGCGTATAGGCTACCTTGATCCGGCGCGATGTGGCATTTACCGCTACGTCAGTCAGGTAGTCATCCCAGGAGCCGTCCACGTTGGACATCAGGGTGTCTACGCCCACCCCTGCATGCTGCGTCTGGCCGGGATTCTTCCTGATGAAGCCGATACTGCGGTCCATCGCGTTGATCTTCAGGCCTGCCCGCGTGTTGACTTGGCCTTTCGCGGCGTCGGCTTGGTCGTTCGGAACGATCAACGACTGGAACTCGGCGAGCGTCTGCTCGTACACCGCTGAAAAGTTCTGCATTTATCGGGACTCCCTAAAGCCGTTCATGATCAAGTTCATATCGCACCGGACACGCTCGAGCGCTCGCACCAGATCCTTCTGCTCCCATTCCTGCATCTGATCGAACTTGTCGGCATACCAGCGCTCCGGATGTACCGACCAGTAGCGGTTCCAATCGCGGATCAGGCCGCGCATCCGCGCAGCAAACAGCACATCAGCCAAGGTCACGCACGCAGCGGAGTCGGGCGCCAAAAGATCTTCCGGCAATCGAAGCAGTAATCGTGGTTGTCGTGGCCCTCGAGCCGATGCGTCCTGTGCTCGACCAGCCAGCGCTCCCGCGGCGTCCGCACCTCTGGCTGTTTCGCGAGTGCCGCTCTGAGCGCGCGTTGGATCTCATAGTCGTCAGGCTGCATGTTTCGGCCACGAATGCCCGCAGCCCACACAGGTCCATGTCCCGTTATTGCTCTCGATTGTCGGCTTCGCCCCAGGTTTGTCCGCGCTATGGCACCGCGGGCAGATCACCGGCACGGGTATCTTGGTCATGTCAACCATGCACCCACGACGCACGCTGCGGCCAACCATTCCCACCGGACACGGGATGGAGCCTGGAACGCCGCCAGCAGGAAGAACACCATCGCCAAGACCAAGCACAGCAGGCGTCCGGTCAGCATTATCGATCCTCTTCGAGATCCGTCACGACCGACGGTTTCTCAACACCATTCGCCGCGTCTTCGGCCTTCTGTTCCTGCCGTGCTTCCAGCGCCGCCTTCATCACGTCGGCCTGCGGCGTATGAGACGGCGCCCCGTCTTCGCGGATCGGCGCCGGCATCACCCGCGCCTGTGTCTGCACCTCTAACGGCGCGTACTGCTGCAGCTTCTTGCGGATGGACTTGTCGATCAAGGATGACACCATCACCATACCAGACACCATACACCACGCAATCAGCCCGACGAGCGACTGCGGCAACGTCATGTAGTCCGGCGGGGGTGGCTCGAGGAACAGGAACGAGACCGATGCCAACACCATCACGACTGAGATCCCGAAACGCAGTTGTTCCTGATGGATGTTGTTGTCAGCGATGGCCCGCCGTGGCCCGTTGACCTTCGCCGCCGCCAGGATGGAGGAATCAATGTGCGCATCCCGCAAGGCGTAGATCGAGATCGCGACAGCCGCCAGGGAGATTAACGTGAACGTCGATTCCACAGGCGTTGCGTGCTGGACGATGAGT
>Ga0207701_10005579_pt1 | contig 12645 bp, 7 predicted proteins | sample KBSSwiSSwithPhiX_FD_184294 | JGI IMG/M metagenome (GOLD analysis project Ga0207701, IMG submission 184294) | Switchgrass rhizosphere bulk soil microbial communities from Kellogg Biological Station, Michigan, USA, with PhiX - S5 (SPAdes) (version 2) | ecosystem: Environmental > Terrestrial > Soil...
CCTCCGAGTCCATCGACTCCTGGAAATAGCGGTCGGAGGAGCCGGCCTTCATCGCGCCGAGCGAGCCCATGCCGCGGTACGCCTTGAACGTGCGGCCCTGGTAGAGGATCGTTTCTCCCGGCGACTCCTCCGTTCCGGCGAGCAGCGACCCGATCATGACGAGGTGGGCGCCGGACGCGAGGGCCTTCGTGATGTCGCCGGAGAACTTGATGCCGCCGTCGGCGATCAGGGGCACCTTCGTCCCCCGCGTCGCTTTGGCGCACTCCCGGATGGCATGGACCTGCGGGACACCCGCGCCGGTGACGACCCGGGTCGTGCAGATGGACCCCGGGCCGATGCCGACCTTGACGGCGTCGGCGCCTCGCCGCACGAGATCGCGGGCTCCTTCCTCCGTCGCCACGTTGCCGGCGATGATGGGAGTCGAAGGAAAGCGCTTGCGAACCAGCTTCAGCGCGTCGAGCACTCCCTGGCTGTGCCCGTGCGAGGAGTCGAGGACGAGCACGTCGACCTTGGCGCCCACGAGCTCGCGCGCGCGGTCGAGGATGTCGCGGGTGACGCCGATGGCGGCGCCGACCCGCAGCCGCCCGAGCGCGTCCTTCGCGGCGTTGGGGTACTTGATCGCCTTCTGGATGTCCTTGACCGTGATGAGGCCCTTGAGGCTTCCGGCGCGGTCCACGACGAGGAGCTTCTCGATGCGGTACTTGTGGAGGAGCTCCTTGGCCTGATCGAGCGTGGTGCCGACCGGCGTCGTGATCAGGTTTTTCTTGGTCATGCGCGCGGAGATGGGCTTGTCGAGCCGCGTCTCGAAGCGCAGGTCCCGGTTGGTCAGGATGCCGACGAGCTTCCCCCGCTTGTCGACCACCGGAACGCCCGAGATCTTGAAACGGGACATGAGCTCCAGAGCCTCGACGATCGACTGCTCGGGGCGACACGTCACGGGATCGACGATCATCCCGGACTCGGATCGCTTGACCTTGTCGACTTCGGCCGCCTGGGCCTCGATCGAGAGGTTCTTGTGGATCACGCCGAGGCCGCCCGCCTGGGCCATGGCAATCGCGAGCCGGGACTCCGTGACCGTGTCCATCGCCGACGAGATCACGGGGATGTTCAGGCCGATGTCCGCGGTCAGGCTCGTCGAGAGATCGACCTCGCGGGGATGCACTTCCGAGTGCGCCGGAAGGAGGAGGACGTCGTCGAACGTGAGGGCCAGGGGAATCGCGTCGTCGGATCGGGTTCGGGGATTCTTCGCCATTACGCTCCGGCGGCCCGGTGATTGGATTTACCTCCGCCCTCCGGCGGCGGCCCACCCTCAGCTCCGTGGCACTTCTTGTACTTCTTGCCCGAGCCGCACGGGCAGGGATCGTTGCGGCCGACCTTGGGGGCTTGTCGCTGGACCGTCTCGACTTTGGCGTCCTGTCCGCCCGAGGCCGCGGCGCCGTAGGAATAGTTCACGTTGGACGGCGCCCGGCGCTGCGGCATGGCCACCGGAGTCCGCCTCGGAGCGGCCGGAGCTTCTCCGCCGGCTTCGGCCTCTTCCCGCGGGACCGGCTGCAGCTTGAAGAGGTACTGGACGATCTGGTCCTCGATCCTCTCCTTCATGAGTGTGAAGAGCTCGAAGGATTCTTTCTTGTACTCGATGAGCGGGTCCCGCTGGCCGTAGCCGCGCAGGCCGATGCCTTCCTTGAGGTGGTCGATGGCGAGGAGATGGTCCTTCCATTGCTGGTCGACGACCTGCAGCATCACGAACTTCTCGTGGGTGCGCATCATCTCCGGACCCAGGATCGACTCCTTGCGGTCGTAGACGGCGAGCAGCCCCTTCCAGATCTCCTCGCGGATCTCGTCGCGGCTCTTGCCTTCGTAGGCGATCGTGCCGGGCTTCAGCCCGAAGTACTCGCCGAGATCGACGTCGGCGGCAGAGAGATCCCAGTCGGCGGGGGACTTCTCTTCGTTGAGGTGGCGCCCGAGGACGTAATCGAGGACCATCTCGGCGAGGCCGAGGACGTGCTCGCGGGCGAGCTCGCCCTTGAGGATGCCGCGGCGCATCCCGTAGATCTCCTCGCGCTGCCGGTTCATGACGTCGTCGTACTCGAGCAGGTGCTTGCGGGTCTCGAAGTTGCGGCCCTCGACCTGCTTCTGCGCGCGTTCGATGGAGCGCGAGACCATGCCGTGCTCGATCGGCACGCCCTCCTCCATACCGAGGCGCCGCATGATGTTCTGGAGGCGGTCCGACCCGAAGATGCGCATCAGGTCGTCTTCGAGGGAAAGATAGAAGCGGGAAGAGCCCGGGTCTCCCTGCCGGCCCGAACGGCCTCGGAGCTGGTTGTCGACCCGGCGCGACTCGTGGCGCTCGGTTCCGATGATGTGGAGCCCGCCGGCCGCGAGAACCTGCTTCTTGTCCGCGGCGCAGCTTTCGCGGAGCTTCTCGAGCCGCCGCTCCCGCTCGGCCGGGTCTTCGACGTCCCGGAGCTCGTGGCTCGCGACGGCTTCCGCATTGCCTCCGAGGACGATGTCCGTGCCCCGGCCGGCCATGTTCGTCGCGATCGTGACCGAGCCCGAGCGGCCGGCCTGAACGACGATCTCGGCCTCCTTCTCGTGGAACTTGGCGTTGAGAACGACGTGGGGAACCTTGCGTTTCTTCAGGAGCTCCGACAGCCGCTCGGACTTTTCGATCGACACGGTGCCGACGAGGACCGGCTGGCCCTTGTCGCGGAGCTGGACGATCTCGTCCGCGACGGCTTCGTACTTTTCCCGCTCCGAGGCGTAGACGACGTCCTGGTGGTCCGCCCGGATCATGGGCATGTTGGTGGGGATGACGACCACGTCGAGCTTGTAGATCTGGTGGAACTCGGAGGCCTCGGTGTCGGCCGTGCCGGTCATTCCCGCCAGCTTTTCGTAGAGGCGGAAGTAGTTCTGCAGGGTGATCGTCGCGAGCGTCTGGTTCTCCCGCTCGATCTTGACGTTCTCCTTGGCCTCCACGGCCTGGTGAAGCCCGTCGGACCAGCGCCGGCCGGGAAGGACGCGGCCGGTGAACTCGTCGACGATGAGGACCTGGCCGTCCTTGATCATGTACTCGACGTCGCGCCGGTAGAGGGCATGGGCCCGCAGCGCCTGCTCGACACCGTGCAGCAGGTCGATGTTGGTCAGCTCGTACATGTTTTCGATGCCCAGGTACTTCTCGGCCTTCGCCACGCCCTCCTCGGTCAGGACGGCGGTGCGCGCCTTCTCGTCCACGAGGTAGTCGCCCGTCGTGAACTTGTTGCCGTGCTTGTCCTTCTCCTCGGTGCCCTTCACCAGGTGCGGGATGACCCGGTTGCAGCGGTAGTAGACGTCGGTGTTCTCTTCCGACGGGCCCGAGATGATGAGCGGAGTACGCGCCTCGTCGATCAGGATCGAGTCGACTTCGTCGACGATCGCGAAGACGTGGCCCCTCTGGACCATGCTGTCGATCTCGAATTTCATGTTGTCGCGCAGGTAGTCGAAGCCGAACTCGTTGTTCGTCCCGTAGGTGACGTCGCAGGCATAGGCCTTCTGGCGCTCGTCGTCGAGGAGGTTGTTCTGGATGCAGCCGACCGTGAGGCCCAGGAACCGGTAGATCTGGCCCATCCACTCGGCGTCGCGGCGGGCCAGGTAGTCGTTCACGGTCACGACGTGCACGCCCCGTCCGGTCAGGGCGTTCAGGTAGACGGGCATCGTGGCGACGAGCGTCTTGCCTTCGCCGGTCTTCATCTCGGCGATCTTTCCCTGGTGGAGGACCATGCCGCCGATGAGCTGGACGTCGAACGGGCGCATGCCGAGCGCTCGGACGGAGGCTTCCCGCGCCACGGCGAACGCCTCCTCCAGGATCTCGTCGAGCGCCGCGTTGCGCGCCGCCTTGAGATCCTCGGCTTCGACGCCCTCCAAAGCCTTCGCGATCCGCGCGCGGAACTCGTCCGTCCTGGCGCGGAGGGCTTCGTCCGAGAGCTTCTGCATCTCGGGCTCGAGGGCATTGATCCGCGCCACGCGCGGCGCGAGCTTCTTGAGGTCGCGCTCGTGCTGCGTGCCGAAGACCTTGGCGAGGACGCGGTCGATCATATTTGGGCGGTTAACATCTGAAGGGCGGGAGTTTATTTCGGATTCCCGGGTTTCGATAGGGGCGGGGTGACCCGGGGTCGAGGCGGGAGGGGACTCGAAGAACGAGAGGGGACTCGAAGAAAGAGTCCGGGTGAGGTTTACCGGCCTTCGAGTATGTACTCCAGCGGGTTGACCGGCCGGCCGTCGACGCGGACCTCGTAGTGGAGATGCGGCGCGGTCGAGCGCCCGGTCGAGCCGACGAGACCAACCCGATCGCCCCGGCGGATGACCTGTCCCTGTTCGACGAGCGTCTCCTGGAGGTGGCCGTAGAGGGTGACGTAGCGGTCGTTGTGCACGATCTCGATCGCGCGTCCGTATTCGCCGGCCCACCCGGAGAGCAGCACGGTGCCGTCCGCCGTGGCGAGCACAGGCTCGCCGCGAGAAGTCGAGATGTCGATGCCTTCGTGCGTGGACGAGCCTCCCGTGAACGGGTCGCTGCGGAGGCCGTAGCCGGAGCTCACGGCTCCCCGGACGGGCCATACGGTGGGGGTGGAAGCGATCTGGGCCGAACGGCGCGAGAACTGCTTCTCGAGAAGCGACAGGCGCGTGTCGAGCAGGGAGCTCTGGTTGCCGAAGTCGGCCGCGGTCTCGGGGACGAGCCCCGGTCCGCCGACGCCCTGCCGCGCGGAGTCGGTCAGCCCCGCGACGATCGCGAGGCGGCGGGTGCGGGCCTCGAAATCGGACATGCGCTTGGAGATGCCGTCGAGACGCTGGTGGAGATCTGCGGTCGTCGAGCGGAGGCGCGCGTTCTCGGCGAGGGCGAAGCGGTACTCGCGATCGCTTCGAGCCGACGCGAAGAAGGCCCAGGCGAAGGCGACGGCCGCCAGCAGGACGACCGCGATGGAAGCGGCGGCGAGCCCGAGGAACCGGGACGAGATCGTGAGCTTGCGGAATCGCGCCCGCGCATGCGGCACGAAAATGATCGTGTTGTACTTCACCGGTTTCCTCCTTCCCGGGTCTGCGCAGGCCTCTCCCGTGTACGCCTGCACGAGCTCGGTTCGAGAGTCTGGACCGGAGTCGACGCCCCGGATCTGGTTGACAACGATCGTATGAGCCGCTCCCGAGGCTGTCAACCCTGCTCGATCGGACAGGAAATCGGCGAGGTCGTCGTCGGGCGAAAGGACAGCGCTTCGGACAGGTGTGACGAAAGGACCCTCTCGCTCTTCGCGAGATCGGCGATCGTACGCGCGACGCGCAGAGCCCGGTGGATCGCCCGCGCCGACAGGTGCAGGCGCCCGACAGCCGTTTCGAGAACGCGAGCGCCCGCGCCGTCGAGAAGGCAATGCTGCACAAGCTCCTGTGCCGTGAGATCGCCGTTGCGGAAGCCCGCCCTCCCGGGGCGGCGTGACGCCGCGCACGCGCGCGCGGCTTCCACGCGGGCCCGGATCGCGGCGGACGGCTCGGCCACCGCGGAGCTGCGGAGCTCCGGCCACGGGAGGTCGCGCATCACGACGTGCAGGTCGATCCGGTCGAGAAACGGGCCCGAGAGCTTGCGCGCGTAGCGCGAACGCTCACGCGGATCGCATGCGCACGATCGACGCGGATCTCCGGCGAAGCCGCAGGGGCAGGGATTCATGGCGGCGACCAGGAGGACGTCGCAGGGGAAGACGCACGCTCCGCCCACGCGCACGACGGTGATCGCGCGCTCCTCGAGCGGCTGTCGAATCGCCTCGAGGGCGTCCCGGCGGAACTCGGCGATCTCGTCGAGAAAAAGCGCTCCGCGGTGCGCGAGCGACATCTCGCCGGGCACCGGCCGCGCTCCTCCGCCGACGAGGCCGGGGGCCGAGATCCCGTGGTGCGGCGCGCGGAATGGAGGCGTGCGGATGAGCCCCGCTCCGGCGGGAAGCGTGCCCGCGACCGAATGCACCCGCGTGACCTCGAGCGCCTCGCCGTCGGTGAGTGGAGCGAGGATCCCGGGCAGGCGTCGTGCGAGCATCGTCTTGCCGGCGCCCGGCGGGCCGGTCAGAAGCAGGTGATGCCCTCCCGCCGCCGCGATCTCGGCGGCGCGGCGCGCCACGAGCTGGCCGCGCAAATCCGAGAAGTCGGGTGGGGGCGTCGACGGCGGGGCCTCGGCGTCCGTCCGTGCCAGAGGCGCGACCGTGCGTCCCCCGAAGAGATGCCCCGCGGCGTCCGTGAGGTGCGGTACGGGGATGACCCGAATCCCGTCGACCGCGGAGGCCTCGCGGGCGCTCGCCGCGGGCAGCACGATCTCGGGGAACCCGGCGTCGCGGGCGGCGAGAGCGAGGCACAGCGCACCGCGAATCGGCCGGACCTCGCCGCCGAGGCCGAGCTCTCCGACGATCACTCGGCGGCCGGCGGAAGCGTCACCTCCGAGCGCGGCGAGGCCCAGGGCGACCGGCAGATCGAGCGCGGCGCCGGATTTTCGAAAGTCCGCCGGGGCCAGGTTGACCGTGACCGTCCCCGACGGAAATGTGAAGCCCGAATTCTTCAGGGCCGAGCGGACGCGTTCTCGGGCTTCGCGGACAGCGGCGTCGGGGAGTCCGACGATCGTGAAGCGGGGAAAACCGCCCGAGGCGTCGACCTCGATGTCGAGCACACGCGCTTCGAGGCCGAGAGTCGCGGCGGAGTGGATCCGAGTGAGCATGCCACCTCCTCGGGGCCGAGGAGGCCTGATCGGATGAGGACGAGGGTAATGGTAACAGGAGGCGGGAGGCAGGAGGCGGGAGGCGGGACTGCGAGCCGGGAGGCGGGCCTGCCTCCTGCGACCTGCTTCCTGTCTACTGAGAAGGGATCTTGAGCTTGTCCCCCGGCTTGATCAGCCCGGAGCCGCCGAGACCGTTGATGGCCAGGATCTCGGCCACGGTCGTTCCGTGCCGGAGGGCGATCTGGTAGAGGGTGTCCCCGGTCTTTACGCGGTAGCTCTTCGCGGCCGCAGGCGCCGGGGGTGCGGACTTCGTCGTCTTGTTCGACTTCGCGGCGGCGACCTTGGGGGTCGAGGCCTTGGCGGTCTTCCTGGCCTTCTCGGGAACCATGATTTCCTGGCCGCGGGACAGCCGTGCCCGTGTCGAGAGCGAGTTCGCCGACGCCAGAGAGGAGATCGTCACGCCGTAGCGTCGGGCGATCTTGGGAAGCGTGTCGCCCTTCTTCGCGACGTGCGTCTTGAACTCCGGCGGGCGCGTCGTGGGAATGGCGGCGACGACGAGCGATAGCGTCCCGAGTGTCCCGTCCGGAATCCGGAGGTCGTAACCCTCGGGCTGCTGCGGCGTGACCGCAGTCAACAGCTCGGGGTTGAGCGACTGGAGGTCCTCGAGCGGAAACTGCGACGCCTTCGAAAGGTCCTCGAGGCTGATCGAACGCTCCAGGCGGACCGTGTCGAACTCGAGCGGCGGATCCGGAACGACCGCGAACCCGTAATGCGAAGGGTTCTTGGAGATGAGGACCGAGGCGAGGAAGGCGGGCACGTAGTTCTTGGTCTGCTTGCGGATGGCGTTGGTCGAGGCGAGGTGCCAGAAGTCGCGGGCGCCGGTGCGGTTGATGGCGCGCAGGATTTTGCCCTCGCCCGCGTTGTACGCCGCCATCGCGAGATACCAGTCTCCGAAGATCTCGTTCAGGTACGCGAGGTAACGCGCCGCCGCGCGGGTCGACTTTTCGAAATCGCGCCTCTCATCGACGAGCCCGTTCGACCGGAGGCCGTACTGGCGCCCCGTGCGCGGCATGAACTGCCAGATGCCATGCGCCATCTTGTTCGAGCGGGCGAGAGGCAGGAACGAGGATTCGATGAACGCGATCATCGCGAGGTCCTGCGGCAGCCCCTCCTCGGCGAAGACCTGGTGGATCATCGGGAGATACCGGCCCGAACGGACCAGGCCGGCCTGGATCTTGTCGTGCAGGGCGTCGCTCTGGAATGCCGCGATCACGCGCAGGACGGAGTCGTTGACGACGATCGGAACATCCGGCACCGCGGCCGGGCGATCGGAGGCCACGGCTTCGCGCGCAGTGGCGATCGCCTCGGGGTTGGTTTCGGGAGACTCGATCTGCGCTTCGATCTCGGGGTCGATCTCTCCGCTCGAGGTTCCGGCTTCCTCGGTCGGCCCGGCGAGCGCTTCGTACCGCTGGATGCCTTCATACATCTCGAACGAAAAAGACTCGACGGAGTCCGAAGGCGGCGGGCCCGTCGGCGGTCGCACGGTGTCGATGGCCCGGCTGAAGCGATACCGCGCGCAGACGAAATCGCCGGCGAGGGCGGCTTCGCGACCGAGATCGAACTCGGCCGAGGCGGCGGCGATCGCCCGCTCGTCGGCGGTCGGAGCGGCGGGCGGGGGAGCCGACTGCGCGGAGGACGGCGTGGGAGACGACGCGCAGGCTGCAGCCCCGGCCGTGAGCACGGCGATGCCCAGCCGCGCGACCCCCTGGATCGATCGCATGGGAGAAGGTTAGACCTGGCCTCCGCGGGATTGCAAAGGCTTTTCCGTACAGTGTGGCGAAGAGAGGACAGAAACGGCGGGCTTTAGCCGCGCGCTAAGGTCAGGTCTTTCCAAGATTCCTCGGGCCTTCGGCCCTCGGGATGACCGCGCGCCGCGCAAGCGCGCGAGGCTATCTGGCCGGAATTGTGACGGGATCCCTCGTCGCTTCGCTCCTCGGGATGACCGCGCGCCGCGCAAGCGCGCGCGCGGTCACTTTCCCAGGATGTGGAATTTGAGGGAGAGCAGCAGGCGCTCGATGTCGCTGCGCGACTGGAGCTCGATCGAGAAGGACTGTCCCTCGCCGACTTCCTTGCCCTGCTGATCCTCGAATCGCAACCCGACGGTGACCTGGTGCCCTTGCGAGAGCTGACGGCGTGGCACCTGCACCTCGAAGACCTTGCTGATTTCCTTGCGGTGATTGAGGCTCGACGCCAGCAGATCGTCGACCGAGATGCCGGTGGCCGGACGGCGCGGCTTCTCGGGTTCGGGCGCGGTGGAGGTCGATGTCTTCCGCAGACGATCGAGCTCCGCGAGGATGTCGAGGTTGGAGCGGACCTTGACGTGCCGCACCTCTTCGGTAATCGCTTTCTCGGGCTCCGGCTGTGCCGCCTCGGCGAAGGACACGTCGGCGATGTCGCCCTCCGCCGGAGGAGCGGCGGAGGCGGCGGCGGCCGCCGGCGTCGCTTCGGGCAGCGGCGCGTCGAGCGAGTCGAGGGCCTGCTCGAACTCCTGGACCGTCTCCTGGTCCGAGCCGTCGAACGTCGAAGGGGGTTGGTTGAGTTCGTAGGCGCGCACCGGAGCCGGAGCCTTCTCGGAGAACGTGCCGGGGTCGACGTCCAGCGCGTCCTGCAGGTCGTCCGGGGGCGGCGGGGGAGGTGGCGCCGCCGGTTTGGCCGCGGCCTTCGGCGCGGACTTCGGCGGCGCCGCCGGAGCCGCGGCCGTCGAAGGCGCTGCGGTCGCTGCGGTCTTTGCCGGGGACGCCGCTTTCGGCACGGGCGCCGACACGGGCGCTCTCTCTTCGCCGAGCATCCTCTTCTTGAGCGAACGCAGCGTGAGGCGAGAGATCGCCTTGAGCGTTTCGAAGACGCCCTGACCGAGAACGGCGCAGGCTTCGTAGCTCTCGAAAAGTTTCTCCGGATTCAGGCTGTCTTCGAGCTCCGCGAGCGAGAGGATGTTGGCGAGGTCGCGCTTGTTGTACTGGAGCACGAGGGGAATCTCGTCGAGCTTCACGCCGATCTCGGCGAGGTTCGTCTTGAGATTCGCGAGAGACTCGACGTTCGCGTCCCGCATCGCGCGCTGGGAGTCGGCCACGAAGACGATGCCGTCGACGCCCTTGAGCACGAGCTTTCGCGTGGTGTTGTAGAAGACCTGGCCGGGGACGGTGTAGAGCTGGACCCGCGTCTTGAACCCTCCGATCACCCCGACGTCGAGGGGCAGCAGGTCGAAGAAAAGCGTCCGGTCGGTCTCGGTCTCCAGCGACACCATCTCGCCGCGCGAGCCGGGCGCGGTGCGGCCGTAGATGTGGTGCAGGTTCGTCGTCTTCCCGCAGAGGCCCGGGCCGTAATAAACGACCTTGGCCGCCATCTGCATCGTGGCGTAGTTGAAAAAAACCATGACTTTCTGAGCCCGGGCGCGCCGCGCGCCAAGCGGGGCGTTGCGACGGGCTGCGCAAATTGTAGCACCCGGAGTGGGTTACGGGCACCCCGCAGCTCGGATGGAAGATTCGGATCGAGGATTGTCGATCGTCCCGCGCTCAGCCTCGCGTCAGGATTCCGCGGATCTCGTCTTCCTTTCCTCGGCCTTGCGTGCGTCGCAGGATCTCCTCCGCGAGCGCGCGATAGAGAGCGAACGCTTCGGGGTGGGGAGCGAGCGCCTCGGTGTGCGCGCGCACAGTGCCGACGTCGCGGCGCGCGACGGCTCCGGTGAACGCTTCGCGGAACGGCAGCTTGCTCGCCGCGGCCACCGCTCGTTCCGCCAGGCCCGAAAGGACTTCGCGGGCGGTGTCCGCGGGCACGCCGGCGGCGATCCAGGCTTCCACGGCGACCGAGACGACGGCGGCGGTGCCGCCGGCGGCGAGCGACGCGGCCGCGTGATACAGCGGCTTCGCGTCGGGCGAGAGGGCATGAGGCCGCGCTCCGACCGCGCGGGCGATCGCCGTCGCCGTCTCCGCCGCGGCCGGGTCGCCCTCGACGGCAACGAAAGCCCCGCTCCAATCTTCGTGCACTTCGCCGGTGAAAGGCCGGACGGGATGGAGCGAGCCCACGGCGGCCCCGAGGCGGGCCAGGGGAGCGAGGACCCCGCTCGAAAGAGCTCCGGAGAGGTGAAGCGCCACGCGGCAGGACACCCGGGAAGCGAGGGCTTCGCCGACGCTCTCGATGGCGTCATCCGAGACCGCAAGGATCAGAACGTCGCAGTCTCGAGTCGCCGGAGTCGAGCCCGCTTCGCCGACCGGGACGGCGGGAATCCCCGCGAACTCGGCCGGAAGCCCGCTGGCGGACGCCGGATTGCGGACGATGAGGAAAGGGATGCGGCCGCCGGCACCGAGCCAGGACCGCGCGAAAGCTCGGCTCGCGCGGCCCGCTCCGGCGAGCGCCAAACGCGACTCGAGAATCTCTGCCGCCACGGCGCGGAGTCTAACGGCCCTTTTTGGTATCATTAGCACTCTCTCGACCAGACTGCCAAAGGCGGAGCCAGAGCCCAAATCCCATGTCGACACTCGAACCCCGAAGCCGCGCGATCCTGAAGGAGATCATCCGCGTCCACGTGGACACGGGGCGCCCGGTCTCTTCGCGAACGCTTTTCAAGTCCAACCGCTTCGGCCTGTCCCCGGCCTCGATCCGAAACATCATGGCCGACCTGACGGACTCGGGCTTCCTGGCCCAGCCCCACACCTCGGCGGGCCGGGTCCCGACCGACCGGGCCTACCGGGTCTACATCGACGAGCTCATGCGCCAGCGGAAGGTCGGCGACGAGGTCCGCGAGCAGATCGACTCCGACCTCGATTCGGCCGGCCACGACGTCAGCCGCCTCTTCACGGCGGCTTCACGCCTGCTTTCACAGCTCTCGGGTGAGGTCGGGTTCGTCGTCGCGCCGGACGCTCTGCATACGGTCGTCAAGAGCCTGCGCTTCCTGGCCGTCGCTCCGGGCAAGATCCTCTGTGTCCAGGTCCATGAGCCCGACGTCGTGATCTCGCGGGTGCTCGAGACCGAAACGACCTACTCGCCGGCCGAGCTGGACGCTCTCTCCGAGAGGCTGACGCGCGAATATGGCGGCCTGACGCTGCACGAAGTCCGCCGCCGCCTCGCCGCGGCCATGGAGCGCGAGCGCGCCGAAGCCGACCGGATCGGCCGGGTCGCCGCTCTCGCCCGGCAGGCGTTCGACCGCAAGGACGGCGAGCACCAGCTCTTCTACGATGGCACGGCGCGCCTGCTGGAAAAGCCCGAGTTTTCCGATCTGTACTCGATTCGCCGGATCTTCCAGGCGTTCGACGAAAAAGTCCGGGTGCTCGAGCTCGTCTCCCGTTACCTCGATTCCCCCGGCACGAGCGTGATTCTGGGCTCCGAAGACGACCACTCCGTGGACCCGAAGCTCTCGGCCGTCTTGACCTCTTATGGCACGGGAGAGACACTGACGGGAATGTTGGGAGTCATCGGACCGGCGCGCCGGGAATACACCCGGGTCATCCCCGTCGTCGACCTGCTCGGCCGGGCTGTCTCGGATCGGCTCGACCGCCGGGAAGAGCGCCAGAAGGAGGATCGCTCCGAATGAGCGACCGCGACCGGAACAGGCGGAGACCCGACGAAGACACGCTCGAAGTGTCCGATTCGGGGGAGTCCCTGCAGTCCGCGCTGAACGAGGAGGAGGTCAACGCCCTCGCCGCGGCCGAGGATCGGCTTCGCCACATTCAGAAAGAGATCGAGGAGCTCAAGGACCGCCACATCCGCAAGCTCGCGGAGTTCGAGAACCACAAGAAGCGCAGTGAGCGCGAGCGCCAGGAGTACTTCAAGATCGCTCTCGCGGGATTCGCGCACGACTTTCTTCCCATTCTCGACAACTTCGAGCGGGCCTTCGCGCACGCTCGTCCCGAGGACCTCACGAGCGACTTCGGGCA
>Ga0207701_10005585_pt1 | contig 12636 bp, 14 predicted proteins | sample KBSSwiSSwithPhiX_FD_184294 | JGI IMG/M metagenome (GOLD analysis project Ga0207701, IMG submission 184294) | Switchgrass rhizosphere bulk soil microbial communities from Kellogg Biological Station, Michigan, USA, with PhiX - S5 (SPAdes) (version 2) | ecosystem: Environmental > Terrestrial >...
ATATGGTGGAACCCTGTCAAGCACTTTCAGGTCCTTTACGCTCCATTTCACCACTTCGCTTGATACAAAGAATGAAGTATATGCGTTGCCTTTGCCATCGAACTCTGTATGCAAAGGGCCCAATCCGGGTTTCTGTACTTCACCATGCAATACAGACTCATATTTCAAAACCGGAATTCCGTCAAATGTTCCGTCATAATCTTTGGCAGCAATAGCATTCTGAATTTTTGTAAATGAGAATACCGGGATCGTTGCGGCTAGTTTTCCGCTTCCAACAATGTATTCGCCGGTGGGATCTGTATCACAACCGTGTGGAGATTTCGGGCATGGCATGAAATAAACCATATCAGGACAATCCTTCGGATCCAACACCAACACCTCAGTTTCCATAGTTGAAGTGGCTGAATGTGTAGATTCATCATAAACATTATGCGCATACCTTACTGGCTTTTTCACACCTTTACCTGCTTTTGCATATTCTTCGGCCTTTTTCCAGTTAACCGCCATAATGAAATCCTTGTCCTTTTGAGAAGCATTTACCTCGAGCAGCGTATTTGCTTTCTCCGAATTGTAGCAACTAAAGAAAAACCAACCGGATGATTTCCCTTTACCGGCCCTTGCCAGGTCGAAGTTGATCCCGGGAGTCAGGATCTGGAATGCGATACTCATACGTCCCGTAGTTTTGTCAACGCCTATAAAGCTTACGGTACCTTTGAAATTCTCCTTGTAAGTATTGATGGGAACATCCAGTTTGTCGCCAATCGGTACACTAAATCTCGTCCCCGCTACAACATATTCAGTGTTCTCAGTAAGAAATGGTGAAGAGTGGTTACCCGCGCTGTTCGGGATCTCAATGATTTCAGCGGTTCTAAATGTTTTCAGGTCAACCCGGGCGATGCGCGGAGTATTGTTACCATTTCCAAAAACCCAGCGACCATCATGTTCGCTATTAGTTGTAGAAAGCGCAATGTGGTGAAGGTCGTCCCAGGGAATAAACCCATGCGATGTATTCAGCATGGGTTTTGACTCTTCACTGTACCCATACCCCTTTTCCGGGTCAACAGAAAAAACGGGTATTACACGGAACAACCTGCCCGATGGAATCCCATACACCGACATTTGTCCGCTGAATCCGCCGGAAACGAAATTGTAAAACTCATCATATTTTCCGGGAGCCACATATACTTTGGATGCGGCATCGCCGCTTACTGCAGACTCGGCACCCCTTGGTTTGCAGCCTTGCGTGATCGAAAAACCAACCACTGTGAGGCAGGCAATAACTAGTGGTTTGGGGAATAATTGTGTCATTTTATGTTTTTTTAATTCGTTAGAACAAAAATTTATAACTTCTTATTTACCTGCATAAGGAGCCCACCCGGTGCAGAAGTCACCGGTATCCATGTGAGCTGAAAAGAGGTGTCAAATTTGGCTAATGCTCTGTCAGGGTAAGCTCTTACTTTTCGCCGTCATTACTTCTCATAAATTCGAGTACTTGCCTGGCCTGGTCCTGAGATAAATTCTGATTTGGCATACGGACCATACATTGTTCCAGAAGTTTCTGGGCTTCGGCATCGCTTTCAAGCATCATATCCACATTCGTGATCATATTCATGATCCAAACAGGTTTCCTTCTTTTGGTTACATCCTTCCAACCCGGTCCCACTAATTTTTCCTCTGTCAGGCGGTGGCAACTCTGGCATTTTAATTCATAGGTGCTTTTACCGGCAGACACCCAATCGGCGTTTAAGGGGTTGGAAACTGTAACGTCGCTTTCTTTTAGCTGGTTGCCGTGCACTTCCGGCTGGTCTTTGGTTAATTCATGTACGTCGACAGCTTTTTCATCCTTTTTTAGACCCTCTTTGCAGGCAAAGAACAAGAAGCTCGCTGCAACAAGAATAATTGACATTAGTCGGTTGGATTTCATTATTTATAAATTTTGGTTAGACAGGGGCAGTTTTGTCAGTAATTGATTGTCACATTCATAAATCCGATCCCGTTAAAGAGACATTCATGTCCTTTGTGAGGCAAATGTATTTTGCGAATAAATAGTACCATCTGACAGCCATCATTTCAGAAAATGATATTAATCATGTCATATTCTTCCTAACCACGGCACTAGTTCCAGCGTTGGATTTTACACCAGGCCGTTCGAAATTACGTATCGATTGAGTAAACCGGTTCCTGGCGGTGCTTTTTTTACTTTGTTGAGGGTATAGTATCATCAAACCAATCGTAAAATTAGGGAATTGAGAATTGCATCACATAACCTTTGGACTTTTGAAGGATCTTTGCCGGAAATAAGGGTTAACCTGGTCCTTATTCCCGCGTGGCACAAAATTTCATCTGCCTCATGGCACGGTTGATTGTTTATGTATTGTAGATATGAAACCTGGTATAATTAGCATTATAGTGGTTTGTGTTTCTCTGGGCCTTTTCGCCGCGGCCTCATGGTGGAAAACGGCACCAGTCGTAAATCTCAAAGATCTCAACGAAAACATGGTTGATATAAGGATTTATCAAGAAAATTTGGGCGATTATGTCCGTTCGGGGGACCTCGAAAATGGCAAATGGTTGCTTATTGGCATGGACAGTATTCTCAGAGTTGTGGCAGACAAGTTTGATGAACATCGGAAATTATCAAAACCATTTTCTTACTTCTATAATCAAAAGCTCAAAACGACAATCAGCAAACTAAAAAAGGCTTTTAACACCGGCGATACAGCGCTTGCAAGGAGACAATATCGCATCATGGTAAATAAATGTAATAGCTGTCATATCGATAATGATATTGAAAAAGAAGCCAGGTACTAATGAGTTGTTTTCAAAACTCTGTGTTGATCACAAGCACATTCACCGCCATTCGATCTTACAATTAGTCCTATCCAGGTGCTTTTGGCGGGGTGACCAATATCAAAACTGGCTATGACCTATGTCATCTGCCCGGACTTGCTTCAGATTTATTTTTGAATTACTATGGTATTTTCCAAATCGTTTGGTTATGCTGTGCGGGGAGTTTTGTACATAGCTATCATGAACGGGGATCGCAAAAGAATTCAATTGGATGAAATAGCTGAAAAATTAACAGTACCCAGGTTTTTCCTTGGTAAGATCATGCAGAAAATGGTTAAAGAAGGAATACTGGAGTCCGGAAAAGGAAAATACGGTGGTTTTTCCATGAATGAAAATACCCTGAAAACGACGCTGATAAAATTGATAGAGATAACAGGTGACAAAGATGAGCCGGACAGCTGTGTCCTTCGTTTTAGAAAATGTAATAAACTAAATCCCTGCCCAATGCACCAGGAAACCGAAGTATTAAGAAAAGAATGGAACAATTTATTGCAGACAACAACACTGGAAATATTATTAGCAAACCCAAATCCCAATTTCATCCGTAGCATTGCAACCACCTGAACTGTTCACACCCCAACCTAAAAGTCTATGTTTTTATCGTCAGGTATAATAAACAAAGAGTCCTCGGCTTCTGCGATTGTTGAACATGACTACAGGACCGCGGATGTATTTCTCAAATATGGTGTTGAATTTTGTTGCGCAGGTAAATGGCCACTTGCTGACGTCTGTGCATCAAAAAACCTTGATGTGACGATGCTATTGCATGACCTCGAAAATGCAACAAGGACAATCCAATTATCAAACAACACCCGGTTCGGCGAATGGAGCCCTGGTTTTCTTGCAGATTACATCGTGAACGTGCATCACCAATACCTGAAAGCAACATTGCCCTCAATTGTCGCATGCCTAAATCTTTTTCTTGAAGGACATCGTAAGAAATACCCGCAGCTGCAGGAACTCCAACCAATGCTCAAAAAAATGCATGATGCGTTTATGGTTCATATGCAACAGGAAGAAGAAATATTCTTTCCCTATATCAAGCAACTGGCGCATGCCTGGCAACATTCGGAACCCTATGCTGCCTTACTGGTAAAAACATTAAGAAAACCACTATATCAGCTCTCGCAGCAGGAGCAGGAGTTAATGGCCTGTCTTATTGAAATACGAACCATTACCTGGAATTATTTGCCTCCTTCAAATGCCTGTCTTACACACAGGGTCACTTTTGCCAAACTGAAAGAGCTCGACAATGATCTTGCCCAGCATATGTACCTGGAAAATGAAATCCTTTTTCCAAAGGCGATACAAATAGAGAAAGAAATATTACGATGAAAATATCAACATGAAAGGACTTATTGTTTACAAAGGAAAATACGGCGCCACCAGGCAATACGCAGAATGGCTCGCTGAAGAACTCCGGGTATCGGCAGAATCGGCAGACACTGTAACATCCGCGAAGCTGAACGATTATGATGTCATCCTTATTGGGACGAGTGTTTATATCGGTAGATTAAAAATTGCTGCGTGGATAAAAGAGAACCAGTCGCTGCTGGAAAACAAAAAAACAATTGTTTTCCTGGTGTCTGCTACCAAACCGACCGAAAAAGATAAGCTTGATGAATACGCCAGGACCGGTATTCCCGAAATAATCAGGAAAAGATCTAAAATTTTTCATCTCCCGGGACGGGTGATCCTTGATAAACTCTCGTGGAGTGATCGCTTCCTCCTTAAAATGGGCGCGCGGTTGTCTAAATCCACCAATGGTAAAAAAAATAAACCAATTGACTTTGACAATGTTAAAAAGGAGCATCTCGCAGAATTAATCGGGGTTGCCAGGGAAACACTTGCTTCGGAAAAAAGCACGATATCCATATGACCTGTTTAGCTGGCTTTTTAACGCATTGCCATTATTGCCAATTAACGAAGATCCTTCGTTGAACCTTCCTATATTTACGTCATTCAAAATTGAACCTACGAACTGATGCTTGACCAGGCACACATGACATCGCTTTTCGAAAATGCAACGGAGGGCATCATATTGACAGGGCGGGAAGGCAAAATAGTCCTGGCAAATCCCGCAGCAGACAGGATGTTTGGGTATAGCTCATCGGAATTAATTGGCCAGCCAATCGAAGTGCTGATACCGGATCAATACAGGCTCCATCACCACAAGCTGCGGGAAGGATTTTATGAAAACCCCGCTAACAGAGCAATGGGACATGGCCGTGACCTTTATGGGAAACGAAAGGACGGATCAAATACGCCCGTTGAAGTGAGCCTCAGTCATTACCGGAAGGATAATGAGCTTTTTGTTATTGTTTTCATCGTGGATATCACCCAGAGAAAGACCGTTGAGCAAAACATGGTTGAGCAACAATACCAGCTTGAAAAGATAACTGACCAGATCAGGAAACTCAATGCTGAATTGGAGGTAAAAGTTGAAGAAAGAACACTGATACTTAAGGAAGCCCTTCAACGCCTCGAACAATCTCAAAAGGAATTGAGCGATGCGCTGGATAAGGAAAAACAACTTAATGAAATCAAGAGCCGCTTTGTCTCCATGGCTTCACACGAATTCAGAACGCCGCTTAGCACCGTCCTTTCTTCTGCTTCCCTGCTTGAAAAATATAAGGCTGCTGACGAACAGGACAAACGCAGCCGCCATATAGACAAAATAAAAAACTCCGTTCGTCACCTGAACGATATACTCGAAGATTTCCTTTCACTTGGTAAACTGGACGAGGGCAAGGTGACGACGGCGGTGAGCGATTTCGATTTGAAGGAGTTTGTTCAAGATACCGTGGAGGAAATGAAGGGTCTGCTAAAGAAAGATCAACAGCTGGTAATCGAATATGAGGGCGATCTTATGATCCATTCCGATAAAAAATTACTGAAGAACATCATCATTAACCTCACTACGAATGCAATTAAATTCTCCGAAGAAACCAGCCCGGTTAGTATTCATATCAACGTATCCAACGGAAGGGCGCTCATTTCGGTGATCGACGAAGGAATTGGCATTGGTAAAGAGGACCAGGATCACCTGTTCTCCAGCTTTTTCCGCGGAGCCAATGCGGCAAATATCGCCGGCACAGGCCTCGGTCTGCATATTGTAAAACGTTACACGGATTTGTTGAAAGGCAACGTAAGTCTTCACAGTGAATTGAATAAAGGAACAACCGTGACGGTGGATATACCGGTGCACCTGGATTAGGCTTTAGGGAAAAACATAAGTCACATCATACAACGAAAAAATATACAATGAAATCTATTCTTGTTATCGATGACAATACCGACATCAGGGAAAATACTGCAGAAATACTTGAAATGGCCGGCTATAAAACCATCACAGCTGAAAACGGCAAAAAGGGTGTGGACCTTGCGTTAAAAGAAAAGCCCGACCTGGTCATTTGCGATATTATGATGCCGGAATTGGATGGTTATGGCGTTTTGCACTTGTTACGAAAAAATCCGGAAATGCAGTCGGTTCCGTTCATTTTCCTGACCGCAAAAACGGAGCGAAGTGATCAGCGTAAAGGTATGGAAATGGGTGCTGATGATTATATCACGAAGCCGTTCGATGACATTGAGATTCTAAATGCAATTGAAACAAGATTGAAAAAGTCCCAGGTGTTCGAACAAAAATATGCGATGACGCAACCTGGTATCAGCCAGTTCTTAAAGGACGTGAAGGACACCGGCCTGATGGATCACCTTGCGCAGCAGTACAGCATCGAATCCTATTCAAAAAAACAGACGCTTTACCAGGACGGAAAGCGCCCGCGGATGTTATATTACCTTGTCAAAGGCAAGGTAAAGGCCGTTCGGATGCATGAGGACGGCAAGGAGTACATCACGGATATTTTTACCGATGGCGATTTTGTCGGGTACCATGCACTCATCGAAGATAAAAACTACGATCACAGCACTGTTATTCTCGAAGAGTCGGATATTATGCAGATACCAAAGGATGATTTCCTGCAGATGATATATGGGGATATTAATGTCGCAACAAAATTCATCCGCATCATCACGCAAAATGTAAAAGAGAAAGAAGAGCGGTTATTGAACCTTGCTTATAGCTCATTACGGAAAAGAGTAGCCAAAGCATTAGTGGATATTCATGGAAAATACAATGTCGATGGCGGCAGCAAGCCCCTTGAAATTTCAAGAGAAGACATTGCCCATTATATCGGTACCGCCACTGAATCACTCATTAGAACGCTGAGCGACTTCAAAGCTGAAAACCTGATCGTCATCAAGGACGGGAAGATCAGTATAGCAAATATTGAAAAATTGAAAACCCTCCTTTATTGATCCCAATCTGCGCGCTCTTCAGGTGATTCGTTCCTGACCGGTATGGACAATTCACGTCCGTGTTCGTTTTGTTGTTTTAGCGTCCAGGTGTCCGTTACCGTAGTTTCCAGCCATACGGGTCCTGACTTCCTGGATACCTGTGCGTTTATTCCGAAATGTTCACGAAACATCTTTTCCAGTTGACCTACTGTCATAGTATCATTTAACTCCAGGGCACCTTCTTTCAGTTTTCCTGCAGCAGACAAGCTTGTGTTCCTCGTTAGCCTTTGTTTAATGATGGGTCCGCTTCTGCCATTTAATTCTTTAAAAATATCAATCTTCAAAAATGGATATGCCTGGCTAAAGTCATGTTGCAGTTCACCCACTGTTCTTGCTTTCAATATCTCGAGTGTCATAGTTACTTATTTAAGAGTCAAAAATATGTAGCCGGCAAGTGAATATAAATGATGCAAAGGCCTGGCGTATATGACTTTGATCACCTGTCTTCCGTCCCTGCCACCCGGTAGCCTGGCCAATGAAAATCAGCCCAAAGATTGACGATGCTCATAAAAATTCGTTCCGCCCCGGAACATCTTTGTGTTCGAAAAAATCATTTATATGCAAACATTACAACATAGCCTCAGCCCCTCTTTATTCAGGACAGAAAGAAAACAATCGGTATTATCGCGTTTTATAACATGGTGCACTGACCAGGAAAAATTCAGGTTTGGATGGGTGGCTGCTATTATTGCAATTCACGGATGTGTACTAACACCCATCACGGTGTTGGCAATTGCATTAGGAACCAACCATATCGCTTACTGGGGAGTTGCTATTGCTGCAATGGCCATGGCATTGGTAGCTAACCTGGCCGCAATGCCGACAAGGGTTACGATCCCGGTTTTCTTTTTTAGCGTATTGATAGATATACTCCTGATAGTTATAAATCTCGCGTATTTTTTAAGTTGAGGTTAACTTATTATGAAAATAAACCGGAAGGAATACTGCCAATCGTCACTTTACGAAAAAAAATCTAATCTCCCGTTCTTACGACAATGAAGGCAAGGTTAATTGCCAGGCAAAGTGATGGATAGGATACCGGTCGTTGATTGCCCGCTTTAATTGTAAAAAAGCGGTTGACCAACGACCTTTTTTTGCTCCAGTCCAAATTAACTGAAGCCATTATCCGCTTTAAACGATTAGCTTATGCATCGTGACCGGTGGTTCCAGGTTAAATATCGATCGTGTCGCATCCAGCTAAAGAAAATCATGTGTCCGCGCCTTGAATATAGGCTCAGTATAAAATTGAGGGGCCAGCTTTTTCTCATTATTTGGTTTACCGTTAGGCTGCACGGTTTTCTTTTTAGCGGGCGGGAGAGCCCGCAATGCCGGCACCAGTCGGATGTACTTGAACCCGACCTCCTGTTTCACTGAAATTGCCGCATTCATAAGAATGATTTGGATTACAAAAGTCTTTCAAAATGGCTTCGATAAACCTGATTAATGTCAACCCGCATTATGATTATTGGACGACTAATAAAATAAAAGGCTGCCGATTTTTTATTGAAATACGTTGTTACCACTGTGGATGTTTGGTATACATGGCAGCGGTTGGTTCGCGACACCAGGCATTGTTGAAGCGTCAAAATCCAATTTTGCCATTGATAAGGATCATTCCACTCCCTAATGATTGTCATTTCAAAACACAGTTAGCTATAATAGTTTTACAAAAAACCTGCATATGGAAAAGATATTACTTGCTATCGATGCGTATAACCCCGATAAGAATGCGATTGAATTCGCCTGCTATCTCGGTCGCCTGACAAAATCTAAAATCACCGGCACATTCCTGGAAAACGTCGCCGCGGATCAAAAAGTAGTTCTCCAAAACGGTCACGAAACTCTTAACGAGGACCAGGATGCGGATGATTATTGGATTCAAAACCTGGCCCGAATTGAGCGAATTGAAAAAAATATTCGGCTTTTCAGACAAAAATGTGCAGCAGAAGAAGTTCTATGCCGCGTTCACCGGGATCGGGGATTTCCTGCTACTGAGTTAATCGAAGAAAGCCGGTTCGCCGACCTGATCGTTATTGATTCCGGGTTCTCAATGAATACACATTCTGAAGGCAGTCCAACGGACTTCGTAAACGACATCCTGAAAAATGCAGAATGCCCGGTAATTCTTGCTCCAGAAAACTTCAACGGAATCAATGAAATTATTATTGCCTATAATGGTTCGGCATCCTCAGTGTTTGCGCTAAAACAATTCACCTATCTTTTCCCCGAACTCGGCGACAAGAAGATTACCGCGGTACAAGTCAATGAATCCGGGCGGTGGGAAGAGGAAGGCAAACATAACTTTTCCGAATGGTTGCGGATACACTACAGAAACGTGCACTTCGAAGCGCTAAAGGGGGATACTGAAAGAGCTTTATTCGACTATTTGGTGAAAAGGAATGGCGTCTTGCTTGTAATGGGCGCCTACGGAAGAAACGCTCTGTCCCAATTCCTCAAACATAGCCGTGCAGAACTATTGATAAAAAACCTGACGCAACCCATTTTTATTACGCATAAATGATTTGTGTGTTTGCAAACATGAATCCGGCGTGAAATATTTATTCTTGTAATTGTTAGGCAGAAAAAATGTTGGACAATTCGCACCGGTTGTAGCCTGATTTCTCAAAGAAATAAATGGGGCCAACTTACCTTGCCATGGGTTCAGGTTAGCAAGTGAATTCATACGATACTAATGGCCAGAATACAAGTCAACTATTCTCACTGATGGGCAACGTGGGAACACTGCCCCGATATGCCGTAAAAGCTTCCTTCAGATTAGCCAGGTGTTTTGGTGTTATTTGATTTATCCCTGGCTGTATTGCAATATTCTCCATAGCATCTTTCATTGAGGTTGCTCGTGGATACGACGCCCGGGTAGAAAAAAGACCTGGCACTGTGGCTGATTCGCATCCGGCACGCTATCCCTGACAAACGTAATTCCCTTGTGCTTCTCGTCGGGTTCAGTTTTACAACAGAAAGGAAAAGTTTGTTACTTATCTTTTTTGCCATTCTTTTTCAACCATCCTTTTATTCTGAATATTCCATAAAGCACAGAGCTGCCAATTATTAAATATTCAGCTGTTGATAGCTGTTCAGCTGTAACCTGATCCCCGGGCATCGCCGGTATCTCCAGTTAATTTGCCAGCCAATGGGCGTATTGACGTGTGGAAACATACTTGCTGTCGTAAATTATTAGTCCTTCCATAAAATCTATTGACAGTATATTTCGAGTGAGTTTTATAAACAGTGCTGGTTTTACGACATCAGAAACCAATTTAGTCTAATGTTGGCGACGCGTAGTACTTTCTTTTCCCGAGCACAGTCAATGCTAATACAACAACCCATAACAAGTAAGCTCCTATGCTGATTCGTTCCCAAACTCCTATCCACGGAGTGGGTAGATCAGCTTCCATTCGTGGACCTTCAAAGGCGGTAACGAGACCAAAGAAAAGAGCCACCGCCAGCATAACAACAGAGAAGGCCCGAAACCAATTTCGGAAAGCTGCAGCGCTGAACGCCATAGCGATCATCATGAGTAAAACCGCCACCACCGAAAAAAGTATATGTAAAGTATCGGTAAGTGTTCCCCCACCCGCCGCTAATACTTCGCGCTGATGCATGGGTGGCCAGAACAGACCAATAATTGAATTGATAACAACCAGGGTGCCTGCTACCTGAAGCTTCCTGTTTAGTGCGCCCGATTGCCAAAGGCCCAACCCGAATCCAATACTCGCCACAGAATATACAATTGCAAGGATAACCCATAACGGCCTGGTCGGAGCATCTATTGCCGACAATTCGCTGACAGTTTGAGAGGCGGAACTGTACCCTGGGTACTGCATTGCACAAGTAATGTTCATCGCTACGTAGAGGAGCGACGCAAAGACTCCGCAAACAAGCAGATTACTTGTGGTAGAACTGCGAACTACCAGGTCACGGCCTTTTTGTATTTCGATTGATTTCATTTCTTTCGCTTTATTTGTCCATTAAATTACGAATGAAGTTTCCTGTTATACTATGACCCAGGTTAAGATGACATGTGATAGCCGTCATCGTACGGTCTTGTGGGGGTTACGCAAAACCAGGTCACGGCCGCTGTTCTCCTTTTGATCACAATCATTCGCTGTGTTAATAGTCGTCATATTTTCATGGCGCCTCCATCTATAGCTTTACAAGGCTGATTTGACACACAAATAAATGATTATGAAAAAATTTATAGTAGCCTTTGACGGGCTGAGGTTTTCTGAAAGCGTAAGAGATTACGCAGTCATGCTTGCCAGGCAAAGTGGCGCACATCTTGTCGGTGTTTTTTTAGAAGATTTTACTCTCCACGGCTATAAAATCTACGATCTCATTACAAAAGACGGCTATAATGAGGGCAGGCAAAGGCAGCTGGAGGAAAAAGACAGGGTCAAAAGAAACCTGGCCGTCGAAAGTTTTGAAACCGCATGCCAACAAGCAGGTTTGAACTATTCCGTCCACCATGATCGTAGCGTCGCCATCCAGGAGTTGGTTCACGAAAGCATTTACGCCGACCTTTTATTGATAGATAACAGGGAAACACTGACGGGGTATACAGAAAAGATCCCTACCGACTTTATTCGTGACCTGCTCACACAGACACATTGCCCCGTGTTGATCGTACCGCATCATTTTAAACCCATCAGCAAGCTGGTATTACTCTATGATGGAGAAGCTTCGTCCGTACATGCCATAAAAATGTTTAGCTACACATTGGCCTCTTTAAAACAGGAGCCGGCCGAAGTGGTCACCATTAGAGACTTAAACGATTCGCTCCACGTGCCGGACAACAGGCTGATTAAAGAATTTTTGAAACGTCATTTCCCAAAAGCAGTTTATACCGTACTTAAGGGAAAGGCAGAATCAACCACCATCGATTTTCTCAGGACACAAACGGGCAATCCACTTATCATTTTGGGGGCATACGGAAGAGGCAAGGTCAGCAGGTGGCTCAACCCCAGCATGGCCGATACGATGATGAAAAACTTAAAGTGTCCCTTGTTCATTGCGCACAACAAATAACGAATGAAGGAAGATAAAAACTTACCTCCCTGGCACCGGGGCGGAATAGTTTCAAAAATTACATCTAAGTGATGCAATTGGATAAATGAGTACAATCAAGCTAGCTCGTGACGACAATCACACCTTTCAGCTTTATCTGGAGACTAGCTTTACAGTCAGAGGGCATAACTATACACACGTTGACGACGTGACAAAGATGGATCCATATATATGGAAATAATATCAACAGATTGCCTTTGTTAACACTATTGATAATAAAAAAAATGTTTTATGAAAACGATTATTGCTGCCACCGACTTTTCGCCGGTTTCGCTTAACGCAGTTGACTATGCTGCCGACATGGCCTGCATGACCGATGCTCAACTTGTATTATTTCATGTATAT
>Ga0207701_10005588_pt1 | contig 12634 bp, 7 predicted proteins | sample KBSSwiSSwithPhiX_FD_184294 | JGI IMG/M metagenome (GOLD analysis project Ga0207701, IMG submission 184294) | Switchgrass rhizosphere bulk soil microbial communities from Kellogg Biological Station, Michigan, USA, with PhiX - S5 (SPAdes) (version 2) | ecosystem: Environmental > Terrestrial > Soil...
GTGAACGCGGCACCTGCGCCAGCCACGAGTACGGGATGCGATAGGCGCGGTACACCGTGGCAGGAGTCCGCGTGCCTGCCGCTGGTGCGTTCATCCATTCCCAGACGATCTGACGATCGCTGGTCACCTCGAACACGCGGCCGCCGGCGCCTTCGGTGATGAGCGTGTTGCCGTTCGGCAGCCGCTGCGCGCCGCTGATGTTCGTGCTGAAGAACTGCGCGCCGCCCGTGTACGACCAGACGAGCTTCAGGCTCACCGGATCGATCTCGAGCACGCGCGAGCTCGGCCGCGCGAAGACGCCGGTGCCCCTGGGCGCCATCCCGCTTGGCGGACCGTAGCCGCTCGCGCCGCCATTGTCGAAGACCATCAGATTGCCGGCCCCCGGCAAGCCTTTCGGAATCAGATGCGCGTGATGCTGGCCGATGATCTGCCCGATCGCGCGCAGCGCGTCAGACTCGAGGAAGTTGGGCCCGAGCCGCCACACGATCGAGCCGTCGCGAGCGACGATGGCGAGCAGGCTTGCTTCGCGGCTGCTGATGATCACGTTGTTCGGCGCAAACCGCCTGTCACCCGCCTCGAACCAGCGGTTGGGCCCGACGTAGGTCGCCGAGTTGATGTGCAGCCAGTCGAACGCCGGGGCTCCCGTGGCGGGTCCACCACCGCGCGGGCCGCCGCCAGCTCGAGCACCATCGCCACGTGCGCCGCCCGCGCGTGCGCCGCGGATCGAGGCGCGTGCCGTCGTGTCGAATCCCAGCTCGTCGATGTGATCGCCGGCGATCCATTGCCACAGGATCTGACCCGTCGGGGACACTTCGATGAGGCGATCGTCTCCCAGCAGCACGTCACCGGCAATCGCGGCCACGCGACGATCGGTGTGTGTCAGGATGAGCGTGTTGGCGCCGGAACGCGCAGGGCTCGACTCTGGCGAGTAATAGCCGGCCGGGAAGTCCTCACGCTGCCAGTCGTGATGCTGCCGAAGCGACCAGATCGTCTTGCCGTCATTGGTCGGGAGCTCCTCGTTGTGATCGAAGTTCCAGATCGTCTTGCCGTCGAAATCGCGCTGAACCAGTTCCACCGACTCCTGTCGCCCCTGCCGCGCGCCGTTCGCGGCGATGACGTCGCCGTTGGGCAGCACGCGCGCGGGACCACCCGCGGAATTGTTGAAGCCGTCCCACTGCTTGACGACCTTGCCGTTCATGTCGATGACGAGCACGGCCTGCCCCTGCAGCGGAGACAGCACAGTGAAACCGCTCCAGGCCTTTGCCGGGTCGTAGATCGTCGTGCCGGTAGGAAAGACCGAGGGTCCGGCTTTTCCGATGGCTGAAAAGACCGCCAGGGCCACGACGGTCACGGCAAATGTCGCTCGACGCAGCTCGGGGCAAGTCAGTCGCGTCACAGAGAAGCTCCTCGAAACACGAAGGTACGAACAGATCGCATTCGTGGCAGCGCGATTCTACCCGGATCGCATTCGAAAGGCGCCGAGACCAATGGGCGCCGATACACCGCGCACCAGTCGGAGAGCTTAGCGTAGGGGCGGGTTCACCGAGATCTGCAACTGCGGATCGGCATACTCCAGACGAAGGAGCGCCGGCAGCCCCGGTGTGTCGATATCGCGCCGTTTCGGATCGTCGATGGCGACGGCGCCGCCGCGCGCCAGCGTCGGGTGGGCGCGCTGGAAGGAATCGAACCATGCGCGATAGGCCTCGCCCGGGGCCACCTCGCGCGGCACCTCACGGGCGGCAAACGAGGCGAATCGCCCGGCGATGGCTACGGCGAGTGCCACTGAAACGAGCCTGCCCGCACGCACGCCGATGCGCGTCTGCAGAACCTGCGACAGCATCAACCCGACTCCAGCCAGCAGCAGCGAGAAGCCAGCGGCAGACAGATACATATACCGGCCACTCCTCGTCGTCAGGAAAAAACTATAGGGGACCAGCGCCAGCAGCATCCAGACGGTCCCGAATCTGACCGGCATCGTCCCGAAGCCGGCGAGCAGCAGGAGTCCCACGGCCGTGCCGAGCAGCGCGAACGCGTCATGACGTCCGACGTAAAGCGCCGAGATGTACGTCAGGAGATTCGGCACTGCATGGATGCCAAAACGGTACTCACCTTCCGCAACGTTGGGGTTCGCTCGATTGACGGTGTACGAGATCACGAGGTAACCGCCCAACAGAAGCGCATACAGTCCGTAGCGACGCACCAGATCGCGGACGGATATGCGCCATCCGCTCGCGAACATCAGGTCCACGATGATCAGCGTCGGCAGCAGCGTGACGGCGCCTTCGTGCGAGAGCAGTGCCGTCACGAAGGCGATCAGCGTCACGACGCGCGCCCTCGGCGACCCGGCATCGAGCCACCGCAGGTGTCCCACAACCGCCGTCAAGTAGCAGCACGTCATGAGCAGCGCGGTCACGGCAGACACCCAGGCGACGGCTTGCATGATTCCCGGCAGGACGGCAAACGTCAGCGCGGCGAAACATGCCGCGCCTGCCGCACGCAGCAGCCGTTTCGCTATCGCAAACACCAGACAGGCGTTGGCGATGTGCAGTGCGATGTTGAGCGCATGAAAGGGACGCGATGCGTAGCCAAACACGGCCGTGACGAGATCGAAATAGAGGTCAATGAGCGGTCGATAAAAGTGCGTACGCTGGAGAAAACTGAAGGTCGAGGCGGGATCGAATGTCTGTCCGGCGGTCAGCCAGCCGAAATCATCGGCCCAGAGATAGGCGTCAAGGAACGGACGATACAGGAGCAGCGTCGTTGCCGCGATGAACAGCAGCGCGACGCCCGCGCGGCGGCGTGACCGCACCGCGGCGACGTCTGCCGCGCTGGTTACGGGACCGCCGATGGCCGGACGCCCTTCGCGGCGATGAGCGATTCGAGCAGCTTGACGGTCTCGGGGAACGACTCGGCCTGGCCGCGTCCGGCAGCTCCGGTGCCTTTCGCGAGATCCAGCGGCGTTCTGCCGTTCGCATCCTTGGCCTGCAGGTCGGCGCCGTGCTCGGCAAGGAACTTCACGAAGTCGTTGTAGCCACGCGCCGCCGCGCCGTGCAGCGCGGTCTCGTGTGGAACGGCCTCCGCGCTTGGCATCTGGCTGGCGCGACGGAAACCAAGTGCGTATTGCGCCGCCTGCGACGCGCCGGCGGGCTGCGCTCCGCGTCCGCGAGGCTCCGTCACTGAGCGTGCATTGACGTTCGCACCGGCATCCACAAGCAATTTCATCGTCGCCAGCACGCCTTCATTCGTCCGGTTGCGACCGCGCGTGACGCGCGTGCCGAACTCGACGCCGGCGGCCGCCATCAGCGGCGTGACGCCTTCCTTGCTCGGCAGATCGATGAGCGCCTTGTGCTTCAGCAGCAGCTCGACGAACGGGGCGTCGCCGGCCCGAGCGGCGCGCAGCAGCGGCGTCGCGCCCTGCGCGAGAATCGTGTCGCCGCCGCGATCCTGCGGCACATCACGGTACGGCGGGCGGCGCTTGAGCTGAAGGTTCGGATTCGCCCCCTTTTCGAGGAGCAATTTTCCAACGTCGAGCGCCGACACCTTGTCCTCGCTCGGGATGACCGCCATCGCACCGTTGCCCTTGGTCGGCAGTGTGCTGACGTCAGCGGCCATATATAAAGGTGAACGGCCAAACAGATCCCACTTGTCCACGTCAGCACCGGCGTTGACCATGAACGCCGCGAACTCGAAGTGCAGATTGAGCAGCGCCATGTTGAGCGGCGTGATGCGCTCGGGGTCCTCGAGGTTGGGGTCAGCACCGGCGGCGATCAGATACCGTGCGCACTCGACACAACCCTCACGAGCCGCATAGAGCAGCGGCGTGAAGCCGCCCTTGTTCATGTCCTTCGGGCGCGGCTCCTTGATGACCTTGCGCTCCCACTGGCGGACGACGCCACGGGCGTTGAGATCGGCACCGTTCGCGGCGAGAAACTTGACCATCTCGGCCTGGCTCTGTGCCGCGGCCCACATCAGCGCCGACTGACCGCCGAACGTTTCCTTCGCGTTGACGTCCGCACGCGCTTCGACCAGGAGCCGCGCTGCGGCGACGTTGCCGCTGCGCGCCACCGCCATCAGCGGCGTCTCGCCTTCCGGATTCTTCGTATTGGGATCGGCGCCGGCCTTGAGCAACGCGTCGATCACTGGCGTCGAGCCGATGATCGCTGCCTCCGTGATCGCCGACGTGCCGAGCTGATTCTTCAGCTTGACGTTCGCCCCGGCCTTGATCAACGCCCGCACCAGTTCCACATCGTCGTTGGCCGCGGCGTACATCACGGCGGTGCTGCCGTCGGGACCTGGCGTGTTGACGTTGGCACCGCTTCCGATCATCCGGAGTGCGACGACGCGATCGCCTCGCTCGGCCGCGTCGAGCAAGGTGGGCTCGGCAGCGAAGAGGGTCAGGCTAAAGCCGGACACGACGAACAAGCCGGACACGACGAAAAGGCCGGACACGACGAGCCATGCAATGACCGCAAGGGTGGCCACCGCGAACTCGATGCGCAGATAGAGATCGCGCTGATGCAGAAACCGCAGCTTCATCAGATCTCCGAAAGGATCCCGCCGCTGTCGCCGAGCTTCTCGACCGGAATGTTGTTGCGATCGAACAGCGTCACGAGCAGGTCGGCGAATCGCGAATCCTGCGGATACTTCAGGTGCTGGCCGCCCTTGATCTTTCCATTGGCGTGGCCGAGGATCGCCGCCGGGAGCGGATCGTTGTTGTGGCGATCGCTGTTGCTCATGTTGCTGCCGAAGACGATCGTCGAGTGGTCGAGTACGGTGGCGTCGGCTTCCTTCGCCTTCGACAGCCGGTCGATGAACTTCGCGAACACCTCGGTGTGATAGCGCTGGATCTGGACCAGCTTGTCCATCTTCGCCGCCTGGCTGCCGTGATGCGAGAGCGGATGGAACCCTTCAGAGATGCCGAGGTTCGTATAGGTCCGCATGCTGGCTTCGCGGTCCATCGAGAAGGTGATGACGCGCGTGATGTCGGCCTGGAACGCCAGCGCCATCAGGTCGAACATCAGCGCGAAATGCGCGGTGATGTCGTTGGGCGTGCCGACCGGCGCATCGGGAATCTCGAGGTTCGACATGTCCTTCTGCGACGCCATCTGCACGCGCCGCTCGATCTCGCGAACAGAATCCAGGTAATCGCTCACGATCACGCGGTCGCGCACGCCGAGATTCGCCTGCAGCCGCGCGGCCTGACCCTTCACGCGATCGAGGATGCTGCCCGTCTCGGCGAGAATGTCCGCGCGCTCCTTGTCCGTATCTCCGTAGCCGAACAGCTTCTGGAACACCGCGCGCGGGTTGCCTTCCTGCGGCAGCGACTGCGTCGGCGTCCGCCAGGCGATTCGGGCGCCGCCCATCGCGGTCGTCAACTCGAGCGAGGGCAAGCGCGTCTCCTGACCGATGTGCCGCGCGGCGAACTGATCGGCGCTGACGCCGGAATCCGGACCGGCCACGCCGTGATCCCACGGCTTCACGCAGGTGAGCCAGGTCATCTCGATGTAGCCGTGGGGCTCTGGCGTCTCGGCCGGCTTGTTGCGCAGGCCCGAGACGATCGTCAGATGCTTGCGGAACGGCTCCAGCGGCTGGAGGATCGGCGACATCTCATAGTTGGTGCCGGTCTGCGGCGGCGACCAGCGGTCCATGATCGCGCCGTGCGGGAAGCCGATGAAGGCAAACCGCCTCGGCGTCGCGCCGGCCGGCGTCTGCGCCCATGCCGTGGCGGCGGGGTTCATCGCGTCAATGAGTGGCAGCGCGATGGAGGCGCCCACGCCCTTCAAAACCGTTCGCCGCGACAAGTGCTTCTTAAAGAGATGCATCTCGTTTCTCCGGCGCCCTTAAAGGGGCGCCCTACTTCGCCGCCCGCGCCGTTGAATCCGTCGGCTGCGGCACACGCCGCATCCTGAACTGGTCGCTCTTCACGACCGCCTGGACGATCGTCGAGAAGCGGTAATCGGTTGCCGCCGCGCCGTGGACGATGCGCCGCACGGTGGGCATGTCGTAATACTCAAGTTTGCGCCCGGTGCCGTAGGTCAGCAAGCCTTCGGTGAACGTCTGCACGAATTGCTCAGGGCGGCGCAAGAGCGCGTTCCGGAGGTCGTCCGGACCCTTGAGCGGTGTGCCGTCGGGCAACTCGCCGGAGGAGTCGATGGCCGCGCCGGCGTAGCGATCGCGGTCGCGCCACATGCCGGTGGCATCGAAGTTCTCGAGCGCGAGGCCGAGCGGATCCATCACGGCGTGACACGCCGCGCACGTCGGGCTCGCCCGATGTTTGGCCATCATCTGACGGACGGTGAGCGCCTTGGTCGTGCCGATGTCCTTTTCGTCGAGCGTGGGCACGTCGGGCGGAGGCGTCGCGGGCGGCACGCCCTGCAGGTGCTTGAGGATGAACGCACCGCGCAGCACCGGCGAGGTGCGGTTCGGATACGCCGCCGCCATCAGCACGGCGCCCTTCCCGAGCAGTCCCCACCTCACTGAATCGGTCAGCTCGACGCGCCGGAACCGGTCGCCCTTCACGTCCGTGATGCCGTAATGCAGTGCGATGCGCTCGTTCAGGAACGTGTGCGTCGCGCGCAACAAATCGACGACGCTTCGGTCTTCCCGGAAGAGGCTGTCGGCGAACAGTTCCAGCTCCGTACGGAAGTCGTCACGCGGATCGGATCGACCCGACGCGTACGGAAACACCGACGAGTCCGGCACGATCTCGTCGAGGCGCTTCATGTCGAGCCACTGCGGCATGAAGTTGGCCGCCAGCGTGATCGACCGCGGGTCGGCCAGCATGCGCTTCACCTGTCGATCGAGCACCGTCGCGTCTTTCAGCTTCCCGTCGATCGCCGCCTGGAGCAGTTCCGCATCCGGAATCGTGTTCCACAGGAAGAACGAAAGGTTCGACGCGAGTTCGAGATCGCTGATCGCATACGCCTGACCAGGCCGGAGCCCCGTGGGCACATGCTCGGTGCGATACAGGAAGAACGGACTGGCCAGCATGCCCGTGACCGCGCTGCGCACGCCTTCGTCGAAGCTGCCGGCCTTGATGCCGTCCTGGTAGTACTGCATCAGCTCGTTGACGTCTTCGGCTGTGACAGGTCGGCGATACGCGCGCTTTGCGAGCGTCGAGAGGATCTGTCGCGCGCAGGTCGCCTTGACTGGCGCCGTCGCGTCCGCCGCCGGGTGACACGTGAAGATGCGTTCGCGGCTTGGCGTCGCGCTCACGCCCTTGATGTTGAACGGCCCGCGAATCTGGAATGAGTTGACGCGGTAGAAACGATCCTGACCGCCGCCCGGCGCGAACTGCTGCAGTTGATCGTCGGATTCAGCGAACGTCCGTCGCTTGAACGCGACGCCGACCTTGTGTGGTCCGGCCGTCGCGACAAACTTGATGTTCTTCAGCTTCGCGTTGGCCTTATCAAGTGCGCCGTCCTGCACCTGATCGTAGAGCTTCATGTCCTCTTCGCCGCCGATGACCGTCTCGTAAATGATCTTGTTGTCGACCGTCACCACGAGCGGGTTCTCGAACTCCATCCCGTTGCCCCAGATGTGGGTGGCCATGTCGGCGACGTCGATGATGTATTCGCCGTCGGACGGGAGATCGGCGTTGGCGAGAATGCCGCCGCGCGTGCCGAGCGGAAGGCCCGCAACATGCGTCAACTGCAAGCCGGGGCCGGCGCGGAACGTCCAGCCGCCCGGACGCGCATCGGGACGCCCCATCGCCTTCACCGCAACGAGGCGCGCGGCGAGCACGTACTGCTCGATGAACGAGGGCGACACCTGCAGTGCGTCGGCGATGTTGTCGAAGCCTTCGGCGATGTCGTCGGCGGGGAGAACTGACGCCGCATCGAAGTCCACGGCCAGCAGATCGCGAACCGCGTTTGTGTATTCCTTGCGATTGAGGCGGTGCAGCACCACCTTGTCGCGCAGGTGCGCCTGCGTCGGCACGCGGTCGAGTGTCGTTTCGAGGAAGGCCACCAGCGAGTCCACCGCGGCGGAACTCGGCTGACGCGCACCCGGCGGCGGCATCACGCGGCCGCGCATCTTGCGCACAGCCTTCTCGAACACGTCCGCGCGCTCGCCAACGCTTGCTGCCGTGATGCCCTGGAAGCTCAGACCCGCGGTCTTCGTGCGATCGTTGTGACAGGCGACGCAATACTGATTGATCGTCGCAAGCTGTTTGTCAGCGTCGGTCGGCTGGACCTGGGCCGCCTGCGGTGCCTGAGGTACCTGGGGTGCCGCAGGTGCCTGGGGTGCGGTCAACACGTTGGCCAGCAACACGGTGAACAACGCACCGGCAAGCATCAACCCTATTCGCACTCCTCGCACTCCTTGCACTCCTTGCACCTTTCGCACCTTACGCGTCCGGCGTCACATACGCCCAGAGGCTCTCAAACGCGCGACGCACGAACTCGTCGGGATTCCCCATCTTCGCCTCGAACTCCTTCGCCGGCTTTGCGTCCACTGCCTCAGTCGGTCCGCGGCCGCTGTTCAGCAGCTTCGACAGTCGGTCGTAAATCGCGCCGTACATGTCGTAGTGCGTCTTCAAATCGGCCATGGTCATCACCGGTCCGCGACCGGGCACGATGACCGTCTTCTCATTGCCGATCGTGCTGATCCGCTGCAGACCGCCGACGATGCCGGCGATCCAGCCGCCAGTGACCCAATCCACCTGCGGCCAGCCCTGATTCGACACCACGTCGCCAACGGCCAGAACGTTCTGCTGCGGAAAGTACGCATACAAATCGCCGTCGGTGTGCGCGGCGTCGGAGACATAGCCGTACTGAATGCCTGACTCCAGCTTGCCGCTCGTGTAGAAGGTCTTGTTCGGCTGCGCGATCTTCGGGAGGCGCTTGAAGGTCTGCCCGTTCCACGGCCAGGTGACGTCGGTCGCCAGCCACAAGCGCGTGTTCTCGTGCGCGATGATGGTCTTCCCTGCCTTGCCGGTCGTCTCGTTGAGTCCGGTCTGCTCCGGATGCCAGTGCGTGTTGAACAGCGTGTGGACCTGGCCGCCGCCCGGCAGGCTCGCAACGGATTTCATCACCGCGTCTGTCGCACGGGCGGATCCACCGTCGACGAGCAGGACACCGGCGCTGCTCGTGTGCGCAACGATGTTCGCCTCGCCCGGAATCCGGATGACGAACAGATCGTCGGCAAGCCGCTCCGTCGCGGCTGTAGTGGCCGGGGCTGTCGTGTCCGGCTTTACCCGGACTTCTGGCGCCTGCGCGAGTAGTCCGGCGGCGCGCCCTCCCAGCGCGAGGCCTGCCACCCCACCAAGTGCCGCTTTGATCAGCTGCCTGCGCGTCGCGTCCTGGTCGAGCATGGCTCCGCGACAAGTTTAGGCGTCCTTCCATTGCGGATCCACCCTTTTGGCCCGTCCCGCCCGGCCGAAATCAGGCTATTTCTTCGGGGAAGAGCCCCTGTCGATGAGAGTCCTGACTCCGGCACTAAGGGGCCGGGCGTCGGCACTAATTGCTGAGTTAGACTCCGCGGACGTTCGGACGACCCAGTGCCATACAACACAAAAGAGTTGGAGACCAACCTTATGAACATCCGCGTTTTGTTCTTCGCTTTTGCCTTGCTGGTATTGTCACTTCCCGCGTTCGCGCAGCCCGGTGGCCAGCCGCCGGCCGGCCCCCCGGGTGGAGCCGGCGAGACGATTCAGTCGCTCTCCGCCAAACTGGCCGCGCTGACGGCACGCGTCGAGAAGATCGAATCGGGTGCGTTCACGGCTGCCGACCTCGTCGGATCCTATGCCTGGGCGTACATGGGTATCGAACTGGTGGGAAGCCCTGGACGAATCAGCAACGAAAACATCAAGTTCGTTCTCACGCTGAGGGCTAACGGCGACATCGAGGCCCGGGGCACGGCAGACGACTGCCAGTTGACGCAAGGGCTGCCGTGGGCAGTGACCTGTAAGCCGCAAGAAGTTGCGACAGGACAAGTGATCGGCACCTGGCGTCTTGAGAACGGACAGCTCTTCGTCACGTTCGAGGGCAATTCCGAGGAGCCAGTCGCCGTGGGAGCCGGCGGCCGCGTCATCGTCCACAGTGGATTGAACTCCTCCGAGTACGCTCCCGGACTTCGAAACGCGTTCAGCAATATCGGAGTCCTGATCAAGCTGCCGAGCCAGTAGGACAGAGCCGGGAAGGTCTGGGGACCCGCCACGCGAGTCCCCGACCTCCTCGATGGACGCGTACTCCTGTGGCATTCCCGGAATACCGCGAATGCCGGTGCCGGCCACGGTCATCCCGACCGCGATCGCTCCACCCGCGTACCCCGAGAACACGACTCGGGGATCGATGTGGGGGGCACCCGGAAACGACGAACAACAAAGTGAGGCTCACTCTGCATGTCGCTGAGTTTAAGCAGCCGAAGATGAGCGACGCATCCCCCGCATGGGGGAAACTGTCTTGTGGCCCTCCCGCTGGTGATCTTTTTTGCGCCCGGCGCCCGGCTCTACCAAGAGCGCGACCGGCCGTCGCACCTCCCCATTCATCGCAACGGGCCCGCGGGCACGTTCGTGGTCTTCGACACCCTGCGCATCTCGCTGCCGACGGATCAAATCGTGTTCGCGGAGGAGACGGGTGATGCGGTCACCGTCGGGTTTGGAGGTTTTCGTTTCGACGGGAGCCGTGACGACTCGCTCGTCTTCACCCGCGTGCGCGATCTCCTGCCCGAGGATCAACTGTCTCCGGACCGCAGCCGGACGATGACCCTGGAGCCCTCATGGGTGTCGGCCATCGACGTGGACGGCGTCCGCGCCTGGCCGGTCAAGGGAACGCGCGACTGACTCAGCGCGCGCCCGCGAGCACGCTCACCACATACGCGCTCACGTCGCGAACCTGCTCGGGCGTGAACGTCGCGCTGAACGGCGGCATGCTGTTGCGACCCGAGGAGACGGTTCGAATGGTGGCGGCGAAATCCGTGAGACCCGCCAATGGCGCGCCAACCCCGTGGCCGCCCTTGCCGTCCTCGCCGTGGCAGACGACACACGCCTGCGTATAGAGCTGCTTGCCGCGTTCGAGATTCGCCTCCGACAGGAGCGTCGCAACCGCAGCCAACGGCGGGTTTGGGGCTGCCGCAGCCGCCAGGCGTGACACGGGCGAGCCCGATTGAACCGGCGGCAGCGTGCCGTCCAGCGCAAAGAGCCAGACGCTGTCGCCGCGCGCGGAGCCGAGGAGCGCGCTGCCGGCAGAGTACGCGATGACGTACTGCTTGCCGTTCCGCTCGAACGTGCTGACGGGCGCATGCATTCCGGCGCCGGTTTGAAACTCCCAGAGCTGCTGTCCGCTGGTCGAGTCGAGCGCGGTGAGACGGCCGTCCGCCCGACCGACGAACAGGAGGCTGCCGCCGGTCGCCAGCACGCCGCTGTAACACTGGTCGCTCCAGCGATATCGCCACGTGACCTTGTTCGTCGTGACATCGAGCGCCGCGATGATCCCGCTACGCGGCACCGGCGCGAACGTGGTGTTTCCGCCGGTGAAGAGATCAGCACCCGGGCGCGGTGGAACCAGATTTGGGTCGCCGCCGCCGGCGTAGCCGTTGACCACTGACGAGGCGCAGACGAAGAGGCGCTCCCGTACGGGGTCGTAGGCGCTCGGCGGCCAGTTCGCACCGCCCCAGATTCCAGGCAGCATGATCGTGGGCCGTGCGCCGACGAACGGCGTGAAGATCCGCCCGTCGTTGACCAGCTGATAGCCCTCGGGCGCCACCTCGATCAGCTGCGGAACAATCGCATCGCCGCGCGGGAATGGCTGCGTCTTCGCCGTCGCCTGACGCGGTTCCTGCGGCACCGGCTTCTCGTCGATGCCGATGAGCGGCTTGCCGGTCTGGCGATCGAGGATGTACGCCCAGCCGGTCTTCCCGACTTCGGCGATCGCCTTGCGCGTTCGTCCGCCGACGTTCACATCCATCAGGATCACGGGGTTCACCGCGTCGTAATCCCAGATGTCGTGATGCACCTGCTGGAAGTGCCAGCGATACTTGCCGGTCTTCAGATCGACGGCGACCATCGACACGGCGTAGAGGTTGTCCCCCGCACGCACGGCGCCGTTGTAGTCGGGGCCGGCGTTGCCGGTTGAGAAGTAGACGAGGCCGAGTTCCGGATCGATGGCCGGCGTCTGCCACACCGACGCACCGCCGTACTTCCACGCATCGCTGCCCTTCGGCCACGACTCGGAACCCGGCTCCCCGGGTCCTGGAATCGTGTAGAAGGTCCAGACGAGTCGGCCGTCCTTCGCGTCGTACGCCTTGACGCGCCCGCGCGTGCCGCGATCGGCGCCGGCGAAGCCGGTAATCACCATCCCGTCGAAATACACGGGGGCGGACGTGATCGAGAAGTTGTCCTGCCACCGCTCCGCCTGGATCTTCCACGCCACCTTACCCGTGGCGCGATCGATCGCGACGAGTTGCCCGTCGAGCTGACCAAGGAACACCTTGTCCGGCCCGAGCGCGACACCCTTGTTGTTCCAGCCGCAGCAGACGGACGTGATCTTTGGATCGAGGCTGGCCGTGTACTGCCACAGGATCTCGCCGGTGTCGATCGACAGCGCGAACACATCGTTCGCGCCGGTGCTCACGTAGGCGACGCCGTCATGGACGAGCGGCTGCGCAAAGCCTGAGTACTGTGGCGCTGCTCCGG
>Ga0207701_10005589_pt1 | contig 12633 bp, 15 predicted proteins | sample KBSSwiSSwithPhiX_FD_184294 | JGI IMG/M metagenome (GOLD analysis project Ga0207701, IMG submission 184294) | Switchgrass rhizosphere bulk soil microbial communities from Kellogg Biological Station, Michigan, USA, with PhiX - S5 (SPAdes) (version 2) | ecosystem: Environmental > Terrestrial >...
CTGGAACTCGGCGCGCAACCGGTTTCGTCGCGCGAGCTGCTGCACCGGCTCAAGCAGGCCGGACTACGACGACAGCGTCGCGAGCTCCCGCGCGACGTTTGAACGGGCGCGCTCGTCCGTCGCCCGCGACAACAACGCCTCCAAGACCGCGCGCCGACCCGATCGCCACGCGTCGTCATCGACGTGCGCGTACTCGGCTCGCACGTCGCGCGCGTACCGGTCGTACCGCTCCGGCGGCGACAAGAGAATGGCGAGGTCGGCCTCGACGAAGATCGCCCCGTTCTTGTCGCCGCCGACGACGGCGTGCGTGGCCGACAGCTCGATCAACCGCTGCACCTCGCGAATGACGTCGTCGGGGGCGCGCAGCTGCGCGAGCACCTCACCGGCGTATCCCGCGCTGCGGGCTTCGCTGTCCGCGGCGCGTACGTCGTAGATCACATCGTGCAGCCACCCCGCCCACTCGACCTCGACTCCACCGTCGAGCTCATCGACGACCGCGAGCACCTCGGCGATGTGTTCGAGCGTGTGGTAGCGGCGATGCGGCTCGCCGTAGCGGGTCACGACGTCGGCGTAGACGGCGTCGACGACCTCCGCCGGTGCGCCCCATGTCGATGCGAGACGCCGCCAGCGCGCCGTCAGCTCGGACGCGATGCCAGCTTGCGCCACAGCGCGGTGTAGCTCGGGTACTCGAGCTCCGGTGTGACGTACCCCGCGGCCACGAGCTCGCGGTGCAGCTGCGGCAGCCGGCGCCACGGCACGCCCATGTCGACGTGGTGCGACAGGTGGTAGCCGATGTTGTACGGCACCATGAAGAAGCTGGGCAGCCACGACTGGCGCACGGTGTGCGTCGTGAGTCGTCGATCGTCCGATCGCTGCGGAACGCCGTTCTTGTTCCCACCCTTTTCAGAAAGGTCCGGCGGCGCGGGTCCGCGACGCCGACCGGTCGACTCCGGAGTAACAGCCATAGCGCGAGTATAATCCGCGACTCCCATGCCGAACTACACCATGAGGCGCGCGACCATCGAAGACGTGGACACTCTCGTCTTGCACCGGATCAGGATGTTCGAAGACATGGGCATCATGTCGATGCCCGGTGCGAACGCGGGCCGGCTCGAGGCGGGGTTCAGGTCGTGGCTCCTTGAACTCCTGCCCGCGGGCACTTACGTCGCCTGGGTCGTGGAGGCAGCGAGCGCAGATGGACCTGCGCAAATAGTGGCCGGTGGAGGCGCAACGCTAATCCCCTGGCCGCCCGGCCCCCGGTATCCGGGCCACCGGCTCGCCTTCGTCTACAACGTGTACACGGAACCCGCGCATCGCGGCCGCGGACTGGCGCGCCGTGTGATGGACGCCATTCACGAGTTCTGCCGGGCTGAAGGCATCGGCTCACTGGCCCTCAACGCAAGCACGTCAGGCCAGCCGCTGTATGAATCGCTCGGGTATCACGTCACTCAGAGCCCGATGATGTTTTTGTCGCTGACCTGAGGCGGGGTATAATTCACAGGTTCTGGGCCCGCTGCGGGCCGCCGGTCTGGACCAGACACCGGTTACCCACGACGGAGAGTTTCGCGAGCATGCCGTTCATCATCACAGACCCGTGCATTGAAACCAAGGACACCGCCTGCGTCGACGTGTGTCCCGTTGATTGTATTCACCCGCGCAAGGACGAACCGGAGTTCGCCGCCGCGGCAATGCTCTACATCCATCCGGAAGAATGCATCGACTGCGGCGCCTGCGTGCCGGCTTGCCCTGTCGCTGCCATCTACGAGAGCATCGATGCGACGCCGTCGCACCAGAAGATCCTCATCGAGGCCAACGCGATCTACCGGATCGGCGATGCAGCCGCGGTCGAAAAGGCGGAAGCGCTCGTGAAGGCCCACGTCGAAGCGCACGCCGAGATCATGGCCATTCCGCCAGAAGAGCGGCAGGCTGCGCACGCGAAGTTCTGACGATTCGAGATTGCAGCGTGTAGATTTGAGATTCCAGATTTGAGATTGCAGATTTCAGATTGCAGATTTGAAGCGTCGCTTCGGTCTGCGTCTGAAGCCTGCCGTCACTCCCGCTGAACCCGCTTCTCCGACGATCCAGTTCGCGCATCCTTCCTGAACGCTGCCGTCTGCAACTGCCGTGAAAGTCGCCACCTGGAACGTGAACGGAATCCGCGCCAGACACGCGCAGGTCCAGGAGTGGGTCGAACGCGAACGGCCGGATGTGGTGTGTCTGCAGGAAATCAAGGCATCCTCCGACCAGGTGCCCGCCGCGCTGTGCGAGATGGAGGGCTACTGGTGCTACTGGCACGGCGGCAAGGGCTACTCTGGCGTCGCCCTGCACGTCAGCAAGTCGATTGCGCCCGACCGGCCGGTCTTCAGCCACCCCGAGTTCGACTTCGAGAACCGGTTCGTCGAGGTGGCGCTGCCTTCCGGATTGACCGTCGCCTCCATCTACGTGCCGAATGGCGGCAAGGACTTCCCCGCAAAGGTGCGGTTTCTCGAAGCCATGGACGCCTATGCCGCGAAACTGCAGAACGGCGGACGCCCCGCGATCCTCTGTGGCGATCTGAACATCGCACGCACGGAGCGCGACGTGCACCCGAAGGAACGAAAGCCGCGGGCGATCGGCCAACTCCCCGAGGAGCGCGCCATCCTCGAGCGGATCATCAGCCGCGGCCTGGTCGATGTCGGCCGCGCCGTGGACCCTGACAACGACGGCCTGTTCACGTGGTGGGCGCCATGGCGCAACATGCGACAGCGCAACATCGGGTGGCGGCTCGACTACGTGCTTGCCAGCCATTCGATCGCCAGCCGCACGCTGTCATGCCCGGTTCAACACGAGGTCGGCACCAGCGACCACGCTCCGGTCGTCTCGACCTTCGACTAGCATTGCCCTATGCCCGTCCTTGACCGTTTCCTTCGCTACGTCCAGATCGACACGCAGGCCGACGAGAGCTCGACGAGCTATCCGAGCACTGATACGCAGCTGGTGCTCCTGCGCAGCCTGGTCGACGAGCTTCGCGCCATCGGCCTCGACGACGCGGCCATCGACGAATACGGCTACGTGATGGCCACCATTCCAGCATCGACGGCCAAGCCGAATGTGCCCGTGATTGGTTTCATTGCGCACGTGGACACCTCACCAGAGATGCCGGGCGCAGGCGTGAAGCCGATCGTGCACAGGGCGTGGGACGGCAGGGACATCGTGCTGCCTGAGGCGCCGGACGCGGTCCTTCGGATGAGCGAGATCCCGGCTCTCGTCGAACAGGTTGGCCACGACATCGTCACCGCCTCCGGCACGACGCTTCTGGGCGCAGACAACAAGGCTGGCGTCGCCGAAATCGTCACCGCCGCGGAGTACCTGGTCCGGCACCCGGATGTTCTTCACGGGCCGATCCGCATCGGGTTCACGCCCGACGAAGAGGTGGGGCGCGGCACGTTGCACTTCGACGTAAAGAAGTTCGGCGCCACCTGTGCGTACACCATGGACGGCGGACGTCGCGGCGAAGTCGAGATCGAGAGCTTTTCTGCAGACGCCATGACCTTCACGTTCCATGGCTTCAACACGCACCCCGGTTACGCCAGGGGACGGATGGTGAACGCCATCAAGGTAGCCGCGGCCTTCATCGACAGCCTGCCGCAGCACACGCTCTCGCCTGAAACCACCAGCGAGCGCGAGGGGTTCGTGCACCCGTACGTCGTCAACGCATCGGTCGAGACAACCAGCGTCCGCCTGCTCGTCAGGGACTTCGACACCTGGGGCCTGGCGGAGAAGGAACGCATGCTCGAGGCGCTGGCGCAGAAGGCGGTCGATCGGCATCCCGGTTCGCGCGTCGAGTTCGTGCGCGAAGAGCAGTACCGGAACATGCGGGAAGTGCTCGACTCGATGCCGCAGATCGCCGAGTACGCGGAAGAAGCCGTCCGGCGGGCCGGCCTCGAGGTTCATCGGCGGGCCATCCGCGGGGGGACCGACGGTTCCAGGCTCTCCTTCATGGGTCTGCCCACGCCGAACATCTTTGCGGGCGAGCACAACTTTCACTCGAGGCTGGAATGGGTCTCCGTGCAGGACATGGAGAAGGCGGTCGAGGTCATCGTCCATCTCGCCCGCCTCTGGGAAGAGCGCGCCTAGCGCTTCTTTGTGGTGCGACTGGCCGACTTCTTTCGCGTGGACGCGGCTTTCTTTTTCGGTACCTTCCCACCGGCCGCTCGTGCCTCGCTCAGCCCGATTGCAATGGCCTGCTTCCGGCTGGTGACCTTGCGGCCTGAGCTCGAACGGAGTGTTCCGCGCTTCCGTTCGTGCATCGCCTTCTCGACCTTGTCCTGCGCCTTCCTGCCGTACTTCGCCACAAATCACTCCCTTCGGTAGAACGCCGGTAGATAAATTGCAATGCTCGTTCCGCTGAGATGAAGAAGCTCTGGTACAACATCTCGTAAGGTTTTCGAGGAGGTTGAACGATGCGACGATTGATTGCGGCCGCACTGCTGGGAGCCGTGGCCGTGACCCCGCTCTCTGCTGCCCTGTCCGAAAGCGAAGCAAAGCGGATTGACGATGCCGCCATCGTGCTTCGCGAACTGCACGCGGCGCCAGACCAGGATGTCCCGCTGGATCTGTGGCAGAAGGCGTCCTGCGTCATGGTGATTCCCTCACTGAAGAAGGCTGCGTTCATCCTGGGCGGCGAATACGGCAAGGGACTGATGAGTTGTCGCTCGGATGCCTCCTGGAGCCCGCCCGTATTCATGCGGCTCGGCAAGGGCAGCTGGGGCCTTCAGTTCGGCGCGCAGACAATCGACCTTGTCCTGCTCGTGATGAACGACAAGGGTATCGACAAGCTGCTCGGCAATGGCGTCACGCTCGGGGCGGAGGCGTCGGCGGCAGCGGGCCCGGTCGGGCGTGATGCCCGCGCGGCCACCGACCTCCAGATGCGAGCGGAAATCCTGTCCTACTCGCGCACGCAGGGCGTATTCGCCGGTGTGAACCTCTCGGGCGGCGCGCTGAAAGACGACCAGGACGACAACGCCGATCTGTACGGCAAAGGGATAACGGCCCGCCAGGTCCTGCTCGAGAAGCGTGTGCAGCTGCCGGGAATCGCCCGCACGTTCATCGACGCTCTCAACCGCTGACCCAACAAAAAGGGGAAGACAGAATGAACTTCTGTCTTCCCCATCGAGATCCGCGAGCGCGCCGAACTGCTGCGCGCGACCCTGGTTGGAATCCTTCAGCGGCTGCGTGCGCGACCGCGGGCCGACTGCGTGCGATCGGCCGCATGGTGTCGCCCCGCCGGCGTCGATCCCCGCCGTCCTGGGGCCTGTGACCGCTGGCCGGGCTGCCCGTCCTCTTCCTCCTGATCGCTTGTGTCGGCCGCCTCGCGGTTCACGAAGCTCTCGGCGATCGACGTCAGCCGGTGATCGGTGTCCTTCTCTTCTTCCAGCGTTTCCTCGAGCAGCGCCGCGGCGTCGCTGTGGCCGAGGATGTCTGCCCAGACGCGAAGGGTTCCATACGACGCAATCTCGTAGTGCTCGATCTTCTGCGCAGCGGCAATCATCAGCGCATCCAGCGTGTCGTCGTCATCGGTTTCGGCGATCATCTGCTGACCCTCTTTGATCAGGTTCTGGACGCCGATGCACTTCTTGCCGCGCGCGGGCATGTCCAGTTGCTCGAACACCTGTTCGAGCCGCTCGATGTGCTGACCGGTCTGTTGCAGATGCGCTTCGAACGCCTCTTTCAACTCTTCAGCACTCGCCTTCTTGATCATCTTCGGGAGCGCTTTCGTGATCTGCTTCTCGGCGTCGTAGATGTCCTTCAGTTCGTCCTGAAAGAGGCTGTCGAGGGAATCAATGCCGGCCATGAATGGAGCCTCCGTTGCCCAATTGGTGAGTGATGTGTGTCCAACCACGGCCGTCATAGCAAGACGCGTGCGCGGAGGCACCACATGAGCACTTGTGCTCGAGGCCTATGCGCTGGCAGGTAGCTGCGAAACTGGAGGTGTGAAGAAAGGAGCGGTGGCGATCGGAGAGGCGGCCACGAAGGCTTCGGGCCTTCGTGGCCGGACCTGGCCTTATCGACCGAGACGCGTAATGGCGACGGAGAATTGTCCCGAGTTATCAGCGTGATGATCGTCGTTGATCCCGAGCTGCAGCCGGCCGTTCGCAGGCATCGGAATCGGCGCCGTGTTGGTGGCGACGAGGAAAGGCGCGCCGTTCCCGACGCGCGCGATCAACGCGCCCACTCCAGAAGTCGGGACCGGAAGCCTGCCACCTGCCTGGATCGGCGAACCGCCCACGCCGGAGCTCGCCTGGCCGGACACCATGATGTCGCCCGATGCGTTGAACTGGATGCGTTCACCGCGCTGAACCGTGATCCCTGTGTCGGTCCACGGCTGGTTGGCCTGGACGGCGATTGTCTGCGCACCCGCCGGAACCTGCGCCGCCTGGCCCGAGGTGGCAACCGCCTGCCCGGCGGCGCGCCCGAGATAGACCTGCGCCACGTCGTTTGATGTGAAGTCGCGCTGACCACTCGGGGTGTCGATCGTCAGCCGCAAAGGACGAGTTCCGCCAACATCGGACAGTCGCCCTTCGAGGACCTGACCGCTCCGAAGTACGACTACCTGCTGGCCCGAGTTGACACGATTCTGCGCATCGTCGGGCGCGGGGCCGCCGACGAACTCAATCGACGCGACATCGCCGCTGCCGATGGTCCGATCCTGGCCGTTTACGCGAACCGCAAAGCCTGAACCATTCATGTCGACCAGTTCTGCGCTGATCCGTTCGCCGCTTTTAAGCACGAGTGTCGAGGGTTCCTGCGCGAGCAGTGCTGCTCCGCCGACCCACCCCGACAGGACAATTCCGCTCATTACTACTATCTTCTTCAACATAAGGACTCCCCTTTGCTAGAGCTGATGGGTGCAACGCCGGTGCCACGCTAGTGATATCCTGACGTCACTGGCATGGACGACACAGTGCTGAATGAGACTGCAAGTTCGAGTGAACCTGAGCTCGAATCGGAACTGACCGGCGCGGAAGCGGCCGTGCCACCGGTTCAGTCGGTCGCCGACACAGGTTCTGACGCAGATGTTTCCGGCCCGCTGATGGTTGCCGCTTCGGCGGCAACCGGACTTGCCGAGAGTGCGCCGTTCGAGGCGTTGCAACAGCCGGTGACGTACCAGGCACAGCCCAACGCCTGGCAACGCATCGGCCGCGAAATCTCCGCCGGCGTCCAGACGCTCTTCTCCGCCGCGGTCTACGCCACCCTCATCGTCACGTTCGGCTTCCAGGTGGCCCGCGTCGACGGCCTCAGCATGGCGCCGACGCTCGAAGATCACGACCGCCTGATCGTCAACAAGCTGGTATACGAGCTTGGCGACCCGCGCCCCGGCGACATCGTGATGCTCTATTACCCGCTCAATCCCGAGAAGATGTTCGTCAAGCGGGTCATCGCAAGCGAGGGAGACGTCGTTCGCATCGTCGACGGACACGTGTACGTCAACGATATCCCGCTGCACGACGATTACGTGCCCGAGGAGTTCCGCAGCCACGACGACTGGGGCCCCACTGTCATCCAGCAAGGCTACTACTTCGTGATGGGCGACCACCGCAACAACAGCTCGGACAGCCGGCATTGGGGCCAGGTGCCGAAGAAGTACATCGTCGGCAAGGTCAAAGTGCGCTGGTGGCCGCTCCAGGACGCTCGCATCTTCTGACAGCCCTGTGAACCAGCACGCCGTTCTGATCGCAGCCCCGGACCTGCTGCCCGCGCTGAAGGCGCGTCTGGCCGACGAGAACCACGAGTTGCTGGCGTTCAGGGACTCCGAAGCGCTGCGGGCCCTCGAGGTCATCACCACGCGTCGGCCGCCGCTGGTCCTGCTCGAACGCAAGTTCGGGTCGAGCCCGCGCGGCACCGCCCTCATCAATCGGATCAAGGCAGACCCCTCGCTCGTCGATACCGAGATCCGGATCATTGCGCCGGACGGGCACGTTGAACCTGTCGAACCGTCGTCCACTGCTGCCGGGAAGTCGGAGGGCAAGGCGGAAAGCAAGGTGGCAGGAGACGCAGTGCCCGTGCCGTCAGAGGTGCAGTCCAAGTCGCAGGCCACGTCGCCGCTCGATTACCGGGGCACACGGCGCGCGCCCCGCTTCCGCATGTCGGACACGAGAGAAATCCTTGTCGACGGCAACCGCGGAACGCTGATCGATCTCTCCACGCGAGGCGCCCAACTGGTGACCGCCACGGTGCTCAAGCCGAACCAGCGAGTCCGCATCTCGCTGGCAGACGAAGACCGCCCGATCCGGTGCAGCGCCACGGTTGTGTGGGCGTCCTTCGAGATTCCTGCGGGTTCGACACCTCGCTACCGGGCGGGCCTGGACTTCCTCGAGCCCGATGCTGGAGCGCTCGAAGCGTTCATCCGGCGCCACGGCGCGTAGCATGCGGATCGAGGGGCTCGATTTCCTCAGACCGCTTTTAAATCGCGAGCTTGAATCCGGGCAGGCGCTGAACGAACACATCGTCGCGCAGGATGGTGTCGTTGCGTTCCGATCCGGTGGAGACAATCGCAGCCGGCACGCCGGATACCTCTTCGAGGCGCCGGACGTATCGCCTGGCATTCTCCGGCAGGTCTTCGAACCGGCGGACGCCCTTCGTCGTCTGCGTCCATCCAGGCATCGTCTCGTACACCGGCACACATGACGCAAGCTGGCCGACGTCGGACGGAAAGTCGGCCAGGGTCCGATCGCCGCAGCGGTACGCGGTGCAGATGCTGATCTCGTCGAGTCCGTCGAGGACATCGAGCTTCGTGAGCGCAAGCACGTCGAGGCCGTTGATCCGGACGCCGTAACGGGCCGCGACCGCGTCGTACCAGCCGCAGCGCCGCGGCCTGCCGGTCACGGCTCCGTACTCGTTGCCGCCATCGCGCAGCCGCTTGCCCATCTCGTCGTTCAGTTCGGTTGGAAGCGGCCCCTCGCCCACGCGCGTCGTGTAGGCCTTCACGACACCCATCACGCCTCCGATAGCCCGCGGGCCGACGCCGAGCCCGGTACACACTCCGCCAATCGACGCATTCGACGATGTGACGTAGGGATAGGTGCCGTGATCGATGTCGAGCAACGTCCCCTGTGCCCCTTCGAAGAGCACGGACTTGCCCGCGGCGAAGGCTTCGCTCAGCATCAACGACACGTCTCGCACCATCGGTGTCAGACGGCGGCCGATGTCCACTACCTGCGCCAGGACCGACTCCCACTCCATCATCGTGTCGTGGACGAGACGGTTGCGTGCGCTCACGTTGTCGCGCACGCTCTGCTCGAGGCCGCTCGCGTCGGCAAGGTCGCCCACGCGGATGCCGCGCCGCGCGATCTTGTCCTCGTAGGCCGGGCCGATTCCTCGCGAGGTCGTACCGATCTTGCGCTCGCCGCGGCGTGCCTCCGACAGCAGGTCGAGGTCGCGATGGTAAGGCAGGATCAGATGCGCCTTGTCGCTCACGAACAGGCGCCCGTCGACGCTGATGCCGTGCTTCGCGAGCTCATCGACTTCGGCGAACAACGCCTGCGGGTCGACGACGACGCCGTTACCAATGATGCACGTCACACCGGCGTGAAGGATGCCGGACGGAATGAGCCGGAGCACGAACTTGACGCCGTTCACGTAGACAGTGTGTCCGGCGTTGTGACCGCCCTGGTAACGCGCGACGATATCGAAGCGGGGTGTGAGCAGGTCGACGATCTTTCCCTTGCCTTCGTCGCCCCACTGAGCCCCGAGCACAGCGAGATTCATATTCAGACCTACGATTCTACTCTTAAACTTCGCGCCCGACCGCTCCGCGTCTTGCCGCTCGCGGCAGCATCGCGGTGCGATTTCAGATGACACGCGTGAACGCTGACGAGCATCAACGTCAAGGAAAAAACATTTCGGCTTTTCGATTGACAACACTCGCCGCGCTTCTTAAGGTTCTAGTCTTTCGCAATCAGAATCACGCGCATGTTGACGCCTCGCACCACAATCACCCGACGCATCACGGCCGCCCTCGACGCGACCCCTTCACGGATCCCGGTTCTGCTTGGAGGATGCGGCACCGGCCGCACGACACTCCTGCAGCAGGTCCGCGAACGCGTTGGACGCGCGACATCGCAGTACATCGACGTCGAACGGACGGCCACGACACCGGAACGCTTCCACAGGGCGATCTCCGCTGCGTCGCCGTTCTCGTCGCAGGGCGGACCGCTCGGCGCCCGCGCGGCGTTCGATGCAGTGCTCGCCTTCTTCACGCACACACGCGCTTCCGGCGACCAGCCTGTCACCTTCCTGTTGGATGAGTTTCTCGAACTGCGCACGTTCGAAAGTTTCCCGGGCCTGCGGCGCGTGCTGTACGACTTTGCTGACGGGGTTGTCGAAAGCGGCAATCGCTTCGTGCTGTCCAGCCGGTATACGGCGCGCGCGTTGCGCCTGCTGCGCGATCGCTCTGCCCGGTTCGAGGTCATTCACGCGCCCGCATTGAGCGTGGAAGACACGCTCGACATGCTCGACCTGCCAGGCGGACCGACTGCCGACAGCGAATTCACGGCGCGCACCGTCCACGCACTGGCCGATGGTCGTCCGTCGTACGTGAACGCGCTCGCTGCCAAGCTGCGCCACATGCGCGACACGGGTGCTGCGGGCGGTGACGATGCGGTCAGCGCGCTGGCCGCGCTGATGGGTTCCGGTGGCCGCCTCGCGCACGACTGCAACTTCTGCTATGAACTTCGCCTGCATCGGGCGCGCGGATACGGCGCCCTGAAGGCGATCCTCGAAATCCTCGCGGATGAAGAAGGCCTGACGCTGACCGAAATCTCACAGCGGCTGCAGCGTACGCCAGGCTCGACGAAAGACTACCTGTCGTGGCTCGAAGACGTCGACCTGGTCGTCTCCCGGCAGAAGCGATACAGCTATGTCGACCCGATGCTGCGCGTCTGGGTGCGCCTGCACTGCCGTCCGATGCCGCCGACCGATGACGAACTCGCCCGCGAGGTGCATCGGTATGCGTTACCGCGTCTGCCGCAGCCGTCCGAGGCAGCGCTCGTGATGGCATCCGCAGGGTCTGCGCCGGCCGACGAGGATCGCAAGCCGTGGGGCATCATCGAGATCGATTGAAGTTCGGGGTTGCCCGCTCTCGGACCGTCGGGTCTGAAACGCTCTCTTAGACGTCGCCGCCCTCACCCAACCGCACGAGCGCGAGGCGCGCAGCTTCCTGCTCCGCCTCCTTCTTGCTCGGTCCGATCGCCTCGGCAAGTGAGTCGCCGCCAACGAACACCGCAACCTGGAACTGCTTGCGATGGTCGGGCCCCATGGTCCCGGTCAATCGATATTCGGGAAGCGGTCGCTCGCTCGCCTGAAGGTGCTCCTGGAGCGCGGACTTGAAATCCTGGCCGGCAAGCCCGCCCTCCTTCACCTCACCCAGCAGCGGACCGAATTCACGAAGGATGAACGCGCGCGCCTGCTCGATTCCGCCGTCCAGGTAAATCGCGGCGATGAGCGCCTCGTATCCGTCGGCGAGCAGCGCCTGTTTTCGCCGGCCTCCGGTTTTCTCCTCACCACGCCCCAGCAGCAGGTGATCGCCGAGTGCCAGCCGCTCGGCCTGTCTCGCAAGGGTCGCTGTCGACACGAGCGAGGCCTTGACCTTCGATTTTTGTCCTTCGTTGAAGCCCGGGAAGTCGCGGAACAGCATATCGGCAATGACGAAGCCGAGGACGGCGTCGCCGAGGAACTCGAGCGACTCGTTGTCCGCCACGCCGCCGCTCACGTCCTCGTTTGCCCGAGAGGTGTGCGTCATCGCGTGCTCGAGCATGCCGCGATCGCGGAACCGGTACTCGATACCGCGCTGCAGGCCCTCGAATTCATCGCGCAGGCGAACCACCTGTCCCGTCTGCAGTTCGGTGCGGTGCCCCTCGATGATCCGCCTGGCTTCGTCGGCTTCCTCGGGGTGAACCGCGATACGAACCTCGCCAAGCTCGCTGACCGAGAAGGGAAAGAGCGATCGCGAGGTGGCCGACGACACGATCGGCATGACGCCGTTCGCCTCGAGCAGGCCGCGGACGACGTCGGCCTCCACGGGAGAGCGCGTGCTGAAGATGGTGATGAAGTCGCTCACAGCGGCGCCATCTCCGCCACCGGCGACGACTGACGCGAGGCGCCGGCCAGCTCGTCGATCCGCAACAGGATCATCGTCATGTCGTCGTGCTGCGGCGCTTCACCGACAAACGCCGCGATCTCCCGGAGGATGCGCTCGCGCAACTCGTCCGACGGCAGGTGGGAATGCTCCTCGACGATTCGTCCGAGGCGGTCTTCGCCGAAGCAGTCGTCGGCGTCGTTCATCGCCTCGCTGATGCCGTCGGTGAACAACACGAAGATGTCGCCTTCGTGGATCGGCAGCGTCTGCTCTTCGAGGAGACGTTCGAAGATCTCGCCTTTATCCAGGTTCAGACCGAGCACCATGCCATCGGGCGCGAGCAGGCGCAGGCCACGGCTCGGCGCGTTCGGCCCTGGACAGCACAGCAGCGGCGTGTGTCCGGCCCGCGCGTACGTCAGCGTCCTGGCGCGCGTGTCGACGATGGCGTAGATCATCGTGATGAAGCTGCGCGAGTTCAGGTGCTCGGCGATGATCTGGTTGGCCGTGATGAGCAGGTC
>Ga0207701_10005590_pt1 | contig 12630 bp, 11 predicted proteins | sample KBSSwiSSwithPhiX_FD_184294 | JGI IMG/M metagenome (GOLD analysis project Ga0207701, IMG submission 184294) | Switchgrass rhizosphere bulk soil microbial communities from Kellogg Biological Station, Michigan, USA, with PhiX - S5 (SPAdes) (version 2) | ecosystem: Environmental > Terrestrial >...
GAGGGGCGCCGTAGCCAAGCGGTAAGGCAGAGGTCTGCAAACCCTCCATCCCCGGTTCAATTCCGGGCGGCGCCTCCAACTTCACTGAACGTCTTCACGGGTTTCGCTTTCGCTTGCCGGCGAAGGCCCCCGCCTGTCGATATTTGTCCATAGCTCGCCGAGTGGCGTTCATCGCCGCGCGCAGATCTCCGTCGCTCACGATGTTGTAGCGGTCGAAGGACGCGACGCTCCACGATCTCGCGCCGTCGGCTCCGTCGCGATGTTAGCCGGCCGCTCGCTCGATCTTGGTCCACTTGGCCAAGTCGAAGCGATCGCCTGGCTTCAGCCAGTAGTACCACGAGCCATTGTGATTGACGTTATCGTAGATTGCGACGCGTCCGGAGCCGAGCACCTCAAACGTGTTCTGGCGAACGAGGATTGCAGCGTCGTCGTCGAGGCCAATGCCGAGGATGTCCGGATGCGCATCGACGACGTTCACCAGCTCGGCATCGCGTTTGGCCGACGTCAGGTGCGGATTTACTGCGACGTTCGTCAGCCAACCGAAGCCTGTCGTACGGCCTGGCGCCATTAGAAGAGGCTTGTCAGGGCGACCACGAACCACGAACGATCCTTGGATGATGGCCCCAGCGGAACTGCCGAAGATTACGCCGCCTCGGGCTAGGACTGCGTTCAACTCTCTTTCTGTGCGGGTCCCTAAGTACGCATCCGCGTATCTGCCCGCATTGCCTGCCACAAGATAGACTCCCGTCGCTGACCTGAGTGGCGCCACGAATGCGTCCGAGTTCGCGACTGTGCGATCGCGCGTATGGATCACCTGCACGATGTCGACGCCCAGCCACGCCTTCAACCACTCTTCATATTGCTTCCACTCCGCTCGATCGCGCTCCCAGTCCGGGTTCAGGATCGTGTTGTGCTCGCCAAAGCGAATCGATGAGGGGCCTGTGGCGAACACGACAATCTGCGCGCGACGCCCTCCGGCCATCTCCACGAAGCGCGCAACAATGGGCGCCGTGGCACCGCCTCCGTCGACGATGAGCGTGCCGGCAGCGGGTCCTGCCGACTTCTGGGCGGAAATACCAACTGCGCACAGCTCAACAATCATCAGGACCACAGCGGTTCGATAGAGCCCGGCGAGTCCGAACTGCGTTGTCTTCATCAGGGGAATTCTTCGATACGCCGGCTACGCAAACCGGCCGTGGCCCGACCGCCGCGCCGGCATCCCGTAGCTTTTGGTGGCACGCTGGATCGCAGCTCTGTTAGGAAGATCGCCAAATGTCGGAGTTCCTTGGGAGCCTGAGCGCGTTGCGCGTGATGCTGGTTGCGTCCAGGGGACACTGTCGGCGCGTGACCTGTCCTGTCACGCCCACCAGAGATGATGGCGAATGGGTTCTCGACGTCGCCGTTCACAACGGGAACCAGCTGAGGGCCACCACCTGACCAACCACGAGTTCCTCGAGCGCGTCGGTGCTGCGGGCTTTGAGCCGCGCGAACCCGCGATGGCCGGGGGGCTCGAGGACCACCAATTCGCGGCCGTCCCACGCGCAGTAGGCGAGGATGACGCGGCCCTCGAAGCGAATCGCGTACGGCTCGCGCGAGTCGATGACGACGGGCAGTGGCCGGGAGACAACGGCGAAGGTCGGCCGTGTTTCTGGGTAGGAGGGCCGGCGGCGCAGGCGCTCGAGATCGTCGTCGTCGATCAAGCAGGCGATGGGCCGCACCAGGTCGGCCTTGCCCTGGATCAGCCGTTCGACCTGGCTGCGGCTGACATAGGCCGCACGCTTGCCACGAAAACGATCCGGATCGGCGCCGGCAGGGTAGACGGCGATTGTGTCCGCAGAGCTCTCGTGCGGTTCCACCTCAGAGTGACGACTCCAGCCTCGCGCGGGGGATGAGCCTGGCCCCGTGGCCCGGGCCAGCATCGACGCGATCTCGGGCGTCCCCGGCCGTGGCGCGTCCTCCTTGCTGGCGGCCGCCTCGATGTTCGTCTCCCAGGCGTCGCGCAGCGCCGCGTCGTACTCCTGGCGCTGCTGGAGCACTTCGGACGGCATGTGCGGTGACACCCGCATCGACGACCACTCGAGCAGCAGGTCGCGGTCGAGGCCCAGCACGCCGGCGAGCTTCTCCGCGACGTCTCGCCGCGGCGGCAGCGTCCCGTGTTCCATCAGCGCGATGAGTGACACGGACGTCTGGCCGATCCCGACCTTCTCGGCGAGCCCCGCCAGCGACAGGCCCAGGGCGAGCCGCCGCTCACGGATCATGCGGCCGATGGGATGGTCAGTCGGCTTGGGCGTTCGACCGCGCCGGCGCGGATAAGGATCGGGAGCTTGATTTTCGTAATCCACTTATTTATAATTTAGTTATTCAAATCGAGTATACGCCCTCCACGGCCCGAAGGGGCCAGGACGGCGCTCAGCCTTGGAGGGCCAGATGCAGCAGCTCGCAGCGTTCCTGTCGTCGCTTTCTCTCGGTTCGTCCCGGTCCGTGGCCGGCCTGACTGTCTTTCCCCTCCTGAGACAGCCGGCGCCCGAGCCATGGTACGACACTCTCACGGAAGCGGTCGGCGCCCACATGGCACGCGTGACGGAGGTTTCGGACGCGGGCCGGGTGCCCGAACTGCAGGTCGTCAACGACAGCCCGCGCCACGTGCTCATCGTCGACGGCGAGGAACTGGTGGGCGCCAAGCAGAATCGCATCGTCAACCTGACGATCCTCGTGCCGCCGAAGACCAGCCTTACCATTCCAGTGTCGTGCGTGGAGGCGGGGCGTTGGCGCGAGGTGAGCCGCGAGTTCACGCCGGCGCAGCATGCCTACCACTCGAGCGGCCGCCGCGCGAAGGTCGAGCAGGTCTCGATGTCGCTGCGCAGCGACGGCGCGCGGTCGTCGGACCAGAGCGCGATCTGGGGCGAGATCGAGATGAAGTCGGCGCGGATGGGCTCGAACTCCCGCACGCGCGCTGCCAGCGCGATGTACGACAACGAGCGGCACAACCTGGACAAGTTCGTGGAGGGACTGCCGCCGCAGGACTGGCAGGTGGGCGCTGTCTTCGCGATTCGGGGACAGATCGCGGGCCTCGACGTCTTCGACTCGCCGCGCACCTGGGCGTCGCTGATGCCGAAGCTGGTGCGGAGCTACGGCCTCGACGCGCTCGACCGCGGCATCGGTGGCGACGGCTTCGCGGAGCCCAGCCCGGGCCGTTTCCTCGACGCCGTCAGCGCCGCGCAGTGCACCTTCTATCCTGCCGTCGGCGCAGGCCGCGATCTACGCGTCGAAGGCGGCGGGATCCTTGGCGCGGCCCTGACCACCGAGCAGGGCGTCGTGCACGCCGTCGCGTTTCCGGCGGCCGACGTCACGCATCCGCGTCCGCGACGCGGAAGCTTCGACCGGCTGCGCCAGTGAACAGGATATTCCTCTGGCTCGATGACGTTCGGCCGGCGCCTCGAGGCTTCACGCACGTCAAGACGATTGATGAAGCCAAGGCGATCCTCGAGACTGGCCGTGTGGCGTTCGCCAGCCTCGATCACGACCTTGGTGCGTGCGACGAGTGCTCGAAGGGAGTGACTCCTGACGAATGGCTCGAGAAGTCCAACTACGCGTCGATGCCGAACTGCCCGCACTTCGGAACTGGCTACGACCTGGTGCGCTGGATGGAAGAGACCGGACACTGGCCAACCGTGTACTGGCCGACTGTCCACAGCGCGAACGCTGTTGGGCGGCGGCTCATGGAGCAGGCGATTGAGCGAGTGCAGCAAAGGCGAGCCGAAGCGGGCGGGAGATTAGCCCGTCGAGAAACGCAGCCGGCCGATGGTCTCGAAGACCAGGCGGGTCGCATGGATCGAGTCGCTCGTCATATGGGGGCCAGGCGGATCGAATCAGTACGGTCTCGGGCCGACCGCAACAGGAAAACCAGAGACACACGCGCCGCTGGCCGGCGCCCGAGCGGGCCGCAACGACCGCGCCGGGCAAAGCCACGCCGAAAGATCTGACTTAGCCGGCGACTTGAGTGATCTTCCGATAACATGGCATTTGTGGCCTGAGGTCTCTATTTCACGCGCACAAGGCACGTTCCGTTCGTTCGACCGCCGCCGCATCGCGCGCTGGGTGCTGTGGGTTGCACTCGCAGTGCACGTCCCGATCGCGGTCGTCGCGGGCGTCAGGAGCCGCATCGTTCGTCCCGGGTCGGATTTCGACAACTACTATGACATCGGCTTGAAGCCGGGCCGTCCGTACCTGGACTTCGCGGTGGAGTTTCCACTCGGGACGGTGGAAGCCTTTCGCGCGATCGCGCCGCTCGCCGGCACGCGGCAGCGGTTCGGCGTGAGCCTGGTGGTCCTCAACGTGATGGCCGACGTCGCGATCGTGTCGGCCTTGTGCTGGGGCTGGGGCATCGAAGCGGCCGCCTGCTATGCCATCGCCGCCGCGCCGCTCCTGGATTTGTTCCTGCTGCGGCTCGACTTGTGGTCCACGGCGTTCGCGACGCTTGCCGTTGCGGCGTGGCGCCGGCAACGGCCTGCGCTGGCGGCGATCGGGTTCGCGGCGGGCGCGGCGTTCAAGCTGTGGCCGCTGACGTTTCTTCCACTCTTGATCGTTCCGTTTCGCGCGCGAAAGATCGCAACGCCGCTGGCCACGGCTGCCGCGGCTGGCATCGTGATCCTCGGGCTATGGCTCTGGGTTGCGGGACCGCTCGGCGTGTACCAAGTGCTCACATTCCGTGGCGCGCGCGGCTGGGAAGTCGAAAGCACCGTTGGCGGTCTGTGGATGCTCTTTGATCGAAGCTCGATGCGCGTCGAATCAGGAGCCTGGCGCATCGGCTCGACCATTGGCCCGATCTCGATCGCGCTCTTCGCCGCCGGAACGCTGACGTCGTCGTGGATGGTATGGCGCGGTGCGCGGACCGGTCATCTCGGAGCGGGATGGGCCGGCGGCATCGGAGCGCTGCTCGCGCTGTCGGCGCTCCTGTCGCCGCAGTTCGCCGTCTGGATGGCACCAGCCGCGGGAATCGCGTGGGCCGAGGGCGATTGGGGCGTCGCACTCATGACTGCGCTCATCGTGTTTCTGACGAACCTCGAGTTCAAGTCGTTCCCGCCGCTGCTGCGGGGCGAGCCGGGAGCGCTGTTCCTCGTCCTCCTGCGCAACGTCGTGTTGGTGCTGTTCGCGCTCAACACCGCGCGACGGCTCGCACGCGCGCCGCTGACGCCGTCCGCGTCCGCCGATCAACCGACGACCTGACCGCGGCCGATCAGATCGCCGATGAGGGTGCCGGCGGCGGCGAGGACCTCCTCCGGTGAAATCGTCTGCAAGCAGACGTTGTTCCCATCGCATGGCGATTGGCGATGGTTGTAGGCGGTGAGGCACGGCGAGCACGACAGCGGCTTGTGCAGGTTGATGGCGCGCGGCGACAGGCTGCCGTAGAGCACCGGCGTCTCAGGTCCGAAGAGCACGATCGACGAAATCGGCGTGAGCGCGGCCATGTGTCCGGTCCCGCCGTCGTTGGTGATCAGCAGCGCGCCGAGGTGCAGCAGCACGACGATCGAGCGGACGGTCTCGGTGTAACCGGTCAGATCGACGCAGTGTTCGCCGGGGCAGGCGTGCTGAATGGTTTGCGCGAGTGCGCGGTCGGCGGCCGTGCCGACGATCGCCACGGCGTAACCTCGATCGACGAACGCGCGCGCCACCTTTGCGAACGACGCGATCGGCCACGCGCGAATGGGAATGAGCCCCGCCCCCGGACAGACGAACACGAGCGGACGGCCCGCGATCGACGGATGACGCCGGTAAAGCGCGTCACGAGCGGATTCGAGCTCGCCCGGCCGTAGCCGGAGCGGCGACAGCCGCGGCGGCGCTGTCTGGAGGAGGCGCTTCGCGGCGGGCATGTCCGTCGACCCGATCGCGTCCGCCAGCGTGACGAACTGCTCCGCGATGTGCTGGTGCGGGTTGTAGAGCACGGGCCTGTTGATCGCGTCGCCCCGATAGAGACCCTCTTGCGTGAACCGATGAAAGCCGACCCTGATCGGCGCGCCGCTCAGGGCCGCGAGGACGGCGCTGACGCGGGCGAACAACTCGAGGTCCAGCACCGCGTCGAAAGCGATCGCGCGCATGCGCCGAACGGCGCGGACGGTGTCTGTCGCCAGCGCGCCAAGCGATCCGATCCGCACCGTGATCACGTGCTCGGCGTCCACGACGTCCATCAGGTCGAGCGCGGCGATGTTCTGATCGGAACAAAGCACGTAGATGGTGGCTGAAGGGTACTTCTGCTTGAGGCGTTCGAACATCGGGCCCGTGAGCACGAGCGCGCCCATCTCCGACAGGACGACGATCAGGATCCGTCGGACGTCGCCGGCTGCAGGTTCGGGACGTCCGCGTCGGGCGAGGCGCGAGGCCCCCCAGCACAACGGCTGGCCGAGAACGCGATCGACCCAACGCTGACGGGCGACACCCACAGTTCTGGATCTTAGCGTTTGCGCCGGCCGATGGTGAAGAAGAGCCCGCCTTCGTGGCCGAGCGTCCACATCCAGCCCACCTGCGCCAGCCACGTTTCGACCGACCAGTCATCGGCCGCGGGTGCGAACAGCTCGCCCGAGTCGTCGCCGAACACCACGCTGGGGAAGGTCCTGAGGTACTCGACGCCGTTATCGCTGAACCACGACCGCACCTCACCAGCCGCGTGACGGTGTTCCTCCGGATGCAGGTATTGATCGCGCAGCCACGCCTGCCGTCGCGACGCGTCAGCCTGGCGGTCACGGAGCACCGGGTCGAACGGCACGAACCGGAAGCCTGTCAGCCGCCCCATCAGGCGCCTGAGCCGCGACGGCATTCGCGCGTACCTGTTGTACACCCCGACGACGATGACGCCGCCCGGCTTCGCGAGGCGCGCGAGCGTCGCGAATGACTCGCGAGGATTCGGCGTATGGTGCAGGACTCCGGCGGAGTACACGACGTCGAACGCCCCCGCACCCAGGCCGGGCCGCAGCAGGTCTGTTTCAACGAACTGCACGCGCCCGACGCCAAACCGGCGAGCCGCGGCGGCGCCGAGCGCGAGCGACGCGCGCGTCAGGTCGGCGCCGATGACGACGCGGTCCGCGCGCGCGAGGTAGAGGCACATCTGGCCCGTCCCGCAGCCGATCTCGACGATCCGCGCATCCCCGGCAATGGCTCGATCGAGCAGGCGGACGAACTCGCTTCGCCCGGCGCGGGCGCGAAGCGCGGTCAGGCTGTCGTTCGGCGGATACCCTGGAAACGGCGCTCGTTCGTAGAAGCGGCGCACCACTTCCGTGCGCGCGTCACCCGGCAGTCGAAGGTTGGGAATGCCGTCGGCTGCGTCGTACGCCGCGCCGCACGAGACGCAGAACCAGGCCGGCGAGAGCACGCCGCCGCAAGCCGGGCACGCCAGCAGCTCCCGGAAGCGGTCCACGTCTCAGAAGATGGCGTAAATGAACGGCGCCAGCGCCTCGACCGTCGTCGCGATGATCAGCACGAGGCCGAACACGCAGAGGAACACGGCCAGTGGAATCAGCCAGCGCTTGTGCGTCTGGTCGCGCCAGAGACCCCGCGCGAGATCCGCCACGGATCCGCCGGCGCTCCCGACCATGATCAAACGGTGCCGGAGCCCGCCGCGCTTTCTGAGACCCATGTCGTCCCCTCCATCAGGCGCCGGGCCGCGGAACTGGGCTGCTTCTTCACCACGGTCGGCGCGGCGACGAGCGTGTCGATGCCGCAGCGTCGGAACGTCGAGTACCCCTCCAGCGCGCGCGTAACGATCGGCTCCCCGGCGACGTTGAACGAGGTGTTGAGCAGCACGGGAATCCCGGTGCGGCGTCCGTATCCCTCGAGGAGCGCGTGCAGCCGGGGGGCCATGTCGCGCTCGAGCACCTGGACGCGTGCCGATCCGTCCACGTGCGTCACAGCTGCCAGTCGATCGCGCCATTCGCGCCTGACCGGAAACACGCCCGACATGAAACGCGCGAGCCTGGCGCCGCCCGCCGGCAAGTCGAAATAGCGGTGCGCCGCTTCGGCCGTGACGACGGGCGCGAAGGGGCGGAACTCCTCGCGGCTCTTGATGTCGCGGTTGAGCCGATCGCGCATCTCGCGCGAGTGCGGCGCGGCGAGAATGCTGCGATGACCGAGCGCACGCGGCCCGAACTCGGCCGCGCCGTCCATCCAGCCGACGATGCGGCCGGCAGCCAGGTCCTCGACGACGTACTCGACGAGCGCGGCATCTGCAAGCCGCTCGACAGACTGGCTGTCTTCGCCGGCGGCGCGCGCAAGCTCCTCGGCATCAACGGGAGGTCCCCAGAACGGATGGTCGGGGATGTCGCGGTCCGGATTCCGGAAGTAGATCCGATCGGCGTACAGCGCCGCTCCCAGCGCGCAGCCGGCATCGCCGGGCGCCGGCGGAACGAACAGGCGTTCGAAGCCCGACTGCGCAAGAATCCTGGCGTTGGCCACCCCGTTCAGCGCGACGCCGCCGCCGAAGCAGAGGTCGGAGAGGCCCGTGTCCCGCTTGAGCTGTGCAGCGATCGACACGAGGATGTCCTCGAGCACGCGTTGCACGCTCGCGGCGCAATCGGCGAAGCGCTGGCCCTCGGCCGAGTCCAGATCGAGCGGGTCGTAGCGGTTGCGTGCCGGTCCGAACAGATCGACGAATTTCGAGGAGTACGATCGGCTCGCGGTCGTCTGGAATTCGAAGTACTCGGGCGCCAGCGCGAACGCGCCGTCGGGCGTCCTCTGAATCAGCTTGCCGACCTGCTCCGTCATCCTCGGCGTACCGTAGGCGGCAAGGCCCATCACCTTGTATTCGTCCTCGTTCACGGCAAACCCGAGGTACGCCGTGAAGGCCGAATACAACATGCCGAGCGAATCCGGGAATCGAACCTGACGGTGCAGGTTGATGCTGCTGGTGCCATCCGCACGCCGCTCGCCCTGGCCGATGGTCAGCGTGGCCCATTCACCGACGCCATCGGCGGTCAGGATCGCCGCCCGGTGTGTCGGGGCAGGAAGGAACGCCGCGGCGGCATGCGCCGCGTGGTGATCGGTGAAGAGGATCTTCTCTTTCGGCACGCCGAGATGCGACGCGATGATCCCGCGAACCCAGACCTTCTCGCCAAGCGTGTTCTTGATCGCGGTCGGAAAGGACCTCCACGACGAGGGAAAGCTGCGGAGCATGCACGTCAGGATCCGGTCGAACTTCAGCATGCTGCGCTCGTAGAAGACCACGGCGTCGAGGTCGTCAACGTCGAGACTCCCGCGATCCAGGCACCACTCGATCGCGTGCATGGGGAACCCCGCGTCGTTCTTCCGGCGCGACAGCCGCTCTTCCTGAACGGCGCAGACCGGGAGGCCATCGACGACGAGCGCCGCCGCCGAGTCGTGGTAGTGCGCCGAGATCCCCAGGATCTTCATGATCAATACAAGCTGCGGGGCGAGTCGTCGCGGCCGGAAGGAATCGGGGTCCATCCCCGGGGCTCACGCCGCTCGGCGCGTCTGGCCATCCACGCGAACGGCGGAAGCAGCACGAAGTAAATGATGGTGAGCATCGTGTTGCCGAGGACGCCGGCAAGCGCCGCGGCAACGCGGAGGTAGCGATTCCACAGGCGCTTGGCCCGCGCGTGCCACACGTGCCGCCGGTAGGTCTGCGGCGCGATGCGGGCCAGCTGCGCATATGTGTAATTCATGTGGAACACCTCGTCGCGGAGGATTTGCTCGAAGATCTCCCGCGTCGCGGGGTCGTCGTCTACGAGCTGCCGATAGATGGCGAAGCGGCCGGCGGCGGATTTCTCGGCTACGTGCAGGAAGGCGAGCAGCCGGTGATCGGGCTCGCCATCGATCTGCAGATCGTCCAGCCCGTGGCCGCCGGGCAGCGGGTTCCCGCTGAAGAGCACCGCGCCCCGGGAAGGCCGGGCGCGAAACAGGGCCGCACCGCGCTCACGAAACATGACGCCGTGCCGGAGCTCGTCGATGGCGTGCTCCAGGTAAAGCCGCCGCAGCAGCGGATCGGGCGTGACCTCGGCCGCTCGCACGATGTCGCGCCCGCCGTCGGTCTCGACGTCGGCGAATGTCAGCAGCTTTCGCAGGCGGCGGTCGACGTCGGACCACACCCATTGGTGCACCGGCCGCATCAGTCGATCGAGTGGCGTTCCGCGCTGCCCGCGAGACATGGCCTTCGCCGAGGGTAGCATAGGGACGAATGATGAGTCCGTCCGTGCCTCGGGCCAGGGCCGTCGAGGTCGGGATCGCGGTCATCGGAATCGCGCTCGCGGCCTGCGCCCTCGGCGCCAGGCAGACATGGCTCGATCGACACTTTTTACCGTCGTTCTTCCTGCCACGTCACTGGTACGTCCTGATCGAAACTATCGTCCGCGTCTTTATCGGTGCCAGTGGGTTGCTGCTGGCCGTGGTCGTGCGCTCGCGCCTCGCGCGGGTGATCGCCAATCACCCCGGTGACGGTCTCCGCATCGTCGCGGCGATCGTGCTTGCGCTCGCAGCCGGCGAGTGGGTCATGCGTCATGTGCACCTGGGCCCGACGGAGTGGCTGTCGTCCGGGGAGGAGCCGCGGCGGCTGCCCGATGACCGCCTCGGGTGGGTGTTGATGCCGGCACGAACGGGTCACGCCAGCATCGGCGGGCGCGGGATCGACTACGCCGTCGATCCCGCCGGATACCGCGTGCGGCATTTGGACGATCCGGTCGATCCGGCCCGCCCGGCGCTGGTGTTCGCGGGCGAATCGGTGATGTTCGGCGAGGGACTTCGATGGGACGAGACGATCCCCGCCCAGGTGGGCGCGAAGCTTGGAATGCCGGTGGCGAATCTTGCCGTCCACGGTTACAGCAGCGATCAGGTGTACCTGCGCCTCGAGCGGGAGCTGCCTCGCTTCCAGCAGCCGATTGCCGTGGTGTCGCTGTTCATGACCGCACTGTTCGGCCGCAATCTCGACGAAGACAGGCCGCATCTCGGTCCTGGTCTCGTGTGGCTGCCCGCGCAGACCACCACGCGGCTCGCCTCGCTCATACATTTGATCGTGCCGTTCCGCGCCGAACGGACGGTGGAACGGGGCGTCGGCGTGACCCGCGCTGTATTCCACGCCACCGCCGACCTCGCGCGCGCACGCGGTGCGACGCCCCTCATCGTCGTGCCGCAGTTCGGCCCCGAGGATCGCGCCGAGGAGGCGCTCAGGCGCAGAGTTCTCGATGATGTGCCATACCTGCTGGTGGTGGTTGATGCCGATTGGCGCCTTGCGTGGGACCGGCATCCGAACGCACGGGCCGCCGGCGTCATAGCGGACGCGATCGCAGCTCGGCTGCGCGACGATGCTTCCTACGCACCTCGACCGTGATGGAGCAGTCACAATGGTTGTATGCGACTCGCGCTCGCTGCGGCCATGGTGGCTTCATTGCTGGGGGAAGGCCAGGCCGTCGCCGATCCGGTGTCAGTCCGCTTCTCCGAGGGCAGCCTGCACGGCTTCTTGTCTCTGCGCGGGCCCGACGGCAGGACGCTGGCCACCGGCGATCTGCTGCAGACCGTCGCCGCTGGCCGCGTCACGGCGAGGCTCGTGTTCACGTTCCGCGACGGCTCGGTCAGCGAGGAGACGGCAGTGTTCTCGCAGCGCGGGCACTTCAAGCTGATCTCCGACCACCTCGTGCAGAAGGGCCCGGCGTTCCCGCGTCCGCTCGACCTCGCGATCGACGTCAGCACCGGCGAGGTCACCGTTCGCTACACCAACGATCACGGCGAGGAGAAAGTCGAATCGGAGCGCATGGAGCTGCCGGCGGACCTGGCAAACGGCCTGATCACGACGCTGCTCAAGAACCTGCGCGCGACGTCAACGACGCTGTCCATGGTGGCGGCGACACCGAAGCCGCGCCTGGTGAAGCTGAAGATCACGGCAGCCGGCCGCGACTCCCTTACGATCGGCGGTGTCGGGCGAAAGGCGCTGCACTACATACTGAAGGTGGACATCGGCGGCATCGCCGGGGTGGTTGCGCCGCTCATCGGCAAGCAGCCGCCGGATTCCCACGTCTGGATCCTGCAGGAGCAAGTCCCTGCATTCCTCCGATCGCAGTCGCCGATGTTCGCAGACGGGCCGCTCTGGCAGATCGATCTCATCGCGCCGACGTGGCCGTCCCGGTGATAGTGCACACTGCGCCCGCCCGGTCGTGTCACCCGAATCCCCTCGGACAAACCTGAGCGCCTACCCGGTGAAGAGGATCCGCGGCACTGCAGATCTGCGCAGTCCTGATCGCTGAGCCTCCGCCGCCCGGACCACCGGGCGGCACTTCATCAATTCTGCCGGCCGTCCGCCTCAGCCAATACAGCCTTCGTCACAAAAGGCCGATGAACTGAGCGGTGGCGACCACGCCCGGCGACTCGGACTGTGTCCCTCGGTGGATGAGCAGGCTTCTGCTCGTCCTTTTGGTCTACGTCGTTGGCACCAGCCTCTGGATGGTGACGGGCGCGGGTGGCGCCAGGACGCAGCACTACGTGGGCCTGCTGGCCGACGGGCCCGCCAACCTCGTCGCGGTGATCCTGACTGCCGCCGCGGCTCTCCGGCTGCCCCGCGGACCGCTCCGCACCGGCTGGGGCCTGATCTCGGCGGCGCTGGCGCTGTATTTCGTCGGCACGGTCATCGGACAGGCCTCC
>Ga0207701_10005591_pt1 | contig 12630 bp, 8 predicted proteins | sample KBSSwiSSwithPhiX_FD_184294 | JGI IMG/M metagenome (GOLD analysis project Ga0207701, IMG submission 184294) | Switchgrass rhizosphere bulk soil microbial communities from Kellogg Biological Station, Michigan, USA, with PhiX - S5 (SPAdes) (version 2) | ecosystem: Environmental > Terrestrial > Soil...
AGCCGACAATATAGTTAACCAAATCAGTAAGTCATAATATTGCGGAAATTGATTTCTTAAGACGCATTACACTTTTAAGAAAGATGATCCTTCGCTTAAAATAAATAGTGTATTCATTCATTCGTTCCCTGGACCTATTTAACGCAATTTATGCGGCAAATAACCTGGCTTTTCGCCGCACACCTGGCATTAAGTCTCTCCTCACAAAACCTTCCTTACTTCCGCTCATCAGCGAATTTGTCAATTCCAGAAAAAATTATTTACCGATATAACTATTTGGATAATAGTTAGTTGTATAGTAATTTATGACTCATTACCGAGTATCTCCTAAAAAATTAGTTTGTCTCCTAATGAATTAGTAGTAAAATTGCTAAAGGATTATTTTATAGGAATCCCTGTCGAAAGAGTAAGTCAACAATTCAAAATTTAGAATTTAAAAATTCATAGACAATGATCAAACTGGCTAAGAGAGAAGAACAGATCATGCAGGTATATTGGGACCTGGGTCATGCCTTCATCAAAGAAGTGGTTCCTCACCTGCCCGATCCAAGACCTCACTATAACAGTGTAGCCACCATGGTGAAGATCCTGGAAGAAAAAGGTTTTCTGGATCATGAAACGGTGGGCAATGTATATCGCTACTATCCCAAAATATCAAGAGAGGAATATCAAAAACATGATATGAAGGATATCGTGAAAAAATATTTCGATAACTCCTACCCGCGTATGCTTGCCTTTTTTGCCAAAGAACAAAAACTCACCGAAGACGAATTGAACGAAATCATCCAGTTAATAAAATCGGAGCAACCATGACATTACCATATATCATCACCGTTGCGCTGTTCCTCGCCACCTGCCTGGCATTTTATAAAGTTTTGCTGCGCCGCGAAACTTTTTATAAGGTAAACCGGTATATGCTGATCGGCTGCCTTGCTATTTCGTTTGCACTGCCATTGCTGCCCATACCTAAGCAATTTTCATTGCGGGTACAGAACCAGGAAACGAAAAATGAAATCCGAAGGACGACTCCGCTGATCGGGATGCCTGTGGAAAGCCCGAAAACCGAAATGGATAATACGAAATCCGAAATAGAGAATTCGAAATCCGAAAATAAGAGTGCGGAACCATTGCCCGCTTCTAATAACCTGTCGCAATCAGCTCCGTTCAAATTTTCTTTCGAACAATTGATCGGCTGGATAGTTTGGATCTACTGGTTTGGTGTTTGCATTTTTGCCGCCGGTTTTCTTTTGCAGCTTGGTTTACTACTTTACCGCTCATGGTTTGAACCCGTTATCAAAGATGGACGATTCCGGATCGTTGAGCTACCAGGAAATAGGGCACCGTGCTCGTTTGGCAATACCATTTTTATTAATCCCTCATTGTATGACTGGGAAACGTATAACCAGATTCTCCTGCACGAAAAACTTCATATCAGGCAAAAACACACCATTGATATCCTGATCGCAGAACTGGTACTGATCTTCCAATGGTTTAACCCCTTTGCATGGATCTATCGAAGCGAGATAGAAAATAATCTTGAATTTCTTACGGACGATGAACTGATGCAACGCAAACAGGTAGATAAGATAAAATACCAGCTGAGCCTCGTAAGAGTATCTGCACCCCATTTGCCATTGAGCTTAACCAACAATTATAACCAGTCCATTCTTAAAAAACGAATCAAAATGATGAATAGAAAAAGATCCAGTTTCCATACCACGTGGAAGTATTTATTTCTACTCCCTTTGCTTGCTTTTCTCGCTTGTTTATTTAACGAACCCACTGCGAATAGCCAAACAACCACACCGAAAAAAGATAAGAATATAAAAGTCCCGGTAAATGTCAAGGTAGACGTAAACACACAGAATCGGCAAGAACTGCAGAACAAGGTGAATGTGCAAACGGCAGTCAATGTCCAGAGTGAACAAAATATCCAGAGCGTGGCGAATGTACAGGCTCAACAAAGTATACAAGTTATAGCGAATGTACAGGCCCAGGCAGCGGTTCAAAGTGTAGTAAACGTGCAGAATTCATTAAACACGCACACTTCCATCAACACCCGGAATCAGCCAGCATTTGTCATCGACAACGAAGGCTATTGGTTTGCCGTCATCAAAGGAGATAAAGTCAATATCCGTTTTACCGAGGAAAAACCAGATGACGAAGATTTTTCCAAAGACAATTTCGGTGGAACGACTTTCAAATTATCCGACTTGGGTAATCTTCCCAAAGGGACGGAAGGCACTTTCTACATCACCCGTGAAGCTGGTAAGATGGAAATGAAGGGTAAGTTTGATGGTAATACAGGAATGGGTACTTATAAGTTTATCCCTGACAAAGCCTATTTTGATTACATGAACAAAGAACTTGACGAGAAAATCGAAGAAGATGATCAACTGGCGTTCTTCTTTATTGATATCCGTAAAGGTTATTTACAGATGTTGAAGAACCAGGGTTTCAGCAAAATTGGCAAAGACGAGATTATCCCGATGGCCGCGATGGAAATAGATGCGGCTTACATCAACTCGATCAAAGCTGCCGGATTCAAGGACCTGGACGCTGAATCATTTGTATCAATGAAAGCCCTGAAAGTAGATGGACCTTATATCAAAGAGATCCGGGAAGCAGGTTACAAAGACATCACCGCCGAACAGTTAGTAGCTTTTAAAGCCCAGGGTATAGATAAAAAATATATCAATGAAGTAAAAACCATGAAAGGCGGCAAAGAGTTGGGCGATCCTGATGACCTCGTTGGGATGAAAGCCATGAATATTGATGCGGCCTTTGTCAATTCGTTCAAGGCCATTGGCTATAATAATATCCCTCACGAAGACCTGGTTTCATTTAAAGCAGTGGGTGTTACTCCCGAGTACATCAAGGGCTGGCAGGCATTAGGTTATAAAAATCTTGACGCGGAAGACCTGGTAGGAATGAAATCGCAAAATGTGACGCCGGAATATGTAAAAGGTTTTACCAATATGGGCTACAAGAATGTGAAGCCTGAAGATCTCGTCGGGTTCAAAGCATTGGGAATTACGCCTGAATACGTCAAAACCTTTGAGGCCGCAGGATATAAGGATATTGATTTTGACGACTTGCCGGCATTAAAATCCCAGGGCATCACTCCGGAATTCATCAAAAGCTTCGAAGCAGTTGGGTTTAAGAATATCCCATTGGATGAAATTATTTCTGTGAAAGCGGTCGGTGTTACTCCCGAGTATATCAAAGACATGAAAGCAAAAGGATTCAATTACAACAGCATTCAAAAATATGTGACGCTGAAGAGTATTGACTAAAAAACTGGCCGATGTTCTCATGGGCCACGCAGATCATCGATTGAAAACCGAAACCAGCAAGGTTGCCGGGAAGAAAAGCAGAGCTTCTTCCCGGTTTTTTTGTCCTTCAGTTACCAGGGTTTTACCCTCACCCCCATAATGTTTTTTTAAGTAAGCATCGTCGCGTGCACCCCTCTCCCCGTGGGGAGAGGGGAGTAAACGGCCTTTGTTCTGGGGATTTTATGCGGGGGTGAGGGTCAAAACCCAGCGCCACAACGACCAACGAGAGCAAGAAGAGCCAAAATTGACTGATAAAAATGTTGTACAGGCGGAAAACATCAAAATTTCCTGTATTAAAAAACGTGGTAGCAGGCAGACAAGATATTTAACTTGGGCCCGTAGTATGGAGAACAAGAAAGATCGTAATCTAAGAGCTAAATGTCATGCAAATCTTCATCAAGGCGCTAAACCATCAACTTATGAACATGCTAAAGAACTAAGACGCCAATCCACCAAAGCCGAAAAAATCCTCTGGTCCTTACTCCGCAACCGGCAGTTCAAGGGCAAAAAATTCAGAAGGCAACATGCCATCGCCAGATATGTGGCCGATTTTTATTGCCACGAGTCCAAACTCATCATCGAGTTGGATGGATATCATCATGCCGGCAAAGAAGCAAAAGAATACGACGAGTTACGAACAAAGGTGCTCGCCGAAATTGGTATTACTGTTATAAGATTCTGGAATGAAGAGATAATAAATAGCCCCCAAAAAGTACTGCGAAAAATTTCAAATTATTTATAGCGTTCCTCAAAACCGGAATCACTGCCACTTCTCATAACTTTTCAATGATACTTTCCTCCTCTTCTTTCGTCCTCAAAGAAAAGCTGCAGAAAAAGCTTTTGTTCAGTTCGTGTCAGATGTAACGTGGGCACTTCATCGATAAAATGATTGTCCCAATAAACGTGATGCTCAAAACCAATACTGAGATTCTTAATCAAGCGTATGGTCACAAAGGGTTTTATAATTCCAATCCTGCTCTTTCCTTTAGAGCCTTCATAATTAAATATCCAGTAATAGTATCCATTAAATCCAAGACTGATCCTCCCACCAAGATTCAAACGTTCTTCGATCCGTCCCTCCCATCCGCCACCAAAGGGATAGTTGCGAAACTCCGAAATGTCAGGACCAACCCTGGTGCTGTAACCGGCAATTGGCACCAACGCAAAATGTAAACCCGAAAACAAGTTACTATTGCCGCCAAGTTTGAGGCTGGTAATAATTCCCGGTCCGAATCCAAGACTACCGATTTCAAACGCTTTGTTATTCCAATAATCAAATTGTTGAAATATGCCGCCCAGCATTTGTCGGTTTTCACTACCCATATTCCTTCCAAACAACAACCCATAACCCAGCACATTATCAATTATTTTCTTATCATCTCCATAGCGACCTTCGAGTCGTAAACGAAAAACATCAAACGGTTTTCTGACTCTTTTTTCAAACGGGTCACCATAGTCAAGTTGCAAATTCAAAATGGCATTGGTAGCACCCGTTCCAAACTCATTGTTCACATTTTGCTTATGCACACCGGCACTGACGGTGATGTTCAACGGTTCCTTCTGGTACACTTCATAAGGCGTGCGCCGGAACATTTTTTTCTGAGTAAAGCGATTCAACGCTCTTGTAGGATTTATGATGCCCGCAAAAAATTCTCTCCATACTCTTTCAGCACCCCTGGTTCGGTCGTCTAAAATCTTTGAGCTGATGCGGTACATCACTTCGCCCAAAAATGCGCCGCTGAGTGACGTATTGATCAAATCATTTTTTGACGGCCTTGTATTTTCGCCAAACCACTCCCATTGAAAACTTCCTGCAACCACAAATGGGAGAGATCCCCAGTAGGAATATCCTTTGCTTCGTGCCACGTTGAAATAAGTGCTGCCTGTGTGCGGATGGCCAATAAAGTTGATCCCGAATCGGTCGGCATCCCACTCCCATCCATGTTTCAGATTATATTTCCAGGTCGCTGGACTAATCTCAGCCCATTCATATTTGAAGAGATACCGGCTGATTGCCCAGTTATAGGCATTGGCCAATGTCACCCGCAGCAGTGCAGACGAAACGGAATACCTGGGATTATAAAGGGGATCATCAGTGAGGAGATTACCGTGCTTGCCCCGGGGTCTTAAATCCCCAACTGAGTCATGGATACCGGTAACTGCAGCCACAGAGTCTTTGCGTAAGGTGTCGATTTGTCCCGAAGCGAAAACCGAAATAAAAAACACCAGGAGTGATACTATCGTTTTCATAGCAAGCACTTTGCAAAGCAGGATTAATCATCATAAAGCAGCAAATGTGCCAGAGTACCGGGAATTCCTTATGCCAAGGATTCAATTATTATTGTCTTCAAAAATATGTGACGCCGAAGAGTGTTGAATAAAGGACTGGCCCATGTCTCATGGTCCATGCAGATCATCGATTGAAAACCGAGACCAACAAGGTAATTGGCATGCCCGCTTGATTCCGGGAACACGTCATCTTTCTCAATAAAAATATATCTCCTGAATTGAGAAAGACCGGATCATTCCATCATCACATGTTCTTACCATACAGAATTCCCTTAAACAAATCCACTCCCTTTATATGACGGCTGACTCCCTCATGGCTACGATTCACTCCCTGGCTCTTGGAATCAGGCGTAAACTGATGTTCTTATAGTTAAACAAAATAAATTTACTATGGAACTTAAAAATCTCTTCAGGAAAACAAGCCTGTTATTAGCACTCAGCCTCCCGGTTATCATCACCGGTTGTGATAAAGATGACGATGATGATATCGACCAACCAAAGACCATAACGCAGACAGTCGTGGATGGCGCGAACTTCACGTTACTCGAAGCCGCTGTCTTAAAAGCCGGGTATGCAGACCTGCTGTCCACTACACAAAACCTGACTGTATTTGCACCTACAGATGATGCCTTCAGGCAAGTAGATCTGAATGGCGATGGCACACCGGATCTTGATACAGAAGCAAAGATCAATGCCCTCAGCGGTGCATCTGTAGATCTGTTGAAATCAGTATTGAATTATCATGTTATTGCATCGCTTGTACCCGGTAGCGCCATCACAACTGCAGGGGTGGAAGCAAACACTTATGCCACTACTGGTGTCGGGCCAAAACTGTTTGGCAAACTGGTTGGTTCAAAAGTGTATATTAACGGAGTGGAAGTAGTGTCTCCCGATGTAGCAGCAAGCAACGGAATTATCCACGTAGTGAATAAAGTTCTGATCCCGCCGGCCGTAACCATTACAGGGGCTGTGGCAGCCAACCCTGATTTCTCAAGATTGTTGTATGCAATCAACCGTGTAAAAAACGGTGGTGGGGCTGATATTGCCGCTGCCCTTAACGGAGCCGGACCTTTTACTGTGTTTGCGCCCGACAATGCGGCCTTTGCTGCCAGTGGTTTTGCCACCGATGCTTCGCTGGATGCAGTTCCTGTGGCTACATTGCAAAACATCATCCTTCATCACGCCGTATCGGGACGGGTATTCTCATCCGATCTCACTGCGGGAAATGTGAATTCTCTCCTTACTACTTCGGACAATTCGAAGAACTTAACCATCAACCTAACGGGACCGGCGGTATATGGAGCAGGAAACGGAGCTAATGCGGCTGACTGGCCAAAAGTAAAAGCTGCCAACCTGGTGATGACCAACGGCGTGGTGCACGTAATCGACAAGGTTATACTTCCCTGATGAGATAATCCTTCTTACGAAAACTATTTTCAGCATCAACTGTTGTATCCCGTACGGCAGTTGATGCTGTTACAATGAAGCACTATGTTCAATCACCGTTATAGATACGCCTGTATCATGCTGTTGAGTTTTTATGCATTTCTCAACACAGTATTGTGCGATGTTTATCACTATTTCCGGATAGATGTGGAATGGTATTATTCGCTGCTGACTATCACCGGTGTTACTTTCCTGACGTGGGAAGGAAACCGCCTGCTAAAATCATTTTTCAAAAAAAGGTTCTATACCCCAAAGAATAAAATTCGTTTCCTGGCCATTTTTTTTCTCGCCGGAAATGTGGTGGCATTTGCGGCTGCCGTGCTGATGGTTTTTCTTGTGGGAAATGTAATATATGGTTATAACTGGAGCCAGATGGTTAATCCGTATAAGCTGAATATCATTTATAGCACCCTGATCAATTTATTTCTTCATTTACTCAATGCTATCCACTTCTTTTTCCGGGAATACAAGCGCCAATGGTCGGAAGCAGAAGAGCTTCGCCGTACCAATGCACAGGCGCAGTTGCAACTGGTCAGGAACCAGATCAACCCTCATTTTTTGTTTAATAATCTGAATGTATTATCGGGAATGGTGATCAAAGACAATCCGGATGCCAACAAATTTGTTGAAGAGTTTTCAAAAGTGTACAGGTATGTATTAAACAACCAGGACAAAGAGCTTGTAGAGGTCCGTTCTGAGCTGGAATTTATTCACCCCTATCTTTTCCTGCTGAGCAAAAGATTTGACCAGGCTCTTAAAGTAGATATTGATATTCCCGATCGGTATAAAACATGGCACGTGGTGCCTGCGGCTTTGCAAATGCTCATTGAGAATGCAATCAAACACAATATCGTATCCAGCAGGAGGCCTTTGCATATTGAGATACACGCTAACGGCAACCAGTCCCTGGTAGTGAAAAACAACCTGCAGTTGAGAACCGTGACGGAACCATCCACAAAGATCGGCCTGCAAAATATTATCACAAGGTATGAACTCATCGGCGACAGGCGTGTTATAGTCAGGCAGACAGAAGAAGCGTTTGAAGTGACATTGCCGTTACTGAATTTAAGTTAACCAATTAAATGGGTCACGGTGTGACGTTGCAAATGCGCTTTCGCCAAAAACATTTAAATCAAACAAATGAAAATAGTCATCGTCGAAGATGAAAAATTAGCGGCCGTGCGGTTACAAACACTGTTGCGGGAGTATGATCCCTCGATTGAAACTGCTGCTTGTTTAGAAAGCATTGAGGAAACTGTAAAATACCTTAAACAAAAGCCTCATCCTGATCTTTTGCTGCTCGACATTCATTTGTCAGACGGGCATAGCTTCGAAATATTCAAGCAGGTCAGTTATACCAGGCCGGTGATTTTTACAACGGCGTACGATAATTATGCACTGGAGGCTTTTAAGATGTTCAGTATTGACTATATTTTGAAACCCGTTACGCTTGATGCACTCGCTACCGCATTGAATAAACTAAAATCACTCGCGGTTTCTTTTTCCCCCACGGACCTTACCAAACTAATGCCTGTATGGCAGCATAACAATTTTAAAAAAAGATTTCTCGGTAAAGTCGGACAGCGTTTATTTTTTGTCGATGCCGGGGATATAGCCTTTTTCCAGGCCGATAATAAAATTGTGTATCTCGTGGATAAAGACGGCAACCGTTACGTAGTAGAGCAAACGATGGAAAAACTGGAAGAGCAACTTGACCCGCTCCAGTTCTTCCGGCTCAATAGGCGGTTCATTGTACGCATCAATGCAATTGAACAGGTAAAGCCCTATTATAATAGTCGGCTGAAGCTGGCCCTAAAAGGTTGCAATGTTACCGACGATATGGTAGTCAGTCGCGACAGGGTTGAAGCCTTCAAACAGTGGGCGGAAGCATAACTAAAAATTTAACGTTCCTATTTTCTTTTTTTGGCCCTCTCATTTCCCAACGTCAACATCGCGCAGAAAATGTTGACAGTGCAGGAATTGATTAAGTCCCATCCTTTGTATTAGTCGGTCACGTCAGCGATTCTTCACATTCCTTCCGATTGAAGGCCTCATCATATTTACCGCATTTATATTATTCACATTATCTGTATCTGTTTTTTGTTTAGCTTTAAAAACTTCAAAAAAATCCCAGGTCTAGTTATACCAAAATGGTGCTTATGAGAAAGACAATTGCATGTTTCGCTGTTAGCTTCATCTTTTTACACGGACTGTTTGCGCAAATCGATGCCGGGCTTTTTCGTTTTCCCGACGTATCGCAAACCCAGATCGTTTTCACCTATGCTAATGATCTTTGGCTAATACCTAAAGAAGGTGGTACTGCCATTAAGCTCAGTTCACCGGCAGGGGTAGAAAGTTATCCGAAATTTTCTCCGGATGGAAAAAGCATTGCCTTTAGTGGCAACTATGATGGCAATACCGATGCTTATGCGATTGCTGTTACGGGTGGCGTGCCGGTCCGGTTAACGAGTCATGGCTACCCGGACAGGGTGGTTGACTGGACAACCGATGGAAAGAAAGTTTTATTCGCTTCCTCCCGTGAAAGTGGCAAGGCGAGGTTCAATCAATTTTATACTGTGCCGGCAGACGGTGGGATCATTGAAAAACTTCCGCTGGCCTATGCTGAGTTTGGATCTTATTCTCCCGACGGAAAACAGATCGCTACTGTATTTCGCACGCAAGTGGGTCGCAACTGGAAACGTTATCGTGGTGGAACCAAAGCCGACATCCATCTATTCAATCTCACAAATAATGAATCCAAAGCGATCGGAACCGAAGCGGATGCCGGGAATGAATTCCCGATGTGGCATGGCAACACCATTTATTTCTTGTCCGATCGCGGATCCGAATTAAGAATGAACCTCTGGAAATATGATCTCAATACAAAAGCATATACCCAGCTGACTAATTTCAAGGATTATGATATTCATTATCCTTCGCTGGGGCCTGATGATATCGTATTTGAAGCGGGTGGAAAAATGTATTTGTATACCATTTCTTCCGGAAAACAAAAACCAGTGAACATAAACGTGATAACGGATAAAGCCATGCTGAAACCAAAAATAGAAGCGGCTGACAAACTGGTGCAGGACGTATCACTCAGCCCTGATGGCAACAGGGTGTTGATCCAGGCGAGAGGCGAAGTGTTTTCTTTACCCGCGGAGAATGGTTATGTGAAAGACCTTACCAGGACATCCGGCGCAGCGGAACGCTTTCCTGTATGGTCGCCCGATGGAAAATATATAGCTTACTGGAGCGACCAGTCAGGTGAATATGAATTATGGCTGATGGAAGCTGATAAAGACAATTCGGCAAAAAAACTAACTGACTATGGCGCCGGGTACCGTTATCGGCCTTTCTGGTCGCCCGATAGTAAGAAGATCGCTTTTATTGACAAAGCGATGCAGATAAAAATCTTTGACATCACTACAAAAAATACGACTGATGTTGACAGGGCATTGCGCTATACACATGGAAATCTCGAAGGCTTCACTGTAAGCTGGTCACCCGATAGCCGATGGATGGCTTACCACCGGGACATGGATAACCAGCATAATGCCATATTTATTTATGATTACACCAATAAGAAAAATAACGCCGTCACCCACGGGTTTTATGAATGCAACAATCCTGTATTTGATCCTGATGGCACCTATTTATATTTCTTCACCAATCAATCTTTCAAACCTAATTACAGTGATATTGACAACACATTTATTTATTCCAACTCTACACAAATCGCCGTGGTTTCGCTAAAAAAAGAAACGCCCTCATTGATGGCGCCAAAAAACGACACCGTTGCGATCAAAACCGGTGATGCGGCAAAAGATGATAAGGATAAAAACAAAAAAGATTCGGCTGCAAAAAAACCCGATGCAAAAGCTACCGCAATAGATTTTGATGGCATAGAACAAAGAATAGAATTATTACCTCCTGCGGCCGGCAATTACAGTGCCCTGGCCATTGCGAAAGGTAAGATCATCTTTATACGATACCCTAATACCGGTGCACCGGATGGTAAGGGAATATTGAAATATTGGGATATAGAAAAAAAGGACGAAAAGACCATACTTGATGGTGTTGACAATGCCCGTTTATCTGCAAACGGACAAAAATTACTGGTGGCAAAATCCGGGACCTTTGCCGTGATAACTCCCGGTGAAAACCAGAAGTTTGAAAAGACGCTCCCACTTGGGGATATGCAAATGATGGTGGACCCCACGCAGGAATGGAAACAGATATTCATGGATGTATGGCGCTTTGAACGCGATTATTTTTATGATGCGGGTATGCATGGGGTGGACTGGAAACAGGCGAAAGAACGCTATTTGAAAATGCTTGACGGTGCCATGACCCGTGAAGAAGCCGATTATGTCGTTGGTGAACTCATTGGTGAATTGAATGCTTCACATACTTATCACGGAGGTGGCGATATGGAAGCGCCAAAGAATAAATCAGTTGGTTACCTGGGTGTGGATTGGCAGGCTGATGGCGATAATTATAAGATCAAAAAGATAATCCGCGGCGCGACATGGGATGCAGAAGTTCGGTCGTCACTCGACCAGCCGGGGGTTAGCGTCAAAGAAGGGGATTACATTTTAGCCGTCAATGGAGTTCCACTTTCTACATCGCAGGAACCATATATTGCATTCACTGGTCTTTCCAATAAAACAGTAGAGCTTACATATAATTCCAGTCCATCATGGACGAATGCCAAAACTGCCATTGTAAAGACAATGGACAATGAATACCGCCTGCGCAATCTTGCCTGGATCGAGGAGATGCGCAAACACGTGGATGAGGCGACAAATGGTGAAGCCGGGTATATCTATGTACCGAGCACCGGATTTGACGGTCAAAATGAATTGATACGACAATTCAATGCGCAATGGAATAAAAAAGCACTGGTGATTGATGAACGTTTCAATAACGGCGGCCAGATACCGGACAGGTTTATTGAAATGCTCAACCGCGACCCGCTGGCTTTCTGGGCCATTCGCGATGGCAGCGACTGGCCATGGCCGCCTTTTGCGAATTTTGGTCCAAAGGTGATGCTGATTAATGGATGGAGCGGTTCAGGAGGTGATGCATTCCCGGATTACTTCCGCAGGAAGAAATTGGGACCATTAATCGGGGCAAGAACCTGGGGCGGACTGATAGGCATTAGTGGCGTGCCGGGTTTGGTAGACGGGGGTGGCGTGACTGTGCCTACTTTCAGAATGTATAACCCGGATGGCACATGGTTCCGTGAAGGTCATGGAGTTGATCCGGATATTGCGGTGCCGGAGGATCTGAGCATGATGGCAAAAGGCAAGGACCCGCAACTGGAAAAAGGAATTGAAGAAATAAAGAGTTTATTAAAAACGAAAGGATACAATGCGCCGGCAAGACCGGGGTTTGAGAAGAAGGGGTATTGATTTGATTTATAAATAAGATTACGGATCACTTCGGGCTCCTGGAGGGACATCATCATAAAAAGCCTGGGGCAAAGGAATATGATTAAACACGAACGACTGTATTAAATGACCTCGGCATTACGGTATTAAGATTCTGGAATGAT
>Ga0207701_10005593_pt1 | contig 12627 bp, 11 predicted proteins | sample KBSSwiSSwithPhiX_FD_184294 | JGI IMG/M metagenome (GOLD analysis project Ga0207701, IMG submission 184294) | Switchgrass rhizosphere bulk soil microbial communities from Kellogg Biological Station, Michigan, USA, with PhiX - S5 (SPAdes) (version 2) | ecosystem: Environmental > Terrestrial >...
GCGGCCCAGGCTCTTGAGCTCGACGCCCTCCAGCTTGAGACCCAGGTCCTCGGTGATCGCCTCGCCGCCCACCAGCGCGGCGATGTCGTTGAGCATCTCCTTGCGCCGATCGCCGAAGCCCGGCGCCTTGACCGCGCAGATCTGCAACGTGCCGCGCAGCTTGTTGACGACCAGCGTGGCCAGCGCTTCGCCGTCCACGTCCTCGGCAATGATGATCAGGGGCTTGCCGGCCTTGGCGACCTGCTCCAGCAGCGGCAGGAGGTCCTTCATGCTCGACAGCCGCTTCTCGTGCAGGAGAACGAAGCAGTCTTCCAGCACCGTCTCCATGCGCTCGGCGTCGGTGACGAAGTAGGGCGACAGGTAGCCGCGGTCGAACTGCATCCCCTCGACGACCTCCAGGGTGGTCTCCATGGACTTGGCTTCCTCGACCGTCACCACGCCCTCCTTGCCCACCTTCTCCATCGCGTCGGCCAGGATGTCGCCGATCAAGGTGTCGCCGTTCGCGCTGATGGTGCCCACCTGCGCGATCTCCGTCCGACCCTTGGTCGGCTTGGCCATCTCCTTGAGCGCCTCGACGATCTTGGCGACCGCGGCGTCGATCCCGCGCTTGAGCTCCATGGGGTTGTGGCCGGCCGTCACCAGCTTGCTGCCCTCGTGATAGATGGCTTGCGCCAGGACGGTGGCCGTCGTGGTCCCGTCGCCGGCGACGTCCGAGGTCTTGGACGCCACCTCCTTGACCATCTGAGCACCCAGGTTGGCCAGCTTGTCTTCGAGCTCGATCTCCTTGGCGACCGTGACCCCGTCCTTGGTCACCGTCGGAGCGCCCCACGACTTCTCGATGAGCACGTTGCGGCCACGGGGCCCCAGCGTGACCTTCACGGTGTTGGCTAGAATATTGAGACCGCCGGCAATGCTCTGGCGGGCGTCGTCGGAAAATACGATGTTCTTGGCTGCCATGATGACGTTCCTTCTCTACTCGATCACCGCAAGGACGTCGTCCTCACGCAAAATTAGATGCTCGACGCCGTCGACCACGATCTCGCTCCCGGAGTACTTCGCCAGCAGGATCTTGTCGCCGGCCTTGACGGTCGGCGCGCGGCGCGAGCCGTCGTCCAGGACCTTGCCGGTGCCCACCGCGACGATCATCGCCTCGAGCGGCTTCTCCTTGGCGCTGTCCGGGATGTGCAGCCCGCCCGCGGTCTTCTGTTGTTCGGCAACGCGCTTCACCAGGATTCGGTCGTGGAGTGGTCGGATCTTCATTTGCGTGATCTCTTTTCTTGGAACGAACGAACGTATCTCCCGCTCGATCGAGAGGGAACCGTGCGGTGCTTACTGTGGGCGTCGCTCGACAGGACGGCCATGAGGAAATCCCGCTACTCCCCGTCGCAAATGCCGAGGATGCTCTTATCCGGGAACGTGCTTATGTTGCGGCCAGCCGATCACCAGCAGTCTCCGACCCGAAGAGACCAGAAAGCCACCTCCATCATGACCTCCGCTCCCGCCGCGATATTCAGCGCTCCTCTTTTCTCGACCGACCTGTACCGTTCGACGCTTGGCCTGGCCAGCTTCAGACGCGAAGACATCGGAGCCGCGACCGTCGTGCATCTCGAGGGGAGCTTCGACGCCCTGTCCGCCCCGGCGGCGCGACCGGCGCTGGATGCCGTGGTGAACGATCGGAGGTCGCCGGTCGCCATCGACATGTCGGCCCTGCGCTCGATCGACAGCTTGGGCGTAGGCGCGGTCGTGAATCTCTACAAGCGGGTGCGCGCCCAGGGCGGGCAGGCCAGCGTACAGGGCCTGAAGGGCCAGCCGCTGGCGATATTTCAGCTGCTGCGGCTCGAGCGTCTCATGGCTGCTTCCTGAGGGATCATCGATGGGAGAATCCACGGTGACCACCGACTACGCCTTCCAGATCGCGCCCGAGATCGAACGACGCCTGGGTCGCTATCGCGCCTCCGTGCGCCAGGCCATTCGGGCCCGGCTGGGTGTCATAGCCGCGCGCGCCGGGAAGGTCCGCGGGCGCGCGACCGGAATCGCTCGCAAGGAACCGCCCCTCCGCTTCAACGCCGAGGAAGGCTACCGTATCGCCTATCAGCTGGATCCAGAGACCCGCCGGGTCATCGTGCTCGACATCGATCTGACCCAGGACCGCTGACCGAGGCACAGGCCGTTCACGGGCAGCCCGGCTGCGGCGTGCCCGGGATGCACACCGAGCAGGACACCGACACGCTCAGGTTCGAGACCGAGGGATCAGGGGCCGGCACGAAGCTCAGCAGCAGCTGATCGGGGCCCGCACAGTTCCTGGGGTCGGCCGTGAGCGTCCAGCACTTGCCCTGGTGGGGATCGTCGCAGGAAGGCAGCGCGGTCTCGACCACGGCCCCGCCGGCCTGCAGCTGCCGGTCGACCACCGAGCAGTCGTACTGAACCCCGGGCTTGCTGGGATCCTTGTCGACGAAGGGTCCCTGCACGCACTGGGGCCCCAGCTTCACGCTGATGGCGGTGGCGATCTGCATCAGGGCCGGCGCGAAGGTGCCGGCGCAGATCGACTCGTAGATGCCACCCAACGCGTCGACGAACCCGAACATGCGCACGCCGGGATCGGCGAAGCTCTGGTCGCTGGCCATGCACGAGTGGTTCACGAACACCGACTGGTCGGTGCTCGCCTTGGAGATGGGCTCGAGGTGGGTGCCGTAGGGATCGGGCAGGCCGGCGATCGCGGCCACCAGCACCTGCGACGGGTCTGCCTTGAGACCGCGGATCTGATCGACCAAGGTCTGGACCGGGATCAGCCGGCCATCGTTGTTGGGCACGCAGTGGCCCGGCGGCCAGCTCATGGGCGTGTCGAGCGGCGGCGGTGCGCCATCGCAGAGGATGCCGTACTCCTGGGCACGGAAGTTATCCAGCGGCGAGAGGGGGTCGTCGACGGAATACAGCGTGGAACCCGGCGGCACCGATCCGTCGTCCTCGTTGGTGATGTAGACGATGGCCAGCAAGGCGTTGGGGCGCAGGAAGCCGAGGTTGGCGTCGGGTGGCGGCCCCTGACCGTCAGCGCCCAGCGCGCGCGCCACCGAGGCCAGGGGCGACTCGAAGCCACAGCCCATGCTCCCGGTGCCGGCGATGCAGCCGAAGACGTCGCTGATGTCGCCAGCGTAGTTCTTGATTCTGGTGGCGTTGGGTCCAGCCACGTCGCTGATGAAGGTCTGCCCGGCCATCAGGCCGGTCGAGGTGCAGGCGGTGAGGGCTCCGTTGGCGCCCCGGACCTTGCCGTTGCGGCCGACGTTGAACTGGAACTGACCGCGATCGCCGCCGAAGGGACAACCGAGGTCCGGCAGATGGTAAACCCCGGCCCCCAGGTCGGTGGTCACGACGGCGATGTGCAGGTTGGGCAGGCCGCCGGGTAGCCCTTGCAACACTTGCATGAACACCTGGAACTGGTCGGCGAGCTTGTCCTGCAACTTGTCCATCGACGGTGAATCGTCGACCATGAAGATCAGGTCCAGGTCCTTGTTCACCGCCTCCTGGAACTGGCCCACGCGAACCCGCGACGGGTTGCTGGTCGGTTCGTCCACGGTGTGAGCGGTGCACGCCCAGGGCAGCGGGAGCGCCCCGACCAGGACCAGGCAGCACGCGCCACGCCAGATACCACCAAGAGCTCGTTCGGTCTCCATCCGGTTCGATCGCATGGTCCGGTGTTCAGCAATTGCCGTACCTCGGCGAAGAGAGCCGGTTCCGTGCGCTCGCGGCGCCATTCGCGCCGCCCGATCGCCAACTCCGTTGGTCAGGTGGCAAAGCGGGTTGGCTCGCGAGGGACGTTTTGCGGCGGCTGTGACACGACCCCGGCTTGACGATGAGCTTGCCGAGCCCCATGTTCTAAAGCGGCGGGGCTGTTGGGCCCGCCGATCGCCCACGCCACAGCTTTTGGTGACCTGGCCGAGAGCTGATTCAGAAGCGTCCGTTTGCGAAGGGACGACGAATGGGTGCAGCGGAGCGTCCGTCGCTCGCCAGTTCCTCGCCTGTGACGCGGTCCTCACCGCGCGGAAGGAGGCTGGGTGCTTGACGATGGCCGCCACGCTACCTGCGTAGACGACTGGCTCGAGCGATCCGCCCCGGGCTTGGCGTCTGACGTCCTTCTGCGCCTGTTCGGCTCGGCACTCGACGCGGTTTGGACTCGGACCAAGACGACGCTCGGCGAGGTCACCCTGACCGCGATCGCCGAGCGGGTCATCTTCAACGCCTCCGAGCGGTTCTCGCTGTTGTGGTCGCTGAAGATCGACCCCAAGGACGGCATCCACTGCCGCGAGCTCAGCGAACGGATCGGTTCGATCGAACCCGCCGAGCTCAAGGAAGCGATCCGCTTCGTGCTGGTGGAGCTGCTGACCGTCCTCGGCAACCTCACCGCCGAGATTCTCACGCCCGCGCTCCATGCAGCGATCTCCCGGGTCACCCTTCCTGACGCGGGCCGCGCCGGGAAAGGGCCGACCCGTCAATCGGCCGAGCCTGCAAGCTCCGAAGGCGAGGAGAAAAAGTCATGGCGAAAATAATCGACGTCCCGCGCATCGCGACCGGCGTCCCCAACCTGGATGCCATCTTCAACGGCGGACTGCCCAAGGGCTCGGTGACGGTCGTGAGCGGCCCGCCTGGCTCGGGCAAGACCATCTTGACCCAGCAGATCTCCTTCCACAACGCGTCCGACCGGAACCGGGTCCTGGCGTTCAGCACGCTCTCGGAGCCGGCCGCCAAGACCCTGCGGCACCTCGGGCAGTTCTCGTTCTTCGACGCCAAGAAGCTCGACGCCGGCATCCAGTTCGTCGACCTGGGCGTGATGCTGCGAGCCAAGGGCCTGGAAGCGGCCATGGACCTCATCATGCAGCAGATGAAGAAGGTCAAGCCGGCCATCGTCGTCGTCGACAGCTTCAAGGTCTTCGACGATCTGGCGCGGTCAAGAGAGGAGCAGCGCAAGTTCGACTACGAGATCGCGGTCAATCTGATGGCCTGGGAGACGACCGCGCTCCTGCTCGGCGAGTACGGCACCGCTGACTACGAGCGGAACCCGCTGTTCTCGATCGTCGATGGCCTGCTGGTGCTTTCGCAACGCGAGTCGCTGGGCGAGCAACAGCGGCTGTTCAAGATCATCAAGATGCGCGGCACCAATCACAGCCGGGACGAGCATCCCTTCCTGATCGCCGGTGACGGCCTGGAGATCTTCGCCCCCCGGTTGGCCATCCGGCGCGGGCCATCGCCCGGCGGTCCGCAGGCGCGCTGCCGGACCTACATCACCAAGCTCGATGAGATTCTCGGTCCCGGCATCCCGTGGGGATCGAGCCTGCTCATCAGCGGTGTCGCCGGGACCGGCAAGACCGTCCTGTCCTTGGAGTTCATCTATCGCGGCGCCCTGGCCGGCGAGAAGGGGATCCTGTTCTCCTTCGAAGAGACCGACGACCGACTGCGGGCCGCGGCGCGCGGGCTCGGCTGGGATCTCGGGCGCGAGATCGACCGCGGCATGATCGAGATCGTCTTCATTCCGCAACCCGACATCCTGGTGGAAGCCCACCTGCTGATGATCCAGGAGCGCATCGAGGCCTTTGGCGCCAAGCGGGTGGTCATCGATTCTGTTTCGGTGTTCTTGCACAAGGTGACGGACCCGCAGCTCGCCCGCGAAAAGGTCTTTCAGCTGTGCAGCATCGTCCAGAACGCGCTGGCGGTCGCCTTCTTCACCACCGACATCCCCTACGGGTCCCATCAAGTCAGTCGCTTCGGGGTCGAGGAGACCGTCGTCGACGGCATCATCATCCTCAGCTCCACCGAGGAGGGGCTCGAGCGCGAGCGATACATCGAGGTGTACAAGCTTCGCAACACGGCGCACCTCAAGGGCCGGCACAACCTGGCGATCGCCGAGGGCGGCGTCGCGGTCTTTCCGCGCTATGGCGACGATTTTCGACAGGACGCGCCCCCGCCTGCCCTGGAGGCCACCAGCCGGTTCGGCTCGGGGATTCCGGGTCTCGACGACCTCCTCGACGGTGGATTCTTGAAGCGCAGCGTGACCCTGGTTTCGGGCAGCGCCGGCGTCGGCAAGAGCATGTTTGGACTGCAGTTCCTGCTCGAGGGCGCCGCGCGGAAACAACCGGGCCTGTACGTCACGCTCGAGGAAGGACCCGAGCAGATCCTGGCAGGCGCCGACTCCTTGGGGCTGCCGCTGCGGGCGGCGGTCGACGCGGGGCTGATCCAGATTCTGTACGTCTCCCGGGAACACCTGCGCGCAGGCCAGTTCTTGACGGTCCTGGCGGATCGGCTGAAGGCGCTGCAGGCGTCCCGCCTGGTGCTCGACGCGGCGACGCAGATGCTCACCGAGCATCTGCCGATCGACGAGCTCCGACACATGCTCTACAAGCTGGTGGTGCGTTTCAAGACCCTGGGCATCACCAGCGTCTTCACGCTGGAGTCGCCGTTCCTCTACTCCGCGGAACGGGTGACCGAGCAGGGCCTGTCTCCCCTCGCTGACAACCTGTTGATGCTTCGCTATCAGGAGAAGGACGGGCGACTATCGCCGGTGCTGACGATCGTGAAGACCCGCGGCAGCAGCCACGATCGCCGGAACCACCTGGTCGCGATTGGCCAGGGCGGCATGCGTATCGATCGATTGCGCACGACACTTCCTGGGGACGGATGACGACACCTCGCCGGCGGACGGGCGGGCTTGCCGCGCCGGAAGCCGGCGGCGGCGCCTCGGCCGGCGGGCAGACGCGCGTCGACGGGCGGTTGGAGCACCTGTACGAGATCAGCAAGCTCTTCGCGAACTTCGAAAACATCGACCAATCGTTCGAGCCGGCGCTGGGCATCGTCACCAAGACGCTCCCCCTGCGCACCGCGGTTCTGATCGAGGAGGAGGGCGGTCAGCCCAGGATGGTCGTCTGGCGCTCGGAGGGGCAAAGCGTGGAGCAGCAGCGAGCGGTCAAGGAGCAGGTGCAGGCGGCGTATCGGTACCTGGTCGCCGCCGGATCGATGGAACCCCTGGACCTCCACGAGCTGCCGGGCAAGACCGCCCTGCCCCGCCTGGCGGAAACTGACGCCCACCTGAAGACCAGGTTCATGGTCATTCCGCTGGTGGTGCCCAACTGCCCGCCGTTCGGAACCCTGGCGCTGGAGGGGGCGCGCACCTTCGCCGAGAAAGATCTGCAGTTCGTCAACACCATCACCAACCAGCTCGCGATGGCCCTCGATCGAAGGCACGCCTGGCAAACGGACATCGACCGGCGCGAGCGTGCCGAGGAAGGGCTGACTCAAGCGGAAACCGCCGGCGCCGAAGCAGAGCGGCAGCGCATCCTCGCGGAGGCGCTGCGAGAAAAGGCCGCAGCACTGGCCGCTGACAACGCGAAGTTGTATCAGCAGGCGCAGCAGGCGGTGCGGATGCGTGACCAGATCCTGGCGATCGTCTCGCACGACCTGCGGAATCCTCTCGCGACCATCTTGCTGACCACCGCCGTCCTCGGGAGGAGAGACGTCGCGGAGGAGCGGCGGCGCGGCCTTCCGCTGGCCCTGGGGCGAATCAGGCGCGCCGGCGACCGCATGCAGCGGCTCATCGAGGACCTGCTCGACTTCGCCAGCATCGAAGCCGGTCGCCTGGCCATCAACAGCGACTCGCACGACCCGGCCGGCATCATCGACGAGACCCTCGCCAGCTTCGAGAGCGCCGCGCAGGAGAAGCACCTCTGGCTCACCGCGGAGATCCCGGCGAACCTGCCGCGGGTCTGGTGCGACCGCGATCGCATCCTGCAGGTCCTGTCCAACCTGGTTGGCAACGCCACCAAGGCCACACCCGATGGCGGGCAGATCACCATCGGGGTCCAGACGCGCGGGAGCGAGCTCTGGTTTTCGGTCGCTGACAACGGTCGGGGCGTCAGCAAGGCGGACCTCCAGCACCTCTTCGAACGCTACTGGCGCAGCGATGACGCGACGTACAGAGGTACCGGCCTCGGTCTGGCCATCGCCGACGGGATCTTGAAGGCGCACAAGGGCCGGATCTGGGCGGACAGCGAGCTCGGACAGGGCGCGACCTTCTGGTTTGCCCTGCCGGGCGTGGAAAACCGACCTTTCGGAGGCTAGCGGTGAAAATACCCAAGGAAAATCGCCCCGATGATGAAAAAAGTACCTACATATGAGACGTGACTCAGGTGACGGCCGGCGGCGCGGTACAGGGGCAGGAAGGCCAGAACACCGTTCTGGTTGTCGATGACGACAGCGACCTGAGGGAGTCGCTGGGCGAGGTCTTGCGGGACGAAGGCTATGCGGTCAGCCTGGCGTCGAACGGTGAAGAGGCGATGGTCCTGTTGCCCGGTCTGAAGAGGCCCTGCGGCGTTGTCCTGGACATCGCAATGCCGGTGATGAGCGGCGCCGAGTTTTACCAGGCGATGCGCTCGGTGCCCGCCCTGGCCGACATTCCGGTGGTGATCTTCAGCTGCGATACCTCCCAGGCCCCCAGCGGCCTGCCCAGGCTGCAGAAGACCAACGTGAAGCGACTGCTCTCCATGGTCGCCGGACTCTTCTGACACCGGCCGTGCCCGGCGAGTCGCTGTCCCTCGATTGTCTGGTGGTCGACGACGACCCCACGATTCGACTGTGCCTCGAGCACATGATCCGCGACAGCCAGCATCGCGCCTCGTCGACCGCCGACGGCGCGGCGGCGCTGACCCTGATCTCGGAGCATCGCTACGACCTGGTCATCAGCGACATCCGCATGCCCAAGCTGGACGGCTTGTCGCTGTTCCAGCACATCCATCAGATCTCACCGGCGACCAGCGTGATCCTGATGACCGCGTACGCCACGGTTCCGGACGCGGTGGCGGCCCTGAAGCTCGGCGTCTACGAGTACATCGGCAAGCCGGTCAACAGCGAGGACTTCCGGGTGCACCTCGAGCGCATCGCGGAAAAGCGCGCGCTGGAGCTCGGCCTGGAGCAAGCGCGCGACAAGCTGTCGGGGCGCGACGCGGGCCCCTATCTCATCATCGGCCACTCGCCGCAGATCCTGCAGATGCTGGAGATGGTCGACACCCTGGCGGCAACGGATGCGTCCGTGCTCATCACCGGGGAGAGCGGCACCGGCAAGGAGCTCCTCGCGCGCGCGTTGCAGGCCTCGAGCCGGCGGCACAACCAGCCGTTCGTATCGGTCAACTGCGCCGCGTTTCCCGAGAGCCTGCTGGAAGCGGAGCTCTTCGGCCACGAGAAGGGCGCCTTCACCGGTGCGGAGGGCAGACGCGACGGGCGCTTCGTGGCGGCCGATGGCGGCACCCTGCTGCTCGACGAGATCGGCGAGATGCCGCTGCTGGCACAGGCGAAGCTGCTGCGGGTGCTCGAGGACGGGACCTTCCAGCCCCTCGGGACCAATTCGACGCGCAAGGTCGACCTGCGCATTCTCTCGGCGACCAATCGAGATCTCAGGAAGCTGATCGCCGAGAACCGCTTCCGGGAAGATCTCTACTATCGCTTGAAGGTCGTCGAGCTTCATATCCCGCCGCTGCGCGAGCACAAGAGCGATCTGCCGCTGCTGTTTTCCTACTTCGCGCGCCGCAACGCCCAGCCGGGCCGTTCGGCCAGCGGAATCTCGCCGCGGGCCTGGGCCCTCCTCGCCGACTACTCGTTCCCGGGAAACGTCCGTGAATTCGCGCACGCGATCGAGCACGCCTGCATCCTGGCGCAGGGCGGAGAGATCGACGTCGGCCACTTGCCGCCCGACATCGTCGGCGCTGGCTTCACCGCGGGCGGCGCGGCGGCCGCGGGCGTCGCCGTCCGTCCGCTCAGCGTCGCCGCCGACGAGTTCGAACGAGAGTGCATCCTGCGGGCGCTCAACGTGACCAAGGGCAAGCGGCTCAAGGCGGCCGAGCTCCTGGGCATCTCCCGGCGCAACCTGTGGCTGAAGCTCCGCAAGCACGGGATCTCGGACACAGACCTCGAGGACTGATGGCGACCAGCCTGCGCAAGATCATCGACGAGAACGCCGATCGCATCGTCGAGCAGTGGGAGGTCGAGGCGCGAAAATCCGTCGCGGCACAAGGTCTGACCCGCGCAGAGCTGGTCAACCGCCTGCCGGCCTTCCTCGCGTCTCTGCTGCGCTCCGAGGACGCATCCACGGATCCCAACCTGGTCAGCCAGCGCTGGCTGATCGACTCGCACCTCGCCGATCGTCTCCGGCAGGGCTTCGAGCTGCCGGAGATGGTCGAGGAGTTCCACATCCTCGGTCGCTGCCTCGAGGCGACGTGGTCAGGTCGCGAGGACCAGGAGCGCCCCGGCCCCGCGGAGGTCAGGCGGCTTCATGAAGAGCTGCGCAGGGCGACCAGCGCCGCCATGGCGCTGTTCGGAGAGAATCTGATCCAGTATCAGCAAGCCGAGAAGCGGTTCCTGCGCCGGCTTCACAACGTCGCGGCCGACTCGATCGGCGACGACGCGATCGCCCCGCTGCGGTCGCGTCTGCAGCAGAAGCTCGAGGTCATCTCGGACGCGCTGAAGGCAGAGACCACCGGCTTGTATTTCTACGAGCCCGAGGGCCAGCAGCTGCGGCTGGTCGCCTTCACGGGCGTCGGCGACGACTTGATGGACGAGTACGTGACCCCGCTCGGCGCTCCGTCGTTCGCCTCCAGGCTGATCGACACCCGCGGAGGACTGTACGTGGCCGACGTGGCCAAGAGCGGCCTCGAGGTCCCGGAGCCGCTCCGCAAGGCGGGCGCTCGGTCGATTCTGGGAATGCCGCTGTTCCCCCGCGGCGTCCTGTTCGGCGCCCTGTACGTCGGCGTCCGCGAGACCCGCCTGTTCGAACCGCGGGAGATCCGGATGTTCGAGTCGCTCGGCGAGGGACTGGGGCTGCTGCTGCACGATGAGCGCATGCAGGGCGATCTTCAGGAGACCAATCGCCAGCTCCGGACGGAGCGTGAGGTGCGCGAGCGCTTCGTCGCCGTGCTCGCGCACGACCTGCTGGGTCCGCTGGCGGCAGCGAAGATGGGGATGCAACTGCTGCACGCCCACCCCGAGCTGTTGAGCGAGCGGGTCTCGGTGTCCGCGCAGATCGTCCAGGATCTCGACCGGACCGATCGCATGGTTCGCGACCTGCTCGACGTCCATCAGATCCGCGCCGGACACGGGCTGACGCTGCGACTCGGCAGGACCGATCTCATCGCCGTCGCCCACCAGGTCGTCCAGGAGCTGACGCGGATTCACGGCGATCGCTTTTCGATGACGGCGGACGCGCACGAGTGGGGCTTCTGGAGCGCGCCTGACATGAGGCGGGCGATCTGGAACCTGGCCTCCAACGCGATCAAGTACGGGGACGGGCGGACGCCGGTAGGGATCCAGGTGACGTCCAGCGCGGGCTTCGTCGAGCTGGCGGTTCACAACCACGGACCGGTGATCGCCGTGCAGGACCGCGCCCTGCTCTTCCAACCCTTCTCGCGCGCCATCTCGGTTCATGCGGCGGCCCAGCGCGGGTGGGGCCTTGGCCTCACGCTGGTCAAGGGCTGCATCGAAGCACACGGCGGCACGGTGAAGATCGAGAGCGAGCCGGAGAAGGGCACCACCTTCACTCTCCGGTTTCCCTCCGACGCGCGTCCGTTCCAGCCGCGCGCCGATCTCTCCCTTCCCCTGGCCTGACGCCGCCCTGCCCGCCGACGGCCGCCACGCTCGGCGGCGCCGCGACGTATCAGGGTCGGTTCGATGTCACGCCCGGCGTATCAAGTTGGTTCCACGGGACTGGTCTTTGCCAGCAAACCCGGGTTGGGCCCGGTCTTGCAGTGAGAGTCCAGCACAAGACGCAAGAAACCAAGACCCGAAGCGAACTGACCCGAGGAGCCCACCATGACCATCCGATCGAAATCAAACTTTGCATCCAACCTGACCAAGACTGCCGCCGCCGCCTTTCTGATGGTGTCGCTCTCGGCTTGCGACGGCATGTCCGGCACCAGCAGCAGCCTCACCACCAGCACCGCCTCCCCACCGTCGCTGGGCGCGGCCGCCAGCTTCGCGGTCCTGGGCGCGTCCACCGTCACCTGCACGGGCGCCTCTGCCATCACCGGTGATGTCGGCGTCAGCCCCGGGACCGGCATCACCGGCTTCAACCCGCCCTGCACGATCGTCGGGACGATCCACCCGGGCGACGACGCCGCCGCGCAGGCGCACGCCGACCTCGGCACCGCCTACGGCGTCCTGGCGGCTGCCCTGTGCGAGCACAACCTGACCGGCCAAGACCTGGGCGGCCAGACCCTGGCCCCGGGTGTCTACTGCTTCGACACCACGGTCGGGGTCACCGGCGCCTTGACCCTCGACGGCGGCGGTGACGCCAGCGCGAGCTGGATCTTCCAGGTCGGCACCGCCATCACCACCGCCACCAACGCGTCGGTGGTCATGGCGGGTGCGGGCAAGCCGGGCAACGTGTTCTGGAAGGTCGGCAGCTCGGCCACGATCGGGACGGCGACCGCCTTCCAGGGCAACCTCCTCGCCTACGCCACCGTCACCCTGGTCAGCGGCAGCAGCGTCGTCGGTCGGGCCCTCGCGCTCAACGCGGCGGTGACCCTCGACAACAACCGCATCTCCCTCCCGAACTGACCGGACTCTCCGACCAGGTGACAATCGCTCGATCGAGCTGACCCG
>Ga0207701_10005594_pt1 | contig 12627 bp, 12 predicted proteins | sample KBSSwiSSwithPhiX_FD_184294 | JGI IMG/M metagenome (GOLD analysis project Ga0207701, IMG submission 184294) | Switchgrass rhizosphere bulk soil microbial communities from Kellogg Biological Station, Michigan, USA, with PhiX - S5 (SPAdes) (version 2) | ecosystem: Environmental > Terrestrial >...
CGATCTGCGCGCGCTGATCGCTTATTTAAGAACAATAAAGGCGGTCAAGAAAGCAACGCCGGAGTTAAAAACCTGGGCGCCGTTTGCGCGCAGTCTCGGTACGCCGATTTTTTTGAAAATCTTTGGCCGTTTCAGCGATGCGCCGAGCGAGGCGCCACAAAATGGCGTCGCGCGCGGCCGCTATTTGGTCGATCATGTTTCGCTGTGCGGCGATTGCCACACGCCGCGCAATTCGATCGGCGTGCCGAAACAGTCGCACTACTTGGCCGGAGCCAGCGAAAAAGTCGGACCCCTGGGCGAAGCCGTGGCGAATATTACGCCCGACAAAGAAACCGGTATTGGCGAATGGAAACGCGAAGACGTGGTCGAATTATTACACTCCGGAACCAAGCCCGACCTCGATAACGTGCAAGGGCTCATGTACGAAGTGATTCAAGGAATTTCCTACGGCTATAAAGACATGACAAAGCAAGACGCCCTGGCGATCGCCGATTATTTGAAATCTACCCCGCCAATCAAAAATAAGGTCAAATAGTTTTACGGCGCTAATTTCGCGGCACTTTTTTGATGACGTCGCCGAGCACCTGGTCGGCGCTGATGTTCTCAGCTTCGGCTTGGAAGTTGAGGATGAGCCGATGGCGCAGCGCCGGGAAAATAACTTTCTCGACATCTTCGTAACTCACATGAACCCGGCCCTCGGCGAGGGCGTTGCCTTTCGCGCCGAGGATGATCGATTGGGCGCCGCGCGGGCTCGAGCCAAAGCGAATGTATTGCTTGACCGATGTTTGCACCGGACCGCCGTTTTGCGCTTCGGCTTGAGTCGCGTGAACCAATCGAACCACGTAGTCTTCGATCGGCGGCGCGATCATCACTTGGCGCAGTAAATATTTCATTTCGTTAACCGTTCCGCCATCGTCATCCGGCAGCACTTTGGTCGCATCGCCGCTTTCTATGCCCGTCGTCCGCTTGAGTATTTCTCGCAATTCCGCGGGCGCCGGCGGCGCCACCAAGAGCTTGAAGAAGAACCGATCGAGCTGCGCTTCCGGCAACGGGTAGGTGCCCTCGAGCTCGATGGGATTTTGCGTGGCAAGCACGATGAAGGGAGAGGCGAGAATATGCGACTCGCCGAATACCGTGACTTGCTTTTCTTCCATCGCTTCGAGCACCGCCGATTGGGTTTTAGGCGTGGCTCGGTTGATCTCGTCGGCGAGAACGACATGAGCGAAGATCGGGCCCTGCTTGAATTGAAATTCCCGCCGGCCGTTGGTGTCCGTCAGCACTTCGGTGCCGACGATATCCGATGGCATCAAGTCGGGAGTGAACTGAATCCGTTTGAATGACATGCCGAGAGCGCGGCTCAAGGATTTCACCAGCAGCGTTTTGCCTAAGCCCGGCACGCCCTCGAGTAAGACATGTCCGCCCGCGAAGAAGGCGATCAGTACTTTGCGAATCAGATCCTCGTGACCGACGATAACTTTTTGCACCTCGGTTTGCAGGCGCTTAAAAATTTCGCGAAACTGCTCCGGCTCCATCACTTCCCCTTTCCCCATCAACGGATCATGCCGCGATATTCAATCGGCACCTGCTGTTTCTCGCTCGGCGCATTAGGAACATGGGCGGGCAGCGGTACATTACTGACGGGCACCTGGTTTCGCGCTCGGCTGCCTTTGGATTCTTTGGTAGCCCGGCTTTCGCCTTTGCCGTCGGCCGCAATTTCCTCGGGTAATTGTACCGTCACATAGCGCGCGTTTTTGATGCCTTCCTTACCTTCGCCACCCTTGTAAAACCGTTCTGCGGGAGACACACCTTGAGGCGGCGGCTCCTCCGATGATTTTTCTTTGCCGGCGCCATCTTTCGAACCGCCCTCGGTCTTGCCCATTTGCTCTTTGTTCTGTTCTTTGCCGGACCGACTCGGGTCGGGTTGATTATCTTGCTTGGCGTCACCCGGTTGCTGATTTTTTTCCGAACCCGGTTCCTTCGGATTTCCCTGGGCGGTCTTTCCTTGTTGCAATTCCGTGCTCAATTGCGCGCTCGAATCTCCTTTGCTGTCACCACTACCACCTTGGCTTTGCTCGCTTTTCCCTTGTCCTTGTTGGCGCACATCGCTTTGAATGCCGCCGCCGCCTTTTTGTTCGTCCTTTCGCTCCTGGCCGCCTGCTTGTTGCTGTTCCACGCCCTCAAGGGCGCTCGCCGCCTGGCCGAGTAAGTCGCGATTGTCCTTTTGTTCTTCCTTCTTTTGCTGTTCCTCGATTTCTTTTTTTAACTCCTGGGCCTGTGCCTGTTTTTCTTCGCGCGGAATTTTTGGCTCGTCGAGCTTTGCCGCGAGCGCTAGGAGATCTTTGCCGACTTTCTTGAGTCCCGGTTTTACCGCCATCTCTTGACCTAAGGCACGAAGCCGATCTTGAAGCACGCCGGGGCGAGCCACAGACGCTGTTAAAGGCAATAAAAAACTGATGAGTATCGCTGCGAGCAACGACAAGCCGAACGACCAGTAAGCAGAGGATTTGAGCCGATAGGGAAAGTCGCGTTTGAGCTCGACTCTGTGAGTAAAGCCGCTGGTTTCGCGCCGCAGCCGAGACAAAAACGATGCCGGCCAATCCGCCGGCTTCACGGTCGCTAAGGTGAGAAAATGATCTTTCGCAGCCGCCTGCCGATCGAGCAATTGCGCCGCAGCCGAGATACCTGGAGCTGCAGGCCGGTAACGCAAAACTACGGCGAAGCAACCTAAAACCATCACGAGCGCGGCGCTCACGAGCATGGGAATCTGGCCCAGCCAAGCCGCGCCGAACGGTACACTGATAATGTAGATCGCCGCGCCTACCGGCGGACTAAAAATAAGTAATGAATCCCAAAGCGCCTGGTGGCGCAGTTTTGCCGCCAAACGATAGATTAGTTTTTCCGGGCGCTCCCCTTCATCCGGCTCGGACTGCATGGCAAAAAACTATAACATGTCGGCGCTGGCGGCTTAAACGGATAAAGTCCTAACGCGGCACCGGGGACTTGCCGCGGGTCGCGGGCTCGCGAACCGGTTGGTAGACTTTCACGGCGTGGTTGTGGGCCTCGATGGTGGCGGAAAACAGATGGGTGCCATCGTTTTTTGACACGAAGTAAAGATACGGCACATCCGCGGGCTGAAGCGCAGCGCGAATCGAAGAAAGGCTCGGATTGCAAATAGGGCCGGGAGGCAGCGCGGCAATGCGATAGGTATTATAGGGGTTGGGGTCATTCAAGTCTTTGCGCGTCAAGTTGCCGTTGAAATCTTTAAGTCCGTAGATGACCGTCGGATCGCTTTGCAGCGCCATTTGGCGCTGCAATCGGTTATGAAAAACCGCAGAAACGAGTGGACGTTCGCTTTCAACACCGGTTTCTTTTTCGATGATCGAGGCGAGGGTGAGAATTTCGTGGGCAGTCAATTTACTGTTCCCTTCGCGCTGGGCCAACAGCGGTAGTGAAACCTTACGAAACTGCTCGGCCATCGTCAGAATGATGTCCCGTTCCGGCGTCGAGGGAACGAAATGATAGGTGCTCGGAAACAAGTAGCCTTCAATTCCCTTGTCTTGCAAGCCGAGACCGGCCAGTAAATTCGGATCGGCAGCCGCCGCAAGAAATTTTTCTTTGTTGGCAATCTGCATATTTTCCAGCAACACGGCGATTTCGCGCACGGTCAGCCCTTCGGGAATCGTCACGGTTTGGAAGATCCCCTTGCCCATAACCAAGCGCTCTAAAACATCGCGCGGCGCGACCCTCGTTTCAAAACGATAGAGCCCCGGATGGATCTTCTTTTCAGCGCCGCTCAAACGCGCCCAAAGCGAAAACAGAAAGCCGTTCGAGACGATCTTTTGATCGCCCAGTTTGCGCGCAACGGTGGCCAAAGATTCGCCCTGCTCGACGCGGATTTCTGCAGGCAGCGGTCCTTCGCCAGGCAGCGCATAAAAAATGTAATAGAGAAATAAGCCGGCCGAGAGCGCGATCCCCATGACCCCGACGAGGAGAATAGTGCGTAAAGCTTTCACGATCGGGCGTCGGAACAGGAATAGAAGGATGAGCGAGCGCGGGTTTCAGAAGGGAGCGGCAAGCTAGTTTTCCGTGATATTGACCTTGATCCAGCCTTCGACTTGACGCATGAATCCGGCAAACGGATCTTCTCCGGGAGCCGATGCAAAATAAGCCTTGCGCGTGTAATCGAGCGCACCGGAATAATATTCGAACTTCTTCGAAAGTTCCTGGTAGAGAAAGTACCCCGTACGGTAGAGCGAGAGATCGAGCTCGGAGACCGTCCAGTAGGAGCGGCTGCCTTCCTGGATATAGTAATCGAGCGAGCCGCTTCCCTCGACGTGCTTGCGAAAAATGCCGCTCATGAACAAAGCGTAATCGCCGACGTACTTGCGCAAGGATCGTTCTTTGAGAACGTCGCTTTCGGCCGCTCCAGCGGCCGGTTGGCGCGCCAGCATTTCGACCACGCTATCTTCTTTGCGACCGGCGCGGCCGCGAAATTTGTAAAGTGCATCACTGCGGGCAAATTCCGCAAGGACATCGGCCACATATCCAGCAACCGTGGCGTCGTAGATACCCAGTTGCCAGAAGCTTTCCCGCACTATTTTGAGAAAATAGCTTTGTAACTTGTTGTCGGGACCGCGGGTTTCCATCGTTACGGTCAAATGATAGCAAAGTTGCCATGGCGTGAAAAGGTTCTTTTTCAGATTTGCCGCGAAGCACATGTGGATCGGCGCGCCGCGTCTGGCGAATTTTCCCACCGCGGCTATATCGCCACGGTTGGTAAAGAAGCTCTGGTTTGGAGGTGCCAAGATGGCAAGACAGCTGAAGGAAGATTTTGTCACCTGATGGCGCCTGGGCGTCTTTTGAGCTCATGACGATCCGCAAGCATGACGATTATCTCAAGTCGTTCCGGGTGCGCCGAGGACGCCGTAGAAGGCGTTGCGCCCAATGGTAGTCCACATCGCGCTAGGTTGGCCTACTTTTTGGCTTACGGCAATCTCCCTGATGGCTGTCTCTTGCCGATTTGAAGATCGAGTGATTTTCCAACTCAGCGTCACGATCGACCAATCGCCTCAAGATGTCGACCTCGACTTCGAGAATCTGGATTTCAACGCGCGCGGCGGTGTTGTTCTAAACGGTTGGTTTATTCGCCATCGCGAAGCGCGCTCCACGCTGGTTTAGTTTCACGGCAACGCAGGCGACATCGGCCATCGCGCGGGAACATCAAGCTGCTCCATGAAAAAACCCGAGTCGATATTTTCATCCAGACTACCGAGGCTATGGGCGCAGCGCCAGGCGCGCCTCGGAGGAAGGCACTTATCTCGACGGTGAAGCGGCGCTCGACTTTGCGCGCAATCCGTTGGGCATCGATCCGGCGCAAACGGTTCCCTTCGGCGCTCCCTCGGCGCCGCCGTTGCTGCAGAGTTGGCAACCCAGTTCGACAGTCAGGCGTTGATTTTGGAAAGCCCGTTCGCATCCATTCGCGCCATCGCCTAGTCATGTTTTCATTTCTGCCGATCGGACCGCTCCTCGGCACCCGTTACGATGTTCTGGAAAAAATCCGCGCCGTTAAAACACCGCTATTGGAGTTGCACGGCGATGGCGACGAAGTCGTGCCCTTCGACCAAGGCAAGCTGGTTTTCGCTGCGGCACCGCAACCAAGAAATTTATCACGCTCGCTGGCGCGGGCCACAACGATACCTATCGGGTCGGCAGCGACCGGTATTTTGAACAATTGAGACAATTGATCGAGGAAACGGCGCCACCGCGCCGCTGATCGCCTTGAAAAGGCCGAGACCAGGAGTTCGGCTCAGAGAGGCTAAGCTAAAGTTTACCTGGCCCGCGCGCTGCCTTCGGCGTAGGCGTTTTTGACGTATTGGCAGAGCATGCGCTGGGTGTTGAAATAGGAACCGTTGAAGGCGATGGCGGAGCGCATCACTTGGACAAAACGGTCAGGCTCTCTGTAATAGAGTGGCAGGATGACATTTTCGAGCTTTGTGTAAAGCGACAATGCTTCGCTGGCGGTGTCGTTCTCGTTCGCGTCACCGATCGACCAACCGGTCACTCCTTCAACATGGCCTTCGACCCACCAACCGTCGAGCACGCTGAAACTTGGCACACCGTTGAGCGCCGCCTTCATGCCGCTGGTGCCGGAAGCTTCTTGCGGCCTTAGCGGGGTATTGAGCCAAACATCGACACCTGAACAGAGCAGCTTGCCCAAGGCCATATCGTAGTTTTCCAAATAAATTACCCGCACGTCGTCAGCCAGGGCCGCCGCTGCTTCGAAGATGTGGCGAATGATCGCCTTGCCGCTTTCATCACGTGGATGGGCTTTGCCGGCGTAGATAAGTTGTATCGGTCCGACTTGTCGGGCGATCTGCTGGATGCGCTCGCGGTCGGTGAAAATCAAGTCGCCGCGCTTATATCCCGTGGCGCGACGCGCAAAGCCGAGAGTGAAGACTTTCTCGTCCAGTCGCGTCCCGGTGAGCCAACGAACTTGCTGGAATAACTCTTTCTTGGCGTTCCCATGTGCTTGGCGAATCTCGGCCAGGGGGATGCCCACCGCATAGCGCAGATAACAATTGTCACGACGCCACCCGGGCGCAAAACGGTCGTACAGAGACGCAAACGGCGCGCTCGTCCAAGTCGTCGCGTGCACGCCGTTTGTGATCGCTTGAATGTTGTGGTTCGGGAACATCGCGCGCGATATGTCGCGGTGACGCATGGACACAGCATTGACGAAGCCGGACAACCGCAGCGCCAGCTCGGTCATATTGAGGCATCCGTCCAGGAGCTGCATTTGCGCCAAAGCCGTCGCCCGGCCGTTGCCGAGGATTCGGTAAACCAACTCGGCATTGAAACGATCATGCCCGGCCGGCACCGGCGTATGCGTGGTGAAAGCACACCGGTGTCGAACCGTTTCGATCTCCACCTCCGAAAATCCCCGCTCCGGCGAAGATTGCGATTGTTCTTCTAGAAGAGCGAGAGTTGCCAAGGCCGAGTGACCCTCGTTCATGTGAAACATACCGATATCGTCGTAGCCGAGCGCGCGCAGCATCGCCACGCCGGCCAATCCCAATATTACTTCTTGGCACAGGCGGTAGCGTTCATCGCCGCCATAGAGAAAATCCGTCAGACCGCGATCGGCGGCGGTATTCTCCGGCAGATCTGCGTCGAGAAAAAACAGCGGCACCGTGTGGCCGGTGATGCCCTGAAACAAGTACTTCCAAGCGCCCACGCGCACTTCTCGATTTTCAATTGAAACCGTCACTTTGGTCGGCAGACGCACGAGATATTCTTCGGGTGTCCACTTGGCCGGACTTTCCAACTGGTTGCCGCGTGAGTCAAGGTGCTGATCGAAGTAACCTTTTCGGTGGATTAGAGAAACGGCGACCATGGGCAGCTCCAGATCGGCCGCCGAGCGCAACATGTCTCCAGCCAAAACACCTAAGCCGCCGCTGTAAGTTGGGATCTTAGAATCGACGGCGATGTCCATGGAAAAATAGGCGACGGTCCCGATAGGGGGCGATGCATTCTGCATAACGGCTTTTGTTAGACGAAGTTTAGAATCAAGCGCTTTAGCGGATTACCGAAGAAATCGAATGGACCAGCGAGCATTCTGAAGTCGTGCGAATCTTGAGTAGCCATAGCATAACGTCGGCTCCCGGGCAATTAATCGACATAGAGAATTTCACCTTATGGCAAGGACGATGCCACTTACAAAATCGAAGAATTTGGCAAATTATAGGATTGGTTGGCCGCTCGGCGCGGCGTTGTTGATGCCATTACGTTAGCGCAAGTCAAAAGCGTCACGCACTTCCTCCCAGGTTCGGTGCGCGCTCAGATTGCGCAATACCATCAACGTCGGCGGCATCATAGGAAAATTACCCGCTTGGTGGCGCTCTAGAGCCCGTTCGGGAGAAATCCAGAGACTCTCCGAGACTTCTTCCACCGCATCGATGGGCCTCTGCTCGGGCGGCAAAGCGGCGAGATAAAAGCGGGTATCGAAGCGGACGCGATAATGTTCCGGTGTGATCCGGTGAAAGATATAGTGAAGTCGCGCCAAATCACAATAAAGCCGCTCGGATAAAAGAAAATCGGCAAAAGCAATCTCGCCGCGTTGTAAGGCCGCTCGCTCAGCGGCTACTCGATTAAGAAATGTCTGGTGCAGTTGCGCCCCATTCGACTCGCTCTCAGAGAGAAAAAAGTGAATTCCCACCTCTTCAAATAATTCTCTGACCGCGGCGACCCAGTAACCCAAACAGAGTTCCGGTTGAAGATCTACGCCAAGTTTTTTTTGCGCCTCGTCTGGCGTGATGCCGCGGGTTAGGTTAATCATCGCCGTAGACCAGTCGCTGGCTTCAACTCTTCCTCCAGGGAAGACATAGACCCCGGCGTAGGTATCCATCTGTTCCGGGCGACGGTTAAGGTAAATTTCAAACCTGCGCGCGGCGTCAGGTCGGACGAGCACGACGGTCGAGGCAGGAAGCGGAATGGCCGGCATAAATCAGTTCGCCTTTCTTTGGAGCCTAAATACGTGACGATTGCGAGGGGCCTCGGTTTTGGAGCTCCATCCAAGCCGCCGTCAGTTTCGCGGCGACGGTTTGCCGATGTGAATATGGGCCCCCGTCGCAGCTCCCGGAACCGCGTTTCTAAACGCGATAAATGGAATCCCCGCTTGGCGTAGATAATTAAGCAACGATCGTCCTTCCGCACTATCCGGATGAAGCGCCACATCCATGGCGTTACGATGATCGAAGTGCAGACGGTCGTGGGTTGGGGTTTGGCCTAAGGCACTGATCGGCAGCGGGCGACCGAAGGTTTCGAAATAAAACTTTTCGATTTTTGGTGCGACGGCGAGGGACCACAACGCGCCGCCATTAAAGCGCAGGAGGGCGGCAGTCTCGCTGTAGCCGCCCACTGCTAAACCGGGGAGACGAAGAAGTTCGTCGCGCATCGTCGCCTCGGTGATCACCATGTCGGTTTCCGCCAGCCAACGTTTGTCCTCATTAATGCGTACTATGGCTTGTGCCAAAGCATCCTCGGCCTTGAGAACGTCGTTGCGCGCGATCAGGCCCTGATAGTAGAGGTCTCGCTGTTGTTCATATCTCTCCAAGGCGCGCTGCCGTTCGGATTCGTGCAGCGTGAGCAGTTTCTCGGCGCCGGCGCGGGTCTCTTTGATTTTTTGAATAACATCGCTGCGTGCGCGTGTCAGCTCCGACTCAGTCGGACCAACTTGGCGATTGGTAGAGGGACGAGCCGGCCTATTCTTGAGATTGTCCTGAGCGATTCCCGCATCGACAAAAAAGGGCAAGGCCATGTGGAGCGTAGCCATGCCGGTAAGCGTGAAAAACAAGGATCGCTTCATTGCTTCTTTAGCACGCCCTTGAGTCTAGGGACTACGCTACCTCGGGTCAACACCACAAATGAGAGGCTGGAAGGATTGATAAGGAAATGGTTGTTACCCAGGTTAGCGCGCGGTACTATCGCGCCTTGCGGTTGTGAATGCTTTTTGCCCGTTTACCGGAAGTAAATGAAAATTTCTCATCCTCGGGTTTGGCTTGGGTTAGGCTGTATCGCCGGTCTGCTTGGGCTGGCTGTGCCATCCGCGCAAGCGCAAAATCTGGCTGACACCATCGAAAAAATCAAGCCGTCGATCGTAGCCATCGGGACTTTCCAGAAAACCCGCAGACCACCATCGATCTTTCGTGGCACCGGCTTCATTGTCGCGGATGGCCTGCACGTTGTCACCAACGCCCATGTCTTGCAGGAAAAAATAGATACGGAAAAAAAAGAAACGCTCACGATATTTAGCGGCAAATCCGACAGGATTGAGATACGCGAAGCGACCAAGCTCGTTGAAGATCTCGATCATGACCTCGTGATCCTGAAAATTCCCGGCCGACCGCTAACCGCTTTGACAATCGGTGACTCCAGCCGCGTGCGCGAGGGCGAAACCTACGCCTTTACCGGCTTTCCGATCGGAATGGTTTTAGGTCTGAATCCGGTGACGCACAAAGCCATGATCTCAGCGGTAACGCCAGTCGTCATTCCACAGCTCTCCGGCCAGCAACTGGACAAGAAAGTCTTAATCCGGCTTACTGCTCCCTATGATGTCTTTCAACTCGACGCCACAGCCTACCCCGGTAACAGTGGCAGCCCGCTTTACCAACTCGACAGCGGACAAGTGGTGGGCATTATCAACAAAGTGTTCATCCAAGAAACCAAGGAAACCGTCTTGCAAAAACCCAGCGGCATCTCCTACGCAATCCCGATTAATCACTTGCAAGAACTGCTAAAAAAAATCCGTCCTGAGTAAGCGACCTTTGACATGGTGAGCCGCGTCGAAACATCGGCTAAGCTAACGTCAAAAAATGACGAGCGTCAGGAATCCCCTCACGCTCAATCATAGGGGACGCAAAGTCTGAGCGAGAACTCGCCGACTTGGCGGAGCACGAAAACGGCGCAGAGCCGCAAGACTAACCGTGAGGTTGTGGGCTAATGAAACAAAGGCCAAATTATTAATACGGGTCACACCGGAAGGTTTAGCCCGCACCGGCCTTAGCGAATGAGCGAGAGCAAAGTCGCGGCAAAGACGAATCCGAAAATCGCCAGCCAGATGATCGATTTGGTCGAGGCCAACCCGTCGGGGATGCCGCTTGGCTCATCACGACCTTCTCTCCTCGGCACATCTAAAAGTATATCTCGTAAAAGTGTATCTCGAACCATGATCAGTTGCTCCTGTAGTTCCTTTCGTCTCTGTTCGCTCAACCGGCACCATTGAACGCTATCGAACTGCGCGGCACCGCCAAGCACAGCAGCGCGCACTTTATCTAATTTACTGTCTTCGAGCCGGCTTGACCTGGAGCCCATGAAATCAATGATCGTTTTTCTGAGCCGTTCAATATCATCAAGAAGAGTTTGTATGACGCGGGGGTCGACGTTGGCCACGTTGTTGTGATCCTTCTCTCGCGCTGTTGAATCAAACTCTCTTCGATCAGTAAGACTAAGCTGCATAAATTTTTGGACCTTTGCCTTGGCCAGCTAAAAAGATCAGTGACTTTTACTGCGACGTAAGTCGCCTAACGCAACGCAAATGCCACTTGCGCCAAGACTGGTAAATACTCAATTACGTGGAGCTTTGCGGATGCCGGAGAAAATTTTCGAGGCGCGACGTGACCTCAGCGTTGACAGCACGCACACGCGATCAGCACAGAATGAATAAGGAAACGTGGGGGTTAGCGCTGTGTAAACACTGGTTCACAGACTAACTACGGAAGTTTACAGGGAAGGATAGCGTCGCATACCAGGCGAGTGGATCGAAAACCGTAGAATGATATGGAAGCAGAATTGGATTTCAGTCGTGATGGAGTCGTCCCGAAGGTCTGCCGACGTGGATGTGCGGACCGGTAGAAGCGCCCGGCACGGAGCTGCGAAAGGCAATAAACGGAACGCCCGATCTACGCAGATAATCCATGAGCGCTTTGCCTTCGGCACTGTCGGGATGGAGCGCCACGTCCATGGAATCGCGATGATCGAAACCTAAGCGATTGTGCGTCTCTGACTGGCCCAACGCTGTGACAGGTAAGCGCCGGCCAAAGGTTTGCGTGAAATATCTCTCAAGCCGCGGCGCCTCCCTTAACGACCATTTAAAGCCACCGTTAAAACGAGCCACGTCCTTTGTTTCACTGAAGCCGTTTACCGGCAGCGCCGGCATGCGCTCCACCTTTTCTCCTAAAACAGCCTCGGTGATCGCAATGTCCGTCTCAAGCACGGAATGGCGCATTTCATGAACTCGATTGAGCGCTGCAACAAAAGCTTGCTCCGCTTCTTTGACTTGATCCTGCGGGATTCGGCCCTCCTGATAGAGCTTTCGCCTTTTGATGACTTCCGCCCTTAACTTGGTTTGTTTCTGTTCGTAATCAACCAAAAGGGCTCGGTCAGTATCGAGGGTCGCTCTCATCTTGGCGATCGCATCGGCGCCGCTCATTTCACTCGCGCTGCCGACAGTCCAAGGCTGATTCCGCGAACCGATTGTTTTAAGAGCAAATAATCCTATACCGGCAAGCGGCAGGACTATCACAGCGATTTGGAAACTTCGTGATTTTGCCAGCTCGGAAAACATGAGCCCCAGAGTCTAAGGGCTTATGACCGGAGCGTCAAGCCAAACAAAGCCCGTAACGAACCGGGCCGTACGGGCTTTGTTTGAACATTGAACACGGCGCAGTGCAGCGGTCAGCCGATATTCGCTCCAACGGAATTGGCTAAACCGAAGCGAGCAAGCCGCGCTGAATCAGGTCTTGCGCCAGCTTCACTTTGTAAATGTTGTCTTTTAGCGGTTTAGCGCCTTCGAGGGCGATCTCGCCGGCCTGTTTCGCGGTTGCTTGATCGAGTCTTTTGCCGCGCAAAAACTCTTCGGCTTTTGTTGCGCGCCAGGGAATCGGCGCGACGCCGCCCATGACCACGCGCGCCGCTCGGACGACGTTACCGCTGCTTTCAACGATCGTGGCCACCGAGACGATCGCGTGATCCCACGCCATGCGCTCGCGCATTTTATAATAAAAGCCTTTGCTTCCGGTCGTGGGTGTGGGAACGTGAATCTCGGTAACGATCTCCCCAGGATTGAGAATA
>Ga0207701_10005596_pt1 | contig 12625 bp, 15 predicted proteins | sample KBSSwiSSwithPhiX_FD_184294 | JGI IMG/M metagenome (GOLD analysis project Ga0207701, IMG submission 184294) | Switchgrass rhizosphere bulk soil microbial communities from Kellogg Biological Station, Michigan, USA, with PhiX - S5 (SPAdes) (version 2) | ecosystem: Environmental > Terrestrial >...
GATCGAGCCGGCTCGCATGCCGGCGATGCGCGTCGTCATCGTGCCGCTCTGCACATAGGTGATGTTGTCGCGCGTTGCGTCGAGTTTGAAATGATCGAGCGCAATGGCGACGGCGGCATGCGACGAGCTGCCAATCCGGCTCACTCCGATCCGCCGGTTCTTGAGATCCGCAAAATCTTTGACCTGCTTCGTCGCAATGATGTTGTAAGCCAGCGAATTGACCAATCCCATTATGATCGTTTCGCCGGAACCGGAGGCATTCGAAATGATCGCCGGAGCGCCCGCGTTGTCGGCGATACCGATTTCGCCGGACGCCAGCGCCTGTGAGGTAAGGGTGCCGCTTTCGATAAGCAGGATTTCGACTTCCAGGCCGTATTTCTTAAAGAACCCTTTTTCTTTCGGTATCCAGAGAAATGCGGTGCTGGGACTGAGCGCCGAGTAGCTAAGCCGGATTCTCTCCTGAGCCGCGCTCGGAACCGTTAAGGCAATCACGAGGGTGCTGGACAGAATAGCAGAAAGGAGTTTCTTGCAAACTTTCTTACAGGTTTTGGCCATGCGCATCGCTCTCCCTTTTCGTGCCTGACTATATATCTTTCGTGACTGCCTTGTCGCAATGGCCAGAAAATGGTTTTGGTCGAAAGATGCCGCTTGTTTCATGAGGCAGAAGGGTAGTTTCGTTACTTTGCGACGATTTGTGCTGGGAGCTTACGCTCGCCTCCTGAAGCCAAAGGATGTATTGAGCGAAGGATGGCGGCCGAAGTGAGAATGGGACAGCTTACGCGGATTTCGGAAAAACCGCCGTTGACTACGGAAAACATCGCGCGGGTTTTCCATCCGAATTGTTCGATCGCCTCGCGGCGATGGGCATAGGACGAGCCGGCGCGCGCACACTTGATTTGGGGACGGGAACGGGGACGATCGCGCGCAGTCTCGCGCAGCGCGGTTGTGATTCGATCGGCCTAGATCGATCGGCGCCGCTAATGGAAGAAGCGCGGCGTATGGATCGCGAGGCGGGCGTAACGGTTCGTTCTGTCGAAGCAGCAGCCGAAGACACGGGGTTCCCGGAAGCGAGCTTCGACCTCGTTATCGCCGGCCAGTGTTGGTTTTGGTTCGATCGACAGCGGGCGGCGAACGAAGCGCGGCGCATCCTAAAACCCGGCTGGGCATCTCGTGATCGCGCACTTCGATTGGATTCCGCTGCCTGGCAATGTCGCCGACCTAACGGAAAAGCTCATTGAGAAGCATAATCCGAAATGGAAGCTCGGCGGCAGTCTCGGGATTCATCCGCGATGTCTTGCCGACATGGCGTTATCAGGATTCCTGCGCCTGGAAACATTCTCTTTCGATCTCGACGTGGCTTACTCGCACGAGGCGTGGCGCGGACGCATTCGCGCGAGTGCGGGTGTCGGTGCGACTCTCTCGCCGGAAGGCGTCATAGTATTCGATCGCGAGCTACAGGCGCTGCTCGCTGAGAAGTTTCCTCAAGAGCCGCTCGCGGTGCTGCATCGGGTCTTCGTTGCGATCGGAATAGCCCAGAACAGCGTTAAAGCGTTAGGTTCAGGGCTTTCAATCACACACGAGGACTGAAGCGGGATCAAACTTTTTTTTGAGATTGCCGCGACAAGGGGAAGCCAAGACTCCGACGTTTACTTCTGGTTTCTTCCTTTTCGTTTATCCCGCACAAGCAGGTTTGAATTCACTCCACAACTTTTTGTTCGCGATTGCCGCGCCGTCGTGTAGCTTGGCCCAGGCGGGTTAAGGTTATTAGCCGCGATCGCAGAGGATCGGAATGCCTCCTTAGGGACGGCGTTTCTAACATGGACAAAGTCCGATGAGCCACTAGAGGCAGTATCATGACGTCCGGGCGACCGGGAGAAGGAAACTCCCGTTTGCGAGCATGCCCACAGCATGCTACCGTCCGTTTATGGCTAGTATTCAAGTCAAAAATATTCCCGAGGGCCTGCATAACAAACTCAGACGCCACGCGCGGGAGCAAGAAATCACTATCAGTGAAATCGTCTTAGAGGCCATCGAGCGCGAAGTCGCTCGCCGAGAATGGCACAAACGTTTCACCAGTCGCCCAACGACTCGCCTTCGAAGCACCGCTGCGGAGTTGCTCGAACAGGAACGCCGGCTGCGCGATAGCGATTTATCGTGAGCCTTTTCGTCATCGATGCTTCGGCGGCAACCGAATACCTGCTCCGAACGCCGCTAGGTCTCAAAGTAGCAGCTACCACTGAAGATGCATCCCTCATCGCACCCGAGTTGTCGACGTCGAAGTGCTTTCCGTTCTAAGGCGCGCTGTAATGCGGCGTGAAATTTCCGAGCAACGGGCACTTTTGGCGATTGAAGATCTCGTCGATTGGTCGATTGACCGGATATCACACAAACCGCTGCTATGGTTAGCCTGGCAGCACCGCGATAACGTTAGCGCATACGATGCATTTTACGTTGCGGCAGCACGCATATCTAATGCACCTTTACTCACTGCCGATGGACCGTTATCCCGCGCAGCCAAACTTGGGATCTCGATCGAAAACGTTCGACTCCTCTAGCAAGGCCAAATCTTTTACTTTTGACATTTGACTCAGCCGTAAAGTGGCTGAGTTCATCGGATCCACGATGCCTGTCACAGGACAATAGGGAGACCTTCTCTCAGAGATTTCTTGACCAGGCTTTCGGTAACGAATGGGAAATGGGACGCGAGCCAGGCGTCGATGCCGCCTTCGAGCGGGCGAACCCTGGTAATTCCTTTCGCTCGCAGCAGCAGCGCCACCCGGGCGCTGGTCGCTTCGTTAGGTTACGAGCAGTAGAGGACGACGTCGCGGTCCGGGGGAATCTCCCCGTGGCGCTCTTCGATCTCTTCCATAGCTATACGAAGCGCACCCGGGATCATTTGAGGAAACGCCTCGATATCCATGGGCTGGCGCAAGTCCACGATTGAAATAGTTCTCCAGCGGTGAGTTTGTCCATGAGTTCTTTCGGAGCGATGCGCGCAATCCGCAGCCGGCGAAGGGAGCGTCGGCGCTGAGCCCAGTAGTAGCGCTAGGGGGCAAATTTGTTTTCGTTGACACTGCTCACGGGTGCTGGAGCTGAGCGCGACCTTAGGTTTCAGTTTCGGGCAAATGCTTGTGTTGGCGAAGCCCAAGTCTTGGATCGTCTTGGCAAACCTTTCATTCGCTTCACGATGGCTTGTCGTTCTCAAGCAGCGCTCGCAGGCGCGCCGCATACTTTTCGGCCTCGGCAATGTTGCCGCGTTGATTGTAAAAGCCAGTCAGTGCCTCAAGAGCGTCGCGGTCGGCTTGGTGGTCTGCGACAATATTTTTAAGCCTGGTGATCGCCGCCTCGGAATTCCCATTCGAGGGAGCGGCCGCGGTGAAATTGGCAGGAACACGTTGCCGTTTGCCATCAACCTGGTCGGCCACGTTTCTTCCCGGAGCGACGGCTTCCGCGAGCGCTCTTGTGCAGATATGCGGTAGCCAGGACGTGAAATTGACTAGCGGCCGTATTGTAGATATAAACCGCGGGCAGAAATGAAAACCTATTTCAATTTTCTATCCAGAGTTCGGCGCTGGACCCCGCGTCTCGCCGGGATTTTAATCGCGAGCCTATTTTTCACAGCGGCGAACAATTCGTGGTCGGCAGCCGTAGAAGCCAAACCAGCAACACAAGCAAAACCAGCTGCACACCACCCGAACATCTTATTGATCGTTCTCGACGACGTCGGCATCGACCAGATGAGCTCCTTCGGATACGGCGGCGCCACTGCGCCGCGAATGCCGAACGTGGATGCCATTGCCAACGCCGGAGTGCGCTTTCGCAACTTCTGGACGATGCCGGAATGTTCACCCAGCCGCGCGCTGATGTTCGAAGGTCGCTTTCCGCTGCGCACCAACGTTTACGACGCCATCCTTTCTGTCGATCTTGCGAATTCGCAGGTCTCACCCTATGAGACGACCACGCCCAAGCTGCTCAAGCAAGCGGGATATATCAACGGCCTGTTCGGCAAATTTCATCTGACCGGATCGAACTCCGACACCACCGCCCAACAGAACAATCCGTTGAATTGGACAGCGCCCTATCAACTCGGCTGGGATTATTTTGCCGGCTGGCAGGACGGTGGACCGCATCCGATCGACACCACGGCGGGCGGTGTCGCGGGAAGCACCGCGTCGTATGCCTGCGGCTTTATCCCGAACCTCACCGATGATCCGAACAACGGAACTAATCAAGGCGCATGCTATTTTGCCGATAATACTTGTTCGGAAATCACGGCCTCGGCGCAAGCGCCCACACCCGGTCGCACTTGCATGGAGCGGGGCGGCATTCTGGTTGCAAACAACGCCTGCCAAAGCTCACCTCCACCGAATGTCGACTTCACTCTCGAGAACGGCTACTACGCCGGGCAACTCGTCATCAACCAACCGAACGGCACGTCGATTGGCGGATCAATCATCTATCCCCCGAACGATCCTTCGGGGGCGGGCCGCGGCTATCGCTCGATCATCGAAAGCGACCGCGCGATTGATTGGATCAACGAACAAAATCCGTCGAAGCCCTGGATGGCGACAGTGGCATATTCATCGGCGCATACCCCGTACCAGCAGCCGGCTACGTCGCTTTTGCCGGCGGCATCGGTGCCGTCGGGAGGGTTCAACTGCCTGACGAGCGCTGCCGACCAGCGAGTGCTGAGCAATCAGATGATCGAGGCAATGGATGCAGAAATCGGCAGGGTGCTCGTGCAGACGGGTCTCGCCACCCGCAACGCGGATGGCACTCTCAACTATGATCCGGCGCGCTCCGACACCATGATCGTGATCATCGGCGACAACGGCACCTATGCGCCGGGCGTGAAGGCGCCGTTCAATCCCACGCGGGCGAAGGCGACGGTGTATCAGACCGGGGTCTGGACGCCGCTGATCGTCGCCGGCCCGCTGGTAAAGGAGCCGGGACGAGATGTCGAATCGATGGTGAATATAGCCGACCTTTTCCAGCTCTTCGGCGAAATGGCCGGGATCGACGTCGAAAAAGCAGTGCCGAAATCGCGCCAGATCGATGCCGTTGCTATGCTTCCCTATCTAACCAACCCCCAGCAGAAGAGCCTGCGCAAAACCAATTTCACTCAGACGCAGTCTAACTTGAAGAAAGCCGGCTATGTCGTCCCGCCTTGCGTAGTCACCACGCTAGACGTCGTAAACACTTGTGTCCAGTTGTTTGCTACGCAGGATGTGTGCATGAGCGAAGGTGGCATTTGGTGGGGCGCCCCTGACGGCACAGTGGATAATCCTCCTCCTCTACCCGGTCCAGTGCAGACGAACTGCTGCGGCGTGAACGCCTATCAAGCAAGTATTGGGAATCCGCTCTACGGCGTACTTCCCGATTGGCAGATGGCGATGCGGGACGATGACTACAAGCTCGTACGTAAGCAGACGACCGATTACTCTACCACTTCGAACAGCTGTGTATCGACGCAGTACACCGAGTTCTACCAAATCAACCAGGACACCGGGTTAAATCTGAAATTGGATAACCCGGAGCGCAACCTGTACCCAGACCAATTGGACAAGGATGCAAAAAAAGAGTTCGACAAACTATCCATGGAACTCGATAAGCTGCTTGACTCGCAGGTTGCCTGCCCCGGCGATGGCAATCTCGACGGCGTAGTCGATCAAAAGGATATCGAGCAGCTGACCTATTGGGCGAAGGTGACCAAGGGTTATTCAAGCTGGTACGACTTCAATCTCGATGGTCGAACCAATCTTCACGACCTGCGGCGGTATGTCATAGATGGTAAGTTCCCGCGCAAGTGCCCGCAATGATTTTCTGTGGCAGGTCAAACCAAGCTACGTCTCGGCAGTCTCAGTCTTTTATTCCCGGCGAGCGTGGCTGCCGCGCTTAGCATATGCAATCAGTCTTATCGATCTGACACCAGCGCGCGGGCAATCCGATCATCAACGCTGACTTTTCCCGGTCCAGAGCAGATCAACCAGATCAAGATAATGATATACAGAGTTTCTGGCAGATAGAGGAAATCGTCGAGCCAATCGAGAGCCGAGATGCCTTTCGGAATCGTCGCCAGCTGGACCGTCGCGATCGCGACGATCATCTGGATGATGAGAGCCACATAACACAGGCTCGTGAACATTCCGATGACGAGCAGACATCCGCTGACGAATTCAACCGAGGAAACGAAATAGGTCATGAAATGCGGAAACGGTATCCCTGCGCCGGTCAGGGTTTCATACATCTGGCGAGTCCGGCTCGGTACGAGGAGCTTATTGCCGCCCGAAATGGCGAAAAATATTCCGAGCGATACGCGGGCGAGCAGAATCGAAAATTGTTCCCAAGAAGGGTTTCCGAGCAGCAGTGACCGGATCAATGGAGGGAGTTTCATGGCGTTAGTTTCTCCGTAAGTAATCGTATCAAGCTTTCCGTCCACATCCAGGTCCCGAGGGTTGTGAGCCGCGACAGCAGAGAGGGGTCAAATCGGATGTTGTATTTTGATATTGCGGATTTTTATCGGCATCATCCGGGTAAGAAAAATCTCAAAACGGAAACCTTCCCTCAGAGGAGAACGGATTTCTTGACGAGGCTTTCGGTAACGAATGGGAAATTGGACGCGAGCCAGGCGTCGATCGTGCCTTCGATGCACTTCTCGCTCTGTCCGAGACAGAATCGTGAATTTCAGTAAATGCACTCGCGCTTGACGGCTTGCCGCTTCCAGCGTTATAGCTTCGCGTCAAAAAAGAGCTGTGCATACCGATCCGTCGTCACGGAAATATTTCGCCGCTGGAGGAGAACGTACATGTTAACCGCTCGCTCCACTAGCTTCATTGCTCGCGCTGTTCTTACGCTCAGCCTCGTTGTCGGCGCTCTCGTCGCGTCGCCTGTTGGCTTTGCCCAGACGGCGGCCGACGGGCAAGGGGAAGTCAAGATTGAGTGGCTGGGCCATGAGTTCTACCGTCTGACCTCGCCCAAGGGCGTGGTCGTGATCACCAGTCCCTGGCTCGCCAACCCCGATGGGCCCGTGCCGCTGGACAGCTTGGCGCGCACGGATATCATCCTGGTGCCCAATGCGCACAACGACGACATGGGAAATCCGATCGAAATCGCCGCGCTGTCCGGCGCCACCGTCATCACCCCGGGCCCGCTGGGAAATTGGCTCGTCGAAAAAGGACTCAAGAAAGAGCAGTTCCGGCGCTCCGGCGTCGGCGATCGATTCGACTTGAAAGGCATCACCTTCAAGATCGGCCCGAGCGCTCATGACAACACTCTTCCGACGGGCACCGACGGCGGTCCTGCCGTGTCGTTCTTCATCACCTTCGAAAATGGTTTCACTGTATTTTACAACGGCCATTCCACTCTGATCGGCGACCTGCCGCTCTACGCTGCGCTCTACCAACCCAATCTAGCGATCCTGGGACTCACCGGCGACCCACGCGAGTTCGCCCAGGTCGCGCGCCTGATGACAACAAACAATCCGAAGCTGAAGACCGTTATCCCGAGCCACATGCGCCCGGCCACGCCAATCGTGTCCGAAGGGAAGAAAGAGTTGGAACGCCTGGGCATCGGCGAGCTGATGTTCGTGCCCGAGTTGAAAAAGGCATACGAGTATTAGCGGGTCGCTACACCGGCTCCAACTTGCTCAGGATCGACATTCCTAAAAACGACGTGCCGGAAGAAAATCTACAGGAAGAGGGCGTGGAATATTTCGACGGCGACGACGAGCGATTTTCCAACCGCAGACCGGCGGACAAACTGCTCAACGAAATATTCGCCAAGTCGAGCAAATAGGTTTAGAACCGGTTCGCTCGGGCCGGTCTGTGTGCGGTTGTCTGTGCGCGGACTATTTCAATTCGAACTCGGCGATCTCGATGCGGGTAGTTCCGATGTTACATATGCCGCGCGTCGCGCCCGGCTCCTGCCCATAGAAGTCACCGAGCCTGAGCGCCAGGCCGCGGTCTGGCTGGCCGGGAACGATCTCGGCGATCTCGCCGCCGTCGATGACGACACGCAGCCCTGGCGCGCTTTGGGTGATTGCCCCAACCGATTGTCCGGGTTCGAGCGCGAGCTTCCAGGCGCGGCCCGCTCATTGTCGAACACCTGCACATAGCCGTCAGGACGCGCCGCCGGCGCAAGATCTGCCGGCTTTGGCTTCAGCAGTGCGATGACAATGTTCTGGTAGGGCGTCGCGGCCGTGTTTGTCGACTTGTGAATGAACCTCTTTTTCGAATAGGCGGTGAAACCCACCTGGCCTTTGGTCCCTGGCCGGGCCAGGGTCGGCTCCTCGCCCCACACCTGACCCGCGTTCGCGCCTGCCTCGACCTGCACGCTGATCTGATCGAGCGAGTGGATGTGGTAGTTCGATCCGCGACCGGGCGGAAAATATACCCGCAGCACCATCACGTGCTCATTGCTGAATACGGGCCAATGATAGGCCGCCTTCTCGACCGGCACTGGCGGGTGCTCGACTTGCGCCGCCGCTGGCAGAGCCAGCGTCAATGCGCAAATGATCAGTGAGCCACTCGATAGTCGTTGCATCGGTTGCCTCCCTACGGCACCGTATGGGAAATTTAAAGACCGCTTTTTTTGACGGGAGCTATATCGCCGAACCGAAGAGTCGTCAATCACACTAGTGTTCAGCGAAGAATCGCGGTTTTGCTTCGGATGGTGCGCAAGCTCATGCCTGAGCCTGCAATCCAAGAGTTAGTAGACTCAGGCAAGTCGGACACGGTTAGGTACGCGGATCGACATTCCTAAAAACGACGCGCCGAAAGAAAATCTGCGCAGAGACGGCGTGGAATATTTCGACGGCGGCGACGAGCGATTTTCCGACGGCCGACCGGCGGCCAAACTGCTCAACGAAATATTCGGCAAGCCCGGCAAATAGGTTCATTCTTCCGCAAACGCTGAGTACTCATCGAGAATGCTATCGGTCATGTATTTTAGTCGGTTTTCTTTTGCGAGTTCATAAACAGATTCGTATGGAATGTACGAGCAAAGCTCCGCGAGAGGTCCTTTCTCCATAACGGCAAAAACGGGCCGAGATATCTGTTTAAACACTTCATTCCTACGGCTACCCGGCGCGACAATGTGAATGCTTATCTCTATGTTCGGGAGTAGAGAGAGTAGATCGGCCATTCTCAAGATGCCAGAATATATCGAGGTCGTCCCTTCAACTTCAAAGGCCCTTATAATCGTTCTTCCTCGAACCCAGAGGAGATCGATATTTTTAATGGTTCTCAAAGTAACATCGTCGAACGAGAACGGTAGCGCATCCAAAAGAACGTCTGCCCCTGCCTTCCAAAATTCTTGGATCTTGCTTCGGTCATTTCGTGGCAACCAGATTTTGAATCCAAGTTTTTCACCAATTTCAGATAGCTTAGCTTGCACCCTTATTGATTCTCTTTCTTCACAGTTCACTATGATCAGGCTTGTCGCTAGCTTCCTCATCGGGGATTGAAACTGTAATTTCCTTTTTTCCGGTGAGACGAATCTTGGGACTTTTAAGTTTCTTCTCATCTTCTTCGGTGAAGGGATAATCAACAAGCCGCTCGCTTTGTTTCAGAAGTCCTTTTTCCAAGAATTCGCAGTCGCTCTTTGGCCAGAGCCGGGGGCTTGAGAACACCATATAGGTCCAATGTTTACTTTCCTTTGGAAGGTCCTTTGTAAAGGATAGATATTTCCAAATCGCTTCGTCCTTAATGGGAATGGCCTTTTTTAGCGGCAACCAGACCAGCGGATTCACTTTAAAGCGTAAGACAAATGGGTCGTTTTCCTCTTGGAATATAGGTGTTTCGTCCGTGAATGACTTGCTTTTGATCTCCAAGACACCTACAAATCGCTGCAAGCGGGTAACATAACAGATAAATTTGTCCCCCGGTCCAATTTTCTGATTTTCAACGTAAGTTTTTTGTGAAATTCGGAAACCGCTTATATCTCCCTTCGGCTGCTCAAGGCAGTTGCGGTTTCCGGCGAAAATAAATCAATAAAATAATTCATTATTCATGAACCGTCGAATCAGATTTGGGCGTTTGCTTCTATAGCTAATTCTCTGGCATCAGGTCAAACAGATGCGGGAGGCGGGATATCGGTTACACTAGTAATCAAAATTCAGTCGACGAGAGGTAAGAAAAGAAGCAATGGCACAAGAAGAACTCGACAAATTAAAGGAAGCCCTAACGAGAGAGAAAAGCCGAGGGTCAGGTCTTGCATTGATGCATTTTGGGAAAGCGTGCAGGGTCAGTGCTTGAGACCACTCGGTTGCAACCTTGGGTGCGAAACTTTGAGCGTGTCAGGGTGCGCGACATGGCTGGGTTCGCCGCGAAAATAATTTAAATATGTTCTCGACTGACATTGTAGCGGGCGCGGCGAAACGTTTCCTTGGTCTGCCATGCCATGTGCGGTGTCAGCAGAGTGCGCGGCGCGTCGAGCATCGGATCGGCCATGGACACAGTCAAGGGATCGCAGAGATCCATCGCGGCTCCGGCCAAGCGCCCCGCGTATTTGAGGTCGGGTTCAGGTTTTGTATTTTGACGTTTCGGTGTGGGCGCTGGGAAAAACTAAATTGAACAGACCTTCTCATGGTGATTGGTTTGGTCTCATGGCCAAAAAAAATTGATCGCCGGCGGGATTGGTGAAGTCAGATCTGCATTCAGTGACCATGCGTCGTGAAAATCGCCAATCCCGCAGTTTCGCCGCGACAACCGAGATTTTACTCAGTGCTTGTCCGCCGCGCCAGCTCGTCGCCGCGGCGGGTCAACTCCTTCTCGGCCTCAAGCAGCTCCAACCGAGCGGCAAGCCACTCTTCACGTGTTCCGGTCATGTGCTTCGTCATCTCTCTTGTCTCCTTCCTTCGAGTTTCATCGTTCGTTTCTTTCCGTTTTACGTTCGATCGACTCCTGCGCCGGCAGCAAATTCACGCTTCCGCTCGCCGCCTGTGCAATGATAAATCTATCTCATGGCCGGCAACGAGCAGCAACGAACGTGGGGGTTACAAATGTGTCGGGATTCCGATGGACTCACTGATCACTACCGCGGCGCGTGCACTTGCGGCAGGTGATTTCCTCGGCGCCTTGAAGCGGGGCCCTGCGCGACGATGCGCCTGCGCTCGCGCTTCGAGGCATTGCGATGGCGCAGCTCGCCGATCTCGTTCGAGCGAAGGCTCTCCTGCGACGTGCCGCGCGTGCGTTCGATCCGAAAGAGGCGGTGGCCCGCGCGAGGTGCGTCGTTGCAGAGGCCGAGATCGCACTGGTTTCACGCGACCTCGGCTGGCCCGCGAAGGCGCTCGACACGGCGCGGGCGACGCTCGAAGCGCACGCCGACCGGGCGAACGCTGCGCACGCGCGGTATCTCAAGGTCCGGCGCCTCCTACTGATCGGGCGCATCGACGAAGCCGAACGCGCGCTCGCCGAGCTCGACCCTGTGCCGCTCCCTCCCGCGCACAGGACCGCCCACGAACTGGTGGTCGCAGGGATCGCGATTCGACGCCTTAGGACGAAAGAGGCGCGCGACGCGCTTGCCCGGGCCAAATGCGCAGCGCGCGACGCAGGCATTCCCGCGCTGGCGGCGGAGGTGGAAGTTGCATCCGACCTTCTGAACACGCCCGCTGCGCGCCTGATTACGAGGGGAAACGAACGAGTCCTCCGGCTCGAGCAGGTCGAAGCGTTGCTGGCGGCGAAAGTGCTCGTCGTGGACGCGTGCCGTCATGTCGTGCGTCGTGCAAGTAAGGTGGTCTCGCTCACAAGCGCCCAGTGTTGTTCGCGCTCGTGCGCACGCTGGCCGAGGTGTGGCCCGAAGACGTGCCGAGAGACGTGCTCGTGGCGCGGGCATTCGGAGCAAAGCGCGTCAATGAATCGCATCGGCGCGTTTGCGGGTCGAAGTCGGGCGGCTGCGCACGGTGCTTCGGACGCTGGCCGGTGTGAGCGCGACGAAGCGAGGCTTCGCGCTGGCACCGCGCCGCGCACGCAAGGTGATCGTGCTGGCCCCGCCCATCGAGGAGGAGCATGCACGGGTGCTTGCCTTCCTCGCCGACGGAGAATCGTGGTCGAGCTCGGCCCTTGCGCTCGCGCTTGCAACGGGCCAGCGCACCGTGCAGCGGGAGCTCGATTCGCTTGCGGCAGCAGGCAAGGTGCAGTCGTTCGGTCGCGGGCGAGCTCGTCGTTGGATGACCGCGCCCGTGCCGGGATTCACGACAACATTGTTACTCCCTACTCCATTGGCCGAGTGACTAAGGATGGAAGCATGAATCAATCAGCGGTCGAAATCGTTCGTGAGTATGGACCCTTTCCGGGTGTCGACCACGTGCACGGCGTCACGTACGACGGCCGGCACGTCTGGTTCGCTGCGGGAGACCGGCTGAACGCCTTCGATCCTGCGACCGGGAAACCGCTGCGCTCGATCGATGTCGCCGCGAATGCAGGAACGGCCTTCGACGGCCAGCACCTGGTTCAGCTTGCCGCGGGTCGCATCCAGAAGATCGACCCGAAGAACGGCCGCTGTGCTAGGGCGCGCCGGATTATGCCTTGAAACGCAAGTTTCCTGCTGCGCACGTGATGGCTCGGCGGCAGCAATCAAAGCGGCGCGCTCGCAGACTAACCGCCGAGAGCGATTTACTCTATTACCG
>Ga0207701_10005597_pt1 | contig 12623 bp, 12 predicted proteins | sample KBSSwiSSwithPhiX_FD_184294 | JGI IMG/M metagenome (GOLD analysis project Ga0207701, IMG submission 184294) | Switchgrass rhizosphere bulk soil microbial communities from Kellogg Biological Station, Michigan, USA, with PhiX - S5 (SPAdes) (version 2) | ecosystem: Environmental > Terrestrial >...
GATCCCAGTCGCGGCTCTGGCCGCCTGCAAAAGCGGCATCGAGGCTGCCATCCGCAACCCGGCACAGCCGAAGCGCCAGCGATCCGATTCGCGGATGCAACGTGATCTCATCCGGTGAAGGGCTCAGCCGTTGCACCAGCGGCTTTGGACCAGCCATGCGGGAAAAATCGAGATCGGCCCCGGTAGCCGCACGCACCGGCCGCTCATTGAGCGTGGTGCCCTGCCCGCGCACCGCGAAGAAGAACTCATCGGTGGCGGGGGCGAACACTGCCGCCAGCACCGGCGCGGCACCCGCGACCAGCGACACGCTGACGCACCAGTCTTCGCGGCCGGCGAGATAGGCGCGGGTGCCGTCGATCGGATCGACGATCCAGACCAGCGGCTTGCCCAGACGCGCGTCATCGTCGACGCTTTCTTCCGACAGCCAGCCATAATCCGGCGTTGCCGAGCGTAATCGCCTTTCCACGAGGTCGTTGACGGCGATGTCGGCTTCGGAGACCGGCGAGGAGGCGCCCTTGGTCCAGTTCTTCAGCTCGGTACGAAACAGCGACAACGCCAGCGCACCGGCTTGCCGCACTGTATCCGTCAACAGCGCGGCATCGCGCGCCACAATCCTGTCGGCCGTATCAGCGTCCGCCAAGCGTCAGGCCCTCGATGCGCAGCGTCGGCGCGTTGATCCCGTAGCGGAACTCCAGATCATTGGCCGCGACCAGCGATTTGAACATCGGCAGCAAATGGCCTGCGATCGTCACCTCGCTGACGGGATAGGTGATCTCGCCGTTCTCGATCCAGAAACCGGACGCGCCGCGGCTGTAATCGCCGGTCACGCCGTTGACGCCGGAGCCGATCAGGTCGGTGACGTAAAAACCCTGCTTGATGTCTGATATCAGTTCCTTCGGCGTCATCGCGCCGGCTTCGAGATGCAGATTATACGATCCCGGCGACGGCGACGAGGAGACGCCGCGATGGGCATGCCCGGTCGTGACCATGCCAAGCTCGCGCGCGGTCGCGCAATCCAGCAGCCACGTGGTCAGCACGCCCTCGTCGATGAGTGCGAGCTTCTTCACGCTTACGCCCTCGGCGTCGAAGGTCTGCGAACGCAGACCCCGCACCCGCAAGGGATCGTCGATGATGCGGATGTTCTTCGCAAACAACTGCTCGCCCATCCGGTCTTTCAAAAAGCTCGTCTTGCGCGCGATCGAGGCGCCGTTGATGGCGCCGACGAGATGACCGACCAGCGATGCCGACACCCGGGGATCGTACACGACCGGCACCTTGCAGGTCTCGACCTTGCGCGGATTGGCGCGCGCCACGGTGCGTTCGCCCGCGCTGCGGCCGACGCTCTCGGGCGAGGCGAGGTCGGAGGCGTGCGGCGCCGAGGTGAAATCGTAGTCGCGCTCCATGCCGGTGCCCTCGCCGGAGATCGCGGTCATCGAGATGCCGTGGCTGGAGCGCAAGTAAGAGCCGTGGAAGCCGGTGGAGGTGACCAGCACCATGCCGCCGATCCCGCTGGAGGCGGATGCGCTGCCTGACTTGGTCACGCCCTTGACGGCCAGGCCTGCGGCTTCGGCCTCGCAGGCACGACGCTCGAGTTCGGACGTCGAGGGAACTTCGCGATCGAGCAGATCGAGATCGGCGAACTCGCGCGCCAGCAGCGACGGATCGGCGAGACCGACATATTTGTCGTCGGGCGCGACGCGGGCCATCGCGACCGCGCGCTCGGCAAGTTTCGCAACGCCATCGCCGGAAACATCGTTGGTCGAGACCACCGCCTGGCGCTGCCCGACCAGCACGCGCAATCCGACATCGTCGCCCTCGGAGCGCTCGGATTCCTCGACACGGCCCTCGCGGACCTCAACGCCCTGCGAAACGCCGCGCACCGCGACCGCGTCGGCGGCGTCCGCGCCGGCGCGCTTTGCCGCCTCGACCAGGCGCTGCGCCAGCGTCGACAGCGCCGATTGATCGAACAGGCCGGAGGTGTCGGAATCTTTCGAAAGCGGCGAAGGCTTAGACTGTGGAGTCTTGGATGGTGAAGAGTTCACAAACAAAATCCCTGACATTGTAGAGAGCTGGGACGCAAATCTGAAGACCTAAGCAGATGTGCCTGATTCACGGGGATTTCAAGCATTTTAGTGCGCCGAATGCCAAACATTTTCGGCATTCGCGCAAGGTCTCGTCAATCATGTGAGCCAAGGTCTTGTCAATCATGCTTCCAGATGCAGGCCAGGTGACCTCTCCTTAACCAGCCTTTTTAAGACGAAACCGAAATCGCTCGGCTAAGGTCTCACGTATCGACCGGGAACATAATCCCGGCGGGGGAGACTACAGCCGTGAGGCGTCAAACATCAACAAGCGGGAGCAATCCCGCCGGGTCGAGCCACGCACTGCGGCTCGACCCCCTTTCCCTGCCGCTCAGCTTCCATGCGCACGATACCCGCGCAGACGGTGGCGTGCGCAGGATCGAACTTCATCGCGAACGCGTCGTGCTGCACCGTGCCGTCAAGGGCATGCGGATGGCCGTCAACATCCGCGTCCGCGACTTTCTCGGCGTCGCGCTGCGCGGCCTCGACGACGCGCAGACGGTGGTGCTGGTGCATCGCGATCCCTCGCTGACCATTCCCCTGTGCGTGAGTTCCGACCGCGAGGAGATCGTGTCCGCCTGGCTGAAGTGGAGCGACATCTTCGCGCTTCCGCAGCTGATGGAAGACATTCCGCTCGAACCGGCCGCCCGTCGCCGCCGCCACAACGCCATCCGCGCCCGCCGTCCGAGATTCCTGGTCCGCCGCCGCGCCGGCGATTTGCTCAGCCCGGCCAACATCCATCAGGGCGAACGCGAGATCATCGCGCGCGACTGAGGTCAATCGCATCATTGCTCGCGTAGCTCTCGTAGGATGGGTGGAGCGAAGCGATACCCATCAATACCGGTGAGCGTGGCGATGGGTATCGCTTCGCTCCACCCATCCTACGAAGACGCACTTTCGCGATCTCGCGGCATGATCTGCCCGAGGTTTGCATCTTCGTTGCCGCCCTCGGAAATCAGAGGGCGCAGGGAAGACCGGGTGCGCGCTGCACCCGCGGTCTCGTGTGCAATATGCGCGTAAGAAAACGCACACGAGCATACAGGTTCAGCGGGAGCATCCCGGCCTTCCCTGCGCAGTGGTTTTACGGCTTATAGCATGCTCTCCCCGGTGAACGGCTTTCTTGCCACCGTCATTCGCAGAAGCTTGCTCCCGCGAATTTGACGCCAGCACCGCGGCGTCAGGACCACACGACTTCGCCGTCCGCGTCACGCGCGCTCGTCTGCTGCACGTTTCGCGTCCACCGCATCCCACCGCACGTTCGTGACGATCGCGAGCCGCCCCTCTTGCCGGGTGGGACGGCATATCAATGAACTGATTTGGGGTGAGAACAAAAGGGGAATATTTCTTCGCGAAGGGCTGGACGACCCAAATCGCGTTGATACGTCGGGCAAATTTAGGCTCAGCGCGCGGAGCATCGACGCGGGCGCCCGCCACCCCCAAGCGCCATTCCTGGCCCGTGCCACGGCGTCTGCTAGGGCGACCTTCGCATCGACCAGAGAATGGCGTTGGTGAGGATTCGCTGGTAGCGCGCGTCCTGCCAGACTGACGGCTCGTGGCCCAGCGCCGTATAGAACACCCGCCCTTCGCCGTAGCGTCGGGTCCATGCGAGAGGCCAACCATAGAATCGTTGATGCACGCCCGTTCTGCCAAGGTCCACCGAGCCTGGGTCGAGGCGCAGCAGCACGCGCGATCCATGATGGTCGAAGTCGCTGATTTGGTAGATCTCGTCCTCGACTTGCAACGAATTCCCGAGAAAAGCCACGAGGGGATCGCCGGGATCAACCACCTCGATCGTCACGGCCTGATGCCAGGGATGACCGTTGAAGTAGCCGCCGACCAGATCGAGATAGTCCGGCCAGGTGTAGAATGTGTCGGTCGCCGAATGAACGCCGAGAAACCCGCGGCCTGAGCGTACAAAGCTGAGAAGCGCTGTCTTCTGTCCGTCGCTGATCGGAAGTTCGCCTGACGTGTAGAACATCACCGCGGCGTAGCGCTTGAGGTTTTCGCTGGAGAACTCAGACGTATCTTCCGTTGCAGTGACTTCGAAGACACCCGAACTGCTTCCAAGCCGCATCAGGATCGCCTTGGAAAGCGGTATGACATCGTGCCGGTAGCCGGCCGAGTGCGTGAAATAGAGGATGCGCGCTGGCGGGCGCTCCGCATGCGCGCTGAGCGGTCGGATTGCCGCGGCGCCGCCGAGGAGCGCGATGAAGTCTCGTCGCCTCACGATCCCCTCCGCCAAACCAACCAGTGTTGATAGCTTAGCACGGATCAGCCCAGCGCTGACCCTTGTCAGAGGACCTTCCGATCCTTTGCAACAGGTGCTGGCGACAGCTCTGTCGTTCCAGGCTCGCTGCAAATATTGCGATACGCGCTCGCCGCCGCCGAATTCGCGGAGCCATTGACGACGTATGCTTCATCTTCGGTTACGAGATACAGAAACGGCCAGTCTCCGGCACCTTCGCCCGACGCCTTTTTTCCTTTGACCCGGCCGCAAATGGTATCGACGGACTTCCCGAACGTATTTTTGCGCATGGCGCGTTTCATCTCACCGAATTCGGCGGATGCCGGATCCTCCAACTTCGAGGCAATCGTGGCCTTCGCCGTGACAATGACGGGATCGGACGTCTCGGCGGGGCGGCCTGGTGCCGGGGCCTGGACTTTCGCTTCGATCACGGCGGGCTTGGCATTTTTTGCAGCGGGATGGGGCCCGTCACGGACGGCGGCAGTCGACCGCTCTTCCGCCCTCGCCGCGACGGTGGACTTGCCTTTCGTTGCCGCGGCACCGGCCTTGGACGGCGTCGGCGCCGGTTCAACCGGCCGACTGGCGCCGGCGAGATAGCCGTTTGCATCCGTGCACGAATCCGTGCTCGCGAGCGGCGATAAAGGAATGCTGCAGCCAACCAGGGGTGCGGCCAGAATACCAATGAGAAGCGTTCTCATGCCAATCCCTCAACAGGAGCCTGAGTTCCGCTCGCACTTCTTGCGGCGATCTAATGTATTGCGCTGATCGTTTATCTTTTGCGCAAAACTATTAACTGCGTGCTAAGCGTCCGGCCTTTCGCCGCGGCAAGCTTTGCATGGTTAATGAGGAACGTATTTGTTTTGCGGCGAGTGCAGCACACCGAGCGCGCGTGATCTCAGGGTTTGCCGATCGCCATCGCGATCGCAGCCGCCAGGAACGGGAATGGCAGCGAGACGGCCGCGCGAAACCAGACGAACCGGGCTGGCATGAACGGGATCTCCCAGAGGATCATGCGCTGAAAGGCGAACAGCGCCCAGGCGACGACATAGGCGATCACCTGCGGCGGGCCGCCGCCGACTTTCATGGCCACCGCGCCGATCGAAAAACCGACCACCGGGCCGCCCGGGGTGGCCGCGCCCGCGACGACGGCGGTGAGCACGCCGAACCAGCCGCTGTCCGGCCCGAGCCAGCCGGTGATGACTTCCGGCGGGATCACGGCGGCAATGTAGCCCGAACCGATCACGCCGAGGGCAATGCGCGGCACGATGTTGATGAAGTCCATGCTGCCTTCGCGCATCGACGACACCAGCACCACACGGCCGCGCTGCCAGGCCATGAAGCCGAGGACTGCGACCGAGCCCCACAGGGTGATGTCGATGATCAGCGCGGAGATATTCACGAAGGCTCGCCCTTCGGATACATCCGCACATAGACGAAACGCCCGAGCGCGCCGGCCAGAACCGGGATCGGCAGCGAGATCACGATCCGCCACAGCGTGAACTCCGTGCCCAGGATCGGCAACTCCCAGGCGACGGCCCGGCCGTAGCCGATCAGGGTCCAGCTCACCACCATGGCGATGGTGGCCCCGAAATCGGCGCCGACCGTGAGCAACGCCGCCGCCACCGGATAGGCGGTGAAGGGACCGCCGGGCAGGACCGCGCCGAACGCGGTTCCGATCAGCAATCCCTTCATGCCGGAGGTCGGTCCGAGCGCCCGCGAGACTTTGTCGTGCGGAAGAATTTCCGCGATGAAGGCGCCGAGCAGGCAGCCGGCCAGCACCCGCGGCAGGATTTCCCCGAACAGCAGGAGATCATGGGTAAGAATATTGAGCACGCCGTCGATGCCGTCGCGGCGCCAGACCAGCGCGGCGCAGACCGCGACCAGCGCGCCGATCACGATCATCGACCAGCCCACCGGCTTGCGGGCGCGCTTTGGGCGCGTCTCGCCGTCATCGGCAGGCGCCGGATCTTTCATCGGAGGTTCTGACAAGGCAATCGGTCGGCGGGTGATGAGAATTGACCCTGCTTAGTCCCGGCCATCAGGCGAAGCAAACGGAAGCTGGCCGATATCCATGCGCCTCTCAGGGATGCCCATGCGAGAGCGTCACGCGGGCTTGTAATATCCCTGTTCATCATGGCCGGGCTTGTCCCGGCCATCCACGTCTTTCCTGTCTCAGTGCAGAAAGACGTGGATGCCCGGCACAAGGCAGGCCGGGCATGACGATTCGCGGTAAGACGCAATTTCATTGGCTGCATTTCGAGTCACACTCAGGAGAAGTGGCGCACCAGCGCGAGACCGCCGAAAAGCCCGGCAATCGAGAGCACGACCGAGCCGATCACGTAGAGCGCCGCCGGCCCCAGTTCGCCGCGCTCGTAAAGCAGCGCCGCATCGAGCGAGTAGGCCGAAAACGTGGTGTAGCCGCCGAGGATGCCGGTCATCAGGAACAGTCGCCAAGTCTGCGACGCCTCGCCCTTGAAGGCGAGATAGCCCGCGATCAGCCCCATCACGGTCGAGCCCGTGATGTTGATGATGAAGGTGCCCCAGGGAAATCCGGTGCCGAGGCAGCGGGCGCAGGTGACGTTGATGAAATGGCGCAGCGCCGCGCCCAGGCCGCCACCGAAAAAGACCAAGAGATAGCTCATCGCAGCAATTTCCATATCGGCGAAATCAACCCGGCTTGCTGCTTTTGCCGCAGGTGGGTGATCCTCGCAAGGATCGGAAAAGCACAAAATGAAAGGCGGCAGTGGGATGCTGCCGCCTTGTACTCAGGTGTCATTCCGGGGCGATGCGAAAGCATCGAACCCGGAATCTCGAGATTCCGGGTTCACGCTTCGCGTGCCCCGGAATGACGATGTGTAACGAATGACGGTGGATGGCCTCAAACCTTGCCGAACATTTCGTCGACATAGTCCCAGTTGATCAGATGATCGCAAAACGCCTTCAGATAGTCCGGGCGGCGGTTGCGGTAGTCGATGTAGTAGGAGTGCTCCCAGACGTCGCAGCCGAGAATCGGCGTCGCGCCGTGAACCAGCGGGCTCTCGCCGTTCGCGGTCTTGGAGATTTCGAGCTTGCCGTTCTTGACCGACAGCCAGCACCAGCCGGAGCCGAACTGACCGACGCCGGCGGCGGCGAAATCGGTCTTGAACTTGTCGAGACCGCCGAGGTCTTCGGTGATCTTCTTTTCCAGACGGCCGGGCAGCTTGCTGCCGCCGCCGTTCGGCTTCATCCAGTTCCAGAAATGCAGATGGTTGTAGTGCTGGCCGGCGTTGTTGAACACGGCCGGATTCTTCCCGAACGAGCCTTTGACGATTTCCTCAAGGGATTTGCCCTCGAATTCGGTCCCCTTGATCGCATTGTTTCCGTTGGTCACGTAAGCCTGGTGATGCTTGTCGTGGTGGTATTCCAGCGTCTCCTTGGACATATGGGGTGCAAGGGCGTCATGGGCATAGGGGAGGTTGGGCAGCGTGAAGGTCATGGGTGATGTCCGAACTGATGGGGTACGTGGTGTAACGGGAACCCTTATAGAAGGTTCCATCGATCTTAAACACCGCCATTTTGGCAAGGCGGGAGGGTTCTCGGGTAACGCCGCGCCGCGTCCAGCGTATGACGGTTACGGCGGCGACGGGGTATGGGCACGACGAGGTGGTGAAATGAGCATCGAGATCGACGTCCTGAACGGGGACGCATCATGGCCAAGGGCCGAACCGCTGATGAACGCGGTCTGGCCGGCTGATGTGGTCGAAAAGCTTTCGTGGGGTCACATCAAATGGGCCCATGCCGATTTGCGCGTGCTCATTGACGCGCCAGAAGATTCGGACGCGCCGGAAGAACAGCCCAAAGGCGGATTGGCCTGCCATGTCGGCATCTATTTCCGGGACGCCATTTGGGACGGGCGCAAGGTCCACATCGGCGGTATCGGCGGCGTCTCGACCCGCGAGGATTGCCGGGGACGCGGCTATGCAACGCTGGCGCTCAACGCCGCCGTCAGGACCCTGCGCGACCACGAAGCGGTGCGCTTCGCAATGCTGTTCTGCGAGCCACATAACGAAGCATTCTATCAGGCGCGCGGATGGCACCCGTTCAAGGGCGAGGTCTATGCCGAACAGCCGGAGGGAAGAATTCACTTCGAAGCGATGGCTCCATACGTGTTCGATTTCACCCGCAAGCCGCGCGATGGAATTATCGACCTATGCGGCCTGCCGTGGTGACCCCTGCACGGCCGTGGGTGGCTTGCGCTTCCCTCGCCCGATAATATGTCATCCGTAATGTATTCAATCGATGTTGCAGAACTGATGACGCAATGACCATTGATGCTCCGCTCGACGCCCGCCCCGCGGCCGTTCCGCCTATCGTGGTCAACAGCCTCCTGACGTCCCCGATCCTGCCGACGCTGTTGAAACTGGCGATCCCCAACACGATCGCGATGTTCGGCACGACGCTGGTGGCCGTCGCCGAGACATCCTATATCGGCCGGCTCGGCACCGAGCCGCTGGCCGGGATCGCGCTGGTGTTTCCTTTCGTCATGCTGACGCAGATGATGTCGGCGGGCGCGATGGGCGGCGGCGTCTCCTCCGCCATCAGCCGTGCGATCGGCGCCGGCGACCGCGACCGTGCGGCGACGCTGGCATTGCATGCCGCGATGATCGGCGCCTGCGCCGGAATCTTTTTCACCGTGATGATGCTGACCTTCGGCGACGCCTTCTACACGCTGCTCGGCGGGCGCGGCGGCGTGCTCGAACAGGCGATGCAGTACTCGCAAGTGCTGTTCTCCGGCGCGATCGCGATCTGGCTGGTGAATACGCTGGCCTCGGTGGTGCGCGGCACCGGCGACATGCGCATCCCGTCGGTGACGCTGATCGGCACCGCGCTGGTGCAGATCGCGGTCGGCGGCGCATTGGGCCTTGGGCTGTTCGGCCTGCCCAAGCTCGGCATGCGCGGCGTCGCCGCAGGCCAGCTGACCGCATTCACGCTCGGAGCCATCTTCCTCGCCTGGTATCTGATCGGCGGCCACAGCCGGCTGACGCTCAATTTCAGGGGATTCAGATTTCAGCGCGACATGTTCTTCGACATTCTCAAGGTCGGCGCGGTGTCCTGCCTGTCGCCGCTGCAAACCGTGCTGACGGTTTTGATCTTCACGAAAATCCTCGCCGGCTATGGCACCGAGACACTGGCCGGCTACGGCATGGGCTCGCGGCTGGAGTTTTTGCTGACGCCGATTGCATTTGCATTCGGCGTTGCGTCGGTACCGATGGTCGGCATGGCGATGGGTGCGGGTCTTGTGACGCGCGCGCGGCAGGTGGCGTGGACTGCAGGCGCCGCGGCCAGCCTAACTGTCGGCGCCATCGGGTTAATTGTCGCAGCCAAACCGTCGCTCTGGGTCTCGTTGTTCACCAGCGATCCCGGGGTTACCGCGGCCGCCCACGCCTATTTCACCTGGGCAGGCCCGGCATTTGCGTTCTTCGGGATGGGCGCGTGCCTCTATTTTTCCTCGCAAGGTGCTGCAAAGGTCGGCGGGCCCGTGATGGCAGGCACCGCAAGACTGTTGCTGGTCGGCGGCGGCGGCTGGTTGCTGGCCTCAATGGGCGCGCCGGCCTGGACCTTGTTTGCGTTGGTGGGCGCGGCCATGGTCGTTTACGGCCTCGGTACCGCCCTGTCGATTCGCCTGACCCGCTGGGGCAAGTGATCGGCTCAACAAGTCGTGCTCAATCCGACGTTGCACTAATCTGATTTGTTTGCCATGCAGGCCTGCTTTTCGAAGGAATGATTCATGGCTTGCAGAACGGCTCTCGTCATCGCGATCGCAACGGCATTCTTGGCCGCACCATCCGCCCGCGCGCAAGGCGCCGGCGAGCCGACCGGCGTCTGGCTGACCCAGGCCGGCGACGCCCGGGTGCGGGTCAGCAAATGCGGCGGCGGAATCTGCGGCGTGATTGTCGGACTGAAGGAGCCGATTGATCCCGCCACCGGCAAGCCCCAGGTGGATGACAAGAATCCGAATGCTGGCCTGCGAAAGCGGCCAATGATCGGCCTGCCGTTGTTCAGCGGCATGCAGCCGGTTGCCGCCGGCAAATGGTCGGGGCAGATCTACAATGCCGATGACGGCTCCAGCTATGCGAGCAGTGTCTCGGTGACGGGGCCGGATACGCTCAAGGTCGAAGGCTGCGTCGGCGCGCTCTGCGGCGGCGAAACCTGGACGCGCGTGGGGCGCTGATATTTGCCCCAATCATGATTTTGTAAGGTGAGCAAAGCGACTCGTCCGCCGTAGCTCAACGAGCGAAGGCGGAAGCGTGCCCACCATTCCTTCGGGTGATGTTGGATAGATGGTGGGCACGGCGCAAGTGCGCCTTTGCCCACCCTACGGAGCAGGCTTTTGTTTGACGCGTTTTCTTCACGCGAACCGGTATCCACTTCGCTTGAAAACGCTATGGATCACGCCGCCGTCGCCTTTAGCGCGGTGGCCGCCGAAGCATAGCCGCCGCGGGCGCCGTCGATGAAGTGGACGTGATCGCTGCGCATCACCGACGGCGCGAAGCAGGTCATCATCGCGGCATCCTGCCCGTGCAGGCCGTAGCGCACGACCTTGTTGACGGCCGCATTCGCCAGAAGCTGCGCCAGCGCGCGTTCGAGTTCTTCCGTGCAATCGAGGATCATCCGCAGCCCGTCGTCATATTTGCGGAAGTCCGAATTCTCCACCACCTGCTGCACATAGTTCTTCGGCACGAAACTGCCGACCTTGATGCCGAAGCGCAGCACCACATAGGCCCACAAGGTAAATGCGAGCACCACGGTTCGCCGCTTCAACAAAGTCCCGCTGCGCGCGGCACGCGCCTCATAGTCCACGCCGGACGGAGGCCATCGCAGCGGCGGTCCGTTCGACGGCACCGGCCGCCCCGCATCGGGGCTCCGTTCGACGAGATTGATGACGTCCTCGATGACTTTACGAAATGCGACCGGATCGGCGTCCTTCGCGGGCACGACCAGCACCGACAGTATGAGGCCGCGCGTGGTGGGAATTTCCTCGAACCGGCACGACAGGCCGGACAGATCCGGCTGCGCGCCCGGCTGCGCCGGCGGCACAGCGAATTCACCCCGCTTCATCGCGGCATCCGCCCACCCCAGCCCTCCGCCCGAAAACATCGCATAGGACAGATTGGACGACGGCCCGAAGCGGGCGACGCGAACATCGAGACCTCGCGCGCGGATGTCCTTCACCGGCACCAGCGCGACCCGCATCACCAGATCGAGATCTTCCCTGACCCAGGCCGCGGTCGCCGCCAACGCCTCGCGCGCGCGGTCGAAATCGTCAGGCGATACCGCAAAGCTCGCGCCGTCGCCGCCGAACACGAACGGAAATTCGCGTCCATCCAGCGCATTGGTAACGGCGGCGATCACGGCCGCGCCAGCCATGTTGACCGCCTTGTAGCGCTGGTTTGCGATGGCCTTGGTCGATTCGACGATGTCGGCGACGCCAACGGTCCAGTCGTCCGGCAACGGCGTATACAGCGCGGGGTCCATCAGGCGGTCGAAGCCGCGAAAGACCGGGATTTTGCCGTAGAAAATATCGGTGCCATCAGGCGTCGTCATAGCAATGAGGTACCCCGGTTTTCAAACCTGTCCAGATCCAGATGACTTCTCTTCGAGCAGTCATCTGGATCTAACTTTTTGTTTGAGCATGATCTTTTCGGAAAACCGGTCCCCACTTTTCTGGATCATGCTCTAGCAGATACGGCCGACTTTGAAATCCGGTTCGCGCGGCGGAACGATTTATCCCTTTGCGATGCCGCGCAGCACCAGCTCGTTGAGCCGGTTGGCGAACGCCGCCGGATCGTCCGGCAGTTCGCCGTCGAGGATTTGCGCCTGCTCCAGCAGCAGGAACGACAGATCCCTGGCCGACTCCTTGTCGGCGGCCATCGCCGCGACCAGCGGGTGGCGCATGTTGACCTCCAGGATCGGCTTGGTGGCCGGCGCCTTGTTCTGCATCGCCAGCAACCGCTCGAGCATGCGGTCGTGCGCGTCGCCGCCCGCGACCAGGCATGACGCGCTCGAGGTCAGCCGCTGCGAAGCGCGAACGTCGGAGACGCGATCACCGAGCGCGTCCTTGATCAGCGCAATCGTCATCGCCTCGTCGGCGCCGGTTTCATCCTTCTTGTCATCGGCCTTGTCATCCAGCAGCGGAATCAGGGCGAAATCGATATCGCCCTGGCTCAGCGACTTCAGCGGCTTGCCGCCGAAATCGAGCTGCGCCGAGGTCCAGAACGCATCGACCGGATCGGTCAGCAGCAGCACCTCGATGCCGC
>Ga0207701_10005598_pt1 | contig 12622 bp, 11 predicted proteins | sample KBSSwiSSwithPhiX_FD_184294 | JGI IMG/M metagenome (GOLD analysis project Ga0207701, IMG submission 184294) | Switchgrass rhizosphere bulk soil microbial communities from Kellogg Biological Station, Michigan, USA, with PhiX - S5 (SPAdes) (version 2) | ecosystem: Environmental > Terrestrial >...
ATTCTGTCCGATTGCGCGGCAATGGCGTCGGGTTCGCTCGGGATGCTGCCATCGGCCTCTTTGGGGCCTGTGGACAAATTCGGCCGCCGGAAGGCGCTCTATGAACCCGTTCACGGTAGCGCGCCTGATATCGCGGGCAAAGGTATCGCCAATCCGCTTGGCTCGATCCTGAGCGTCGCGATGATGCTGCGCATGACGCTGAACCGGCCCGAGGATGCGGACCTGCTTGAGAAGGCTGTGGATGCTGCCCTTGCAGCAGGTGCAAGAACGGCCGATATCGCCGAGCCGGGTGCGAGGAAGCTATCAACGATGGAAATGGGAGATGCGGTGCTGAGTGCCCTGGAAAAGGTCGCCGGCAAAGAGAGGGAGCACGCGTAATGGCATACGTCTCGAGGCGTTCAGCGTTAACGATTATTGCAGGCGGCGGCGCAGCCCTGGCGGCCGGGAAGGCGAGGGCCGAAGACAAGGCAGGCCGCGTCATCTACCCGGTCGCGGTGCCCGTCTATCAAACGCAATTCATTGCGGACCGGATCGGGTATTTCAAGGAAGCGGGTCTGGACTGCAAACTGATTCAGGGCGGCAGCGGCGTCAAGACGCGCGAAATCATCGCCTCCTCGCAGGGCGATATCGGCATCGGCGACATCACCCATCCGATGCAGCTCAGCAATCGGGGCCGCGCCGGGCGTGTGCTGATGCCGGTCGATACCCGCTCCAGTTCGGTAATGTTCATTATCCGGAAGGATCTGTTCGACCAGGGGATCAACACGCTGGAAGCGCTGACGGCCTGGAAACGGCCAGACGGCCGCAAGCCGATCGTTTCGGTCTCGTCATTGGGCGGCACCAACCATGTCTGGGCCTCCTATTACATGGAGACGATGGAGCTTGATCAGAAAGTGACATGGATCGGGACTGGTAACGTCGACACCATGATGGGTTCGCTGAAGACCAAGCAGGTCGACGTGCTCGTAAGTTCGTTGTCCCTGCTGAATGACTCCAAGGAGCAGGGCTGGGGCACCCTGTTGTTCGATGGAACGGACGAGACGATCTGGAACAAATATATCGGCGGCAAGGTGCCGGTGACATCGCATTTCACGCTACAATCCACCATCGACAAGGATCCAGCCAAGATGCAGGCTTTTGTCACGGCGATTTGGCGGGCGACGCAATGGGTCAAGACGCACACACCGGAACAGATCTACGACGTGATCGAGCCCTATGTCGGCAGCACATCGCGCGCCGCCAACATCCTCGAAATCACCGCGTTGCAAAAGGTTGCCGACTATGATGCCACGATCGATGCGGCAGATTTCGCGCGCGGCGAGAAGGTCTGGTTCCGGGAAATGACCGGCATCAAACCGCTCACGATTGCTGATGTCGTCAGTCCGACCTTCATCGAATCGGCGCGAAAGGCGTTTCCCGCTTGAACGCTCCGACGCTATCGCCAACGCCTGTTATCCGGACGTGCGATGCCGAGCGTATCGACGTCAGGGGTCTAAGCAAGTCGTTTCAGCTTGCGGGCGCCGTTATCGAGGCGGTGCGCGATGTTTCCTTTAGCGTCCGGCGCGGTGAGTTCGTTGCGTTGCTGGGGCCGTCGGGTTCCGGCAAAAGCACGATCCTCAACATGATCGCAACGCTAGTGAAGCCGAGCAGCGGTCAGATTTTGATCGACGGCAAGCCGGTCACCGCCGGTCGGGCGACCCCGGATGTGGGCTATGTGTTTCAGCGCGATACCTTGTTTCCCTGGCGCACGGTTGCGGACAATATTGGTTACGGGTTGCAACTGGCGGGTGTCCCTGACGCCGAGCGGAGGGAGCGCGTCGCCGCCTGCGTCGCGCAAGCGGGTTTGCGGGGCTTCGAGCAGGCTTATCCTTCGGCGCTTTCGGGCGGCATGCGTCAGCGCGCAGCTCTGATGCGCACGCTGGTGGTGGAGTCGCAGGTCTTGTTGATGGATGAACCGTTCGGCGCGCTCGATACCCACACCAAGATTGACATGCACGAAGTGCTGTTGCGGATATGGGACCGTGAACAGCAGACCGTTCTATTTGTGACGCACGATCTCGGCGAAGCCCTGACGCTTGCCGATCGCATTATCCTGTTCTCGGCGCGTCCCGGCCAGGTCAAGGATATGTTCCAGGTAGACATTGCGCGGCCGCGAGATGCGGTGAAGGTACGGGAGACTCCGCGCTATGCAGAATTGTTCCAGCATATCTGGCACTCGCTTGGCGAAGAATTCGTCAAAGGGCGCAGTCCATGAGGAAACCGCGGCACCGGAGAAGCACGCTGGCATGGCAGGTACTGATCTGCGTTGCAGTACTTTCGATCTGGCAATGGGGATACGACTTGCATACCCGATTTCCGTCGCTGGTGCCGGATCTGCTTGACCCTTATTTCGTGTCGAAGCCGTCCGAAATATTCGAGCATTTCCTGATCCTGAGTTGTCTCAAATCCAAGTTGGGTGTGTTCAATGGCTGGTTCAACGGCGACTTTGCCAAGTGTATGGTGCGAAACGAGAACAATCTCTGGATTGCGACTGGTATCACGCTGAAGAATACGTTTTTCGGGTTTGTGTTTGGTGTATCGTCGGGCTTCGCGGCGGGATTGCTGCTGGGCCGGTCCGATCGGCTCAGCGACATCTTCCAGCCTTTCATTACCGCGGTGAACTCGATTCCTCGCATTGCGCTGGCGCCGATCATCGTGCTGGCCTTTGGAATCGGCGATACGTCGAAAATCGTGACATCATGGATCGTGGTTGTGTTCCTGGTGTTCTTCAACACATTCGAGGGAGCCCGCTCGATCGACGAGGGCTTCATCAACGCCGCGCGGCTGCTAGGGGCCAGCGAATGGCAGATTACCCGCACCGTAGTGATCCCCTCGACCATGGCCTGGGTGTTTGCCTCGTTGTCGCCGGCAATTTCTTTTGCACTGATCGGGGTGATCGTCGGTGAATTCATCGGTGCGGAACGCGGCATCGGCCGGTTGATCATCGAGTCCGAGGCGCGAGCGGAAGCTTCAGGAATGATGGTGGCCGTCATCGTGCTGATGCTGGTCGGCGTGGTATTGTCAGCAGTAATCTGGCGGTTGCAGGCGTATCTATTGCGCTGGCAGCAGCATAATATGGCCGAGTAGCCATGCTACGTGTGTGCCTTGATCATTGGTGATCAGGGGGTAGACTGGTGAGGCTCGGCTACGGCAAGTTCGCAACGACGGGTCCGTCAAGGAAACACCTATGGTAGGGAACGGCCGCAGGTCAGATGCAAGTTCGCCCGCTGGAGCGGGTACGGACGGCTATGCTGCCATGGTTGCACGCGCCAGGGTGCTGATACCAAGATTGCGCGAACGCGCCTCAAAGACCGAAGAACTGCGGCGTCTTCCTGCAGAAACCGAACGTGATTTGCACGATGCCGGCCTGTTTCGGATCGTGCAGCCCAAACGGGTCGGTGGATCTGAACTCGATTACGTCGCGCTGGTCGATTGCGCCGATGCACTGGGGCAGGCCGATGCTTCCGTGGCGTGGAATTTTGCCAATCTCGCCAGCCATCACTGGATGCTGGGCATGTTTGACCGGCATGCGCAAGACGCTGTTTGGGACAAAGATGCCAATGCGCTGATCGCCTCGTCCTTCATCTTTCCGGCCGGCCGCGCCAGAAAGGTTGATGGTGGTTACGTGCTGAACGGCCATTGGCCGTTTTCCTCAGGTGTCGAATCCTGCGAATGGAATATGCTTGCGAGCGTGGTCTCGTCTGAAGACGAGGCCGACGGCATCGAATACCGAATATTTCTGCTGAACAGGAGTGACTACAAGATCAACGATACCTGGAATGCGACCGGCTTGTGCGGGACCGGATCGAATGACGTAAAGGTCGCGGATGCCTTTGTTGCGGAAAAGATGACTATCGCCGTGAGCGATCTTACCGGTGGACCAACGCCGGGCAGCGTCGTCAATCCTAACGCGCTTTATGCTCTGCCGGTATTCTCGTTGTTTCCCTACGTGCTGTCTGGTGTTGGCCTGGGCAACGCGCAGGCCTGTTTGAATGATTATGTCGAGTTCGCGCGTCACCGGGCCTCGACCTATAATCGCGCCAAAGTCAGTGACATGCAGACGACGCAGATCAAGATAGCCGAGGCATCGGCCAAGATCGACGCGGCGCGCCTGGTCATGCGCACAAACTGCATCGATGCAATGGCAGATGCCCGGCGCGGTCATGTCCCCGATATTGCGGGCAAGACGAGGTTGCGACGCGACGGGGCCTTTTCGGTGAATCTCTGCACCGATGCGGTATCGTTGCTATTTGCGGCGAGTGGCGCGCGCAGCCTGTTTACGTCGGGCGCATTGCAACGGCAGTTTCGCGATGCCCACGCGGTGAATTCACACCTCGCATTCAACTTCGATGCGGCGGGAACCAACTATGGACGTGTAGCGCTTGGCCTGCCGTCTGAAAACCTGACGCTCTGAGGCCTGGCGGATGTCCGACGCACCCAAGCATCCGGCCGATCCGGCCAATGAGTTCGCCAGCGACAACTCGACCATCGACCCGCGCGACTTTCGCAATGCGCTAGGCACATTCGCCACAGGCGTTACCATTGTCACAGCAATGGCGGCCGACGGAAGGCCATATGGCGTGACCTGCAATTCGTTTGCCTCGGTCTCGCTAAACCCGCCGCTGGTGTTGTGGAGCCTCGGCATGTTCTCGCAGGGCTTGACCATCTTCCAGAATGCCAGCCACTTCACAGTCAACATTCTTGGTGCCTCCCAGGAAGCGCTGGCGTCGCAATTCGCCAAATCCTCCGGTGACAAATTTGCCGGCGTCAGTTGGACGCCAGGACTTGGCAACGCGCCGGTGCTCGCCGACAGCGTCGCCAATTTCCAGTGCCGCGCTGCCAATCGGTACTACGGTGGCGACCACATCATCTTTCTGGGGGCCGTCGAGGCCTATGCCTATAACCGGCAGGAGCCGCTGTTGTTCGCGCGCGGCGGCTTCGGCCGGTTTCTTGCCGGCGACGGCAACTGATCCTTATGGGCAGGAAAGAGCAAACCATGCGTGCTGGCGGCAAGCAAAAGCGGCTTTCGCCTGAGGATCGTCGCCGGGAGTTCGTGGCGAAAGCAACCGAGTTTTTTTCGGAAGAAGGATTCGGCGGCGGCACGCGCGCGCTGGCGCGACGGCTGGGCGTAACGCAACCGTTGCTCTATCGCTACTTCCCAAGCAAGGACGATCTGATCAAGGAAGTCTACCGTACGGTCTATCTTGATCCCCTCGAAACCGGTTGGGAGAAGCTGCTGACCGATCGCACCCGGCCGCTCCGCGACCGCCTGCAGGAATTCTATCGCGCTTATACCGACGCGATCTTCACCCGGAAATGGCTGCGTATCTACCTCTATTCGGGCCTGAAGGGGCTCGATATCAACCGCTGGTATGTCGGCATGGTCAGAGACAAGATACTGACCCGGATCATCCGGGAATGCCGTCATGAGGTCGGTCTCGCCGTGCAAAGCAAACCGAGCGCCGCGGAACTCGAGTTAGCCTGGGTGTTTCATGGCGGAATCTTCTATTATGGAGTTCGCAAATACATCTACGAATCTCCCGTGCTCGAAGACAAGGAGCGGATTATCAGCGATGCGCTGGACGTCTTTCTGGCCGGTTTTGCTCGGATTGCGGAAACCTCGACAGAAGTCCGGCGCGCTCCGATGAAGGTCGCAGGGTAGATCGAGAAGCCGGCTATAGCCTGGCCATCTCGGCGCGATACCAGTCACCGATCTCGCTTGCGGTCATCAGCACCACGCCGTCATGGCTGATGACGTAGTCGAGCAGCGCCTCCAGATACTTAATGCGGTGCGGTACGCCGGTGATGTAGGGATGAATCGAGATCGCCATGATCCGTGCATTCGAAGCGCCTTCCAGGTAGAGCCGATCGAACTGATCCGTGCAACGCTTCAGGAATTGCTCGGAGGGCAGATGCTGTAGCGCGTGGATGACGATATCGTTGGTTTCGACCGAATACGGGATCGTCGTTATGGTGCCGTGTGGCGTGGCGACGTCCTGCGGCAGATCGTCGATCACCCAGTCCGCCAGATATTCGATGCCGTTCAGGCGCAGGAGATCGAGCGTTGCCTCGGTCTCGGTGAGGCCCGGGCTTTCCCATGATCGCGGCGCCTTGCCGGTAAACTTCGCGATCGTCTCGACTGTGCGCTTGATCGCGTCGGCCTGGTTGTCGACCTTGTGCATCGGGCCCTGCACGAACCCGTGACCCATGAATTCAAAGCCGGCCTCGAGCGCCGCAGATGCGACCCGCGGATAGCTGTTGCAGACATTGGCATTCAGCGCCAGCGTCACCGGCACCTTGCGGTCGGTCAGCGCCTTGAACTGCCGCCAGAATCCTGCGCGCATTCCGTATTCATGCCAGGACCAGTTCGGCACGTCGGGCAACAGTGGCTGCCCCATTGGTGGGCTTAGGACGGTCCGCGGCATTGCGTTCTCGATCCGCCATTCCTCGACATTGAGAATGACCCACACTGCAAGCTTTTTGCCACCAGGGAGTGTCAGTTTTGGCCGGTCGATTTGTGCCTGATAGGGGATGCGATCGCTGAGAGCCACGGCTAGTTCCTTGAATGAGGGGGCTACCTGGCAGCTTTTGAGCGGCCAGAGATGCCTGCATTGACCAGCGGCATAACTTTTTCCGCCATCAGGATCATGGACCGACGTCCGAGTTCGCGATCCTTCCAATCCTTTCCGGCATAGAGCAGCGTACCGAACGGTCCGATTTCATCCTGAAAAGCCAGCAGCTGATCTGCCACGCTGTCCGGCGTCCCATGAATGATGAGCTGGTCGCATATCGACTCAAGTGTCACCTCTTCGTCAGGCTGGTCACGTCGGGTCTTGAACAGCTCGATACGGCCGCCTCGCTTCAGCTTGGTGAACAGCGAGCGATAATAATAGACATACGGACCGTTTGGGTCGGTGGCATAGGCCTTCGCGGTTGCGGCATCCTTGGCCACGAACACGCTTTTCGCGACCCGCCAGTTCGCGGTGTCTGCTGCACGCCCGGCGAGCTGACAACCTTCAACATATTTCGGCCAGTGGCTCCTTACCCAAGCCGGCATCAGGAAGTTCGCCGAAATAGGGTCCCAACCGCGAGCCGCGGCCTCTGTTACGCCTTTTGAGAACGGTGCCACCGCAGTCACCACAATCGGAGGATGCGGCCTTTGCAGCGGACGCGCGATAAAGCCCTGACCGATATCTTCAATCAGCGTCTTTTGCACCGATATGTTCCAGTATTTCCCGTGCAGATCATACGGTGGCTCGCTCGCCCATATTTCCAGAACCTGATTGATCGCTTCCAGAAACATTGCGTTGCGGTCCGCTTCGAGGTTGCCGAAAACTTCCGCGTCGGACAACAGCCCACCGGGGCTGATACCCAATATCAGGCGGCCATCGAGCATATGGTCGAGCATCGCGATCGAGGCCGCGAGCGCGGCTGGATGGCTGTTCGGCATATTGATGGTGCCGGTACCCAATCTGATCTGCTTGGTCGCTGCGGCAAGCCAGGCAATGAAGGCGATACAGGACGTGATGTTTTCGGCCCTGTCGGTGACGTGCTCGCCTACATAGGCTTCGCTGAATCCCAATTCGTCGGCCAGCAGGAAGGCTTCTCGATCTTCCTTGAGGGACTGCCGCCAGTCCTTCTCGACAGGGTGGATCGGCATCGTAAAGAACCCGAGATTCATGGTCTGCTCCTCCCCAAGGGCAGGCTTTTGGTCGGCAGGAATCGTGCGCCGTTCGGAACATGATAACAAGTCCAAGAGTCGAGTGTCGAAATAATCACTCGATAAACAAACTTGACCTTTGAAAATTGCCGCCGTCTAATCCCACGAAAATGCCGTGATCGGCCGGGGAGGCCACGTCGAAATGAAGGCTGCGGCTTTCGCTTATGTCCGCGCTGCCAGCATCGTGAATGCGCTGGAGTTGCTGGCCGCGCATGGCGACAAGGCCAAGGTACTGTCGGGCGGCCAGAGCCTGATGCCAGCGATGAACCTGCGCCTGATCTCCCCTGAATTCATTGTCGATATCGGCGAACTGGCCGAGCTTCGCGGGATTGCGGTGAACGGCGACCTGCTCACGATTGGCGCGCTGTCGCGCCATGTGGATGTGCTCAAATCTCCTGAAATCGCTGCCCATGCGCCTCTGCTAAGGGACGCCATCTCTCATGTCGCTCATCCCGCGATCCGCAATCGCGGTACGCTCGGGGGCAGCCTTGCGCACGCGGATCCCGCCTCCGAACTGCCAGCCTGTATGGTAGCGCTCGACGCTACCATTGTTGTTCGCGGGCTGCGCGGCGAGCGCCGGATCCCGGCGAACGAATTCTTCACAGGCATCTATGAGACGGCACTTTCTCCGCAAGAACTGATCGTTGCCATCGAGATGACGGTAGCGCGAACGGATTCTGCGCACTTCTTCGATGAATTTGCCCGCCGCCATGGCGACTATGCCATTGTCGGCCTGGCGGCCCAGGCGATCGTCCGGAGCGAACAGTTCGCCAATCTTAGACTCGGCTTCTTTGCGGTTGGCGATCGGCCGTTGCTCGCCGACGCTGCTGGTATACTTGTTAACGTCCCTGTTACCCCGGAAATATTGGCCCGCGCTTCTGCGGTGCTGAGCGAAGAGCTCGATCCTCAGGAAGATCAACAGGCGAACGCGGCCATGCGCCGGCATCTGGCGAAAGTACTGCTCTCGCGCTGTGTGTCCGCGCTGCTTTCCCGCCCCGATCTATGCGCTGGAGCAACGGCGTGACCCCTGTGCCAATTTCGCTCGAAGTCAATGGCGAACGCGTCGACGCCCATGTGCTGCCGCGGGTCAATCTGGCGGACTTCCTGCGGGAGCAGTTAAAACTGACCGGCACCCATGTCGGTTGCGAACACGGGGTTTGCGGCGCATGCACCGTACGCGTCAACGGTGAAATCGTGCGCTCCTGCCTGATGTTGGCGGTGCAGACGAATGGCGCAACCGTTGAGACGATTGAAGGACTGTCCGACAGCGGAGAGATCGCCGACCTGCAGGCTGCATTCCGCGACCGTAACGCCTTGCAATGTGGCTTCTGTACGCCGAGCATGCTGATGGCGGCCCAAGATCTTTTGAAACAATCATCAATGCCGGATCGTGAGCAGATTCGCGAACATCTTTCCGGCAATTATTGCCGCTGCACTGGCTATCAGGCGATTGTCGACGCGGTGGAAAGCACCGCGCGGGCGCGGACAGGGGGCGGACAATGACATCGGTCCCATCGGATCCCCCGGCGCTTTCGGTGCTTGACCGGCCGAACTCCTATATCGGCAAAACAGTGCCGCGGCCGAATCTCGAACGGTTGATGCAGGGGCGGGGGCTTTACGTCAGCGATTTGGAACTGCCGCGAATGGCGCATGTGGTGTTCCTGCGCTCGCCGCACGCGCATGCAAAGATCGCTGGGATCGATACTTCGGCAGCTAGGCGGATGCCAGGCGTGATCGCCGTCGTCACCGACCAGGAACTAGCTGCCGTCATCACCCCCTGGGTTGGCGTGCTCTCGCATCTGAAAGGCCTCAAATCCGCCCCGCAAAGTGCGATTGCGATCGACCGTGTGTGCTGGCAAGGCGAAGCGGTCGCAGCCATCGTCGCAGCCAGCCGGGCGGCAGCCGAGGACGCGGCAGAACATGTCTCGATTGCGTATGAAGAGTTGGACGCCGTAACCGACATGCGCACTGCGCTCGATCCGGCAACTCCGGTGATCCATCCCTCGCTCGGGGACAATCTTGCTTTCGAGCGCAATCATGACGCCGGCGCCGTTGACGAGGCTTTTGCTGCCTCCGACGAGGTGGTGGAAGCGGAATTCGTCTTTGGCAGGCACACCGGCGTGACGCTGGAGCCCCGTTCGGTGGTTGCCGACTGGAACGCCGCGGAAGCGAGGCTTACGATCTATCAGGGCACGCAGGCGCCCCACATGGTGCAGAATATTGCGGCGCTGCATCTCGGCCTCCAGGAGTCGCAGGTCCGTGTGGTTTGCAAGGATGTCGGCGGTTCCTTTGGCATCAAGGTTCACATCTATGCCGACGAAATGGCGACTTATGCGTTGGCCAAGCTGCTGCGGCGGCCAGTCAAGTTCGTTGCTGACCGGGTCGAGAGCTTCAATACCGATATTCATGCGCGCGACCATCGCTGCAAGGGAAAGATTGGCGTCAAGCGCGACGGCACTATCACGGCGTTCGAGATCGATGACCTTACCGGCATCGGGCCCTATTCGATGTATCCGCGCACCAGCGCGATCGAGGCGAACCAGGTCGTCAATCTGGTCGGCGGACCCTATGTCACCAAAAACTACCGTGCCCGCGCACGTGTCGTGTTCCAGAACAAGAACGTCATGTGTCAGTACCGCGCCGTCGGTCATCCGATTGCCTGCTCGGTAACAGAGGGACTGGTTGACCTGGCCGCGATGAAGATCGGCATGGACCCGGTCGAAATCCGCCGCCGCAATCTGATCGCCGACGACGCCTATCCCTGTGCCTCGCCGGCGGGTTTGCGTTTCGAACAATTGTCGCACCACGCCTCGCTGGCTAAGCTCATCAAGATGATGGATTACGATGCGCTGCGCGCCGAACAAGCCGCGATGCGAACCAGAAACGTCTATCGCGGCATCGGTATCGCCAGTTTCATCGAGGTCACCAATCCCAGTGCGGCATTTTATGGTGTCGGAGGCGCCAAAATATCGTCACAGGATGGTGTCGCCGTGCGGCTCGACGCCCAGGGGGCGGTGATCTGCCAAACCAGCATCACCGAGCAGGGGCAGGGATCGGAATCGCTTACCGCGCAGATCGTCGGCAGTGTACTCGGTGTCTCGATGGACCGCGTGCGTGTCATCCTGGGCGATACCGACAACACACCCTATGGCGGCGGTACCTGGGCCTCGCGTGGCGCCGGCATCGGCGGCGAGGCGGCGCTTCAGGCTACCAAGGTGTTGCGCAGGAACATCCTCGACGTCGCTGCTGCCATCCTGCAATCGACACCCGGTGAGCTCGATATCGTCAACAACAGCGTTGTCAATGCTGGTGATGGCGCGCCACGGATCGAATTGAAGGAGTTGGCGAGGATCGTCTATTTCCGCCCCGACACGCTGCCGCCCGGTCTTCAGCCCGAGTTGATGGCGACGCGGCATTTTGTTCCGCGCGAATATCCCTTTGCCTTCACCAACGGCGTACAGGCTTCGTGGCTGGAGGTCGATGCCGATACCGGCTTCATCAAGTTGCTGAAGCACTGGGTGGTTGAGGATTGCGGCACGATTATCAATCCGCAACTGGTCGACGAACAGATCAGGGGTGGGGTGGTGCAGGGGCTTGGCGCCGCGTTGTTCGAAAAGTGCATTTATGACGAACGAGGTCAGCTCACCAACGCCAATATGGCTGACTATCTGGTCCCAATGTCCGGTGAAATGCCGGATATTGATATTGGCCACGTGGTCTCGCCGACGCTGGAGTCGGAATTGGGGGCCAAGGGCGCAGGCGAGGCTGGTACGGCAGGGGCAGCGGCTGCCGTGACGAACGCAGTCAATGACGCCCTCAGGCCGTTTGGGACCATCATCACGGAGATTCCTCTGACGCCTCAGATCATCCTGAGTGCGTTGGGCCGAATCTGAGCGGGGGCGACGCCGACAGGATGCGTGCTGCCTTACTCAGCGGCAGCGTTCGCGATCGAGTTCGCTTGCCGGTTGGTGACGACCACCTTGATCGCGTCGTCAACGCGCTCGCGGGCATATCTCAGCGCGGTCGGCAGATCGGCCAGCGGAAATGAGTGCGTATGAATTTTCGTCGCATCGAAGCGCTTTTCCGCCATCAGCGCCATGGCGCGGCGGGTTGCGCTGCGGCCTTCGCCGCGTATGCCGTAGGCGTAAATGTTGTTCTTCACGAGATGCGCGAGGTCCATCGTGACGGGATCGTGAGGGAACGCGGCGAGGCAGATCTTGCCACCGCGGTTGGTCATGTGAATGGCCTGGTTGATTGTCGTCTCGGTGCCGGCGCATTCCACGACATAGTCAGCGCCGATACCGCCGGTGAGCTGTTTGACGACTTCGACGGCATCCTCGTCGTTGATATTGATAGTACGGTCGGCGCCGAGCTCCCTGCCGATCGCAAGCCGCCTGTTGCGTGTCCCCGTGAGAATTACCGGACTGGCGCCGAGCGCTTTCGCGACCGCTACCGCGAGCAACCCGATCGGTCCCGGGCCAATCACCACGACGCTCTCACCCGCAACCAGCCCTCCCAGTTCGGTAAGTCCGTACATCGAGGTGCCGGCAGTGACGACCAGCGTCGCCTCCGCATCGCTCATCGTGTCGGGCACCCGCGCCAGCGTATTGATGTGGTTGACCGCATATTCGGCAAAACCGCCATCGGTGGTGAAGCCATTGGCGCGATGACCTTTCTCGGGCTTCCCATAGTTCAGGCAAGAGGTGTACATGCCCTGGCGGCAGCGCTTGCACTGGCCGCAGCCGGCGTGGATTTCGACGCTGATCCGTTCGCCAATCTCGAACTCGTCAACATCAGGCCCGAGCGCCGCGACGGTGCCCATATATTCGTGCCCCGGCGTGAAATTCTTGTTGAAGGGCAAAC
>Ga0207701_10005600_pt1 | contig 12616 bp, 15 predicted proteins | sample KBSSwiSSwithPhiX_FD_184294 | JGI IMG/M metagenome (GOLD analysis project Ga0207701, IMG submission 184294) | Switchgrass rhizosphere bulk soil microbial communities from Kellogg Biological Station, Michigan, USA, with PhiX - S5 (SPAdes) (version 2) | ecosystem: Environmental > Terrestrial >...
GAAGTCCGCGACTGGAAATGGAGCACACCATGAAAACACAAAGTTACGAAATCGGTATGGTCGGCCTGGGCGTCATGGGCCGCAGCAGCGTTTGACATCCTAACGTGAATCCACTTGAAGACTCAGTCGCATTCGGCGCGCCCGGAATCGAACCCCGCTGGACGTCCAGCGCTAAAAACGGCCTCGGCACTGCCTATCATACGAGTTGCCGGCTGTGGTTCACGCTCAGCCATGGCATCGTCAACGAAATCTATTATCCCTCCGTCGACGCGCCAAACACACGCGATTTTCAATTTCTTATCAGCGACGGGAAAACATTTTGCCACGAGGAAAAGCGCGACCTGGATCACCGGATCGAATACCCGGAAAAGGATTGTGTTTTCTACCGCCTCACCAATTCGGAACGCGACGGACGCTACCGTCTCGTAAAACACGTCCTTACAGATCCACACCGGTCAGTGCTGCTCATGCACACTAAAGTTGAAGTGCTCGATAAATTATTGCGCGGCAAGTTGCGTCTCTATGCACTGCTGGCGCCGCACATTGCGCGTCATGGCGCGGGTAACTCCGGCTGGTGTGCCGAAATCAGCGGCAACAAATTGCTCCATGCCGAGCGCAAGGATGTGCATCTGATCTTGGGATGCAGCAGAGGGTTTTTGCGGCGATCCATCGGCTTTGTCGGTGCCAGCGACGGGTGGCAGGATCTGATGAATAATTTCAAGATGGACTGGGAATTCAATGCCGCAGAGAATGGCAACATCGCGCTGACTGGAGAAATCGATCTTCAGGGCGGCGACGAGTTTACAATCGCAATTGCTCTTAGGGAAAGTTATCAGAGTACAGTGGCCGAATTGCTGCAATCGCTGGCGCAGCCGTTCGATGTTCACCGCGAAGCGTACGTTCGCCAGTGGCAGCGCACAGTGGTCAATCCAAAATATGATTTCAGCGATCAGACGGCAGACGGCGGTCACATCTATCGCCTGAGCCGCTGCATCCTGCTCGCCCATGAAGACAAATCGTTTCAAGGCGCGCTGGTTGCGTCGATGAGCATCCCGTGGGGTGAGACGAGAAATGACAATGATCTGGGCGGGTATCATCTGGTCTGGACACGGGACCTGGCGCAGAGCGCGACCGCACTCCTGGCAACAGGCCAGACCGGGACCCCGTTGCGCGCTTTGATCTGGCTCGCGGCCATCCAGCGAACGGACGGCAGATTTCCGCAAAATAGCTGGATCAATGGCGACGCGTATTGGTCTGGTGTGCAACTGGATGAAATTGCCGCCCCAATCCTTCTGGCGTGGCGCTTGCGCAGCGAAGGCGCCCCGCTGGGGCTGTTCGATCCGTGCGTCATGATTTTCCGTGCAGCGGCATTTCTAATCCGGCAGGGGCCGGTAACCGCACAGGAACGCTGGGAGGAAAACTCCGGCTATTCACCCTCGACGCTCGCCACGGTGATCGCCGGCCTGGTTTGTGCCGCGGAGTTCGCCAAGCAGAACGATGAACCGAGCACCGCGGATTTTATTCTGGAATATGCTGACTGGTTGGCCACGCACGTCGAAGAATGGACCGTCACTACGTGCGGTGAGTCGGTCGAGGGTTTTCGGCGTCATTATATTCGGATCAATCCCACGGATCCTGAGTCACCCGATCCGCACGCCGATCCAAACACAACGATGATCGCAGTCGCCAATGGCGGCGGCCTCCATCCAGCCAGGAACGTCGTCGGCGGCGATTTTCTTCACTTGGTGCGGCTGGGCATCCGTGCTGCGAACGATCCCATCGTGCGCGATTCGATCGAAGTCATCGATCGCATACTCAAGCGCGACTTGCCGCAAGGGCCGTGCTGGCGCCGCTACAATCACGACGGCTATGGGCAGAAGGAAGACGGCGGCGCGTTCGATGACACGGGCGTGGGCCGCTCCTGGCCGATTTTGACGGGGGAACGCGGCCATTACGAGATTGCTGCCGGACGCGATCCAATGCCGTTCATTTCCGCGATGGAAAAGTTCGCCAACGAAGGTGGCATGATCAGTGAGCAGTTGTGGGATGCCGAAGATCTGCCGGAGAGAAATATGCGGCGCGGTCTGCCAACAGGTGCGGCCATGCCGTTGTGTTGGTCGCATGCTGAATATGTTTCCCTCGTGCGGAGTGCTCATGACGGCATCTGTTTTGACCGGGTCGAACCGGCATTCCAGCGCTATGTCGTCAACCCGAGGCGGAGTAGATACGAGATCTGGAACTTCCGCCACCGGCTTCGCCGACTGTTTCCTGGAAGAATCTTGCGCCTCATCGTTGCGGTAGACGCGATTATCGTCTGGTCAGCCAATGATTGGGCGAACACCAACAGGACGGATGCCATTAATAACAGCGTCCTGAATTTATGGTTTGCAGATCTTCCAACGGACAACTGCCCTGCCGGTTTGGTGATCGAGTTTACCTTTTTCTGGAAAGAAGCTCAGCGCTGGGAAGGCAGGAATTATAAAGTCGCTGTAAGCGAATCAAAGTAATAGTGCGTTTGTGATGCGGGAAAATATTAAAAATGAGCGTGCCTAGAATCAATACTAAGACAGCTGGTCTCGGGAGGAAAAAGAATGCCAAGGCGTGAACCTTCACCGATCGTACTGACGATCGGGCATTCCACACGCACGGTCGAAGAATTCATCGGCCTACTTCAGGCACATGCTGTATCTCGTGTAGTCGATGTGCGGACGGTGCCGCGCTCCCGACACAATCTACAGTTTAACAAGGCTTCGCTGCCAGGCTCGTTGAAGAAAGCCGGATTGAGCTACGTTCACCTGCCGGGACTCGGTGGGCTGCGTCATGTTCGGTGCGATTCGGTCAATCTGGGCTTGCGTCACCACGAATAGCGCGCTCCCGATCCGGTAACGGTCACCGATGCACACTTCGTCATCGGGCAGGCCTTCAACGGTGAAGTTGTCGCCAAACTGTCCGAAGCTGAAGTCATCCCGGCCAAGTTCCCGCTGCCAGTAGCGGTAGCAATCGATCTGATAGACAAAGACGGCCCGATGCTCGCCGCCGTGGCCGATCAAGTCACCCTGTCCGTCACCGTCGAGATTGAGCCGCCGCGCCATGCGCCGGCCTGAAACTGCGCGCTTCCAGACTGCCGTATGGACCGTCTGCCCACGCCACGCGATATCGTTTGGCAAGCCGACGTTAACCGACAAAAGCCGCGCCATAACCGTCCCTGGCTTTTTCGAGCTTCATGCCAGCCGTTGATGGCGACTCTGGCGCCGATCTTATCCTATGTTCCCTTTCTCTCCGTGGATATGCGCGATCGTGTCGAGAGCCAAAGCCGAATGAGCGTAAGCGCCCCCCGCGCGCATTTCCGCGGCGACCCAGATAGCTTCCATGATCTCCTCGGCCGTCGTCCCATGCCGCATCGCTGCACGGGTATGGCCGCGGATGCAATACGGGCACTGCGTCACATGGGCGACCGCAACCGCGATCAACTGCTTTGTCTTTGTAGGAATCGCACCTTCAGCGAAGACGCTCTTGCTGAACGCTTGGAAGGCTTCGGCCGGTCCGGGCGCCAGTCGGTTTCGCTGCTCGGCGATTTGCCGAGTCGCCTCCGGATACATCTGTTCGTTTTCTGACATCGATGCCTCCCTTCACGCTTGTCGTCTGCTGGGTGGCCGGGCTCGTTTTCGAACGCTGCGAGTAGAACTTTCGTCCGCCCGCTCCATCAGATAGTCGCGCAAGACCACGGCGCCGTTGTGAACGGTGTCGTGGGCGCTGTAGAGCAGGGTCACGGTACCGCGTCTTGCTGCGTCGAGGATGGGTTCCCAGGCGCCGGGGTTCTCGTCCAGTTCATCCCGATATCGCTGCCGGAATTTCTCCCATCGCTCCACTCGATGGCCGAACCACTTCCGCAGCCCGGTGCTGGGGGCGACTTCCTTCATCCACGCGTCCGCCTCGAGGCTTTCCTTCTTCATGCCTCGCGGCCAGAGACGTTCCACCAGGATTCGCCGGCCATCCCCGCGAGCGGGAGGTTCATATGTGCGTTTGATCCGAATCATGACGCGCTCCCAAGTCTTCACGGGTCAATTTGCAGCGAGCTTGGCATCGAGCGTGATCTTGGTGCCGGCGAGAGCTTGCGATATTGGGCAGTCCGCCTTCGCTTCCTGGGCGTGCTGTGCAAACGTCGCCTCGTCGATGTCGGGCACCTTGCCCTCGCAGACGATATGGCTCTTGGTGATCTTGAAGCCGCCGTCTTGCGGCGAGACGGTAACGTGCGCGGTCGCGTCCACGTAGTCGGGCTTGAAGCCCGCGTTGCCCAGTATCAGCGACAGTGCCATTGCGAAGCAGCCCGCATGGGCCGCGCCCAATAGCTCTTCGGGATTGGTGCCCTTACCATCCTCGAACCGTGATGAAAATGAATACGCCGCCCTGAATAGCCCGTTTCCAAAATCCACCTCACCCCTGCCTTCCTTGAGGCTTCCTTCCCAGCGTGCGTGTGCTTTGCGTGTCGGCATTGCAGCTCCTTTCCAGAGATCAAGAGTTCGCGGGCTTGTGCCCGGATTCATTTCAGTAGCCTGTAAATTCCTCCGTCCGGATATCATCGTCATCGTCTCTTCAGCTTCAATGAATAAATGGGCCAATTGCTCTCGGTCGACACGGTCTTTCTCCCTTTCATGCCACGTGGTCTGCTCGATAACGTTCCTTTTCCCCCGAGGCAGTTTCTCGCTTCATTACGACTCCGAACCATACACACAAGAGGCTTCATCCAGAGCCCCGCTTTTCGACGGTCACCGGCTCGACCGGAGCACGAGTGGCACAAACTCCAACTGGCCGGCGCGACGTCGACACGTCGATGTGCACGATCGCCGGCTAGCCGCAGAGGACGCGTCGGAGACGCTTTCTCGGAGCAGCAACGCCGATCAAAGCTCCCAGTACTTCGGCCGATTGTAATGATCGTGAAGCTTCCCCTCGTATTCCCGGTTGAGAGTGTCCGGATGGTACTCGGGTGCATTCCCGATGGCCTCCCGGGATAAACTTACGTATACCTTGGAATCGTTCCAGCTCACCCGATCGATCCACCGCGGCGCGATAAGCACCTTCTTGCCCGGCAACCAATTACGCGTATCCACCACGATATAGCGAATCTCCCAGGTTTCATCATCAATGATAAAGTCCTCGACATGGCCGATTTCGCCATCCGTCGCTTCGATGTGATAGCCGGTCACATGAGCAGCGCTGCGCAGATGCAAATCCCCCGCTTCTTCTCTCTCCGGGCGCCGCTCTTCAATGCTTTTTTGATCTGCGTCTGGGAGCCCTGGATAGTACATCGATCCCCACAAGTAAGGACCAGTCCAATAATACGGGTAACCGTAGTAGTCGTGATAATAGGCCTCGTGCTGGCGGGAAACCGGCTTGTCGGTATCAATGCTGGGACTCTCCTCCACTTGCTTCTTTGTCAGCGTGACGTTAAACCGGCCGCTTGAAAAATCCGCCTTCCCGACCGCGATGGGCGAGAGCAGTACCTTCCGGCCGAGAAGCCAATTACCGGTGTCGACCACCAGATATCGGATGGTCCAGGATTTGTCGTCGAAATAGAAATCATCCACCTTCCCGATGTCGCCGTCTGTTGCGTCGATGGCATAGCCTTTTAGCTCTTTTGTACTTTTTTGCATTATCTTTCCTCTTTTTATTTTCCCGTTCCTCTCGTTAGCATGAACTGAACGCACCTTATCGTGCAAGGTAATCCGGTCGGACGCTGTCCACTTGGATGACCGTCCGGCTGAAACCTTCGTGGTTCACAGGACGAGCTTAGTCTTCGTCGTGAGGCAGGCGCGGTCAGCGCACCGGTGATCACAGCGAGCAGCCTGTGCTTATCCGATATGTTTTCGTCGTATCGAAATCCTTACCTCTCGTCGATCGGTTTAAACCTCTTCTCTAATTCCAAGCGATCTTTTTCTTCATCACGCATTGTGTCTGGTTGTACGACGTTCAACACCGTCTTTCTCACACTGCCGGCCAAATCGCACTATTGCCGGTTGCGATTCGCTGATCTGTGCGACTGAAGCATATGAGATTTCGTCGACTGTCCAACATTAGCGATTGAGAAAAAGCTACAGGGATTCCATCCATTTCCCTTACACTTAATTACGCAACAACAATGCCGGAGATAATGTCTCTGCACGCTTTCACCGCGCGAGCGCGAAGATCTTTTGACTACATGTCGGCGCAGTGCGCACATGTATTGATCTGCGAGGTCCGAAGTCTCAACACGTCAAACAACGAAATCTCGTAGGTCGCTAGCGTTAACAGTCGTTGCTAAACCAGCATCGCCCACAGATTTCAAATCCGCCGAAGAGCGATCGGGCAAACAGGTTAGACAAAATCTAAAAGTATTGGACGGAGAGGTCGATCAAGCCAAAATCCTCAAGCCCGAGGAGATCCCGCCTGATGTTATTACGATGAATTCGACGTTTCGCCTGCGGGGACTTAGATAGCGGAGAAGAGGTCGTTTATACCTTGGTTTTTCCTGAGAGGGCCGATTCCACGAACGGTAAGATTTAAATCCTGGCGCCCGTTGGGACTGCAGTGCTGGGGATATCGGATCGGGGACACTGTGGAGTGGAAAGTGCCAACAGGGGTTGAAAAGGTTAAGAGTCGAAGAGATCGGGTATCAGCCCAAAAACAGCGGGTGATTATCCTTGTTAGCCCAGAAACGAACCGTGCGCGTCAACATTGAAAATCGAACTCACCTTGTGGCAGGGCTGCGTTTGCCAATGCCAGCAATCACCTGGATGTATTGCTTGGTAGCATCAACACAGTGGTTTTGATCTGCAGCAGTTTTAGAATGGCCATGGCCATGGCCGTCTACGGCGCCCAATCGGGAAAGCGTACCGCACCCGTCGCATGCTTGTTGCTCACGGTTGTTTTAGGCTCGGTTTTTCTCGAGATCAAGTTCACCGAATACTATTTTAACTTCGAGAGCATTTGGTGCGCGGCACATCCTTTATCTATGACGGGACCCTTGGCGAAGCCAGCGGAGATTTTTCTCCCTTCTATTTCGTATGACGGACATGCATGCGCTGCATATGATTATTGGAATCGGCCTCTTGACGTTCTGATCATTCGCGATTTGCGGGGCTTCTCACTCTCATAAGCGATCGCCCCTGGCATCGCACTTGCTCATTCAAATTTAGTGAAGACACTGACTATCGGCATAAACATCGAGCAACTCTGAACTGGAATCGTAAGGAGGAAAACTCATGAACGCTTGGCAGCTGATTTTTAGTCAAAGCAAGGCGAATGGCCGTCTATATAAGAAGGACCTACTTCCTGATTACCCATGGGAGTGGCCTCAAAAGACCTGGTTCCAGCAACGCCTGCTTTACACCAGGCAAAGACGATGGCAGGTGCGCGATAAAGTTCTCTAAAGCTGTCGGCGCGGATGGGCTACAAGAGAGAGTTACTTCTCGGACCTTGGCCGGCGAGAGTTTCTTGTTTGATGAATAACGCCTTGCCGAGATGGAGGGAAAACGGGCGAGAAGCATCCTCCACGACGTGAGGGCAGATTGGAATTCCTCGAAGAAACCCTGGCGATAACGCCACACGGCGCACACATTTCTGTCTGTTCACCGAAGTGGACTCAGTCAGTGGCGGTTTAAAGGATATAAAAACCTTTTGCTTCTTTCCTACAGGTCGAGTAACCATTCTCTGGGAGCGGGTTGCTACACCATTACTTTGAAAAGGTCATGAGGCCAAATCCGCTGTGGCTTGCCGGTCTAAGATCCACGACGAAACTCTTCTCGACATGCTCGTGAAATTGTCTTGCAAGTTTTCACGTATATTCTATTCAAACATTTCGGCGCTTCCTTCTGAAAAACCGAGTTTTCCATAAAGAAGCACGGTAGTATCTCTTTTGAGTCGAGTGCCTGCTTGTCGCTCCTCTGGCATGACCATTGCCCTTATAGAGATCTTGGAGCTGAGGCGAACTGGCGAGCATGAGGGTAGCCACGCTCTCAGCTCATGAAAGAGAAGAGCGATCAATGTGACTGATTATACTCTCAAGAAGACTGAAGAGGCCAAAGCCCAAATACCTAGTGTAAGTCTATAAACAAGTTGCCGCGAGCATAGGGTCTTAACGAGAACAGGAGGGAACCATGTACACACGATTGCTAATACCGCTGGATGGATCGAAGACGGCTGAGGCGGTGCTGCCCTATGGCCGAACCCTCGCCCGTACGCTCAACATCCCCGTCGAGCTCTTGGGCGTCGTCGATATTGAGGCGTTGGCCACTCAGCTATCCCGCAGCAGCGCTCGACACAGCAGCGCTCGGTTTTTCGAGACCGTCATCGCCGAAAGTAATCGAAGCAGTAAGGACTATCTGAAACGCATAGCGGAAACGTTTCGAGCGCCTAGGGTAAAGTGCACTGTAGAACAGGGCAAGGCAGAAGACGTGATCATTGAAAAGATAGAATCGGATGCAACGTTAACGGCCATGACCACACACGGCCGTTCAGGCATCAACCGATTGCTCCTGGGAAGTGTAGCGGAAAAAGTGCTGCGGGGCTCAACCACTCCACTCTTGCTCATCCGCGCCAGTGAAGAGGCCACGAGTGAAGCCGAGGCAGCCCTAAAATGTGTAATCGTCCCTCTCGACGGATCGGAGCTAGCGGAAAACGTCCTTCCTTCTGTCGTGGAGTTGGCCAAGGCATTAAAACTGGAAATCCTTTTGCTCCGGGCTTACCAGATCCCTACCAACGCCTACGCCACCATGGAGGATTACTACCCGATTAATTACGAAGAGATCGGCGTGGCGCTCAGGGACGAGGCGCAAAGTTATCTCGAAAAAAAAGTTGGTGAGCTCGAGCGCAAGGGAATCGAAAAAGTCTCCTTCGCCATACCCGAAGGCTCGGGAGCCGATAAGATCGTTGCGTTCGGCCGTCGAACCGCCGATAACCTCATCGCCATGTGCACGCATGGACGCTCGGGCGTAAAGCGATGGGTATTAGGGAGTGTAACGGAGAAAGTGGTACGTCTCTCCGGAGATCCTGTTCTGATCGTCCGCAGCGCGGAGCGTGGGTGACCTAGGCAATGCAATAATACACGACACCGCAGTCTCGTTTAACGATTAGTAGGTCGAGAAAAACAGGTGAAAATCAAACATATTCTTTGGGCAAGCGACGGATCAAAGGAGTCGCGTTACGCACTCAGGTGGACAGAACTATGCGCCACGCGCCTCGGCGCAAACGTGACCGCCCTAAGCGTGGTCGAGAATCCGGACCTTTGTACATTGGAGATCCCCGATGACGTAACGAGAAAAATAGCGCTCATCGACCGTGGCCTAGAGAGAAGGACAGACAATCGGCTCAAGCGCCTGGGAAGAGTCCTTGAACAAAAAGGAATCAAAACGAAAACACGAGTTGTCAGGGGCATCCCTTATCAAGAGATAATCAAGGCGGCGCAGAGTCAAGACGTCGATCTGATTGCGATGGGAAAAAGAGGTCTCAATCTTTGGGGTCGAATGCTGCTTGGGAGCACGACGACCAAAGTCTTACGAGAATCGCATGTCCCGATCTTAACCGTGCGGCATGCAGCGAAAAAACCTGCTGTGAAGAGAATCGTCGTCCCCAGCAGCTTTTCGCCCGCTGACAATATAGCACTGGAATGGGCGTTCGAATTCACCGGAACATTGGGGGCTTCCGTGTGTCTCTTACACATCATCCAAGCTCACAAGTCCTGGGATACGGTAAAAGGAGGATTCATGGGGAGACTGCGCAGGGTGGCTACTGAAAAGCTGGATGCGATGCTGGAGACGGTCTCAGCGCAGAAACGGAAGGGCGTACCCGAGTTCACGAGAGTCAAGGCATTTTCCCGGCCGTGGTCTGGTATCGTCAGTTTCCTGCGGGAAGAAGGCATCGATATAATTGTTATGGGCACCCATGCGAGAAAAGGAGTACCCCGATTTTTCTTGGGAAGTGTCGCGGAGCGTGTGATCAGGGAAGCTCCTTGTCCGGTCATTACTGTTAGGCCTTAGGCAGGTGTGGCGATAGTACTGCCGAATATGTAATCGGAACCTACCTCTCAGACAAACAAGAAGATTTGTGTCTTCCATTTGAACCCTGAATCCTGCTTGCGGTGTCGGCGGGCATCATAACAACACGACACCCGGGATCTCCCGTAAGGCATAGGCGTATGATGATTGTGGAATGCTGATTACGTTTGCCAAGAGCTGATACTGTCATGAGGAAAACTAGGGATTTCGACGCAAGCATTTCATGGAAATCCCGAAGCGCATAAACGCCACACTTGCCGCGCATTTTTACAGATCCATTCACAGATAAATAAATTTTCCTTCTGCTGGACCTTTCTCTGAACAAGACGGACAACGCTATGGTGTAACCCAAGAGGATCCAAAGCTCGCCCGTATAAGAACGATGAGATATTTGCAATGTTGTAGCTGTTTCATCTGACAACACTTTTTCGGAACTGGCGTACAACATCGGTACCTTTTGTGAGTCAATTTTCCCGGCTGGAGTGGCATCTTTGTTGCTCATAAATATGGCGGCTGCTTGACCAGGCGTTCATAGAAATTTTTAAAAGGAGGAAGCGAAAATGGCTCGTCCAATGAACAAATCAGAGTACGTGACTACTGAACAAAGCACAGACTACGCACATCAGGCCTATACGATTCTTAAGTTTGGGTTCACCGTCGCACCCATCGTTGCTGGGCTCGACAAATTTTTTAATTTGCTGGTGGACTGGACCCAGTATCTCACGCCGCTCGTGCCGAGATGGACCGGGATCGATCCGGCGGCTTTTATGATGGTTGTAGGGATTATCGAAATCATCGCCGGGATAGTGGTCGCGGTGAAACCTAAGATCGGTGCATGGGTCGTCGCCGCTTGGCTCTGTGGCATCATTATCAATTTGTTGCTGGTGCCAGGATACTACGATGTCGCGTTGCGCGATCTAGGCCTCTTGTTCGGGGCCCTTGCGCTGGCAAGATTAGCCGAGCGCGAGGAATGAACTCGGCTCAAACCAATTGGATCGAAGACTCCTAGTTCCGACGGTGGAGTGAGACTCCACAGTCGGAGGCGCAATCCAACAGCATCTCGATTTTTGACACTTTGCCAGGTCCACTAAACGTTTCTTCCGTTAATGCCTACTTAGAGTTGCTTTCGGCGTGCTTAAAAAATCAAACCGAAGTCATTTCTTGTTCAGACCGTGGCTCTTCAGCATGGTCCGACCTGACACGCGCCCTCGGCTTTTTCCTATTCCTTCTAGGGCTGTCAAAGAGCAGGTTGAGCTGAGATGAGTGACTATCGAACGGCTTCTCCGTAGCCTCAATGCTGCCGCACAGCTTAGACCGAAAGAAACGGGCCTGAAATGAGGCCAGGGATATATAGGCGCGCGCAGTCAAAAAGGAAAATCGAGACGATCAGTGCGGACGGCCGGGTCGAGTTCTCATGGCCTGAAAGACTCCTTTGCCGAATATTGAGTGAAGGAAAGCTTGAAACTAATGACTGACCGAGAAATGCGCATTGTCGTGTCGCCAAAAGCTAAGCAGTAACATCTTAGGATATCGATTGATCGCGGTTACGGAGCAACTAGCATAAAAATAAGTGAGACGCAGGAAAGGAAAATGACCGAAGAAAACGAAAAGCGCGTCCGCGCTTTCTACGAAGCTACCGCCCCGGGACATCGCGAGTCACTGCGCGGTCTCCAATCGCCGCACGTCGTCTACGATATGCCCGAAGGGCTGCCCATCGGCTGCGGCCATTTCGTGGGCCTCCAGGACGTGCTCGAACGCTTTCTCACTAGCTTCTATAGAGCTCTTGACGTTCACTTCATCGCAGAAGAGTTCATAGCCGCGAGAGAGGAAGTCGTCGCGCTCGGTCGTATCCAAGGAAAGACCCGCAAAGCGGCCGTGCCGGTCGATTTGCCCTTCGCCCACGTCTGGACGGTCCGGGAGGGGTATCTTCAACGGCTGCGTGCTTTCACCGATACAGCCTTGCTAGCCCACGCGCTGAGGAAGGCCTAAACTATTCCAGTGATCTCCAATCGTCGTTTTCGCGCCGTAGGAGCAAGGTGATCCATAGGTTATAGGAGTGAACTTCACATAGGCTAAAAGAGTTTCGAAAGCCTTCGGAGGACGGATTATGCGAGAACCCATCGAGATAGGATTTCAGGCCTTTGTGTCTGACGGTGGTGAGGAGTTCGGCGCGATTCGTGCAATCTCTCCGAACGGCCGGCCCGAACTAGTGATCTACGTAGAAAATGCGGGCGATTTCGTCGTGCCGCTCTCCGCGGTAGAGGCTGTACATTCGCAGAAGGTCATCTTGAGTTGCGATATGCTGGAGTATCGCCTTCGACAGGCGATTGGTCATGCGCACGACGCGGAAGAGTCTGGCGCTTGAACTAACTACGTTGGCGACTGAATGGTCTTCGGTGCTGTTCTTACGAAACCTTAGTGAACCTACTCCTGGAACCATACAGGCTAAAAGCAACTGAACGAACTGAGCGATAACTGATGGCAACGAAATATGAGGCGATTGTTATCGGCACAGGGCAGGCCGGGCCGCCGCTCGCCGTCCGGCTGGCGGGCGCAGGAATGAGAGTGGCGGTTATCGAGCGCAAGCG
>Ga0207701_10005603_pt1 | contig 12613 bp, 5 predicted proteins | sample KBSSwiSSwithPhiX_FD_184294 | JGI IMG/M metagenome (GOLD analysis project Ga0207701, IMG submission 184294) | Switchgrass rhizosphere bulk soil microbial communities from Kellogg Biological Station, Michigan, USA, with PhiX - S5 (SPAdes) (version 2) | ecosystem: Environmental > Terrestrial > Soil...
GTCGGTCACTGCGAGGACGAAGGACGAAGCAGGATGCTGGATGTCGGTCACTGCGAGGACGAAGGACGAAGCAGGATGCTGGATGCGAAATACGGTATTATAAAGTTATATAAAACGTTATGATTAAAAATTATTTCAAAATTGCCTGGAGAAATCTTTTTCGGAATAAGGCTTTTTCATTAACCAACCTGGTTGGCTTAGTGATAGGCATGACCTGTACTACCCTGATCTTTTTGTGGGTGAGAGATGAACGGACCTACGACAAGTTTCATGCTAATTACAATAATATTTATAAAATCCTGGCTCATCGTGATTTTAATAACCAGGTTTTTACGGACCATAATATGGTGTTGCCGCTGGCGAAAACTTTGCAGGAAGAGCTTCCGCAGGTTAAGAATGCAGTGGCTATGACCTACCCGCAGACACATACACTTACTTACAAAGAAACAAAATTGAGGAAGCAGGGTTACACCGTCAGCGAACATTTTTTCGACATGTTCTCGTGGAAGTTTATCGACGGAAATGCAGCCTCAGCTCTTCCGGATGCGTATGCTATTGTGTTGACTCAATCTGCCGCAAAGGCCTTGTTTGGTAAAGAAGATCCCATAAACAAAATTATACGGGTGGATGATGATTATGATGCAAAAATTACAGCCATTGTAGCCGATGTGCCTGGTAATTCCACTTTCCAATTTGATTTTATCAATGCATTTAATTATTCATCGGACTACCTGCGCCGGAATATGACCAACTGGCAAAATTCGTCCTGGCACGTGTATGTGCAGGTGAACCCGGGAACGAATATGGAGCAACTGGAAAAAAATATCAGGGAAATAAAATACTCGCATGATTCGACGGACAGGAAGATAAGCACCTATTTCGCATTTCCAATGAGTAAATGGCGGCTCTTCAGCGATTTCAAAAATGGGAAGAATACCGGCGGCCTCATAGAGTATGTAAGATTGTTCACCATTATTGCATTAATTATACTGCTGATCGCCTGTGTCAATTTCATGAACCTGTCCACTGCCAGGTCAGAGAAAAGAGCGAAGGAGGTGGGAATTAGAAAAACCCTTGGGTCCGATAAGAAACAACTTGTGATGCAGTTCTTCTTCGAATCAATGATACTGGCCTTAATTGCCTTTATTATTTCCATCGGTGTGGTTGTTCTCGTGTTGCCTTCATTTAACACACTTGTGAGTAAGCAATTATTCCTGGACCTCGCAGACCCTTTCTTCTGGATAGGGGCGGTGCTTGTCATTGCAATTACGGGCATCGTAGCAGGAAGCTACCCGGCGTTATACCTGTCGTCATTTAATCCGGTGAAAGTTTTAAAGGGCACCTTTCTGGCAGGAAAGGCCGCCATTATACCGCGCAGGATTTTAGTTGTGGCGCAGTTCGTTATTTCCATATTGCTGATCTCCGCTACCATAATTATATATCAGCAAATACAGCATGTGAAAAACCGCGAGAAAGGATATAACGCAGATAATTTAATCATGATAACGTCTTCGCCTGACATTAACAAGAATTTCGGGGTGATTAAGCAGGAGTTGCGGCAAACGGGCTTCATTCATTCGGCAACAAGGAGCCTTTCGCCGATTACTGATATATGGTGGAGGTCCCCGGCACCTGACTGGAACGGAAAGCCGGAAAATTCAAATATCATTTTCGCCGGTGAATCTGCCGACGTTGATTTTTCGAAGACAATGGGAATAAAAATTCTGGAGGGAAGAGATTTTTCCGGCACGCCTGCTGATTCTACCAGCATGCTGTTGAATAAAGCCGCGGTGGATGTAATGGGAGTAAAAAATCCGGTCGGCATGCAAATGAGGTACCAACGAACCTTTACTGTTATCGGGGTGATGGATAATGTGATAATGGGATCGCCGTTTGAACCCGTAGATCCAATGATGGTGATGTATGATCCCTATGGCGCCAATTCAGTAAGTATACGGTTGGAGTCAACTGCACCGTTACAAAAAGCGGTCAAGTCGATCGAAACAGTCTTTAAGAAATACAATCCCACAGTGCCTTTCGAATACAAGTTTGTGGATGAAGAATTCGGCAGAAAATTTATTGCGGAAGAACTTATCAGTAAGGTTACCAATCTATTCGCAGCACTGGCAATTTTTATTTGCTGCCTGGGTCTTGCGGGTCTCGCCTCCTTTACAATCCAAAAGCGTTTCCGCGAGATAGGTATCCGGAAAGTACTGGGTGCGACGGTTCAACAAGTATTGATGCTTATATCAAAAGAATTTCTCAAACTCGTTCTTGTTGCGTTTGTTATCGCCGTTCCGCTGACCTGGTGGTTTATGGATGACTGGCTTGACAAATACACCTATCATATTGAAATAAGCGTCTGGTGGTTTATCATAGTCGGCCTGGTGATACTTTTATTGACACTGGCAGTTGTAGGATTAAATACGATCAGGGCAGCGGTTTCTAATCCTGTGAAGTCGCTGAGAACGGAGTAGGGTTGGAAGTTGGATACTGGATACTAGATATTGGATATTGGATGTTGGATGTTGGAAGTTGGAGGTTGATGGTTCTTGTTTCTTGTGCCTTGTACCTTGTACCTTTTTTTGGATCTCTTATAAGAATAGCTATGATTAAAAATTATTTCAAAACAGCTTTCCGCAATTTATGGCGCAATAAGATTTTTTCTGTCATAAAAATAATGGGGTTAAGTATTGGACTTGCCGTTTGCATGCTCATTTTTCTTTATACTAAGGATGAAATTACTTACGACAGGTTTCATGAAAACAAGGGACAGCTATACAGGGTTATCCAGTCGTGGCAGATGGGAAAAGACCCGGCGCAAACGATTGGCATTACAAATGGGATCATCGGAGAAACGTTTGTAAAGGAAATTCCGGAAGTGCAACAGTATGTTCGTATTAATGGTGTTCCCGTCACAACCAGGAAAAATAACGTGGTGTTCACTGAAAATCCTTTGTTTGTGGATGATAATTTCCTTTCGGTATTTACATTTCCGTTGCTTGAAGGGAGCAGGAGAACAGCCCTGCAGGACCCGCATTCCATTATTGTTTCAAAGGATATTGCAAAAAAATATTTTGGAACGACCGATGTTGTAGATAAGGTAATGGAGGTAAAACTTGATACGGCGTTTGAGAATTTTACTATAACTGCAGTGGTTGAAAATTCTCCTCAAAATTCAACTATCAAAGCAGATATGCTAATGCCCTATAAATTCTATGAGAAGTATAATAGTAATAAAGGTTGGGTAGGGGGAAGCCTGAACACTTTCCTATTAGTGTCCGAAACGGCAAATATCGGAGCGCTTGAAAGCAAGATGCAGAACCTTTTTGACAAGAATACAAAAGATGAGATTGCAAAGGCAGAACAGCAGGACGGTGTTACCATCAAAATCAAACTGGGTCTTCAACCGTTAACTGATATTCATCTCAGCAGGAAGGCAGGCCCTGACAATGGAATGATCGATGGAAGCAATCCCGCATATGGTTATATTCTTACCAGCATTGCTGTTTTTATTTTAATCATTGCGTGCATCAATTTTATTAATCTTGCTGTTGCCCAATCATTAAAGCGAAGCAAGGAGATTGGGATAAGGAAAGTCATTGGCAGCACCAGGAAACAGCTGGTAAAGCAATTTTTGGTGGAATCTTTTGTCGTATCTGCGATTGCATTTGCCCTTGCATTATTGCTGACTGTTGCAGTGCTCCCATTTTTTAATGAGCTTGCTAATAAGAAGCTAAGTCTTTCTTATTTGTCCGATGGGTACTTGTATGTCGGTTATTTCATCCTGCTCATGGTTACGTCATTTGTTGCAGGCTTTTATCCATCTATGATGTTGTCCTCTCTTCAACCTGTCAAGGTTTTGTACAGCCGGGAAAAGCTGATGGGGCGGAATTATTTTACAAAGGGTTTAATCGTGCTGCAATTTGCCCTGGCTATTTTTTTAATCATTGGTACCATTGCTATTAATGCCCAGCTTAATTTTCTTTTTCATGCTGATCTGGGATACGATACCAAAGACATTGTGCGGATCGATATTCCAGTCAATAAATCCAGTGATAAACTTCCCGCACTTTTTAAAAGTGAGTTGCTTGGTAAGACTGGGATAGTTCGTGTTGCGGCAAGGAATGGCGGACGAAACATTTCGGGTGTCAAGGTTGACGGAAAACAGATTATAATAGAGTACAATAAAATTGATGACCAATATTTACCCACATTCAAAATCCCGGTTATTTCCGGCCGAAATTTTTTGCCTGATTATCCTTCCGATTCACTTGGATCCGTTATCGTAAACGAAAGTTTTGTAAAGGAAGCAGGATGGGAAGTTAATAATGCAATTGGTAAATCCATTTCTTTTGGAGAATCGCGTGGTAAAAGGGTGGCGAATGTAGTCGGGGTTGTAAAGGATTACCATTTCCTGACGCTGAAAGAAAAAATTTCCCCCGCAGTTTTCTCAATGGACCCGGATTTTAATTTTGGGCAGGTATGGGTTAAGATTCACCCGGCCAATACGGCGCAAACGCTTTCACTTCTGCAAAACACATTCCGGAAATTATTACCGTATTACCCATACTCTTATCAATTCATGGATGAGATCAATGCAAAAAACTATGAGACCGAGACAAAATGGAAGCAGATCATCGGCTTTGCCTCTTCATTATTCATGTTCATTTCATGTATTGGCCTGTTGGGACTTGTTATTCTGGCTATTGAACAACGTACAAAAGAAATAGGTATTCGGAAGGTTTTGGGTGCGGCTGTATCAAGAATCATGCTTTTGATCTCCAGGGAATTTATCCTCCTGATTGCAATTGCATTTATAGTGGCGGTCCCGGTTGGCTACTATTTTATTAATAAATGGTTGCAGGAGTTTGCATATCGGGTCGATATAACCTGGTGGATGTTTGCACTGGCCGGAGTCCTCACGATTTTAGTAGCAATAGTTACGATGAGTTTCAGGACGATGAAAGCGGCTCTTGCTAACCCTGTGAAATCATTGCGAACGGAGTGAAACAAAAAAGTTTAAGAACCGAATAAATCTATAGCCATGTTAAGAAATTATATTAAGACGGCTTTCAGAAACCTTGGGCGACGGAAAAACTACACGATCATCAATATTGCAGGACTGGCGGCAGGTATTGCGATTTGCCTCGTTTTGTTTATTGTCATCCGTTATGAAATGAGCTTCGACGATTATCATGGAAAAAAAGATCGTATTTACCGGGTATTGACCGAATATCACCATGCAGATGCTCCTGATATCTTTTACGGAAGGGGTATTCCCTATCCAATGCCTGAAGGATTAAAAGCCAATTTTCCCCAGGTTGAAACGTTGGCACCGGTTTATGCAGATAATAATGATCAGTTATTGATAACCGATGAAAACGGATCGATTATTAAGAAATTCAAAGAGGAAAACGGGGTGTTTTTTACAACACCTTCTTTTTTCAGCATTTTCGATTTCCCCCTTCTTTCCGGCTCTTATGTCACATTAAAAGAACCCAACAATGTGCTGATCGCAAAAGAGACGGCAGAAAAATATTTTGGCGACTGGAAGACGGCAATGGGTAAAACCATAAGATTGAAATCATCGTATGGTGATGATGTGTTAAAGGTTTCGGGCATACTTGCTACGATTCCCGCAAATACTGACTTCCAGTTTAAACTTGCAGTTGCCTACGGCACCGGGTTTACAGGTAATTATATCGCAAAATCCACCAACTGGGATGGAACCGGGTCGGCATTCGGCTGTTATCTTTTATTACGGCACACTACTTCGGTCGGCAATTTTAATCAGCAGTTGAGGGCATATTCAAAAAAAGTAAAATCTCCTGAAAATAAAGACAGCCACATTATCCAGCCGCTCAAAGCTGTACATTATGATACGCAGGCTGGTAATAATAGCAATAACACAATCAGTCGTGAATTGCTCAACGCTTTGTGGCTGATAGGGGCTTTTATTCTTTTAATTGCCTGTGTAAACTTCATTAATCTCTCCACGGCACAGGCTGTGAATCGTTCCAAAGAAGTTGGCATCAGGAAGGTATTAGGCAGTAACAGGCAAAGCCTGAAAATTCAGTTTTTAACAGAAACGTTTTTGATCGTTGTGATTTCTGTGCTGGCGGCTGTGGGCATCGCAATAATTACCGTTCCTCTTGTCGGGAAGATGCTCGACATGTCGATTTCGTTTAATGTTTTTGTAAACCCAATGATAGTCTTATTCCTTTTGATCCTGACAGTCGTTGTGACAATCCTGGCCGGTTTTTATCCATCAATAGTATTGGCGAAGTTCAATCCTGTTACTGCGTTAAAGAACAAAATGACGGAACGCAGCCTGAAAGGTATTTCCTTACGCAGAGGATTAGTGGTTTTCCAGTTTGTAATTGCACAAGCGCTCATTATCGGAACGCTGATCATTATTAAACAAATGAATTATTTTACCAGTCAGCCCCTTGGGTTTGAAAAGGAAGCGATCATCAATGTTCCTTTCCCATCTGATAGCGCTAATATCAGTAAACTCGATTACCTGCGAAGCGAGCTATCGGTTATCAAAGGTGTTCAGCAGGTAAGCTTCAGTTCTAATACCCCTGTAGAAGATAACAATGACAGTTGGACCACATTCCGCTTTGACCATGCAGCGAAGGAAACGGATTTTTATGCGATAAATAAGTCCACCGACTATGAATATGTACCAACTTACAGGTTACCGTTAGTTGCCGGCAGAAATCTACAGCCATCCGATACCGTGAGGGAATTTTTAGTAAATGAAACGCTGGTGAAAAGTTTGGGAATCACCGATCCACAATTGGTATTGAATAAGGAAATAGATCTCTGGAACGGTCAATTTAAAGGGGTTGTTGTAGGAATATTAAAGGATTTTCATGACAGGTCATTCCGAACCGGTATTGCGCCCCTTATGATGACCACTTATAAAGGCTGGTACAATTCAGCTGGAATTAAACTATCATCAGAGCATGCGTTAGCAACAGTTGAAGCAATTGAAAAAACCTGGAACCGGATATTTCCTGATTTTGTTTTTGAGTATAAATTTCTTGATGATAAAATTGAAAGCTTTTACAAGGAAGAAAACCGCTTATCCTATCTCTACAGAATTTTTGCTGCAATCGCCATATTTCTAAGTTGCCTGGGGCTGTATGGTTTGGCATCTTTTATGGCCGTGCAAAGAATTAAAGAAGTAGGTATCCGGAAAGTGTTGGGAGCTTCAGTAAGCAACGTGATCTATCTTTTTTCAAAAGAATTTATTATTCTCATTGCAATAGCATTTGTGATTGCTTCGCCCATTGCCTGGTATTTCATGGATGATTGGTTACGGGATTATCCATATCGTATCAACCTAAGCTGGTGGATCTTCCTGGCAGGAGGGATCGGGGCAATAATCATTGCATTGATAACTGTAAGTTTCCAGGCAATAAAGGCGGCCATTGCCAACCCTGTGAGATCATTGAGGACAGAATAGTTGGAAATTGAATGCTGGATACAAGATACTGGATGCTGGATGTCGTCACTGCGAGGGCAGAGCCCGAAGCAGGATGTTGAATGTCCTTGTTTCTTGTGCCTTGAACCTTGTACCTTTTTTTGGCTCTTGTTACTGAATTCTATAAACAAAGATTATGATAAAAAATTATCTCAAAATCGCATGGAGAAACATTGTTAAAAGCAAAACATTCTCCTTCATAAACATTGCCGGGCTTGCGATCGGGCTTGCCTGTTTTATACTCATAGCAATGTTTGTGGTGGATGAATTGAGCTATGACAGGTACAATGAAAAAGCCGATCGTATTTACCGGGTCAACTCTGATATTCGCTTTGGGGGAACAGACCTTAAACTGGCGGTGTCCAGCGACCCTATGGGGGCTACCTTAAAGAAGGACTATCCGCAGGTAGAGCAATTTACGAGGTTCTACAACTCGAGAGGTTCAAAGCTTATTAAGAAAGGAGACCAATTCATTAATGAAGACAGGGTGGCTCATGCAGACTCCACTTTGTTTGACGTATTTACGTTGCCGGCAATAAGCGGCGACACCAGGACCGCATTGAATGAACCGAACACTGTTGTAATCACAGAATCAGCGGCAAAAAAATATTTCGGCTCTACCGACGCTATTGGAAAGACTTTGGAGACAAACGACAATAACAGCACGCTATATAAGGTAACGGCTGTTATTAAAGATATTCCCGAAAATTCTCACTTCCATTTCGACTTTCTTTTTTCGATGGATAACGTGGAGTACCAATTTGGGAATTTCCTCAGCCAGAATTTTCAAACTTACATTGTTTTAAAACCGGGCACAGATTATAAGGCCTTCGAAAAAAACTTCATCCAGGTAATTGACAAATATATCTTACCGCAGGCAAAGCAGTTTATGCAGATTAACTCCATGGAGGATTTTGTAAAAAGCGGTAATAAAATGGAATATTCGTTAATGCCGGTGACTGATATTCATCTTCGCTCAGACCGTTTCCCGGAATTAGACATCAACAGCAATATCCAGTATGTTTATATTTTTTCAGCAGTTGCCATTTTCATTTTATTGTTGGCTTGTGTCAACTTCATGAATCTTTCCACGGCCCGTTCAGCCAACAGGGCAAAAGAAGTGGGCATCCGTAAAGTCCTTGGTACAGAGAAGAAGTCATTAGTAGGCCAATTTCTTACCGAGTCAACTTTGATGGTATTTATCGGGTTACTGCTGGCCATTGCGCTTGTATGGATATTCATCGGTTATTTTAACAGTATCTCAGGCAAAAATTTAAATATCTCAACCCTGTTCCAGCCGGGTTACCTGGCGTTCCTCGTAGCACTGCCACTTATCGTTGGGGCGATGGCCGGTATTTATCCCGCATTCTTTTTGTCATCGTTTAAACCAATAACTGTATTAAAAGGAAAGATTAACCAGGGATTCAAAAAAAATTATTTCAGGAGTTCGCTGGTAGTGTTTCAATTCTTTACCTCTATTGTCTTAATTATTGCAACGATCGTTGTATTTCGGCAACTAAACTTTATCCAAAACAAGAAAATCGGCTTCAACAAAGATCAGCTCCTGGTGATCAATGGCACGGGCGCTTTGGGGAGTAACGTTGACGCCTTCAGAAATGAGGTCGTTAAAATGTCTGGGGTTAAAGGTTCTTCTTTTGGAGGGTTTCTGCCGGTAAGCAACTCCTCAAGGAATGACAATACGTTTTCTACCGAATCGGTGATGAACGAAAAGAATGGATTTAATATGCAGGTATGGAATATTGATTACGATTACATACCAACGCTTGGAATGGAAATGCTTAAGGGTCGGAATTTTTCGAAGGACTTTGGCGGCGATTCTGCAGGAATCATTATCAATGAAGCTACGGCCAAAGTGATTGGCTATGACGATCCCATAGGCAAAAAGCTGTATACATCTGACGGAAATGCCGGGGCAAGTATTCCCTTAACCATAGTGGGTGTAGTGAAGAATTTCAATTTCGAATCACTGCGTCAGAATATTGCACCGCTCGGCTTTCGGCTTGGGTATAATAAATGGGTGACGGCATTTAAAGTATCGGTAGCTGATGTGCAGGGACTTCTCGGCAACATTGAAAGGAAATGGAAATCGATGGCTCCCGGTATGCCTTTCAGCTACCAGTTCCTCGATGATGCATTTGATAATATGTACCGTGCAGAGCAGAAAATTGGAAAATTGGGTTTATCATTTGCCATCCTTGCCATACTCATTGCCTGCCTTGGGTTATTTGGTTTAGCAACCTATATGTCAGAACAGCGAACCAAGGAAATTGGTGTTCGCAAGGTGCTGGGTGCTTCAGTTTCTGATATTGTTTCCATGTTGTCAAAAGACTTCGCAAAGCTGGTTTTGATCGGAGCCGTCGTCGCGTTTCCGATAGCGTGGTTTGCCATGAACAAATGGCTGCAGGATTTTGCCTACAGGATCAATATAGGATGGTGGATATTTTTGGTTGCTGCCGCCATTACACTTTTTATCGCACTGGGTACCGTAACATTCCAGGCAATCAAGGCAGCTTTGGCAAATCCGGTTCAGTCATTACGAACGGAGTGAAGCAAAGTCGTTGAGGATGGAGTAGTTTGAAGTTTGATGTTTGAGGTTTGATGTTTGAGGTTCTAATTTTTTTGGTTCTTGATATTTGATTCTTGGTTCTTAAACTTAAAATATGATAAAAAGCTATCTAAAAATCGCCTGGCGAAGTTTGAGAAAGAACAAGACGTTCTCCTTTATCAATATTACAGGGATTGCAACAGGAATCACGTGTTGCCTGCTGATGGTCTTGTACATACAGCATGAACTCAGCTATGATAAATTCCAAAAGAATGGTGATCGCATTGTTCGTGTAATCATGGAATACAAATTTGCGGGTGGAGAAATGACAAAGGGAAATTTTACGAGTACCAAAGTGTTTCCCGCGTTTAAAAGAAATTTTCCTGAGGTCACGGATGGCGTGCGCATATCTGATCCCGACAGGCTGGTAAAATTTGAAGAAAAACTTTTCGATGAAAAACGTTTTTTGTATGCTGACTCAACCTTTTTCGATGTATTTAAGTCTTTTAAATTACTCAAAGGCAGCCCGCAGCAGGTGTTGAAGAATCCCAATAATGTTGTTCTTTCAGCATCGACCGCCATAAAATATTTTGGAAACATTTCCAATGCAACCGGAAAGATAATTCTTGTTGGAAGCAAACAAGAAAATTATCTCGTGACGGGTGTTGCGGAAGATTGTCCTGCGAATTCCCAGATAAAATTTGATTTTCTTGCCTCTTTTTCGTCACTCGGTCCCGCACAGGAGGAAACATACTGGGACGCTAATTATACTAGTTACCTGTTGTTGAAAGACAAAGATGCAATTAGCACACTCCAGGGGAAGATTGGTCCCTTTATGAAGAAGGAAATGGCGAATGAAGGGGCTTATGTAAACTTTGAGCTTGAACCGTATACCCGCGTGCATCTTTATTCGCCTTATGACGGGCTGGAACCCAACAGTAGCATTTCTTATGTCTATATTATTTCTGCAGTCGCCTTATTAATATTGGTTATCGCATGTTTTACCTATATTAACCTGAGCACCGCGCGTTCGATGGAAAGGGCGAGAGAGGTTGGCATTCGAAAGGTAGCCGGCGCGTTTAGAAGCCAGGTGTTTTGGCAATTCGTCGGTGAGTCCCTAATGGTATCTGTCCTGTCATTATTGCTCAGTTTTATACTGGCTGCCTTGTTGCTGCCCGCTTTTAATAAACTTGCTGAAAGAGATTTGCCGGTATCAGGCCTGTCCCAGCCACTTGTGGTGACGGCCGGTCTTTCTATTGTGTTGATAATATCATTGCTTGCAGGTAGCTACCCTGCATTCATTCTTTCCAAATTTCAACCGATCAAAGTATTGAAGGGATCATTTAAAAATTCCGGGTCGGGGATATGGCTAAGAAAATCACTGATTGTTTTCCAATTCATGATTTCGGTATTTCTCATCGTTGCCACTTTGGTAATCCGCGGTCAATTGCAATTTATCCAAAATAAGAAAATGGGTTATGAACGGGAGCATGTGCTGGTTATGAATATTGATCAGAAAGTCATCGAAAAGATTGATTTGGTAAAAACGGAATTGAAGCGTAATCCCGATATTCTTGCCGTATCCAAGGCACATAGTACCCCCGTGAACATTGTAGGTGGTTATTCGATGTCCCGGGCCGACAAAAATTCAGAGCCCATGAACGTAAAAGGGTCTCCAATTGACGATGAATACGTGAAGGCCAACAGACTTGAAATCATAGCAGGTAATGACCTTAGTCACCAGGATATACTCGACGCAAGTCATGAAGACTATACAAAAAATTATTTCCACTTTATTTTGAATGAATCCGCCGTAAGGGCATTGGGCTGGAAACCCGAAGAAGCAGTCGGGCAAAAAATCCTTTTTTTTGATCAAAGACCAGGTGAGATCAAAGCGGTAGTGAGGGACTTTCATTTTGCATCACTGCACACGCCTGTTCAACCATTGATATTGTTTCCCGGCGGCTGGGGGAATACGCTGATCATAAAAACTTCAGGTCGAAATCTGCGGGGAACGATTGCTTTCCTTGAAGAGAAATGGAAGACACTTGCGCCCCACCGTCCGTTTGAATACCGCTTTATGGATGAAGATTTCCAAAAACTTTACATTTCAGAGACCCGCACAGGAAAGGTCTTTAGCATTTTTGCTGCTATCGCCATTCTGCTCGCTTGCCTGGGTTTATTTGGACTGTCTGCCTATGCTGCGCAGCAACGCATTAAGGAAATAGGAGTGAGAAAAGTGTTGGGGGCTTCGTCAGCCGCTATTGTTGCACTGCTATCGCGGGATTTCCTGAAACTGGTGGTGCTGGCTGTTTTACTTGCAGTACCTCTTGCATGGTATTTTATGAACAAGTGGCTGCAGGATTTTGCTTATCGTGTACATGTTGGATGGTGGATATTTTTGGCAACTGCGACAATTACATTATTCATTGCATTGTCCACGGTAATCTACCAGGCAATCAAAGCGGCGATTGCGAACCCGGTTAAGTCATTGCGAACGGAGTGAAGCAAAAGTCATTGCGAACGGAGTGAAGCAAAAGTCATTGCGAACG
>Ga0207701_10005611_pt1 | contig 12602 bp, 10 predicted proteins | sample KBSSwiSSwithPhiX_FD_184294 | JGI IMG/M metagenome (GOLD analysis project Ga0207701, IMG submission 184294) | Switchgrass rhizosphere bulk soil microbial communities from Kellogg Biological Station, Michigan, USA, with PhiX - S5 (SPAdes) (version 2) | ecosystem: Environmental > Terrestrial >...
AATCGAGTGCCTTGCGTGTGTCCGGTTTCATCAAGGCGCCGACGACGGGTACGGCGCGCGACGCGTCGATCACGTGAATCGTTTCGTGCTTGTACGAAGGCGCGATCTTCACCGCGGTATGGCGTTTGCTCGTCGTCGCGCCGCCGATGAGCAGCGGGACATTCAAACCGCGCCGAGTCATCTCGGTGGCGACATGGGTCATCTCGTCGAGCGACGGTGTAATCAGCCCGCTCAAACCGATGATGTCTGCCTTCTCTTCGATCGCCGTATCGATGATTTTGTCCGCCGGCACCATGACGCCGAGATCGATCACGTCGTAATTATTGCAGCTCAACACCACGCCGACGATATTTTTGCCGATGTCATGCACGTCGCCTTTAACCGTAGCGAAGACCAACTTGGTCCGCCGGTCGACGTTTTGCGCGGCCTTTTTTTCCGCCTCGAGAAACGGCGTCAGAAAAGCTACGGCTTTTTTCATCACGCGCGCGCTCTTGACCACTTGCGGCAAGAACATCTTGCCCGAACCGAAGAGGTCGCCGACAACGTTCATGCCGTCCATTAGCGGCCCTTCGATCACGGATAGCGGCTTACCATACTTGACCCGCGCCTCCTCGACGTCTTGATCGATAAAATCCGTGAGACCCTTGACCAGCGCGTGGGACAAACGCTCTTCGACCGTACCGTCGCGCCAGCTGTCATCCTTGGCGACGGTTTTGTCGGTTTTCTTGACCGTTTCGGCAAACGTGACCAGCCGTTCCGTCGCATCGGGACGACGATTGAGCAGCACGTCCTCCACGAGCTCGAGCAAGTCTTTGGGAATCTCTTCATAGACCGCGAGCATGCCGGGATTGACGATGCCCATGTCCATGCCGGCTTTGATGGCATGATACAAAAAGGCCGAATGCATCGCTTCGCGCACCGGATTGTTACCGCGAAACGAGAACGAAATGTTGCTGACGCCGCCGCTCACTTTAGCTAACCGCAGGTTCTGCTTGATCCAGCGCGTCGCGTCGATGAAATTGACCGCGTAGTTGTTGTGCTCTTCGATGCCCGTGCCGACGGTGAGAATGTTCGGATCGAAAATAATCTCCTGAGGCGGAAAGCCGATGTGCTCCGTCAAAATCTTGTACGCTCGTTCGCACACCTCGATTTTTCGCTCGAGCGTGTCGGCCTGGCCCCGTTCGTCGAAGGCCATCACGACCACCGCCGCGCCGTAACGGCGAATCAACTTGGCCTGCGCGATGAATTTCTCTTCACCTTCCTTGAGGCTGATCGAGTTGACGATGCCCTTGCCTTGCACGCATCTGAGTCCCGCTTCGATCACTTCCCACTTCGAGCTGTCGACCATCACGGGCACGCGCGCGATATCCGATTCGCCGGCAATCAAACGGAGAAATTTCTCCATCGCCGCTTTGGAATCGAGCATGCCCTCGTCCATGTTGACGTCGATGATCTGCGCGCCACCTTCGACCTGTTGGCGCGCCACGCTCACGGCTTTTTCAAAATCTCCCGCGAGCACGAGCTTGGCAAACACCGGTGATCCAGTGACGTTGGTGCGCTCGCCGATATTGACGAAGTTCGACTCGGGTCGGACCGTGACGCTTTCCAAACCGCTCAAACGCATGTACGGTTCGACGCTCGGAAGAACACGCGGTTGTTTATCTTTTACCGCCTCGGCAATTGCCTTGATGTGCGCCGGCGTCGTACCACAGCAGCCGCCGACAATATTGAGCCAACCGTTTTCCACCCACTCGGTTAATTGCGGTGCAAGAGATTCAGGCGTCTCCGGAAAGCCCGTCGGCAAGAGTGGATCAGGCAGACCGGCGTTAGGATAGCTACTTACATAAATCGGCGCGATGCTCGCCAGCTCCTCGATCAGCGAGCGCATTTCCTTGGGTCCGAGCGCGCAATTCATGCCAACGCTCAACAGCGGCACGTGGGAAATGGAGTTCCAGAACGCTTCGACCGTTTGCCCCGTCACGCCGCGATTGCTGCCCGGCTGAATGAACGTGACCGAAGCCATGAGCGGGACGTAGATTTTCCGCTCGTCGAATAATTTGGCGATGGCGAAAAAAGCGGCTTTGGAGTTGAGCGTGTCGAAAATCGTCTCGACCAAGAGAAGATCGGCGCCGCCATCGATCAGGCCGCGCGCTTGTTCGTAATAGGCATCGACCAGCTCTTCATACGTGACCCCGCGCGTCGCCGCACTGTGCACGTCGGTGGAGATCGAACAAGTCCGATTGGTCGGACCGATGGCGCCGGCGACAAAACGCCGCCGCGTAGGATCTTTAGCCACGACCCGGTCGACCGCTTTTTTCGCCGCTCGCGCCCCGGCAAAGTTCAAATCGTAAACCATCGACTCTAGGTGGTAGTCAGCCATGGAGACCGAAGTCGAATTGAAAGTGTTCGTTTCGATAATATCCGCGCCGGCTTCGAGATATTGAACGTGAATATCAGCGACCAAATCGGGCTGCGTAATACAAAGCACGTCGTTGCAGCCCTTCAGATCGCGACCGTGATGCGCAAATTGCCCGCCACGAAACGCCTGCTCGTCGAGCTTGTACGACTGAATCATCGTGCCCATCGCGCCGTCAAGAATCGCGACCCGCTCAGCTAAAATTTTTCGCAGTTGTTTTTCGCTCTCGGTCATTGGCTGGCCTTTTTCGGTTTTAGCTTTGGCGTCGTCGGCAATGTAGCTCGCGTGACAAAGATTTCCACCGGACGATTGCCGTTGCGGGCCAATTTTTCTCCGGCGAAGGAACCCGTCAAGTCGTAGTCGATGGATTCCGCCCCGGCTGCGCGAAACCATCCTTCAATTGCCCGCCGATCGAAGCCGAGCCATTGGTGCGCCATCTGTTCGCGCATCCATTGCTGTTTATGCTGCACCAGGTCGACCAAAATCACCGATCCACCGGGACGAGTGATACGGCAAAGCTCCGCGATGGCACTCTGGGGATCCGGCAGAAAATGCATCACCATCACGCAAAATGCCGCATCGATGCCGGCGGAATCCAAAGGCAGTTTGAAAATATCGCCCTGGCGGAGCTCGACGTTGCGAATCGCGCGTTCCTTCGCCAACGCACGCGCGCGGCGCAACATTTCATTGGATAGATCGACACCGATCACCTTTCCAGCAAACCGCGCCAACTCGAACGTCAAACTCCCGGTGCCGCAACCGATGTCGGCAACCGTGAGATTGGACGGCAGCAGCTTCTCGATCGCCAGGGACGTGACGCGATCGTCGAAGTAGCTCCTTCGAATACGCTCCCAGTCTCCAGCGACGGACTCGAAGTAGCTCTTCGAGCGCTGCAAGCGCCGGCGCCGGCACTCCGCCAAGCGCGTCTGATCTCGTTTGACTTCGGGGATCGCCGCTAGCCGCGCCTGCAGCGACGTGAAAAGGTCGCGCGCGGCTTCCGGCATATCCTCGCGCGCAGAAAAATAAACGCTGGTGCCTTCCTTGCGATCCTGGACGAAGCCGGCCGCGCGGAGAATCGCGAGATTCCGCGATACCGACGACTGCACCGATTCGACGACTTCCTGCACTTCCCCGACGGTCAGTTCCTCCTCGGAGACCGCCGCCAGAATGCGTAAACGGAGGGGATCGGCCAGCGCTTTCAGTGTACGAACAAACTCCATAGTTGATTTCAATCATTATATTTAAATATTGTGATAAAGCAACTGGGAATCTCAAAGATCCTCAGCAAACAGCAATTTAGCGGAAACCAGATAAGTCAGCGGAGCTTGTGCGCCAAGATACCGGCACGAAACGACGGCTCAGCGCCATCGGTGAATTTTCCTTCGCGATAGTAAAGAACGCGTAAATCGCGAAAGTAGTTCAATAGCTCGTTATGCGCGAGCAGATAGTCGGGGTTTTTCGGATGGCCAATGGTTTGTTGAACGATCAAATAGGTTTCAAAAACGATATAACCGCCGGGCGCCAGCGCGGATTTTATGTGCGGAACAAGCGAGCGCTGGAGATAGTTGATATTTACGATCAAGTTATACGGTCCCGGCGGCAGCCCGCCATTTTCCAAGTCCGTTTGTTGCCAGGAAATCGACAGCGAACGCTCCGCAGCCCGCCGCGCCCCTTGATCCAACCCGGGTTGGGCAATATCAACCGCCGTAACGTCGAATCCTTTTTCTGCGAGAAACAAGGCGTTGCGTCCTGCGCCACTGGCGATATCCAGCGCCTGCCCCCGCGCTATGTCCCAATGACCCCCGTCCAAAACCTCCTTGAGAAAGGCGGAAGGCTCTTCCGTGGCGCCGCTCTGCCCGTATTGACGCTCCCATCGGATCCGATCATCGAGCGACATAAGCAATCCTGTCAAAGAGCTATGATGCTCAGGACACGGCCCGCGCCAGCGTCACCACGAAAACCTGCTTCGCGCCGTTTCTTTTCAATATTCGGCTGCATTCGTTCACTGTCGCCCCCGAAGTGTAAACATCGTCGACGAGCAAAATATTTTTACCGTCCACGGATCGATCCGAATTCACTAAAAACGCGCCGCGCACGTTGCGCCGCCGTTCGTCTTCGGCGAGTTGCGTCTGCGGTGCAGTCTCATGGTCGCGCCGCAGCACAAAGGGGTCCATCGGGATATTGTAAACGCGGCTAATTTGTCGAGCGAGCAGCACGGATTGGTTGAAGCCGCGCCAGCGCAACCGTTTCGGGTGAAGCGGAACCGGAATGATTAAATCCACCGAACATGCGCTGAGAAACTCCTGACAACCGCGCGCCATCAACCGGCCGAGCGGCTTGCCGAGAGAAACTCTCCTGCCGTATTTGAACTTTTGCACCACCTGCCGCAGCGGATGCTCTTCGATTTCCTCGCGCGGATAACAAGCCCAGGCGCGCGCGGCGACAAACTGCGGCGCCCGGGAAAGACACGCGCCACAGGTGTGATCGTCGCCGCTGGCATCGGGAAATGGGCGGCCGCAAAGATGACACAGGGGATGGGCAATGAGTTGAATGTGTTGCCAGCAGCCGGCGCAAAAATATTCCGCATCGCGGCCGTGGATCCGGCCGCCGCAGGCGCGGCAACGCGGCGGATAGAGCCAATCCACCAACCAATCGAAACGATCAGCCAGAGAAGTTTCTGAAGGCATTTCCATAGATCGTCCCGCACTGTAGCAAAATGAACGAAGCGGGCGAAGAGAAAAATGCTTTGAGCCGGCGCATTTCGCCAGTGATCGAGGGGCGAGTGAGGTCGACGAATCGTTGGGCGCGGCGAGAAACTATGTTTTCAAGATCAAACTGCGGCCGGTCATTTCTTGCGGCTGCGGTATTCCGAGAAGCTCCAAGACGGTCGGCGCGATGTCGATCCCGGTGCCTTCTTTGAGGCGGCATTTTTTCCGCTCGTCATCCACTAAAATCACCGGCACGAGATTCGTGGTATGGGCGGTGTGCGGCATGCCGGTATCGTAGTCGATCAACTGTTCGATGTTGCCGTGATCCGCCGTGATGATGACTTTACCCTGCTTGCTCATGGCTGCGTCGATGACCTTGCCGAGACATTCGTCGATCACTTCGACGGCTTTTACCGAAGCTTCGAAGTTGCCCGTGTGGCCAACCATATCGGCGTTCGCATAGTTGGCGATCACCAGCCCCACGTCCCGTTCGCGCAGAAATTTGATCAGCGCCTCGGTAACCGGCCGCGCGCTCATTTCAGGTTTTAGGTCATAGGTCGCCACGTCTTTGGGCGAAGGTATCAAAATCCGCTCTTCGCCGGGGAATTCTTTCTCCTCCCCGCCATTAAAGAAATACGTCACGTGAGCATACTTTTCAGTCTCGGCAATGCGCAGTTGGCGCACCCCCGCTTGGCTTGCCACTTTGCCGACGATTTTCCGGATTTCTCGGGGCGCGTAGGCGGCCGGGACTTTGAGGGTCTCGTCGTAACGCGTCATGGTGGTGTAAGCCGCGAGCCTCAAATAGCGTTTGCGGGGAAATTCTTTGAAATCCTCCTGCGTCAGGGCACGCGTCAACTCGCGGGCACGATCGGCGCGGAAGTTAAAAAAGATCACCCCGTCGCCGTCTCGGATCAACCCTTCGGAACCGATATTGTCCATCACCGTCGGCAAAACGAATTCGTCGGTGATTTTTTCTTTATGACTATTACGAATCGCCTCGAGAGCCGAGGGCGCTTTGTTGCCGACTCCTTCGGTCAGACAATTGTACGCCTTTTCGACTCGATCCCAGCGTTTATCCCGATCCATGGCGTAATATCGTCCGCTCACGGTGGCAACTTTGACGTTGGCGTCGGCTTTCAGTTTTTCGTTTAGATCGAGCATGAATTGTTCAGCGCTGTTCGGCGGCGTGTCACGGCCGTCCAAGAACAAGTGCAGATAAACATGGCCGAGCTTTTCCTGCCGCGCCATCTCGATCAGCGCTTCCATATGGCGCTGATGGCTGTGCACGCCGCCGTCGCCGAGAAGACCCATGAGATGCAAGCGGCTGCTCTGCTCTTTCGTTTTGCGTAAGGCTTCGAGGAGAACCGGATTCTTGTAAAACCCGCCTTCGTCGATGTCTTTATGAATTAAAGTGAGATCCTGATAAACGATCCGCCCGGCGCCGAGAATCATGTGGCCGACTTCGGAATTGCCCATTTGGCCGGCCGGCAAGCCGACATCGATACCCGACATCGACATTCGCGAGTTGGGATAATTTCTTAGCAGCGCGTCCAGATGGGGCGTCGCCGCGTTGGCAATCGCGTTGCCTTCTTTGCGCGTATTGATGCCGAATCCGTCCAAGATGATTAGGATCACAGGTTGGGGTGGGCTCAAAGTGAAGTCCTTTCTTAGTCGACGGCTCAGCCGGTTGAAATTAAAGATGGTTAAATCATGGAACTAGTGAGACACGCCGCGACTCAAGACATGTGCTCGTTGGCGATCTGAAACTGCTCGACGAGTTTTACGTACGCTTCCGGCAGTGTCGCCCTCGGCGCATGGCCCCACAGGGCGTCCAGGTCATAAAACTCGCGCACCGGTTCATAAAAAACGTGCACGATCACGTCGGAAAAATCCGCCAACACCCAATGACCGCGCTGCGCGCCTTCGACGGCGTACGGTTTGATGCCCTCTTCGACGGCATTTTCTTCGAGCCCTTGGGCGATGCTCTGCACTTGGCGATCGGAACGGCCCGAGCACAGGATGAAATAATCGGCGATCGATGTCAGCCCGCGAACATCCAGCACGACCAGATCATAAGCCTTTCGCTCCAGAGCCAGACGGGTCAGGAGAAGGGTTTTTTCCCACGAACTGTTCTCGGCCGAGATCATCAACGTTTGCTGCGACGGCCGCCGTACAGCCCGCGCCTTTCAATATATTTTGCTACGTCGATGGGCACTAGATAACGGATGGATTTCCCTTGTTCGACCAAGGCGCGAATTTCCGACGCCGAGATGGCGATATCCGTGAGCTCGATAAAATAGATCCGCGTTCCGCTTTGATGCCGATAATTCTTCTGTTCTGAATCATAACAAAAGAGTTTTTTCACGGCAACGCCGGTACCTTTGAGCGGATATTTGTCCTTGCTGCCGGGCCTGGACGTCACGATAAAATTACACAGCGGAAAGATTGCGGGAAAATCCTTCCATGTGCCGATCTCGCGAAAGGCGTCTAATCCGATGACGAAGTAGAGCGAATCGCCGGGCTGCTTGCGCGCGGCAAAGGCGCGTATCGTGTCGATCGAATAAGAAACCCCGGGGCGCGAAATCTCCGCCGTCGACACGCTGAACCGGGGATTTCGCGCAACCGCGAGACGCACCATTTGCAACCGATCGCTGGCCGGTGTCGTTGTCTGTCCCCGTTTATGTGGCGGAATGGATGTGGGGATGAAATAGAGACGGTCGAGCCCGAATGTCTCGCTGACTTCCTCCGCGCTGCGCAAGTGTCCCCAGTGGATCGGATCGAAAGTGCCGCCGAACAGACCGATCTTCATGAGGCGGCGACGAATGAAAAAAAAGATGAAGGATGAAGGATAAAGGATGAAATTAAAACCTTGGCATGCCATGACGGCGCTTGCAGATTTCTTCCACCTTCCGCCCTCCACCCTTGGCCTCGCCCCATCTTCCTTCCGCCTTTCGCCTTCATCCTTTATCCTTTTTCTATTCTCTCACTTGTCCGTCGCCGAAAACGATGAATTTGGTGGTCGTCAACTCTTCCAAGCCCATGGGACCGAAGGCGTGGATCTTGCTCGTGCTGATGCCGATCTCGGCGCCCAAGCCGAGCTCGCCGCCATCATTGAAGCGCGTCGAGGCGTTGACTATCACGGCAGACGAATTGACCCGTTCGATGAACTCGCGCGATTTTTGATAATTCGTCGTGACAATGGTTTCCGTATGTTCCGAACCGTAGCGCTCGATGTGATGGATCGCTTCGTCCATGTCCTTCACGATGCGCACGGCAAGGATCAGATCGAGATATTCTTCCGTCCAATCCGCGTCGGTGGCCGGTTTGATCCCCGGCACCAGCGCGCGAGTATTCTCGCAGCCGCGCACCTCTACCCCCGCGGCTTGAAACTTGGCGATCATCCCTGGCAAAAACTTGGGCGCGATCACTTCGTGCACCAGCAAGGTTTCCATGGCGTTACAAACGGAGGGCCGCTGCACCTTGGCGTTAAGGCAAATCCGCTCGGCCATTTCCAAGGACGCATCGGCTTCGACATACACATGACAAACACCTTTGTAGTGTTTAATAACGGGAACTTTCGAATTGGCGACTACCGCGCGTATAAGATCCTCACCGCCGCGCGGAATAATGAGATCGATATACTGCTCCAGCTGCAGCAGCTCGTTGACCAAAGCGTGATCTTTATGTTGCACAACTTGCACGGCGTCCTGCGGCACGCGCGTCTCGGCGCAGGCTTGGCGCAGCACCGCGCCGATCGCCTGGTTGGAATGGTGCGCTTCGCTGCCGCCGCGTAAGATCACGGCGTTGCCGGACTTCAAGCAGAGCGCCGCCGCGTCTGCCGTCACGTTGGGACGGGCTTCGTAAATCATCCCGATCACACCGAGCGGAATGCGCATGCGCCCGACCTGGAGACCGTTCGGCCGGCGCCACATCTTGGTCACTTCACGCACCGGATCGGGTAGCGCTGCCACATCACGTAGGCCGTTCGCCATCGCCCGGATGCGGGAGGGATTGAGCGCGATGCGATCGAGGACCGCGCTCGAGACTCCGCTATTTGTCGCGAAGTCCAAATCTTTTTTATTCTCATCGATCAGAAAAGTGCTCTGCGCTTCGAGCCGGTCCGCCATCAGCAGCAAAGCTTGATTTTTTTCCGCCGACGGCAACGGCGCCAATAGGCGAGCTGCGACCTTGGCCTGCTTGCCGAGACGAAGCGCTTCCTGTTTTAGTTTATCGCTTGTACCTGACATCCGCTTCTCACAAGACGACCAGATCGTCGCGGTGAATAATTTCTTCGTACGCCTTATAACCCAGCATTTTTTCAATCCTGCTTGTATGCAATCCTTTGATCTGATTCAACTCCTGAGCGCTATAGTTGACCAAGCCGCGCGCGAACTCCCGCCCGTCCGAGTCCAGGCAGCGCACACACTCGCCGACGCCGAACACACCGCGGACTTCTCTTAAGCCGGAGGGCAAAAGACTCTTGCCCTTTTGCACAACGGCCTCGTGAGCGCCTTGATCGACGACGATGTCGCCGGCAGGTTTTAAGTTGTAGGCGATCCAATGCTTTCGGCTGGTGAGTCGAGTGGTTTCCGCCAAGATCAACGTACCTACCACATCCTTCTCCTCAAATATTTTACCAAGGATACCGCCGTGCAAGCCGCTGGCTATTACAGTCGGAATACCCGCCGCCGCTGCCTCCTCCGCCGCGCCCAGCTTGGTCGCGATTCCCCCTGTCCCGACGATGCTGAGACTCTGCCCTTCGATCGTTTGTCTCAACCCCTTGGCTGCAGTGATCAAGGGAATGAGTTGAGCATCCGCATAGGCCCGTGGATCCTTATCGTAAACTCCCTCGACATCGCTGAGAACCACCAACAAATCCGCTTCCAGAAGGGTTGCCACCAGCGCCGACAAATGATCGTTGTCGCCGAATTTCATTTCTTCGACGGCCACCGTGTCATTCTCATTGACGATGGGAATGATTGCCGACTCCAATAACACCTGAAAAGTATGCTTGGCGTTGATATAGCGTTGACGGTTGGCGAGATCCTCATGCGTCAGCAGCACTTGCGCCACGCTCTTGTCAAACTTGGAAAAATAACGTTCGTAGAGCGCCATGAGCTTGATCTGGCCGACGGCGGCCAGCGCCTGCTTTTCGGGAATCGTCCTCGGCCGTTCCTTTCGTCCCAGCCGCGTCATCCCCGCTGCCACTGCGCCGGAGCTCACAACGACGATTTCCTTCTTCTGGTCATGCAACTCCGCCAACTCGCGCACCAATCCGCGCAGCCGAGCTTCCTCGATACCGTCGCTCGAAGAAAGAATCTGGCTGCCGATCTTGACCACCACGCGGCGCGCGCGCCGCAAGATCTGCTTCTTATAGTCCAGCTGCGTCACGCGTTGTTTCTGCTTCCCGCCTGAGTTCTTCCAGTTTTCGTCCGACTAATAAGACCAGGGCGCGTACGCCTTCCGTGGTCGCGCCCGAAATGATGTGCAATGGGCGATATTCCTTGGGCAGCTTCTTGGCCAAAAGCTTTGCCTTCTCTCTTCCCTCCGGCAGGTCGATCTTGTTGGCGACGACGATCTGTGGTTTTCCGGCGAGCTCCGGATCGAACAGCTCGAGCTCGCGGTTGATCGTCCGCCACGCCGCCAATGGATCGCTTTCATCGATCTGCGCGGCGTCGATCAGATGAATCAACAAATTTGTCCGCATCACGTGACGCAAAAACTTATGCCCCAATCCGTGGCCTTCGTGAGCGCCTTCGATGAGACCTGGGATGTCCGCAACGACAAAACCTTTTCCTTCGTCATAACCGACCACGCCTAGATTCGGCACTAACGTCGTGAAGGGATAGTCGGCAATCTTCGGTCGTACCGCGGAGATCGTTGCGATCAATGTCGATTTGCCGGCGTTGGGTAAACCGATGATGCCGACGTCCGCCAACAGCCTGAGCTCGATCTCAAGTTCCCGTTCCTGTCCCGCTTCGCCGGGCTGGGCATAACGCGGGCTTCTGTTGGTCGACGAGGTAAAATGAGCGTTACCTTTGCCGCCGCGGCCGCCGGCGGCGATGACCTCTCTTTCGCCGGCTTTTTTTAGATCAGCCAGAAGCTCGCCGGCTTCATGATCTCGAATGATCGTCCCGACCGGAACTTTGATCACGCGGTCTTCGCCGCGCCGGCCGTGGCAGTCGCTGCTCATACCATTGCCGCCGCGCCCGCCCTTCACTAACTTTTGATAGCGCAGATCGAGCAGCGTCGTCAGCTGGGAATCGGCTTCAGCCACGACATCGCCTCCAGCACCGCCATTGCCGCCATCCGGCGGGCCGCGCCGAACAAACTTCTCCCGACGAAAGCTGACACAGCCGCGCCCACCGTCGCCGGCGATGACGTGAATCTTGGTTTCGTCGATGAATTTCATGTTTCAATAGGTTTTAGTGGCAACCGCAAACTCGTTTTTCAATCCGACTTTTGCCCTTTGCTTTTTTACTTTATCTTTTTCTTCCATCATCCCCCTCTCCCAGGCAAAAAAAAAGCCCCGAAAGGGGCTTTTCCGTTGCAAGCGCTCATCTTACTGAGCTGGAAGCACAACGACCCGTTTTCTCTCTTTGTCTTTTCGTTCGTAACGGACAGTGCCATCGATCAATGCGAAAAGCGTAAAATCGCGGCCCATTCCAACGTTCCTTCCCGGGTGAATGCGTGTGCCGAGTTGACGTACCAAAATATTTCCGGCGCGCACGGTTTCGCCGCCGAAAACCTTTACACCGCGCCGTTGCCCTTGGCTATCGCGTCCGTTGCGTGAGCTGCCACCCGCCTTTTTATGTGCCATTAGATTACTCTCCCAGCTAAGCTTCGATTGCCGTGATCTTCAAAGTCGTCTGATACTGTCTGTGACCGCGCTGGCGGCTGTAGCTTTTGCGCCGCTTCTTTTTAAAGACCAGAATCTTTTTTGCCCGGATCTGACCAACGATTTCGCCGGTCACCTTGGCGTTGGCGACCAGGGGTGAGCCGATCTTTACGTCATCATTGCCGCCGACAAACAACACATCCGGTAGTGTCACCTTCTCGCCGACTTCGCCGGCAAGCTTTTCGACCTTGACCAGGTCGCCTTCAGATACGCGGTATTGCTTCCCACCCGTTCTAATTACTGCATATTTCATAAGATTTCCTAAAGCAAAGTTTTTAAAGGAAAAAACCGGCAAAGTCAACATAGACTCTCCTCTGACGGGGAGATCCGCGACGCAGGTTGCGGCCATCGAAAAACATCCCGTCGATCAAAAATCCGCGTCCAAAAGCCAGGCACGGCGATAAATACCCCGCTTCGATCGAATTTAAAAAATTCTATTGGAATTCTCCTTTTGTATCGGTTGACAGGCACTTGATTTCCATATATCGCTACACGATACTATCGTTTAGCGAGCTAATATGCGAAAATCTCAACCCTCACCCAATTTCAAAGCCATGGCGGAATTTCGCTATCAGATCCG
>Ga0207701_10005612_pt1 | contig 12601 bp, 12 predicted proteins | sample KBSSwiSSwithPhiX_FD_184294 | JGI IMG/M metagenome (GOLD analysis project Ga0207701, IMG submission 184294) | Switchgrass rhizosphere bulk soil microbial communities from Kellogg Biological Station, Michigan, USA, with PhiX - S5 (SPAdes) (version 2) | ecosystem: Environmental > Terrestrial >...
TCCACGCACGGGGACTTCGGGCCGTTTCTTAAGCTCCTGAAAGTCCTCGAGCATCCTTACGACGATCAGCCAGGCTGCGGTGAGTTCGAGCAGCCGCCGGCGCCGGGCGAACGCGTGCTTCGGACGTTCTGCGGCACTTGAGTACGGATTGGCGCTCAGGTCAGGCCGATGAGAATGCTCGTGAGCTCATCTGGCTTGTCGATCATGATGTCGTGCCCGCAATCAACGACCCAGGTTTTCCACGACGGGTCGCTTCGAATCTTTTCGAGGGTCGTCGCGAACCCCTTGAAGTTCTTTGCGCCGATATACGCCTTCCGGGCGATCCTCTGGTAAGCACCCGTGAGTTTGATCTTCTCGGTGAAGCAGGCGCTCGACTGCGGCGTCATCTTGCTGTCGACCCAGGCTCGATCAGCCTCATTGACAGCAAACCTCGCGGCCGGGATTGGTGCGGTGAAAGGGCCCGCATCGGCCTTTCCGCCTTGGTCGACGAGGGACTGTCCATCCGCCGGGACGAACGCATCCAGGTAGACGATCGAAGCGATCTTCGACGCGATTTGTTCGGCGACGCCGGAGATCACCATTCCTCCATAGGAATGCCCGACGAGCACGACGTTCTCGAGATCCTTCCATCGAATTTCGTTCACGACGTCGCGGATCTGCGTCGACAGATCGACACTCGGCGAATCCAGGTGCGAGCGCTCACCAACTCCGGTCAACGTGGGTGCAAACACGCGATGACCCTGAGCCGTCAGTCGATCGATGACCCTCTGCCAGCACCAGCCCCCGTGCCACGCGCCGTGGACGAGGACAAAAGTGGCAGCCTCGTTCGACGTGCCCGGTTGCGGAGTCGTGCCTCCCTGTCCAATGGCCGGTGCGGCGAACGCGGCCAGCGCTGCGTTCCTGATAATTGCACGCCGCGTGTGGCGCAGCTTTCGAGGTTCCATGATCTTGAGTTCCTCACCTGAGTGGTCTTCGGCGAGGGGGAGGATATGCGGTACGCGCGCTCGCGTCGCGCGACGTTCCAGCGGGAACGTCCTCGCGGTTCGACGGTTGGCTCATGACGCGTGAATTGTCTGCTCGATCCACGTCGCGAACGCGTCCAGCATCTCGGCCCTGACCTCCGCGTCCTTGCGTCCGGTGCGCGCGGGTACATGAAACGAATGATCTGCATCCTGCAGCAGCTTCAGGGTTGCGCGCGCGCCGAGCTGGTCGATGAGCGGCTGCAGTAGTTCGAGTTTCGCGAGCTCGTCGCGCGTGCCCTGCAGAAACAGCATGGGGATCTTCACCTCGCGCAGGTGCTCGGCGCGCTCGCCCGACGGCTTCCCCGCCGGGTGAAGCGGAAATCCAATGAACGCCAAGCCCTTCACGCCAGGGAGCGGTTTGATGGCCTGGGCCTGCGAGGTCATGCGTCCGCCGAAGGACCGGCCACCCGCGAACAGCGCCAACGTGGGCGCCAGCCGCGCGGCCTCCGCAACGGCTGCACGCACGGTCGCGTGACAGACCGACGGAGGATCGGGACGCCGCGTGCGGCGCTCCATGTACGGGAACTGGAAGCGCAGAGTCGCGATACTCCGGGCGGCGAGTTCCGCCGCGACCGCCACCATGGACGGGTGATCCATGCCTGCGCCCGCGCCGTGTGCAAGCACAAAGCAAGCAGTGGCGGCAGGCGGAAGTTGGAGCAACGCAGAGACGCTGCGGGTCTCGTCAATCGCGAGGGTCAGCCGCTCTGCAATGCTGTGGGGACTCAAATGTCGTGAGCTTTCATGGCTGAACCACCGTGATGCTTTCCCAGGTGGCTTTGGTTCGGTAGGTAGCGATGCCGTATTGACCGCGCGCGATGTCGTGATCGTGCGCACTCGCGACCAGCGCGCCATTGACGAACAACTGCAGCTGGTCGTTGATCACGCGCAGGCGGTACTCGCGGTACGCGCCAGGCGGTGCGGTGTAGTTAGCGTAAGCCAGGACCGTGCTGACGCCGTTCACCACCTTGCGAATGTGGATCTGGTTCGTGCCGCGGACGGTCACGGAGTAGTAGTTCTGCGCATCCACATAGCGCGCCAGAAACCCGAACCACGCTCGGGTGGGCGAACTGGCGTAGGAGTCGAGACGCGCGAAGGAAATGATTTCCTGGTTTTCCACCGGCGTGCCGGTGAACGCGATCGCACTGCCACTCGCGTCGGTCTGCGACAGCGCCACCGGATTTCCTAACTCGTCTTGCTGTACTTGCCAGTTGCCGCCCACCTCGGTCATGGGCCGCGTGTGGTCGCCTCCGTACTTGATATAGTCCTTCGCCAGTAACAAGACTGGTTCGGTCGTTACGGCCACGTGCACATCATCGAAATCGGCGCGCGCATGGAAGGTGGCGAGGCCCGCGCGTCCCATGCTCAAGCTTCTATCCGTCGCGACGGAGGTGTACTGGTTGTTGATCCGTACAGTGAGCGCGCCATCGTTGACGATGAGCGTGACGTGCGAGGGGAGGGCACCCGCAGAGGTGCCTTGGCGCAGCAGCGTGTTGACGCCGTTCAACCGGCGATAGATGCCAAACGTGTTGTCGTTGCGGATGGCCACGAAATAGTAGTTGTCGGCGTCGACGTACCGCGCGACGAGACCTACCCATCCGCCGGCGACGCTGAACGTGGGTGCAATGTCGGCCTCGATGCGCTGCGAGTCGGTCCAGTCGGTGTTGTTCACCAGCGCGACTGCCAGCCCGTTGGCGTAGTTCTGCGCCAGCACGTCGTCTGCGCCGCGCGTCGCGAGCGCAAATTGCCCGCCGGTGAATGTGTATCCGGAAAGATTGCGATCCTCGAAATCATCGACGATGGGAGCAGGGGCCTTGAGCTGGGCTGGCAGGTTGAACACCACGACGTTGCCCGCTGGAGGCCACTCAAACGTAGAGGCAACTACGGTACGGCCGGAGATGTCGAACTCCAGAGTTCTTTGCAAGGTTTCGAGGATTGCAACGTGCTCGAAGTGACCGGGCGAAGTCTCTACATAGGCGTACGGATGCTGGGGAATCTCGAATGTCCCGTCGTCCATGAGGCGGGACGGGGTGTCTTTAATCAGGAGCACCGCGTCGCGAAACGTGACGCCAAAGCCTTGACCCGCGCCATTGCCATAGTCCACCGGCTGTACCGAATCCTGCTGATTCCAGGTCGTACCGTTTCTCCGGAACACTTCATAGGTGCCCGACACGGCCGTTGCGCCCTGCAAGCCAGGCACGCCTCCAGAGCGGTTGCTAGGTGCCGCGATTAGCGTGCCCGCCGGCAGCCAGTCGAGCGCGGTGCCGTTACGACGCCATGCGGGGACACCATTCTGGGTGTTCGAGCCAATCAGCGCGTAGTCGTAGTTGAACTCGAGCCCAGCGCCTTCGGGACTGCACTCGTACACGGCCTGGTTGTCATCCAGTCTGCCGGTGATGCCCCACAATCCGTTGGCGCCTTTTTGGTAGACCACGGCGTCGTAGTCGCAGCCGTCGCCGCCGATGAGGACGCTATTTCCCGAGATGGCGAGACCGCCCGGATGTCGGATGGGCGTGGCACTCTGGCCGGGGACGTAGTCGCCGCCGGTGTACTCGTAGATGGTCTCCTGGTCGCCGAACTGCACGACCGCGAGGCCGTTTTTCATACGCACGTTACTGACCACACCGGGTCCGGACCGGGACTGCAGGGTGCGACGGTAGGACCAGACGCCGTTGCTGCCGCGCCGATAGAGCAGCGCGTACTGTCCCGTGACCTGTTCACCTTCGTAGTTCGCCGCGAGCACGATGATGTAAGGGCCGTTGATGGCGACGTCCGGGCCGAATTTGGTGAAGGTCTGGCCAGGCGGTTGAGCCAGAGTCTGCGCGGGCCGGAGGGTGCGGACATCGGACCAGGCGGGGCTGAGCAGGGCTAAAGAGGCGAGCGCAAAGAGCCCGACGCGAAATGCTTTCATGGTGAGACCTGTCCGAGGCTGCAGTTGTTGTTCGTTCAACTTAAGCGTATCGAAGCGACTCATGCGCAAGATATCGGACGTCGCGGGTAGGCGTCAGTGCGTAACGCTGTCAGGGTCGTGGAAGTGCTACGCGCATGCATCATCCTGTCTGACGGCGCGAAAGGCTTGCGACGTCCCAAATGGGACTACAAATGCCTGCTGTCACCGGACTCTACGCCAGCGCCTTCTTGAACAGTTCCAACTTCCGCGCCCACCCGCGCTCGGCCGCTTCCGCATTGTGATTCTGCGAATCCGGCGGCATCCAGCCGTGATTCGCGCCCTTGTACACCTCGATCTCCGCCGACAACTTCGCATCGTCGAACGCCTTGCGCAGGATGTCCTTCGAGGTCGGGTCCTTCTGATCGTCGTTGTCCGCGATGGCGATCAGCATGCTGGCTTTCATCTTCGGAATCAGGAGGTGTGGGCTGTCTGCGTTAGTCGTGGTCAATCCACCGCCATGGAAGGAGCAGCCGGCGCCGATGCGTTTCGGCAGCGATCCCGCCGTGCGGAATACCATGGGTCCGCCCATGCAGTATCCCGTGGTGCCGATCTTGCGGTGTCTATCTACTGCCTTCTGGGCGTCCAGCCAGGCCACGAACGCCTTCGCATCGGACACATGCGTCGTCGCACTGAGCGTGCCCGCATACTTGAACGCGTCTTCCCGGGTGGCAGGCTGTCCTTTGATGGAACGATAGAAGGGGTTGACGGTGAGTACGGCATAGCCGGATTCCGCCAGCCGCTTGCCCATGGCGCGGAATGCGGGGCGCAGACCGAAGATGTCCGGCCACACGAGCACTGCAGCAGTGGCCTTGGCGGGATGCACGAAGTGGGCGTCGCAGGTGCCGTCAGGGGTTTTGATCTCGACTTCGGACTCGGAGACTTCGGCGGCCGCGGCGATTGCGGGCAGCATTGTGGCTAGCGTCGCGCCTAACCCTAAGGCGCCGAACTGGCGGCGCGAGAGCTCGTTGCTGCGAAGGATATCGTCATTCGAATCGCGCTCGCACATGGCAGACCCCTGAGGAGGAAAAGGCGGGGATGAATTCTAGCGGGGAGGCGATCGCATCGGGAAGCCGGCTCGTTCGCGTCTACGCTGTCCGACTTCATCACTTCGCGCATGCCCACACGGCTGAAGCGCGGTCACGGACAGAACCAGAGCCGAATCCGGGCGCACAGTTACGACATGAAATTCGTACTCAGAAACCTGCTGATTGCAGCGTTGCCCTTCCTGCTTCGTGAGCTGTTCAAGCGCCTCGACGCAGGGCGACAATCATCGCGGCACCCGCGTCATCTCGTCGCGAGGAGGCATTGATGAGCATCTTCTCGCGCATCAAGGACGCGATCATCCAGGGCAAGCACGAGTCTCGGCCATTGTCTCCGCCGGATTCCGGGCGCGCGCCGACGCCGGCCAAGTCTGCCTCCGCTTCGGTGGGCATCCCCGCAAACCCGGCGAATGCCGCATGGGACCGGCGCGAGGAAGTTGACGTCGAAGCCGTTCTCACAAATCTCTCTGGCAAGAATCCGCAGAAGCTGAACTGGCGAACGTCGATCGTGGACCTCATGAAGTTGCTGGACATCGACTCGTCCCTCGCCAATCGCAAGGAGCTCGCGCAAGAGTTGGGCTTCACGGGCGACACCAACGACTCCGCGACGATGAACACATGGCTGCACAAGCGTGTCATGCAGGAACTGGAGAAGAACGGCGGGAAGGTACCCGCGTCGCTCGTCGCCTGAGGTTCTATGCAGGGTTATGGACGCCTGTGCTGCAGCAGCCAGTCGAAAATGCTCTGGTTGTAGACATCGTAGGCCGTCATGCCCTGGCCGAGGCCGGTCAGACTGAAGATCGGTAGTTCGATATCGTTGTGGCCGATGCCATCCAGCACCGTGAGCCGCGCCCGCTCCGCGGGGTTGCAGTCGTTGATCGAATTCACGGTGGCTACCTGCTCCTGGTACGACACGGTTGCATCGTTTCTGCCGATGAAGGCCCATGACGGAGTCCGACTCAGGTCGCATCCCGAAGACGACCCGTAGCCACCAGACACCGGAAATATGGCCGCCAGTTGCAGTGGATAGTTGGTGACGTAGTCCCAGGTATTGCCGGACCCCTGGCTGTGCCCGCCCATGTAGATGCGCGAGGTGTCGACCTTGTAGGTGTTGATCGCGTAGTCGATGAAGCGCTTGGTCTGCGCGGCGGTCACCCTCCATTCGGTCGCGTCGGTGCACCGCTGCGGTGACAGGACGATAAAGGGACGCGAGTCGTCCCATGGCCCATCCTTGATTACCTGCACCAGGTTGCCGCCCTCGAGGATCGAGAGTGGGGCCTGCACCGTCGACGGGGTCAGGAATCGCGCATTGAACCAGCCGTGTTGATAAATGATCAGCGGAAACTTTTGGTCGGGATCATCGCTGTAGTTCACCGGGAGGTGTTCGTAGTAACCCATGTGCCCGCGCGTCGTGCCGATGTCGCGCGCGGTTTGCTTCGCGAACGTTCCCGCATTCACCCGCACGATTCGAACGGCTTCGACCGCGGTTAGTTGTGCATCGTTCTTCACGTTGTAGCGCACCAGGTAGTCGCCCACGACGTTCGTATCGAGCGCGGCCAGTCCGCTCACTTGGATGCGAATGCTGATATCGCCTTCACGCGGATCCAGCGCATAAGCGCCAGCGTCCATATACGCGGTGCCCAGGGGGTGGTTGATGACCTTCGCACCCAACATGCTGATGACGGGCTGGCCCGGATCGCCAGCGTCGATGGGCACGGTGGAAGTACATTCCACGTACTGGGGACTCGGCGCGGACGCCGGCGGCAAGCTCGGCGGATTGTCGACGCTGGGCGCGCCGCCGCCGCTGCCGTCTCCCCCGCAGCTGGCGATGACAACGGAGAACAAGGTGATAAGCAGTCGATAGCGGTGTTGAGTATGCATGGGTGCGGCAAGCTTACTGGCGCCCGGAGTTCGCCTGCGTATTTTTGGTTACGCATTTGTCTTGACACGTGGCCGCAGTGACTTGACGGTAGAATGGGCTGCGCCGCCTGCGCCAGCGTCCTCGAACTCGTCAAAACCAACCAAAGAGCGGACCACCATGAACAAACTACTTTTCGTCGTGGCCGCCTTTCTGGCCGCCACCACCGCCGACGCCGGCGTGCGCATCGAAACCCTCACGCGTGATGTGAAGACCAAGGTCGCCGATGGCGGCGCCCAGGTCATCCTGGTCCAGGACGGAAAAATCCGCATGCAGATTCCGAAGACAGCCGGCGGCATGATCCTCAAGAACTCCATCCTGTACGTGCTCGACGACAAGAAGAAGACGTACATGGAAATGGACAAGGAGACCATGAAGAAGGGAGCCGAACAGGCGGGCGCCGCGATGAAGCAGATGCAGGATCGGATGGCGAAGATGTCGCCCGAGCAACGCGCGCAGATGGAGAAGGCGATGGGGGGCCATCTTCCTCCTGGAATGATGTCGGGCAAGCCGGACACCTGGGACGTCAAGAACACCGGCAAGACCGACACCTCCGAAGGCCGCAAGTGCACGATCTGGACGCTGAACAAGAATGGCCAGCTCCACGAGGAGCTTTGCGTGGTGCCCTTCTCTTCGCTGCCGGGCAAGGAGGATTTTGAGAAGACCTTCAAGGAGCTCGCGGAGTCGTTCGCAGGCATGGCCAGCGGGCTGCCCGGAGCCGGAGATGCAGCCAAAGCGCGAAACTCGATCAACGGTTATCCGGTGCGGACGCGCTTCTTCGAGCCGGGCGGCGCTGAACGCGCGATGGAGACCGTGGTGACCAAGTGGGTCGAAGAATCGGTGCCCGCCGCGACGTTCGACGTGCCGGCCGGCTACCAGAAGAAGGAAATGCCGAAGATGGGCCGCTGACGTTGCGCGGTAGCTAGACTGCCGCGCGCAGCAGCACACTGGGGCTTCGCGGAGCGCATGTTTCTGGAGACCTCATGAATAGATTCCTCATTGCGATCACGCTTTCGCTCGCTGGTATTGCATCGGCTCACGCTCAAGGAAAAGTGGAGCCCAACCCGGCCAATGTGTGCAGTGACGGTGACTTCAAGAGTCACGAGCTATGTTTCAAGACTCCGGGCGACGGAGTCGCTCGCGCCGAAACCCTCTCGGAATCTTTCTACGCCGTCATTCTGAAGACCGCCGAGCGCTGCTCGATCACGGAAGATGAGCGTCTCGAGGCGCAAAAGCTTTTTCCACAGACCAAAGTCTTTTCGATGAGATTCTATTGCGATGACAATATCGAAGAGAACATCAGCTATACGAACGTCAATGACAAATTCGGGTTTCTTGCCGTTTACGCCGGGCGGACGTTGGAGGAAGCGAAAGCGCTTCTGGTTGAGGTGAAGGCCACGGGTCGATTTCCTGGCGCCAACATCCGCAAGATGCAAGCCAAGTTGGCCTATCCCTGAACACGGCCGAGCATCACGAACCGCGAATGGTTTCGCGTCTGGTCAGCCGTGTTTATCGGGTCGCGTCACAGGAGGCTGCACGGACCACTCCGCAGGCTGGTCATCCTGGTCCGCCTCTCCTTCATCGAAACTCTTGTGGATCTTGCCGGGCTTGTGGTGCGCCGGTGCGTAGATGGCGTAGATCTGCATCGGCTCGTCGCCGATGTTCGTGACGTTGTGCCAGGTGCCTGCGGGCACGAGAATGCACCAACCGTCCGATACTTCTTTATCAAAAGTGAGGCGATCCTTGGCCGGGCCCATTTGCACGCGGCCACGGCCGCCGTCGAGGCGCAGGAACTGGTCCGTGTCCGGATGTGCTTCCAGGCCGATGTCGCCGCCCACCGGGATCGACATCAAGGTGACCTGCAGGTATCGGCCGCTCCACGCCACGGCTCGATAGTTCTTGTTCTCGAGCGTCGCGTGTTCAAGATCGAACGATTGCGGCTCTGGGCCGATGTCTTTTATGGTCACAAAACCTCTACAAGAGTTTGATCAGTAGTTTCTGTGCAGTATTGCCGCATACCTGCTGCGCCAAGGCCATCGGCGCCTGGTGCAGCGCCTGTAGGAGGTTGACCAGCGCTCTTGGGCCCTGCCCGGGGCAACCTTAGCTAACAGCTACCCCGACATGAATGTTCGTTTCGGCCGATCTGCATAGTTTCGAAGACGATCTGCTGTTGCGCGTCCGCGCTATTTCTTTCACGCTGCCGGCGTATGAACATGCGCAAGCGTTCGCTCAAACACTTCCTGTTCGCGGCACTGTTGTTCGCGTTTGCCACTGGTGAGCGAGCAGCCGGAGCGCTGGCGGACGTGGATGACCGCGCTGCCGATATCGACTGGCTGATCACACAGATCGAGACGCGATATGCGTACTTGCCGGAACGGCACCTTGACCTGACAAAGATGCGCACGCTATTCGAGCCCGAGGCGAGAGCCGCGCAAACGCGCGTCGATTTCGTTCACGTCGTCGAGCAGGTGGTCGCCGAATTGCACGACGATCACGTGACGCTCGGCACGAATACTCCCTCATCCCCGCAGCTCATTCCCACTGGCGCCGAGCTCTGGGCGCAGATGCGTGATGGCCACGCCGTCATCGTCGAAGTGTTGCCCGGCAGTCCCGCGGCGAAGGCCGGGCTCGCGCCGGGCGATGTCGTCCTGAGCATCGGAGGACTCGCGGTCGATCAAGCCATTGAACGTTCCAAGGCGAAGACACTCACCGCGCCGGACGCCGAAGCCGTCGACTTCGCGCTGCGCACTCTGCTCGCAGGTACACACGACGCTGTACGCCACATCCGGGTGAAGAAGGCGAAGGGAAACGTCCGGGTGATCGAGCTTCCTCCTTTTGTGTCTCCCGGCAACACCGAGTTCGTGACGTGGCGCTGGCTGAATGCCAGCACGGGTTACATCCGGATCGAAAACAGCTTGGGCGACTCCAGCACCGTCGCCGCCTTCGATGCGGCGTTGATTGCTTTGTCGAAGGCCACGAACCTGATCCTCGACCTGCGCAACACACCGAGCGGTGGCAACACGGATATCGCCGAGCCAATCATGGGACGGTTCATCGCCAAGCCGGCCGAATATCAGCGCATCTTCGAACCCGCCGCCGGCAAGCGATTCCCGCAGGATTCCTGGGTGAAGACTGTCGAGCCGCGTGCTCCGCAGGTCACCGCGAGATTGATCGTGCTGGTGAATCACTGGACCGGCAGCATGGGTGAAGGAATGGCCATCGGCTTCGATGCGATGAAGCGCGCGGAGATCGTCGGTACTCCGATGGCGCGGCTGCGGGGCGGCACAGAGAGTTTCGAACTGCCCAAAACCAGGATTCCCGTTCATCTGCCGACCTATCGTCTCTACCACGTGAACGGAACTCCGCGCGAAGCGTTCGTGCCCTCGATCGAGGTCGATTTGACGCGCGCCCAGACTGCGGGCGACGCGATTCTCGAGCGCGCGCTGAAGATGTTGAACTAACGCGTCGCTGGACTACAAACACGCGAGGAGTCCACGGGGTGTCAGCATTACCCCGCAGTGATTGCATACCCGCTTTAACGCCACGACTCGACCCGTCTGATTCCCCGCCGCGGGGGGACACCGCATCTTGCAGAAGATGTGGAAAGCGAACTCCAGGACTTTGCGCCGCCATCTGGCGCTCTGCGCGACGCTCCTGTTCGCAGCCACGTCGCCAGCATTGAGCGGCGCGGCCTCTGGTCTCGTACCTCAACATTCGGAGGATGTGCGGCCCGCATTGACGCGCGCCTCGAAGAGTGACGCCGCGACACTCGAGTTCACCGCGTTCGGCCGCGCCTTTCGCCTGCACCTTTCTAACAATCAGCATCTCACGCAGTTGGCGGCCGGCAGTTCGGTGCAGCTCTACAAGGGCGCCCTCGAAGGCGTGCCGGGTTCCTGGGCGCGCATCAGCGTTCACGACGGTCTGCCGCGCGGCATGATCTGGGACGGGCACGAACTGTTCGTCGTGGATGCGGCGCCGGAGGCGGTCAATTACGGCGCGGCCGGCACGGTGATGTTCAAACTTTCCGACGCCGTACTGGAGCGGGGCGTTTCTTTCGCTGGCGATGTGGTGGAGAAGCCGAGCGACGCTGGCGCCGCTTATGACTCCATGATCGGCGAGCTGCGCGCGTGGACGCAGGCGCTTAAGGACGGCGTGGCCACGGAGCGGATCGAGATATCTATCCTCGGCGACGCCGCCTATCTAGCGCGCTACGAAAGCGAAGCGCAGGCCCGCGAGGCGATTCTTACTCGCATCAATAACGTGGACGGGATCTTCAGCTCGCAGTTGGGAGTCGAACTGCAGGTCGTATCGGTGGATGTCGGCGGTGAACCTGGCGCGCAACTGTCCACGACCACCGATTCGAGCGCGCTGATCGATGAGTTGGGACAGTTGCGACGACGGACTGCGGCGCTTTCCGCCACCGGCCTCACGCATCTGGTCACCGGTCGCCAGCTCGACGGCGACACCGCAGGCGTCGGCTATAACTCGGCGCTCTGCAGCCAGCGTTATGCCGCCAGTCTCACCATGGCTCACAGCAGCGCCGCGCTGGATACGCTCATCATCGCGCACGAGGTCGGGCATGTGTTCGGCGCCCCGCACGATGGCACGGGGCAATGTGCCTCCACGCCGCTCGGCCAATACATCATGACGCCGACGATCGACACGTCGATCACAGCCTTCTCCCAATGCAGTCTCGACCAGATCAACGCGGTGATCGACAGTTACTCCTGCGTGGTGGCGCTGCCAGCGTCCGCCCCGGCGCCACCCGCGCCGGCCCCTGTTGCCCCGCCATCCGGTGACAATGGCGGCGATAGTGGTGACGGTGGTGGCGGAGGTGGCGGCGGTGGCGGATCGCTCGATCCATTCCTGCTGTTGCTCTTGCTCGCGCTCCGAACCGCGCGCATGCGCCATCGCGCCGCAGTCGACACCCAAGAAGCCGCTACTATTGCGGCATGAAGAAAACATTGTCGGCATTTGCGCCGCTCACCTGCAGCCGGTACACGCCCGCCGGTATCTACGAGCGCTTCGCGGTGGAAGGCGCCGAGGTCAAGGGCTGTCCTAACTAAACGTGATCGACCCACGCTCACCCCTCCTGGCGCTGCTGGCTCTCATAACCCTGCTCCTCGAAGGTTGCAGTACCGCGCCCCCGCGCGAGCCGCCAATCGATCCTGATGTGGCCCGTGCTGAGATACGCGCGCGCATTCCGCCCGCAGTTTCAAATCGTGACGGTTGGTCAATCGACATGTTCGCGGCTTTCGAGGCGCTCGACGTGCGGCCGACGCCGCGCAACATTTGCGCGGTCGTCGCGGTAATACAGCAGGAATCGGGATTCCAGGTTGATCCGGCAGTGCCCGGGCTGCCGGCCATGGCGCGCCGGGAAATCGATGAGCGCGCCGCGCGTTATCACATCCCCGGTGCCCTCGTTGCCCTCGCACTCAGCACGCGCTCGCCCGACGGACGGACCTACGCCGAGCGATTGCGGCAGGCCAGAACGGAACGAGCCCTGAGCGACATGTTTCAGGACTTCATCGGTACGGTGCCGCTCGGCCGACGGCTCTTCGCCGATCTGAATCCCGTGCGGACCGGTGGGCCGATGCAGGTGAGCATCGCGTTCGCGGAGGCGCACGTGGAGACGACTACCTATCCGTACCCGCTCGCGGATGGGGTGCGGGGC